>Ga0181520_10012841_pt1 | contig 10692 bp, 11 predicted proteins | sample PEATcosm2014_Bin_29_FD_132451 | JGI IMG/M metagenome (GOLD analysis project Ga0181520, IMG submission 132451) | Peatland microbial communities from MTU Mesocosm Facility, Houghton, MI, USA - PEATcosm2014_Bin02_30_metaG | ecosystem: Environmental > Terrestrial > Soil > Wetlands > Peat | place...
CCGCCCGCCCTCAGCCGTGCCAGGTCGGTGTGGGTCCGACCGGCCAGCGAGGTGCCGGGTCGAGGGCACGGAGGTCACCCCCGGCCAGCCGCCGGATCTCCCAGGGAAGGTCGTTGTGGCCGTCGAAGACGGGCGCCTCGGCGAGCACGGCCCGCGCGGCGGCGATCCCCCCGGCTGCCCGCGCCTCGGACGCGCCCGGCTGATCCATGGCCGGGATGCTGCCATGTCGCGGCCCCGGCCGGCTGGTCAGTGGGCCGTGCTTCCTCCCCGGGCGGCCTGGGGACGCGCCCGCGGCAGCGCCAGCGACAGCAGTGCGGTCAGTCCCCAGAACCCGACGTTGAAGAAGAGGAGCACCTCCATGGCGCTGACGAAGTCCCTGGCGAGGGCCGACGAGGCCGCACCCGAGAAGGCCGAGGTTGCCGGGCTCGATGCGGCGCCGGCGGTCGACGAGCACCCCGGGGCTGCCTGCTGCGGGTTGCTGGAGGACGCCTGCGCCTCGAAGCAGCTGGTGAAGGTCGCCACCGCCCCGTTCACCGCCGCCGGGGCGAGGTGCGCCTGGGTGAGCTGTGCCCGCAACGCCGGGGTCGCTGCCGAGGCCGCGGGAGCGGCGCCTCCGGTGAGGAGCGAGAAGAACACGACGCCGACCACCGCCACCCCGATGGCTCCGCCCAGCTGCTGGAAGGTCGTGAGCACTCCGGAGGCCGAGCCGGCATGGCGCGGGGGGACGCCGGCGAGGACGACGTTGAGCAGGGGCGCCACCACCGTGCCCATGCCCAGGCCGCTGATCACGAAGCTGGGGATGAGGTCCCAGCCGGTCAGACCGGTGCCGGCCAGGTGCAGGGTGATCATCACGGCGACGATCCCCACCACCATCGTGGAGGCGCCCACGGTGATCGTCCACTTGCCGAACCGCGGCGCCAGCCGGGCCGACATGATGGAGGCGACGGCGGTCCCGAGGCTCCAGGGGATGGTGGTGAGCCCCGCGTTGAGAGCGCTGAAACCGAGGCCACCTGGACCATGAGGCTGAAGGTGAAGAAGAACGCCGGGATGCCCGCGAGCAGGGTCAGGGAGATGAGCAGCCCGATGCGGAAGGAGGAGATCCCGAAGAGCGAGAGCTGCACCAGGGGGAAGGCGCTGGCCGGCAGGGATCGCTCGTAGAGGACGAAGAGGAGGAGGACGAACGGGCTGGCGGCCATGCAGATGAAGGTCCAGAGGGGCCAGCCGGCCACCTGCCCCTCGACCAGGGGGTAGACGAGGAGCACCAGACCCGCGGTGGCGATGGCGGCGCCGACCAGGTCGAGCCGGGTCGCGTTGGGGGCACGGGACTCGGTGACCACCCGGCCGGCGGCGATCAGGGCCACGATCCCGATCGGCAGGTTGACCAGGAAGATCCAGCGCCACGACCCGCCGGTGATGTCGTCGCGGATGATCAGACCCCCGACCAGAGGGCCGGCGATGGTGGCGATCCCGATGACGGCACCCAGGAAGCCGAAGACGCGCCCCCGCTCGCTCGGAGGGAATGTGACCTGCACGATGCTGAGCACCTGCGGGTACATCAGCGCAGCCATGACGCCCTGGAGGATCCGTGAGAGGTCGAGCATCAGCGCGCTCTGGGCCAGCCCGCAGAGCGCCGATGCCAGCACGAACCCACCCATGCCGAACATGAGCAGGCGCTTGCGGCCGAAGATGTCACCCAGGCGTCCGCCGGTGATCAGGGTCACCGCGTAGGCGAGCCCGTAGCCGGCGATGACGAACTGGATGTCGGCGTTGTTGGCGGCAAGATTGGCCCGGATGGCGGGAATGGCCACGCTCACGATGGAGACGTCGAGCAGGGCCATGAAGAGGGTGGTCAGCACCGCGGCGAGCGCGATCCAGCGGCGCGGATCGGGGGCGCCGTGCCAGGCCTGCGCGCCCTCGGCGGGCGCCGGTACCTCGAGTGGGGCGGCTTCGGAGGCCGGGAGCGCACTCATGCTCCACCGCCATCGAGTAGGTGCATTAGCTGACTCTAAGGGGACCCCGTCCGCGACGTCAAACCGCCCGAGGCCGCTGGGGCGCTCTCCATTGGTCCGCGGTCGGGTTCGGGCGTGAGCGCCGGCCGCGTCGACCGTCCTCAGGCACCTCCCCCACCCGAGCCTCGATGCTCCCTGGCGTTCGGGGGATTCCGGGGCCCGAGGCCGGCGGCTCGGACGCCCGTTCCGCTCTCATCCCGGCTCAGCCGTTGGTGGTCCTGGCCACCTCCACCCAGTGATCCCCGCCGCTCGCGGTGTGGTAGACGACCATGCCGTGGAACCCTGAGGCGGCCTCGTCGATGCTGACCCAGCCGTCGGCGGGGTTGTCGAAGACCATGCCCTCCACCTGGTCGGTCAGCGCCCCGAGCAGGAGCGTGCCCTGCCGGGCCCAGCTGGCACCGCCATCGTCGGTGCTCCAGGTCTGGACCACGACGGCGCCCACCGGATCCTGAGGGACGGTGAGCGCGATCGCCGATTGCGCGCCGAGGTAGGCCACCGCCAGCACCCGCCCGAGGGTGGGCGGAGTGGCCGCCGTCCAGTCCACCCCATTGGTGGTGTGAAGGATCGTCCCGTCCCCCGGCTGCTGGCTCCAGCCGCCGTCCTGGCCGAACATCCGGATGGCGCCCACCGTCTGTCCGGGCGAGCCCGCCGCCCCGATTGCCGCGGGGCTCCCGCCGGCGGTGGGGACGGCAGCCGCGGACGGGAGGCCCGCGATGCCGGCGGCCGGCGCCGGGGTGGCGGGTTGCGCCTGCTTGAGCCATCCGGGCAGGGCGACCAACACGGGCACCAGGGCGAGGGTCAGGAGGGCTCCCACCCATGGCCAGCGGCGCCCGCGCGCCTGGAGCGGACGCTCGGCGGCCGAGGGTCCCGGGTCGGTCGATGCGGCCGCGTCGAACCGCGGACCCGGACGCGGCGGCTCGCGGCCCAGCGCCTCGCGCAGGTGACGGGCGGGATGCAGGGCGTCCTCACCGTCCTCTGGCATGGCCCGATCGTCGCAGGCGGAAGTGGGAAGTTCAACAGGCGGGTCGCGTCCTGCCGGGACGCGGAGCCGGTCTGTCGCGCGCCCGGCGGGCTCGGTCGAGGCTCCCCAGGCGTCCTTCCCGCCGCCGCCGGTCCTCGCTCGAACGCGAGGATCTCTCACCCACCCGCCCGGCCGCGCCGGAAACGGTCCCCTACCCGGCCACGCCTCCCATCGCGTGCGCCATCTGCACCGTGGTCGGCTGATGGGCGAAGAAGCCCCCGTCCACGGGGATCACCTGGCCGGTGATGAAGGCGCTGGCGTCGCTCGCCAGGAAGCGAACGAACTCGGAGATCTCCTCGGGTCGCCCCATCCTCCCGATCGCGTGGTGCTCCCGGTAGATGGTCGCAAAGGGTTCGGGAATGGTGGCCTCGTTGACCGCCGTGCGCACCAGCCCGATGGCCAGGGTGTTGCAGCGAATCCCCTGCCGCCCGTACTGGGTTGCGATGTAGTAGGTGAGGGTGTGGATCGCCGCCTTCGAGCACGCGTAGGCCGTGTACCGCATATCCCCGGCGGAGGCCGTCCCCGAGCTGTAGTTGATGATCGACCCGCCACCGGCCTCGAGCATGAGCGGGATGGCGTACTTGCAGGCGAGCATCGTCCCCCGCGCATTCACGGCAAACGACTGATCCCACGCCGCCACGCTCAGGTGGGCGACGTCCAGATCCTCGGGGTGGGCGGTCGTGGCCGCCGTGTTCACGAGGATGTCGAGCCTGCCGAACCTCTCGGCGGCGAATCCGACCATCCGCCTCACCTGGTCCTCGTCGGCCACGTCGGCCAGGACGCAGTCCACGTCCAGCCCCTGACCCTTCAGGCCCTCGGTCAGATGGACCAGTTCCTGCTCCCGCCGGCCGTGAAGGACCACCTTCGCGCCGGCCCCGGCGAGGACCGGCACGCACGCGTAGCCGAGGTTCCTGGCCGCACCCGATCCCGTGACCAGGGCAACCTTGCCCGCCAGGTCTCTGCTCCGGTCGCTCATGCCGGCTTCCCCACCTGAGAGTGACCGGCTGGGTGTCGATGGGTCCGCCAGGCCCCCCGAACGAACAGCACCGGAAGCCTGCGCCACACGCTCCACGTCAGGAACCTCCTCGATTCCCAGATGTCCTCGGCGGTCACGTGCACCGTGATCGGCATGCTCCCGAGGGCCTCACCCTTGATGACCAGAATCTCCCCCTCGGCCTTCACCGAGCTGATCTCGATCGCCACCTTGCCGTAGGGGTTCTTGAGCTTCATGGTCAGCGGCTCACTTCATGACGGCATCGAAGTCGATGCCCATGTACTTCATGATCAGCGGCACCGCAGCCCGGGCCCCACCGCCCACCCCGCCACCCGGAGGGGTGCTCGCTCCCACCATGTAGAGGTTCCCGATCGGCGCCCGGTATTTGCTCCAGCCCGGCAGCGGACGGTTGCCGTAGAACTGGGTCGTCTGCGACCCGATGTGCATGATGTCGCCCCAGCGCATGGCGTTGTCATATTCCTGGATGTCGAGGGGGGTCATGAAGAACTTGCCCAGGATGTTGTCGTCGTCCAGGTTCAGGGCATGCTGCTGGGCGAACTCCAGCATCGCATCGGCACACTCCTGGCCGATGTCCTTCCAGCGCTGCACTCCGCCCTTCAGCCGGGTCGGCTCGAAGTGGTAGATCTCTCCAACCGCCGCGCCCTCTGGGCAGCGCGTGCCCGGATCAGCGAGGGTGAAGGTGGCCCAGGCGAACATGTTGGTGACGGGGTTGCCCAGCATGTACTCCAGGTACTGGTGCATATGGGCGTCCCAGGGGCCGTCGTAGTCGACGAGCACGCACTTGTCGACATCGGGGTTGCTCTGCGCGGCCTTCCACCGGGGTGGCTCCTTGAGGGCGAAGTGGTACTTGAAGGCGCCGAGCACGCTCGGCTCGAGCTCTGCGATGCGCCTCTGGAACCCCTCCGGCAGCGCCGGCTCCTCTGGATCCAGGAACTCGTTGAACAACTGCTGAACGCTGCAGGCGTTGATCACGGCCCGCCTCGCCGTGATCTCCTCGCCCGAGGCCAGCACGACGCCCGTCGCCTTGCCTCCCGCGATCCTGACCCGCGCCACCGGCGACGAGGTTCGGATGGTCCCGCCGAAATCGGCCAGCGCGTTCGCCAGGGCCGCGGGGAGGCGCCCGGAGCCGCCCTTGGGGACGGCCATCCCGTAGTTGTGAGTCGAGGGGATCATCATGTTGAGGTAGGTCCCCGTTCCCTTCTCGAACGGAATGACCATGGCCTCTGATGTGTAACGCGCCAGGTAGGTCTTGATGTAGGGACTCTCGAAGGTCCGGTTGAGAATCGAGTTGGCGTCGTCGAACAGCATCTTCAGGGTGTCCTGCCCCTCGACGGTGTCATCGAGGAAGGAGACGAACTCCCCGAAGGCGGGGGATGGGGAGGTGGCGCCTGCCTTGAGCATCTCGAAGTGCTTGGACGACACCTCGTACCACTTCCGATAGGTGTCGGCGTCCTTCGGCGAGAACTGCTCCATCTGCGCGCAGGTGGCGTCGATGTCCTTGTGCACGACCAGGGATCGGCCGTCCTCGAAGAGGATGGCCATCTGCGGGCCCTCGTAGATGATGTACTCGAGCCCGTACTTGGACTTGAGCCCCAATTCGTCGTCCATGAGCATGGGATTGAACTGGAGGAATTGATGGGCCATGGAGGCGAGGTCGTGCTTCCACCCCTTCACCGGTCCATCGACGGTCACGGTGCCGCCACCGATCTTGTCGTTCTTCTCGACGACGCAGACGTCAAGGCCGGCCTTGGCCAGGTAGGCCGCTGCGATGAGGCCGTTGTGCCCCGAGCCGATGACCACCACATCGTGAGTTGCCATGAGATGCTCCTGACCAGGCAGGGACGTCCTGGATGCACGGGTACCTGCCCCTAGTATCCGGTCGAACGGTCGGCGCCCATAGCCCCGAACGGATAGATTCAAGTATCCGAGTGGGTATTGGAAGCCGGGTTCAGCCGCACAGCGTTCCCAAGGTCACCGCCTAGGCCGGGTCGATCAGCCCCTTGCGGACGGTATAAACGGCCGCCTGCACGCGGTTCTTGACCTGGAGCTTGTCCATCACCCGCCCCAGGTCCTTCTTGATGGTCTGCTCGCTGAGGTTCAAGGCATGACCGATCTCCGTGTTGGACATCCCCTCCACCAGAAGCCGCAGGACGTCGGCCTCGCGCGGTGTCAGGGCGAGATCGGGGCCCGACGGACGGCCACCCGTGCCCTGGGTTGGGCGCTCGTCGAACTCGGCCAGCACCAGCGCCGCCATCGACCCCGAGAAGGCGGCCTCACCCTCCATGACCCCCGTGAGGAACTCACGCAGCCGCGCCCAGCCGACATCCTTCAGCACATAGCCGCGCGCCCCGTTGTGAAGAGCCGCGAAGAGGTCGTCCTGATCGTTGGACATGGTGAGCATGACCACCCGGATCCCCGGGTGGGCCTCGGTGATGCGCTTGGTCGCCTCGACTCCACCCATATGCGGCATCCGAACGTCCATGAGGACGAGGTCCGGCTCCAGGCGCTCGCAGAGGCTGACGGCTTCCTCGCCGCTGGCGGCGCTGCCGACGACGCTGAAACCCTCCCATCGACCGATCAGCGACAGCAGGCCGTCGCGGAACAGGGTGTGGTCGTCAGCAATGAGGACCCTGATCTCCCTCACAACCGAACCATCTCCTATGCGGGAAGCGGGACTTCGGCGCGCACACGGGTGCCACGGCCTTCCGCCGACGAGATCTCGAGCTTACCGCCGACCTGCTCGATGCGCTCTTGCATGATCCGCAGCCCGAGCCGGGAGGTCGGTACCTGGTCGCGATCGAAGCCGGACCCGTCGTCCTCCAGCTCGAGCTCCAGCCGCCCGCGTCGCCGGCCCAGCCGGACGGTGATCGCGGTCGCGCCGGCGTGGAGCCGGGTGTTCGAGAGGGCCTCCTGGACGATCCGGAGCAGCTGAACGCCGGTGCGCGATGGGATCAGCCCCAGGCTCTCGGCCGATTTGATGTCGAAGCGCACTGGAAGGAACCACTGTGCCTGGAAGTGATCCAGGTAAGCCCTCATCTGGGCGGCCAGATCCAGCTGCTCGCCCTCTGACGGAGCCCGCAAGCCGAGCATCTCGTCTCGCACCTCCTGCTGAACCTGCAGGGAGATGTCAACGATGTGCGCCAGGTCGGTCCCCAGCTCCTCCATGCGACCCGCCGTCAGCGACTCGGTGGCCGCGGCGGCACGAAGCCGAAGGGCGGAGATGTCCTGGGATACGCCGTCGTGCAGCTCACGGCTGATCAGGTGGCGCTCCTCGAGCGCGGCGAGCTCCTGGAGCCGGGCCGCGGTCTGGGCGTGGTAGACGGCGCTGCCCAGAATCCGCCCGACCGCGGCGAGGAACCCGATGCGCTGCTCCGTCCACGGCCGCTTGCGGCGGAAGCTGAGGCAGAGGATGCCGAGAAGGCGACGATCCGCCACCAGGGGCACGACGGCCCCGTTGGTCATCCAGCCTCTGATCTCGTCCTCGACGTCCTCGGGCAGGAAGTCGTCGGTATGGTGGTGGAGCAGGTCGGCGATGACGACGGGCTGCAGGGTCTCGCCGAGCAGGGGAAGCCGGGCATAGGTCGATGCGGGGAGGAGCTCGTACCGGGCCAGCAGGAGTCGCTCGGAGTCCACCGCGACCAGGCGCAGGAACTCCTGGCGTGCGTCGAGCAGGTAGACGGGTGCCAGGTCCGCCCCCGTCGCCGCCTTCACCAGCGCGACGTTCTGCAGGATGGCCTGGTCGAGACCGTCGGTCCACACCATTCCGTCCGTCAGCTGCACCAGGGCCGCAAGATAGCCGGCGGCACGGTCGACACTCATGGAAGAGGAGCCCGGCAGAGTCCCCGCTGGCTGACGAGCCCCGGGCGCGCACGGGCGCGGGGCCGGACGGGCCGCCAGGCACCAGGGCAGCAGGGCCGGCGCAGCCTCCGCGGGAGATCCTCCCCGGCGGGTTGCCGCTCGGTCGCGCCATCGCCCGTTGCCACGATCGCCAAGTTTGGCAGGGTCACCATGACCGGGCCTGAAACGCCCCCGGAGCCCTGCCCCCGCCGAGGTTGGAAGCACCTCTGTGGCCGGATGTCCGGAAGGCACACTCGACCGCCGGCTTGGTTGACTTGGCGTGTGGAGATCGGAGCGGCGACCCGGGGACCGGCCATCGCGTCACCGCCCGCAACGGCACTGCGCGCCGGTCGCGGGGTGGCGCCCTGCTTCCTCGCCATCGCCTTCCTGGGCGGGCTGGGGCTCGCCACCTACGCCCTCTGGAGCCGGAGCGATCTCGACCTCTTCCGCTGGCCCATGGCCGAGCTCGCTCTCCACGGCCGCCCGCTGCTCGTCTACCAGGTCCATGCCGGCATCTGGCGGAGTGACAACGGGCCGCTCAGCCTGCTGCCGCTCACCGCCGTGGCGGCCGTGGTCAGCGCCGTGGGCTGGCAGGCCGACGCCCCGCTTCGAGACGCGATCGTCATGGTCGTCTTCGGCGTCTTCGCCCTGGCCTTCGCGGGCGAGGCGGTCCGCGCTGTGCAGAGCGCGCGGGGTCACCCCCTCCCCCACTCCATGGCCGTCTGGTCAGCGTTGCTGCTCGGCCCGCCGCTCTGGTTCGGCATGGTGAGCTACGGCCACGCCGAGCTCCCCCTCGAGCTCTGGCTGGTCCTGCTGGGGGTGCGCCAGCTCGACCGCGGCAGGATCGCCGTGGCGGGGTGCCTGCTGGGGCTCGCGCTGCTCACCCAGACCGCCGTCCTGCTCGCCGCCCTTCCGCTCGTCCTCCTCCTCCTCTCCGACCGGCGCTTTCGCGCCACGATCGTCCTCCTGGGCACTGCGTCGATGACGGCAGCCGCCGGCCTGCTTCCCTTCCTGCTGGCCGACGGTCGCGATCTGATCGCCTCGCTGGTCACCTATCGCGGTCAGGTGCCGGCGCTCGGCGGGTCGCTCCTGACGCTCCTTCCGCGGGGCCCGCTCGCTGCCTTCATGCAGCACCATGACGCCCTCGTGTTCGGTGGCGCGGCGGTGGTCCTCACGTGGGTGGCGCTGCGAGGTGGCCGCGCGACTCGCCCGGGCTCACCCCGGGTCTACGGCCTCATGGCCCTCTCCAGCGCCTGCCTGCCGCTGCTCGCCAAGTCGGCCTGGCCCTACTACCTGGCCGATCCGTGCGTCTTCGCCACCATCTGGTGGCTGGCGCGGCCGGGGAGCGTGGACAACCTGCGGCTGTGCGTTCCCGCGCTCTTCGCCGGCGCCTCCGCGGCCTTGCTGGTGGGTGCCCCCGGCATCTGCGTTGCGCTGGCCGTGGCGTGTGGCATGGTCCTGCTGCTCGCCGACCTCCGCGGCGTGAAACTCCCCGCGATCACGACCGAACCCGGGTGCGCGGAGCGGCAGGGCGCGGACCCGGCGGCGGCCGCCGGGGCCAGTACGACATGACGTCCCTCAGCCGGCTTCGCGCTGGTCAAGGCAGCGCCCACCCGCTCACCCGGCCGCGCGTCACGTTCGGCTGATGGACGCCCGCCAGGCCAGCCTGCCGTTGGGGTCGATGTTGATGTCGATCCTGGAGGCTTCGATCGAATCCACCCGCCACCCCTCGCGGAAGCTGGCCCTGATCTCGTCCTGGCTGACCCGCCGGGGTCCCCAGTCGCCCGGCTGGCGGTCGCTGAAGCACAGCAGGTGAAGGTGGCCGCCTGGCGGCAGAACGGCCCGAAGGCTGTCCACGTACCGGACACGAGCATCGTCGTCGAAGACATGGAAGAGCCCGCAGTCGAGCACGGTGTCGAACTCTTCGTTGAGGTCGGGGAGCTGAAGGGCGTCCCCAACCAGGAAGCGTGCGGTCAGGCCTCGGTCGCGGGCCTTGCCTTGCGCGATGGCGATGGCGGCCTCTGCCGTGTCGATGCCGGTGGCCTCGTGGCCGAGGCGAGCGGCCATCAGGGCGTGCTCCCCGGTCCCACATCCGACGTCGAGCACGCGGCCGCGCAGAACCCCTCCCTCAGCGAGTTCGAGGAAAGCGGGCTGAGGCCGGCCGATGTCCCATGCCGGCGTACGGGCGTACGAGCCCCCGAAGTCCCCGTGCCTCCTTCGAACGAGGCCCGGCGCGCCCTCGAGTGCCCCCGTGTCGTCGCTCACGCACGCTGTATATCACGACATGGCTCCGCTTCCGGAACGTCGATCCAGTCGGCTTCACCGTGTGCCAGATGTCGGGGTGGGGATCGTCGCGTCCTCTGCAGCTCCCCTGGCCGGCCGCGGTGGCGACTCTCCGGATCGAGAGTGAAGTTGATCGTGAAGCGATCGGCGGGCGCGCGCGGTCGGCCAGCGCTCGGGCGGGTCAGGAACGGAGGGCGAGAAAGCGCCCGAGGACGGCGAAGCCGATGAGGCAGGCCGCGGCTTCAGCGATGCCGCGCAGGGCTCCGTCGTACGGGTCGGACGCCGCGATGCCCGCACACCACACCAGAACGCCGACGCCAGCCGAGGCGGCGACCGCGATCGCCCACGGGCGCCCGCGCAGCGGGGCGGGCACGACGGGCCCGAGGTCATCGATGAGATCGCCGGCGGTGCCGGCCACCGCGACCCGGACGGTCGCGGTGCGCAGCCCGGCGGCGCCACAGGCGACCAGCGCCGTGGCCGAGGCAACGGCTCCCACCACCCCCCAACCGAGCACGCCGCCCGACCAC
>Ga0181520_10012842_pt1 | contig 10691 bp, 8 predicted proteins | sample PEATcosm2014_Bin_29_FD_132451 | JGI IMG/M metagenome (GOLD analysis project Ga0181520, IMG submission 132451) | Peatland microbial communities from MTU Mesocosm Facility, Houghton, MI, USA - PEATcosm2014_Bin02_30_metaG | ecosystem: Environmental > Terrestrial > Soil > Wetlands > Peat | place...
AAGAAGTTTTCTTTTTTCTTTTATATATTTTATTTCCTGGCTTTCTTCAGAAGGCCTGTAAAACGGAGCTTTAGCAACTTCCTCATCAGAGATAGGAATGCCGAACCTTGTCCTGAATTCAGCCAGTTCATCTTCATTTAATTTTTTCTGCTGGTGGGTAATATTTTTGCCTTCGCCGCTTTCTCCCAAGCCATACCCTTTAATCGTTTTGGCTAGTATTACAGTTGGTGAGCCGGTATTTTCAACAGCGGCTTTAAATGCGGCATAAACTTTTTCGGGATCATGGCCGCCGCGTTTCATTTTGCGTAATTGTTCGTCTGATAAATCTTCCGCAATCTTCAATAATTCAGGATCGACGCCAAAAAGATGTTCTCTTATGTATTTGCCGGATTCGACGGAATATTTTTGATACTGGCCGTCAACAATTTCGCCCAGGCGTTTAACTAATTTACCATCTACATCCTTTGCAAGAACGGGATCCCAGTCGCTTCCCCAAATCACTTTAAGAACATTCCAGCCGGTACCGCGGAAATTTGCTTCCAGTTCCTGGATTATTTTACCGTTGCCTCTAACAGGGCCATCGAGCCTTTGCAGGTTGCAATTTATAACAAAAATTAAGTTGTCAAGTTTTTCCCTGGCTGCCAGGCTGATTGCGCCAAGAGTTTCCGGCTCATCGGTTTCACCGTCGCCAAGAAAGGCCCAAACTTTACGGCTGCTGGCTTTCTTAAGCCCGCGGTCTTCAAGGTAACGGTTAAACCTTGCCTGGTAGATAGCCATAATAGGGCCAAGCCCCATAGACACCGTGGGAAACTCCCAGAAATTAGGCATAAGCCACGGGTGAGGATAAGAAGATAATCCGCCCCCGGGTTTTAGTTCCCTGCGGAAGTTGTCCATTTGTTGTTTTGTAATTCTTCCCTCAAGAAAAGCCCTGGCGTAGAAACCGGGAGACGCATGTCCCTGGAAATAAATCTGGTCGCCATCGTAATCATCACCTTTGCCTTTAAAAAAATGATTAAAACCTATCTCATAAAGAGTTGCGGCAGAAGCGTAAGTTGAAATATGCCCGCCAATACCGTGTTCAATATTATTTGCTTTAACTACCATAGCCATAGCATTCCAGCGGATAAGGCTTTTAATTCTGCGTTCAATTTCTCTCTCGCCGGGGAAAGGAGCTTGTTTTTCTCTTGGAATAGTATTTATATATGGTGTATTAGCTGAAAAAGGAATCTCAACGCCGGCTTTATGAGCACGAATCTGAAGTTCCTGCAAAAGTTCTTTGATTCTTTCAGGCCCGCTATGTTCCAAAACATAATCTAACGAATACAACCATTCCCTGGTCTCTATATCTTTATATTCTTGTGATTTATCATTACTCATTTGAGGTACCTTTGCTTCGATTTATACAGTTGTAAAAAATTATTAAATCGCCCTGCCGGTTATACAAGCAGTCCAGTCCCAAATAAAACCGTGCTTAACGGTTTTAAACTTTTAATTACCTGTTTTACATTAACTTGAAAGACGCTATCCGAAAGCGTTTTCATTAATTCTAAGTATCAAAATAATCGTTTTAACAAATAAATACAAGAAAACAGGTTATTCAGGTGATTTGAAGTGATGCAGAAATCAGGATCAAAGTTCAAAGTAAAGGGATTGAGATAACAGGCGATTTTACAGCTAGTGTTGAACCAATAAAGAAAATACTTTTTACCGGGCTTACCGAAAAAAAATACCTGGAATATTCCATTCGCAGCTGAATAAACAGGATATTTAGTAAAAAAATAGGAAACACATAAGCTTAAGGAAGTAATAATTTCGGTAATAGGAAATAAGAACATTAGTGAATGAATATAAGAATGCCCGAAGTTATTAGGTAAACCTCGATGTTTCAAAATTTGCAAGCGGAGTTTATTTCTACCGGTTACATGCAGGTAATTTTTTTTCTACTAAGAAGATGTTATTGGTTAAGCAGAGACGGAGCTACCGCCTCGGCGGAGCAGGCTGTCTTTACAACATAACCTCAAAAGTGAGCCTCACATTTATCCTGAAGGGCTATTTGTTTTTAAATACTTATCAAACCAAAATTTTCTGAGCTTATCCACCTCTTTTCTATGATTTTTAAGGAAATGATCACCGTCCTCGAAAATTATGAGGCGATAGGGGATATTGAGATCATTCATCTTCTTTGACATATTCAATGTCTGTACCGGTGAAACAGTTTTATCGTTTCCGCCATGAAGGAGCAAGTAGGGGATTTCGGGAAGAGATTCCACAAAATTGATTGCGGACCTTTTTTCTAATTCTTCGTCAAAGTTCAGGCTATTAATCATTTCTTTGTAATAATTCATTTTTTCAATTCTTGTACCAATGAATTGTTTCAGGTCAGAAATTGCGCCGCTTAAGATTGCACATTTAAAATTTGAATTTTTAGAAAGAATAAGATAAGTCATCATACCGCCGCGGCTCCAGCCTTCAATACCCCAAATACTTTTATCTGCCAATGGAATTTCATCTGCCAGCGGAATAAGATTAAGAATATCATTTACATCGTCTCCGCCAAGCTGTTCTTTCCCTTCGCTGCCGGCATTACCCCGGTATTGAGACGCAAATACGACATAACCCCAGCTTGCAATTTGTCCAAAAATTCCTCTTGCAGTAAATGAGTCAATTGCTCCTTCCTCATTACTGCCGCCCCTGTTCCAGATTATACAAGGGTATTTTTTCGAGCTATCTTGCGGATATGCAATATAACCGTTTATTTTTAATCCACCTGAAAGATATGACATTCTTTCTACATTAGTTTTATCAAGTATATCACTGCCCCAGCCGCTTTTAATTAATTTATTCTGGTGATCATTAAGTTGAATTATTTGCCTATTTAAGATTTTCGAATTCAATAGATTTAAAGGATTATGTTAATTGTAAATTTCCTTAACATGCTTTTGTATTTCGAAACTACAGTTCTTATCCGAATTATAATTATCCAAAAAATTCTCCAATTCTAGATAAAACCATTGTCTTGATAAATTATTTATTTGTATAACTTTTAAAAGCCATCTGATAGCGTCTAAATTAAGAATATTATTATTAAAAGTAAGCCTCATACTATCCCTGATAAAAATTTCCGCAAATGAATGGCTGGAAAATTTAGGCAAATCCTGAACCTGGTTATTATTTTCAGAAAGCTCATTTATTGAATGCTCTACAAAATAATGATTGTATTCAAGGATACTTGCAACATTACGGATAAGGTTTTTATTTGATTCGTTAATAGAACCGGCATTTCCGATAAGAATGAGGAACCCTTTTAAATAATTGCTTTTATCCATTTCCGTAATATCCATTTTTTTCTCACTTTGTATAGTTGATTAAAAAGTTAATAGTATTATTATATAAAGTAAAAATGAATATTATTAAGATCCTCAAGTGAAATTAAATACCGGAATAATCAGGTATATAAGTTTGAATGAATTACACAAATGATAATAACAATTTTTATTCCTTAAGGATATTGGATAAAATAATACCCTAGCTGTGGATAAGACAAAGCTTATACTAAAAGAGTTTAAATATTAATTATGTAATTATTATTGCACCAAATAATATGAACGACCTCATCTGCTATTATGGCTGAATTTTTTCAGATTTGATGAAACGGGGTTTAGAATATATCATACATAGTAGTTTTCGGGCAGCATACTTATGTTTATGTAAAAGCAAAGTTTTTAGGGGAGCTAAGTAATAATACACAAGATATGTGGCCTTGGTGAAATAATTATCGATGCCCAGTGTCACCCCTCCGGGATTGGGTTATCGTCTATTCAGGATTGTGAAATAATATTCGAAATAATTTTCAATACTACTATAAGGTTAGAGTTTGCTTACCAATAAAAAGAAATTGTAGATTTGTAATGGCTTCGTTTTTCTGAGAAAATAAAAATTATTAAGTCGAGGGGGATATAGTTCGGATAATGTTTTAGTTTTGTAAATTTGATTAATTAAACAGAATTATTAAGAAAATCCGGATATGACAAAGAAAAACATTAATAAATCCCAGAATAATTTACCCAACCGGGAACCTGCAAAGCGGAATAAAATTTTTAAAATTTTAGCAATTATTTTAATAATAGCGATTGCAGTTTATTTTATGTTTCCAAATTTATTAAAGAAAAACGAACAGGATCAAGAATACGTGTTTAGAAAAGATGGAATATTAACTTTTTACGATTCAACCAATGCGGTTAAAGCAAAAACGGAAATACAAATAGCCGACAATGAATTTGAAGAAGAGCTTGGATTAATGTTCAGGAAACAAATGGATGAAAACAAGGGGATGCTGTTCATTTTCCCGAATTCTCAAATTCAAACATTCTGGATGAGAAATACATTCATACCGCTTGATATGATCTTTGTTAATCCGGATAAAATGATAGTCACAATTCAAAAGAATACAAAAGTATTATCTGACTCAACGTACGCATCAACCGCACCTGCACAATATGTAATTGAAGTAGATGCAGGATATTCTGACAGGAACAATATAAAAGTAGGAGATAAAGTAAGCTGGGTAAGAACCCGTTCAAACTCTTATTAAGGTATAGATGTGTTAATTAATGCTTTCCATATAGTTCATCTTCAACTAGTTCGCAGATAATATGTGCTATGGTGATATGCCCTTCCTGTATTCTCTGAACATTACTTGAAGGAACAGTAACTGGTATACTAACTAAAGATTTTAATTTACCCCCGGAACCGCCTAAGAAACCAACTGTTTTAATATTTTTTGATTGAGCCATTTCGACTGCTTTAATAATATTAGGAGAATTGCCGCTGGTTGAAATTGCAATAAGCACGTCCCCTTCATTTCCAAGGCCCTGAATATTACGGGCAAAAATATTCTCAAAACCAATATCATTACCGCCGGCTGTAAGATTTGAAGTGTCTGTAGTTAATGCAATTGCTGCAAGAGCAGGCCGTTCTATGGAATGGCTTAACCTTATCATAAACTCAGTTGCGATGTGCTGGCAGTCGGCTGCGCTTCCGCCGTTACCGCATAATAAAAGTTTTTTGCCTTTTTTATAAATATCAGATATAAGGTCGGCGGCAGCGATTATATCAGCAACACATTCATGCTGCATATTAATTTTAGTTTCCACACTTTCAGACAATGAATCCAGGGCAAATTTTTTCTTATCCAATTTTCTTCCCTTTAAAAGTTCGTTTTGTTAATTGATGACTATACTCAGACAATCACGTCAATTTTGTAGTGAATAGCTTCGGCAAAATTTCCTATCAATCCCCAATTCTCAAGGTCTTCAAAAAAGTTGCCTGTAACTATAATTTTAGCGCCGCAATCAACTTTTTCTCTTGCAATCTGAGGGGTTCTAATACCGCCGCCAACAATTACAGGAATATCACAATATTCCGAAACAGCCTTAACCATTTCGTTAGGTACCGGTAATGCAGCACCCGAACCAGCTTCCAAATAAACAAACTTCATCCCGAGATACTGCGCCGCTAAAGCAGTTGCAGCAGCAATTTCCGGTTTATTCCTGGGTACGGGGAGGCTCCCGCTGATGTACTCGGCAGTTGTCATGGCGCCTGATTCAACTATCATATAGCCAGTCGATATTGGTTCAATTTTACTTTTTTTAATTACCGGGGCAGCCAAAACATGTTTCCCGATCAAGTGTTCCGCGTTTCTGCCGCTGATTACAGATAAAAAAAGAATGGCATCTGCCCGGCTGCAAACCTGGTTAACTTCACCGGGAAAAATAACTACGGGCAGAGAAGTAGTATCTTTAATCTTATCAATAAAAATCTTAATATCACCATCAATTATTAAACTTCCACCGACTAAAAATCCGTCAACACCGCTTTTTTCACAATGTTTAACAAAAGGGAATAATTTATCATCATTTAACTTATCCGGATCAAGTAAGATAAGGTAAGCTGCGCCTTTTAATTCAATTATATTTAGAAGTTGTTCATAAATCATAAAAATAATGCAGACGTTTTTGTGAATATATAAATTTTAGCTTATAATAAAAAGGAGATGATAACTATTATATTCCTAATGTGAGATTACTCCAAACGTATATTTTACATTACGATAAAGGGTTTATGTTATTTTCAACTTTTCATACTAAGGGAAATTCTGCCTCTTTCGATTTCAATTCCCACTATTTTGACATCAATAATATCGCCAACATTTATTATTTCAAGCGGATTTTTAACAAATTTATTTGCAATCTGTGAAATATGCAGTAAACCATCCTGTTTGACTCCAATATCTACAAATGCTCCAAAATCCACAACATTTCGAACTGTCCCTTTTAACATCATACCTTCTTTCAAATCTTCCATTTTCAAAACATCGCTGCGTAATATTGGTTTCGGAATATCTTCACGGGGGTCTCTCCCGGGTTTTTCCAGGTTGTCTATTATATCAACTAGAGTCGGCTCTCCAATTCCGATTTCTTCAGCTAAAAATTTTGTACCTTTCTGTTTAACAAAAAGTTTGACCATTGTACCTGAATCGTTCACCCTTGCAAATGTTAAGTTAAGTTTTGTGAGAAGTTTTTCAGTTGCAGAGTAGGATTCCGGGTGAATAAAAGTATTGTCCAGCGGATTTTCCCCACCCCTGATTTTCAAAAATCCTGCGGATTGCTCAAATGCCTTATCACCCAGGCCGCTTACCTCAATCAGTTCCGAACGTTTGTTAAACTTGCCGTGTTTTTCCCTATACTTTACAATATTTTCAGCAGTTCTTTTATTCAAGCCCGACACGTAAGTCAGCAGTGAAGCAGACGCAGTATTAACATCTACACCAACGAAGTTAACGCAGCTTTCAACAACATCATCCAGCTTTTCAGCAAGAAATTTTTGATTCACATCATGCTGATACAACCCTACGCCGATTGATTTCGGATCTATCTTAACTAACTCCGCCAACGGGTCAAGAAGCCTTCTGCCGATGGAAATGTTTCCACGTTGACTTGCTTCAAGATCCGGAAATTCTTTTTTGGCAACAGCAGACGCTGAATAAACCGATGCACCTGCTTCATTTACGATAACGTACTTACAATTTAATCCATTGGTTTTTATAAGATCAGCAATAAAGAATTCGGTTTCCCTGCTGGCAGTTCCATTACCAATAGCGATAATTTCAACGTTAAATTTATTTATCAACGCAACTACAATTTTTTCCGCTTCGGCGGTTTTGTTTTGCGGAGGATGGGGATAAATAGTGCAGCCTTCAAGATATTTCCCTGTTTTATCAATAACAGCGACTTTAGAACCTGAAACAAAACCCGGGTCGATTCCCATAATTATTTTATCTAAAAGAGGAGGCTGAAGCAAAAGCTGGCGGAGATTTGCAGCAAAAATTTCAATTGCATGCAGGTCGGCGGCTTCTGTAAGAAAGCTGCGGACTTCTTTCTCAATTGATGGGAAGATAAACCTATTAAACGAATCTTCAATAACTTCATCAAGTATATCCATAAAAACGGATTCGTCATAGCGGAAAAATTTATTTTTTATTTTTTTGAGGATTTCCGGATGTTCGAAACTTAAGCCGATTTTGAGAACTTTTTCTTTTTCGCCCCTGTTTATTGCCAAAGTTTGATAGGGTTTGATTTTAGTTATTTCAATACTAAAATCATAATAGACCTGATAAATTTCTTTTTTATCCTTCAGCTTTTGTTTCTCGCTTATATGTTCGGCTTCAACTTTTTCTTTAGTCTTTCCCGACTTGACTACAGAAGACTCAAGAAGGGATTCCCTTACAACTTTGCGAACTTCAGCGTCGTCGCTGATTATCTCCGATATAATATCTTTGGCTCCCTGCAAAGCTTCTTCAGCATCAGCAACACCAAGTTCTTCATTAATAAATTCTGCAAGTTTATCCGCAAAATTACCTTCATATCCGGGGTTATCAAGAATGAACAGCGCCAGGGGTTCAAGCCCTTTTGCCTTTGCAATTGTACCACGCGTTTTTCTTTTTGGTTTATAAGGCAGGTATAAATCTTCAAGCTCCTGGAGCTTTTCGCACTCCATAATTTTTGCCCTGAGTTCGTCGGTAAGTTTTCCCTGTTCCTCAATACTTTTTAAAATAGTTTCCCTTCGTTCTTCAAGAAGTGTTAAGTAATTTAACCGGTCTTCAATTTCTCGTAAGACATCTTCATCCAGGCCACCTGTATGCTCCTTACGGTACCGTGCAATAAAGGGAATAGTTGCATCTTCTCTAAAAAGCTTAATTACTGCATCAACCTGTTCATTTTTAACATTTAGTTCTTTTGCTATTGTAACCGGGATATTCATAAATCTTCAAAAAAATTAAAAAAGTAAATAAAAATTATTTGTGAAATAGTGGCTCTAAAGAAAGAATAAAGAAAACTCTTTTGCAACGTTGTAAATTAATAATTTTCAAAATATATCCGAAGGAGTTTAATTTCATATGTTATGAAAATAAGTTTTTTAAATATTATAAGACTATCTTGCAAAAAATTTGGATTGCACAGCAGGTTATTTAACGCACATATTCAGTTCATTCGTCCCATACAGGTTGAATTAAATTCTTTTCTTAGATATTATACATTATAAAACTTATAACATTCCAAAATTTCATTACAAGATAAGGAGGAATTTATGAATAATGCGCAAAGACGAATATTCATTTTGTCTCTTATTTTTTTAGTAACCGGTTATAACGGAATTGTATCAGCAGGAGAAAATGCGGGCGGCTCAAATCAAATAGCTGATGATGGATCTATTATAACGTCTACAGTATGGTATGTAAGCGGAGCCGATACAGTAAGTGCGTATCTGGCCGTTCCTAAAGGAGAAGGGAAATTTCCTGCATTAATAGTAATTCACGAATGGTGGGGATTAACACCCTGGATGAAAAGTAATGCCGATTCATTTGCAAAAAAAGGTTATGCTGCCCTGGCAATTGATTTATATCGCGGAAAATCTACATCTGATCCCAAAGAAGCGATGGATCTGGTAAAAAACTTTTCCAAAGAAAGAGCGATTATAGATCTAAAGGCAGCGTTCAATTATTTAACCGGCCTTCCAAATGTTAATTCTCAAAAGATTGGTTCCATCGGCTGGTGTTTTGGTGGCGGGTACTCATTTCAATCAGCATTAAATATCCCCCAGCTTACTTTATGTATAGTGAACTACGGGACGCTTTCCTCCGATGAAAGTTTAATAAAGAACATCCATTGTCCAATGCTGTGTATTTTTGGAGACGAGGATAAAGCTATTCTTCCCGATAGTGTTAAAGCATTTGATAAAGCTGCAAAAGATATAGGGCTGAATGCCGATGTAAGATTCTTTCCCGGAGTTGGCCATGCTTTTATGAACCCCGGCAACAAAAACGGTTATAAAAAGGAAATAGCGGATCTGGCCTGGGAAAATATTTTTAGCTTTCTTGATAAAAATCTGAAAAATTGACAATGTATCACGGTCTGTTATTAACGGATATACAATTTTATCCGGTAAGCCATGCTGATCAGCAGATTTTCGCCGGTAATAATTATTGGAATTATACCCCACATACATGGCGGGATAAAAATAATATCCAATCCGGGCAGGACTGATAACAGTGATTTAAAAAATCTGAAAAAGTTTAACTTTTTATTCAGCCATTCTTTATCTTTCCCAGTAAAAATTTTGAGGATAACATGGGATTTGAGCGTACTGCCGGAATTTTATTGCACCCGACTTCGCTGCCGGGCAGTTTTGGTATAGGTGATCTAGGAAATGAGGCATTTAATTTTGTAAACTTTCTTGAAGCTTCAGGTCAAAAGCTGTGGCAGGTTTGTCCGCTCGGCCCGACGGGTTATGGAGATTCTCCCTATCAATGTTTTTCTGCATTTGCAGGGAACCCGTTATTAATCAGTCCTGAAAAACTTTTGGGAAAAGGATTTCTTAAACAATCAGAATTAAATAATAAACAAAACTTCAATCCCCGCCAAATTGATTTTGGAGAGATAATCAATTATAAAAATGATTTATTAAAAAAAGCTTTTGAAAATTATAAGAAAAATGATAATTATATTAAAGCATCGTTCGAAGAATTTAATAGTACAAACAAAGATTGGCTGGATGACTTCGCATTTTTTATGGCAGCTAAAGATTTCCATGGCGGACAGCTTTGGACAAGCTGGGATAAAGATCTGGTAGTTAGAAAAGAATCAGCTTTAAAAAGCTGGGAGAAAAAATTAGCAGATAGCATTTTATATCAAAAATTTGTTCAATACCTGTTTTTTATTCAATGGACTGAATTAAAATCATATGCAAATTCTAAAGGAATAAAAATTATAGTAGACATGCCAATTTTTATTGCATACGACAGCGCCGACTTATGGGCGCATAAAGAACTTTTTACTATTGATAAAGAAGGTAAGCTTGAAACTGTTGCTGGCGTCCCCCCGGATTACTTTAGTGCTACGGGTCAGCTTTGGGGCAACCCGCTTTACCGGTGGAGCAAAATGGAAGAGGATGATTTTCAATGGTGGAGGCAAAGATTTGCAAACCTACTCAATACAGTAGATATTATTCGGATTGACCACTTTCGGGGTTTTGATGCTTTCTGGGAAATTCCGGGCGGCGCTATAACTGCTGAAAAAGGGCGCTGGGTAAAAGCCCCCGGCGAAAAATTATTTAATACTGTAAAAAAATATTTG
>Ga0181520_10012843_pt1 | contig 10691 bp, 2 predicted proteins | sample PEATcosm2014_Bin_29_FD_132451 | JGI IMG/M metagenome (GOLD analysis project Ga0181520, IMG submission 132451) | Peatland microbial communities from MTU Mesocosm Facility, Houghton, MI, USA - PEATcosm2014_Bin02_30_metaG | ecosystem: Environmental > Terrestrial > Soil > Wetlands > Peat | place...
AACTTCTCGAAGGCCAATTACCGGGTGCCGCGGGACATTTCCCAATGGACGGGGACGCCGGTGACGGTTTATGTCAACCGGTCGGGCACCAACCTCTCGCAAGCTGTCACCCTGCATTACCGGATTGACGGTTATTTCTTGGACAGCCAGGATGCCACTGCCGACAACAATGAATTTCCGCTGCAACCGGGATCGGATTATGCCACGCCCACGCCGGCCAGCACGGCGGGGATTAATGGCCGGACTTCCGACTTTAACGGCGGCGACGGCACCATCACATTTCCGGCGAAGAAAACCGACTCCCAGCCGATTCAATTCACCGTCAGCAACAATAAAATCCCCGAATTCAACAAGGACATCCACATCACCTTGTTTGCCGAAACTTCTGATGGCACCCCCTATCAGGTCGGCATGGTCGCGGAATGCACGGTCACCATTCTCTTCGATGATCTGAATCCCCCGGCGGGATCGGTGGATGAATTTTACAATCAAGATTTCGCGGCGGACAACGTGGCCTTGGGCCGGGCCGGTCTAAACGGATCCACCGTGGCCAATCCCGGGACGGAGTTGTACAGCGAGGTTTACTCGGTGGCGGTGCTGCCCGACAACGGCGGGGGGAGCCAATCGCTCATTGCGGGGGCCTTCACCACCTATGAGGATGAGAACAACACCTACACGGTCAACGGCATCGCCCGGCTGAACAACGACGGCACCTTGGACCCGACGTTTAATCCGGGTTCCGGGGTGAATGTGTTTCCCGGGGGCCAGTTCATCCGCACGGCGCAGCTTACCGCCAGCGGCCAAATCTTGATCGCGGGCAATTTCGACTCCTATAACGGGGTGCAGCGCAACTGCCTGGCGCAGTTGAACCCGGATGGCACGTTGGACACCACCTTCACGCCGGGGGCCGGCGCCAACGGCACGGTGTGGGCCATGGCGCAACAGGCGGATGGGCGGGTCATCATTGGCGGCGATTTCACCACCTATAACAACACGCCGGCGGTGCATGTCGCCCGGATCAACATGGATGGCTCGCTGGATACCACGTTCAATACGGGAACGAACCTGAACGGCTCGGTCTATGCCGTGGCGGTGGAGGCGGACAATAATGCGGTGGTGCTCGGCGGGAATTTCACCGCCTTTGGCGGGGCGGGCGGTCAGAACTACATCATCCGGCTGAATCCGGACGGCTCGCAGGACACGACCTTCAACACGATCACCGGCCCGAATGGCGCGGTGCGGACGGTGGCCTTTGAACCCAATGACGAGGTGCTCGCGGGCGGGGATTTCACGCTGGTGGCCGGGCAAAGCGACCAACACATCGTCCTGTTCAACACGAACGGGGTGGTGGACACCACCTTTAACGCCGGGACCGGGACGGATGGCACGGTGTATAACATAAATTACAACAGCTTTACGACCAGCACCACCACCATCACCACCAACGCCACCACCGGGGTGGTGACCACCAACACCACGTACCAGACGGCCAACACGTTGTACGTGGGCGGGACCTTCACCACCTTCAACGGCACCCGCCGGGCCGGGTTTGCCCGGTTGTATCTGGACGGGTCGGTGGACACCACCTTCCTGGACACCGCTTACAACCAGTTTGCCGGCCTGCACCGGATTTTCTACGGGGATGCGCCCGGAACGGTTTATTCCTCCGGGGTGCAGGACGACGGGAACATTTTGATCGTCGGCTCCTTCCAATCGGTGGGGGGTGGTGCGGCTGACAAGAACTGCCTCAATACCTTGGATGAGGAACGCGGGGTGGCAGAGAGTTTTGACGACCCGTATTTGTGGGTTTCCGAGGGGGGCAGCCAAATTGAGCCCCATTCCCGCGACGGGGTGCGCATTCACAGCAATGTGGCCCGTCTGATCGGCGGGGCCACCCCCGGGCCCGGCAACATCGGCCTGGTGGCGCCCAGTTATTCGGTCAACAAGACCCAGCCCTCGGAACCGATCTCCTTGGTGCGGACCAACGGGACGCTGGGATGGGCCTCGGCGAATTTCTCCGTGGTGTCCGGGCTGGCGCAGAGCGGACAGGATTACATCTATGATTCCCCGCCGCCGATTTATCCCATCGGCTGGGAATATTACGGGCCCAGCCGCCTGCACAGCGACGGCTTGTTTGGCGGCACCGGTCTGATGCAAGACATTTATGGCGGTTATTATAAAATGGGCACCACCGGGCCGGCGTCCGTCAACATCAGCATCATCAATGACACCGCCGTGGCGGGCAACCTGGATGCCACGTTGCAATTGGCCAATCCGGTGGATGCGGACCAGTTTTACCTTGGGGGTCAGAACATTCCCTTGGGGCTGGCGCTGGGCGAATCCAAGGCCCCGCTTTTGCTGGTGGACAACAGCCATCAGGACGGGGTGTTCGGCTTTGCCGCCAACAGCTACACCGCGACCAATTCATTGGTCAACGTGGGCCTGGTGCGGACGAACAGTTCGATTGGCACGGTGCAGGTGTTTTATGAAACGGTGACCAATGGGACCGCCATCTTGGGGACGGATTACCGGCCCACCAATGGGGTGGTGACCTTCAATCCCAGCCAGACGATCAGTTCGTTCCCGGTGCAAATTCTGGAGAACAGTTACATTTCCAGTGTGGAGAAAACCGTCGGTTTGGAACTGTACAAGATTCAGGATCTCAGCAGCGGGGACGCCTCGCTGGGCCAGACCAACGCCGTCATCCGGATCATCAATCCCAATTATCAGGGCTATCTGAACTTCTCCGCCAGCATGTACTCCGCCAACCTGAGCGCGGGGGCCATCGCCTTCACGGTGCAACGGACGGTGGGCAGCAAGGGGACATTGACGGTGACCTATGCCACCACCAACGGCACGGCGGTCAGCGGCACAGACTATGTTGGCGCCACCAACACGCTGACGTGGTACAGCGGGGATGTCACCCCGCGCACAGTGAGCATTCCGCTGCTGCCCAGCAGCGCGGTCGGGCCGGGCAAGCAATTTGGGGTCAATTTGTTCAACCCCACGCTGAACTTCACCAACTGGCCGTCGTTGTTGGAAAGCCCGACCAATGCCATCTTGTTCATCAATAATAACAACAGCTATGGCGTCTTCCAGTTCAGCGCCCCGCAGTATTTGGTGAATGAAAACGGCGGCTATGCCACCGTCACCGTCACCCGGACCGGGGCGGCGCTGGGAACGGCCTCGGTGGCGTTCGCCACGGCCGATGGCCCCGCCGTGGGCGGCGTCAACTACGTGCGCACCAACAATGTGTTGAACTTCGCCGCTGGACAATTGAGCGCCAGCTTCAATGTCCCCATTTTGGCCCAGAACACGAATACGCTGCCGCCGTCCAGTTTCTACTTTAACGTGGCTTTGTCGAATCCGAATCCGGTTCCGGGCGCGGGTTTGGGAACATTGACCAATGCGACGGTGAACATAGTCGCCACCGCCGCCTATAATCAGCCGCCCGGTTCGCCGGATCCCACCTTTGATCCGGAGGTGAATTTTAACGGCAGTGTGCTGGCACTGGCCCTTCAGTCCAACGGTCAGATTGTCGCCGGTGGCGTCTTCACCTCGGTGGATGGGGCCAATTTGAGCCATCTGGCCCGTTTGAACACGGATGGAACGCTGGACACCAGCTTCCTGAGCGGTCTGTCCGCCGCGGATGACAATGTCAATGCGGTGCTCAGCCAGACGGATGATCGGATCCTGATCGGCGGGGCGTTTACCAATGTGAATGGCGGGGTGTACAACCATGTGGCCCGGGTGATGACCGACGGGACCATTGACACCAGTTTCCAACCTGGCGCCGGGGCGGACAATGCGGTCTATGCGCTGGCGGAAACATTCCAGAACGGTGCGCGCGAATTGTATGTGGGCGGGGCCTTCAGCACGTTTGACGGGACTTCATCCCCCGGGGTGGTGCGACTGGACAATTATGGCGCGGTGGATGACTCGTTTGCCACCGGTTTGGGGGCCAACGGGGCGGTTTATGCCATCGCTGTTTATCCCACCAATGCCGTATATAACAACGGCAGCGTGCTGGTGGGCGGGAGTTTCACGAACTTTAGCAACGTGGTGGTGGGCAACCTGGTCCGCCTGACGCTAAACGGATCGGTGGACACGAGCTTCAACCTGTATGGCGGGGCGAACAGCACGGTGCGTGCCATCGCCATTCAAACTGATGGCAAAATTCTCATCGGTGGCGACTTCACCAATGTGGACGGGGTGGCGGTGAATCATCTGGCCCGGCTCAACTCCGACGGTTCCCTGGACCAGGCGTTTGCCACCAATCTGATTTCCGGCTTTAACGGCACGGTGGAGGCGATTGCGATCCAGCCGGACAACCGGATTGTCGTCTCCGGCCAGTTTGACCAGGCCAACGGGGTGAACCGCAACGACATCACCCGGCTGCTGCCGAGCGGGGCGGTGGATACGACCATCAACTTTGGCGACGGGGCCAATGGCGCGATTGACGCCCTGCTCATCCAGCCGGCGAATGATTTTCTGGTCATTGGCGGCGCGTTCACGGAATTCGATGATCAGAAGCTCGCGTACATCGCCCGTTTGAACGGCGGTTCGCAGACCGGCTCGGGCTTGTTCGATTTCAACTCAGCCAGCTATCAGATAGATGAGAATGGCGGCTTCGCCACGATCACCGTGATCCGCGCCGGCGGAAGCAGCGGCCCCAACGCGGACGGCTCGGGCAATGTGCAGGTGAACTTTGCCACCAGCAATGGCACGGCCGCGGCCGGGGTCAATTACCAGGGCGTCACGAACACGCTGGTGTTTGCGCCGGGTGAAGAGTTCCAGACCATCTATGTTCCGGTCATGAACGATGGGAATGTGGACCCGAATCTGACGGTGAACCTCACGCTGTCCAGTCCCCTGCCGACGCCGCAGGCGGGTTTGGGCGACCAGTCCACCGCGCAACTGACGATCATCAATGACAACAGCGGGGTGGCCTTCTCCTCGGTGAATTATTCCGTGCCGAAAGACACCGTGAACGGGGTGGCCACGATCACCCTTGACCGGTTGGGCAGCACCAGCGGCGGCTGCACGGTGACTTTTGCCACCACCACGAACGGCACGGCCCTGGCGGGGGTGGATTACTATCCCACGAATGTGACGGTGACGTTCAATCCGGGGCAGGCGTCGGAAATGGTGCAGGTGCAGATCATCAACAATACGATTCCGGAAGGCCAGCGGACGGTGGACCTGGTGCTGACCAACGCCACGGGCGTGGTGCTGGCCAGCCCGACCAATGCGATCCTGACCATCATTGACACGGTGGACGCGCCCGGCCAGCTCTATTTTGCGACCAACAGTTATACGGTGGTGAAGGCCAATGGGATCGCCTACCTGACGGTGGACCGCACGAACGGGTTCTCCGGCAATGTGTCCGTCAATTACAACACGGTGGCGGGCACGGCCTCGGCGGGGCTGAATTATCTGAGCTCCAGCGGCACCCTGACGCTGGGTGACGGGGTGACCAGCGGGCAGATCGCGATTCCGGTGGTGACCAACTCCCTGGTGCAGGGCACGGTCTATTTCTCAGTGGACCTGTCGAATCCGGCGGGCGGGGCGACGCTGGTCGTGCCCACCAATGCCGTGGTCAACATTCTGGATCAAAACGTGGGGGTGACTTTTGAGAACGCCACCAATACGGCGCTGGAAACCGCCGCGAGCGCCAATGTCTTGGTGGAACGCATCGGCCCCACCAACGCCGCCTTCACGGTGCGGTTTGCCACTTACAACCTGACGGCCGTTCCGGGCGTCAATTTTACGCCCGTCAGCGGGACGCTGGATTTTGCGCCCGGCCAGACGTTTGAAACGATCAACGTGCCGTTGATTTATGATCCGCAGGTGACGGGGAATCTGCTCTTTGGCGTCCGGCTCTCGCAGGTGACGGGGGAGGCCCAGTTGGTGTCGCCGACGAACGCCCTGGTGGTCATTCAAGATGCCAACGCCGGATTGAGTTTCACCAACGCGGCCACCAGCGTGCTGCGGGCTCCCGGCAGCGTGACCCAGTTGACCCTGCCGGTGATCTGTTCCAATCCCCAGGTGGAGCCGCCGTTCGTGAATTCCAACTCGCCGTTGTTGACGGTGAATTATTATACGACGAACGGCTCGGCCACCGCCGGGCTGGATTACACGGCGGTGAGCGGGACGCTGACCTTCACCAACGGAATCGCCACCAACTATATCACGGTGCCCATCCTGCCCAGCACGGCCTTGGGCAGCAATGTCACCTTCAATGTGGTGCTGGCCAATCCCACGGCCCCGGGCCAGGTCGTCGCCCCGGGAACCAACACCGTCACCATCGTGAACGTCAATTCCGGGGTGGAATTCTCCGCGCCCGCCTACACGGTGCTCAAGACGGGCATCCAGGCGACGATCAACGTGTTGCGCACCGGTTATACGAACAGCACGGTGTCGGTGAATTACAACACGACCAACGGCACGGCGGTGGCGGGGATCAATTATGTGCCGGCGGCCGGCACGCTGACGTTCACCAACGGCCAGACCAGCAACTCGTTCACCGTGCCGATCATCTCCAGCACGGCGGTGCAGCCGGATTTGACGGTCCTGCTCCAATTGTCCGACCCCGTCGCCGCCGCTCTCGCTTATCCCAGTTTTTCCACGCTGACCATCGTGGATCTGAGCGGCAGTTTTGTGGTGCCCTCCGGGGTGGTGCTGGTGACCAACCAAATTCCCACCAACGGCATTGCGGGACCGCCCAATTTGAGCGGACCGTTTGTGTTGACCTATACGCCCGGGAGTGTCAACGGGTTCCCGGGGATCATTTATCCGGGCATGACGAACACGCTTAAATTCGGCTTCCGGGTGAGTTCCGGCACCAATGTGCCCACGCTGGTGGCCACGTTGCTGGCGACCAACGGCATCACCAACCCCAGCGGTCCGCGGACCAACGGGCCGTTGATTGCCTCCGGTCCGTCCGTGGCGGAACAATTCACTTTTACGGCCAGTTCCAGCTACACCAATGGCCAGACCATTCAGGCCGCATTCGCATTGACGGATGCCTATCATAACAGCCTGGGTACGAACACCTTCACCTTCCAACTGGGAACGTGGACGGCGGGTTTCTCCAACGCCGCGCCCATTGTGATCAATGCCCAGACCTCCGACACGGCGAATCCCGCCCAGGCCAGCCCGTATCCCTCCGTCATCACGGTCAGCGGGTTGTCCGGGGTGCTGCTCAAGACCACGGTGACCTTCACCAACCTGACGGCTACGGAGCCGGACGCGATTCAGGCCTTGGTGGTGGCGCCGGACCAGCAGGACACAGTGCTTATGTCCGACGCCGGGGTCGGCAGCTCCATCAACAACGTCACCTTGATGTTTGACGATGCCGCGACCAACGTGCTGACGTACCACGGGCAGATTACGAACGGAGTGTACCGTCCGACACATTATTCGACCCCGACCTTCCATTAATCTATGCACGACCATTTTTTCACCCCGCGCAACCGCCCGGCCGGCGGCGGCGGGAATTTCAACCAGTGGATCCCCCTCAAAGACTGAGATTTTATGAGGAAATTTTTAATGAACAAAAGTCTGATGGTGCTGGGTTTGGGCTTGTGCCTGGCCTGGCCGGTCCCGGTCGCCCAGGCGGCGGGGACGGAAACGGTGCAATTAAAAGGTCATGTGCCGGCGGTGGTCTCCCATTTGCAGGACCAAGGGCGCCTGGCCGCCACCAATCTGACCTTGGCCATCGGCCTGCCCTTGCGGAATCCGGAGGCGCTCACCAATTTGCTCCGGCAAATCAACGACCCCAAGAGCAGCATCTACCACCACTATCTGACCGCCGCGCAGTTTGCCAGCCTGTTTGGCCCTTCGGACCAGGACTACCAGGCGGTTGCTGATTTTGCGCGCGCGCACGGGCTCAAGGTCACCGGCACGCACGCCAACCACCTGCTGTTGGATGTGAACGGCCTGTCCACAGACATTGAAAAGGCGTTTAATGTCACCTTCAAGACCTACAAACATCCGACGGAAAACCGCGACTTCTTTGCGCCGGACACGGAGCCCTCGGTGCCCTCCGGCCTGAAGGTTTTGGACATCAGCGGGCTGTCCAATTACGGCCGCCCCCGGGCAACTTATAAAGCGCGGTCCGTCATTGCCACGCCCAATGCAACTTCGCCGGCGACATCGCCCAAGGGAAAACCGCAAAACGGGTCGGGACCCGGAGGCACTTACATGGGCAATGATTTCCGCAATGCCTACATTCCCGGATCGGCGCTGAGCGGATCGGGACAGGCCGTGGCGGAGGTGGAGTTTGACGGCTACTACGTGAGTGACATTCAGGAGTATGAACAGTTGACCGGCCGCAACAATATTACGTTGCAGAACACGTATTTGGACGGTTTCAACGGCCAGCCGACGGGCGATGGCGGCGAAGTGGAGGTCTCCCTGGACATTGAAATGCTCGTTGCCATGGCCCCCGCCCTGACCCAAATCAATGTCTATGAGGGGAATCCTTTTAACTTCATTCCGAACGATGTTTTGAATCAAATTGCCGCGGATGACTCCGCCCACCAGATCAGTTGTTCCTGGGGGTGGGAAGGTTTGCCGACCGGCACCACGGATCAAATATTCCAGCAGATGGCCCTGCAAGGCCAGACCTTTTATACGGCGTCGGGCGATTCGGACGCCTATCCGGTGGGGTCGTTGGTCTTTACGCCTTCCGACGATCCTTATGTCACCTCGGTCGGGGCGACGACGCTGACCATGAACCCGCAAGCCACGGCCCGGGTTTCGGAAACGGTTTGGAATTGGGATGTGGAATATGGACCAATCGAAGATGGCGTGGGCAGCAGCGGCGGGATCAGCATCAGCTATTACATCCCCTATTGGCAGACCAACATCAACATGACGGCCGCCCAAGGTTCCACCACCTACCGGAATTTTCCGGATGTGGCCATGACTGGGGACAACGTTCTGGTCATCGCCGACGGGGGCGTGGAGTACAATGTTGGCGGCACCAGTTGCGCCGCACCGTTGTGGGCGGGCTTTACGGCCATGGTCAACCAGCAGGAGTCGGTTTATAATAATCCGCCCATCGGTTTCATCAATCCGGCCCTTTATAACCTGGCTCTGAACCCCGGTTATGTCAGCTATTTTAACGACATCACCACGGGCAGCAACACCTGGAGCGGGAGTCCCAACCTGTTCATTGCCGTGCCCAATTATGACCTGTGCACGGGTTTGGGCACCCCCAACGGAACCAATTTGATCAACGCCCTGGTGACGGGTCAGGTCTTTGCCTTCCAGGTTTCCCCGCCGCCGGCCCCTTACGGATATGCGCTGACGAGCGTGAACGGCGGCACACCGAACGGTCCCTGGTCGCTGTTCATCCAGGACGATGACACGCTCAATTCAGGCATTCTCAACAATGGGTGGAGCATCGCCCTGACTTTGGGCAGCCCCGTCGGTGCCGAGGCGGACTTGTACCTCCAGATGGCCGCCTTGACCACGAATATCTGGCCCGGGAGCAATGTGGTCTTTTATGTCACGGTCACCAATGTGGGCAACATGTCCATCGCCACCAATGTGGTGGTGGCGGACACGCTGCCAAACGATTTCTTTTATGTGTCCAGCAGCAGCACCTTGCCGGCCTCCACCATCACCCGCGCCGGCACCCAGGTTATCTGGCAGATGGGCAACTTGAACACCAACGCCGGCGGGAAACTGACCATCACGGCGCAGACCGCCAATACCACGGAGAACGCCTTCAATTTTGCCGTGGTCACCGAAGACACGCCCGACCCGAACCCGGATGACAATTCGGCCATCCTGGGGATCAATGTCGCCGTGCCGGCGCCGCCGCTGGTTACCGGCGGTTTCAACCGGACCAACGGGTACTTCACGCTCAACGTCACCGGTTACAGCGGGTCCACCTTGATTCAGGCCTCCACCAACCTGTTGTCCACGAATTGGGTGACGATCTGGACCACGAACGCCTCCTCCTTCATGTACACCGACTCCCGGAAGACGAATTATCCGGCCCGCTTCTTCCGCGCGGTGGCCGGCCAGTAGCCCGGGTGATTGGGCATGAAGGTTTACGGGCTTACCGGCGGCGTGGGCATGGGCAAGACGACGGCGGCGCAAATGCTGGCCGATCGGGGGGCGGCGGTGATTGACACGGATGAACTGGCCCGGCAGTTGGTCCGGCCCGGGGAGGCGGCTTTGGCGGAGATTCAAAACACATTTGGCTCCGGAGTCATCACCACAGACGGACAACTCCGGCGCGAGGAGCTGGCCCGGATTGTGTTTGCCAATGACGATGCCCGCCGGAAACTCGAGGCGATTTTGCATCCCCGGATTCGCAATGCCTGGCTGGCACAAGTTGAGGCTTGGCGCGGGGAAGGGCGCCCGCTGGCTGTGGTGGTGATCCCCCTGTTGTATGAAACCAAGGCGGAAGGGCATTTCGACAAAATCATTTGCGCCGCCTGTTTGCCGCCCACCCAGGAGGAACGGCTGTCCGCCCGGGGATGGACGCTGGCGGAGATCGCCCGGCGCCAGGCCGCGCAGTGGCCGGTGGAGCAGAAGATGGCGCGGGCGGATCATGTGCTCTGGACCGAGGGCGGTCTGGCGAGCTTGGCCGGGCAGGTTGAGCGGCTGCTGGCGGGGCTTGATCTGGTTTTTTGCAAGAAGAGTTCCCTTTGACGCGGGAATGGGCTAGA
>Ga0181520_10012846_pt1 | contig 10686 bp, 10 predicted proteins | sample PEATcosm2014_Bin_29_FD_132451 | JGI IMG/M metagenome (GOLD analysis project Ga0181520, IMG submission 132451) | Peatland microbial communities from MTU Mesocosm Facility, Houghton, MI, USA - PEATcosm2014_Bin02_30_metaG | ecosystem: Environmental > Terrestrial > Soil > Wetlands > Peat | place...
TTCGCCTTCCCCTCTGGGGTCGGCTTGCGGGAGAGCGATCTGTCCTTCTACGTGCAGGACAACTACAAGGTCAGCAGCAGACTCACGCTGAACCTGGGCGTGCACTATGAGAACTTCCTTGGCTGGCCATGGACTGAAGCTCATAACAAGGAATACGCCTTTGTTCCCTCCATCTCGACGACTGCTTTGGAGCAGGTGGGAACCAATGGCATTCCTAAGAGCGGCCTGAGCGGCAACAATCTGAACTTCGCTCCACGCGTTGGCCTAGCCTACAAGGTCACCAACAAGACAGTCTTTCACGCCGGCTATGGCATCTACTACGCCGCGCCTAACTTAGGCGTTTCCTCCACATTGGCGGCCAATGTCCCGGTGTATGACTATTGGGCCTTCAATAATCCGGCCACTTATGTGGCCGGCGCCACAAGCAGCGCAAGTTTCAACTATGCCAGCAGCGGATTTGTTCACACTGTTGCCACGTCAGGCAGTCAGATCCTGCCGGGCCAAGCCGCCTATGCTGTGGATCCAAATGCCAAGACCCCGTACACCGAGCAGTGGCATGCGGCTATCGAGCAGCAGATCCCCTTTTCCACCGTCCTCAAGTTTGCCTATGTCGGAACCAAGGGAACCCACCTGGACGATATTCGGGACATCAATTCGAACCCGTGGGGAGCGGTCGAGCCGGGCTCCCCGAATGGAGCGACCACTGTTACTGTAGCTCGTCCCTACCCGACTTTTGGTCAGATCAGTCAGTTTGAAACCAGGCAGGTATCCAGCTACAACGCTTTGCAAGTTACGGCTGAACGTCGCGCGCATGGGTTGAGCTTCCTCGCCTCCTATACCTACAGTCACGCTCTGGACGAAGGTTCGGCCGAATCGGCCGGCGTTTCGAATCCCTACAATCTCCGTTACGACTACGGAAACGCGGACTACGACGTCCCCAATCGCTTTGTCGCCAGCTCGAACTACCAGTTGCCCTTCAAGGGCAGCGGGCCGCTGGGACCGCTGGAGCGTGGGTGGCAGTTGAACGCCATTGGACAGTTTTACGATGGCACGCCCTTTTCCGTGGGCTCAACTCTCGCATTGGGCGATGGCCTGTCGTCCCGCGCAATACTGCTTCCCGGCTACGGCAACGGATCGCTACCCAAAGGCCAGCGTGGCCTCACTGCGGCCCATCCGTGGTTCAACACCGCGGCCTTCGCGGTTCCTGCCTCTAACTCATTCACATATGGAAACTCTGGCCGCAATAGTCTTGAGGGTCCGGGCACAAAGTATGTGGATTTCTCGATCTTCAAGGATACTCACCTGACCGAATCGAAGGTCCTTCAACTGCGTGCGGAGGCCTTCAACCTCGCCAACACGCCGCAGTTCAACAATCCGGCCGCTACCGCTGGTACAGCCGCCATTGGAAGCATCTCCGGGGCGGGTTCTGACTTGACATTTCAACGAACCGCGCGCCAGATTCAGTTCGCGGCAAAGATCACCTTCTAACCATCCTTGGCGGCGCTCAAAGCATCGGGCGCCGCCGCTTGATAAATAGACCGCGCACTCCCCATGCACGTTCCCTTCCTTCATATTTCGACCGAGGTCCCGTCTTATGGAAATCACCACTCGCAGTCTCTGGACTCTTGTCCATGGCATGGGCTTCGGAGCGCTCTATCTGCTTGCTTGCTCCGGATCCATTGTCCTGCTCTCTTTGCGCTCCACAACGAATGCGCACTCCACACCTGGAGGCGATCGCGTTCTCGGCATTTATCTGACCGTTATGGCCGCCTTGGCATGGCTCACCGTTCTCTCAGGAACCTATATCATCTATCCCTGGTATCGGGCTGCGCCCCCAACTGGCGTCGCTAATCTTGCTGCTTTTCCGCGCTCACTTCTACTGTCGAAACCCGCGACACGACAGTGGCACCTGATCGGAATGGAGTGGAAAGAGCACGTTGCGTGGCTTGTGCCGATAGCAATCACCATGGCCGCCTTCATCGCGATCAAATATGCTCGCGATCTCAAACATTCTCCGGCTTTGCGATCCGCGCTTTATGGATTCGTCGGGACTTCACTCTTTGCCGCTGGCGTTGCCGGCTTCTTCGGAGCGATGCTCGACAAGAACGCACCCGTCGACGGCGGCCAAACCATTCGTCTGGTTCAAGGAGAATAGCTGTGAGTTCAGAGACTGCGATTTCCCAGGGCAACATCCCTGCTCTACCCAATGGTTCCGCAGCGGCCGCCATTCTCTCGGCTGGCATCGGCTCGCTTGCCCTCGCGCTTTTCACGATCGTTGCCGATCAATCGGCAACAGCGAAGAACCTGTTGTCCATTTACAAGCCCACGGGAGCCCTTTCTGGCGTAAGCACTTTAGCCATTTTCGTCTGGTTTGTCGTGTGGGCCGCTCTCGAGTGGCGCTGGCGCGGTCGTGACCTTTCCCTGAAGCGCATCAACATCATTGCTTTCACACTGCTTCTATTGAGCCTGCTCGCCACCTTTCCCCCACTGGGCGATCTGCTGTAATCCAGCAAAGCGTGCGCGAATCAGATTGTGGAAGCAGGCCTTGGCGAACCGCGGCGCGAGCACTTATCTCGTATTGCAGCTCTATCGGGAAGTAGTTCTCAATGAGTGTCTGCCTTGACACCCCGCGGTTCAGGCCTTAGCCTACACTTAATAGATCACGCCGAAGTGTGGGATTCAACCTAGGAATCGTATGACCGTATTCATCACGCCCGCAATGTGTATTTGCTGCCGCTGTCTTTGCTGCAGTGTGCGGGGAGGTGTCGCGGGCTAGATTCCGAATAAAGAGTCTCGAATCCCTGCAACCCACCCGCCACAAGGCGCGGTGGGATTTTTATTTCAGGCGAACAACTTGCGTCAGTCTTCACTGACCGCAATCCACCAACCAACAAGCGCTGGCGACAGAGCGACAAATGCCAGGGGCACAAATTCAAAAAACGCTCAGGGAGCAGCAAGTGAAACATCTATATCGCAAGTTGGCCAAACCAGTGACCGTCGCCGTTCTGCTGCTAGGTACAGCCATCGCGCTGAATGCGCAGACGCAGCTGCTCAACGTATCCTACGATCCCACCCGGGAGTTCTATGAGGAGTATAACCGGCTATTTGCGCAACACTGGAAGGCCACAACCGGCCAGGATGTAGTTATCAATCAATCGCACGGCGGATCTGGTAAGCAGGCGCGGGCGGTAATCGAAGGACTGGAAGCGGATGTCGTTACGCTTGCGCTGGCCTACGACATCGATGCAATTGCGCAGAATGGATTACTGGAAAAGGATTGGCAATCAAAGCTCCCGAATAACAGTACTCCTTACACGTCGACGATCGTGTTGCTGGTGCGCAAGGGGAACCCTCTTCATATTCGCGATTGGGACGATCTTATCCGTCCGGGCGTTAAAGTGATCACACCGAATCCGAAGACCTCGGGAGGAGCCCGGTGGAACTATCTCGCGGCTTGGGGATACGCACTGCGCAAGTCCGGCAATAATGAGCAAAGCGCGAGGGATTTCATGAAGAAGCTGTACGGCAATGTGCCGGTACTGGACTCGGGTGCCAGAGGCTCCACCACCACCTTTGTGCAGCGTGGAGTAGGGGATGTTCTCATCGCATGGGAAAACGAAGCGCTTCTTGCTTTGAAGGAGTTTGGCTCCGACAAGTTTGAGATCGTGATTCCGTCCGCCACAATTCTTGCCGAACCTCCGGTTGCGGTGGTGGACAAGGTGGCTCACCAACATGGCACGGAGAAGGTAGCGCACGCCTATCTCGAGTATCTGTATTCGCCCGAAGCGCAGGACCTGGCAGCGAAGTACTTTTACCGACCCCGACTGAAGGCGATTGCGGACAAGTATGCGAATGTCTTTCCCAAGGTCAACACCTTCACCGTGTTAGAGGGGTGTGGCGGCTGGCAGAACGCGCAGGCCAAGCACTTCAGCGATGGCGGCACATTCGATCAGATTTATGGGAAATAGGACATCTGCATCCCCGGTGAAGCGGGCGAACAAATCGTGGAGGTTCGTGACGCGAAGTTCGCCGCTTCCCGGGTTCCGGCTGAGCTTCACGTTCACCATGATCTATCTGACAGCGATCGTATTGATCCCCCTGGCCGCCATTCTTCTGCACGCATCCCGGCAAGGTTTCATGGGATTTTTGCACACGGTGACTGCTCCGCGGGTCTTGGCATCGTATCGCGTCACTCTAGGTTCAGCAGGTGTGGCGGCATTGCTCTCTGCAGTCTTCGGAATGCTGTTGGCCTGGGTGCTGGCGCGGTACGATTTTCCCGGCAAGCGGGTGGTCGATGCCCTTGTGGATCTGCCCTTTGCGTTGCCCACCGCAGTTGCTGGAATTTCTCTGACCGCGCTCTACACTGAGCAAGGATGGATTGGACGCTACCTTGAGCCTCACGGAATCCATGTGGCTTTCACTCCGGTCGGCATCGTTTTGGCGATGTCCTTTGTGGGCTTCCCTTTTGTCGTGCGCAGTGTACAGCCGGTGCTCGAGGACCTGGACCCGGCGATGGAAGAGGCCGCGGCAAGCCTTGGCGCAAATGTGTGGCAGCGTTTTACGCGGGTCATCGCTCCGGTGGCATTTCCTGCTCTGTTGACGGGAACCGCGCTGGCGTTTGCCCGAGCGGCAGGCGAATACGGCTCGGTGATCTTCATCGCAGGCAACATGCCGATGAAGACCGAGATTACAACGCTGTTGATTGTAACCAAGCTGGAAGAGTACGACTACTCAGGAGCCGCCGCGATCGCCGGTGCGATGCTTGCTTTGTCCTTCTCTATCATGCTGCTGGTGAATCTTCTGCAGTGGTGGGGGCAAAGACGCGAGGGAAATCGCACATGACCGGCCATCGCCCAGTCTCATCCTCCTCGCTGCTCCACCCTTCGCGTGCGCAGCAGGTTGGCCGCGTGACATTGATTCTGTTGTCGCTCCTTTTTCTCCTTGGGTTTCTGATCCTGCCAGTCGCAGTTGTATTCACGCAGGCTCTGTCTCAAGGTTGGAAGTTGTATCGCGACTCAATTTGCCAGGCTTACGTGCTGTTTGCGCTGCGCCTCACCGGGCTGGTCGCGAGCATCGCGGTGCCCCTTAATCTTGTTTTTGGCCTCGCCGCAAGCTGGGCGATTACTCGCTTTGAGTTTCATGGCAAGAGCCTGTTGATTACGTTCATTGACATTCCGCTCTCCGTCTCTCCGGTGGTTGCAGGAATGATGTATGTGGAAGTCTTCGGGCTGCATGGATGGCTCGGTCCATGGCTGTCAGAGCATAACCTGCATGTGATTTTCGCTGTCCCCGGAATCGTTCTGGCTACGGTCTTTGTCACATTCCCGTTCGTCGCCAGGGAACTTATCCCCTTCATGCAGGCCCAGGGCAGCGACGAAGAGGTTGCCGCTGTTGTTCTAGGCGCAAATGGTTGGAATGTTTTCTGGCGCGTGACGCTGCCCAACATCAAATGGGCGCTTCTGTATGGAACCATCCTGGCAGCTTCGCGCTCCATAGGAGAGTTTGGAGCTGTCTCGGTGGTCTCCGGCCACATTCGCGGCAAGACTACCACCCTTCCCCTGCAGGTGGAGATGCTCTACAACGAATACAACTTTACCGCTGCGTTCGCGGCAGCATCGCTTTTGACCCTGGCCGCGGTCGTCACATTGGGGATCAAGAAGGCTCTTGAAGTGACTACCGGACTTCGTCGAGGAAATGAAAAGGAAGAAGCCAAATCATGAGCATCCAGATCGAACATATTAGCAAACGGTACGGCTCCTTTACTGCGCTTGCCGACGTCAGTCTGACAATCGGAAGTGGCGAATTAGTCGCGCTTCTAGGACCGTCTGGATCGGGAAAGACAACGCTGCTGCGGATTATTGCGGGTCTCGAGTCGTCCGACGAAGGGTCGATTCTACTTCATGGAGAGGAGTCGACCCGGCATAGCGCATCGCGACGCGGGATCGGATTTGTCTTCCAGCATTACGCACTCTTCCGTCACATGACGATCATCGAAAACGTCGCGTTTGGGCTCCGCGTTCAATCAAGGTTGTTGAGGCCATCTCGGTCGATTATCCGGGAGCGAGTGAGGGAATTGCTCCATCTGGTGCAACTTGATTCATTCGCGGAGATGTACCCGGAGCAACTGTCCGGGGGACAGAGGCAGCGCGTGGCATTGGCGCGCGCTCTAGCTGTCAAACCAAAGGTTCTCTTGCTTGACGAACCATTCAGTGCGTTGGATGCAAAGGTGCGCAAGGAACTGCGCGATTGGCTCCGTCGCATTCATGATGATTTGCACGTGACCACGGTTCTTGTGACGCACGATCAGGAAGAGGCGCTCGAGGTTGCCGATCGCGTTGCGATTCTTAATCTAGGTAAGCTGGAACAAACAGGAACGCCTGAATCCATCTATAACAACCCGGCCTCCCCGTTCGTCTATAACTTCTTGGGGAATGTCAATCTCTTCCACGGCCGTCTACTGGCGGAACTCTCGTTCGAGGAGCGTGCAGGGAGCACGGAGAGATCAATTGATTCTGCAATCGGATTTGTTCGTCCGCACGAGCTGGAGCTATCGCGCAATCTTCCAGCTGACAGGAGGGCCGTCGTGGCCAGTGTTCTACGCGTTCATGCAGCGGGTCCACAGATTCGTCTGGAACTGAGTATTGCCGGGAGCGGTAGGTCGGTGGCCGCAGAGCTGAGCAGGAAGCAATTTGAGCAACTAGCACTGGTCCCAGGGGACAAGGTCTTCGTCTGGCCGCAATACATTCGCTTATTTGACGATGATCGGGCGATGTCGCTCCTGCTAGACCAAGGAGCCGGCATCTGACGGTTCCGATTACGAAGTGACTGCGCCAGCATCGGCAGCATCCTCAGCCAGTTCAATCGTAATCATCAAACGCCCTTCGTATCGCTGTGCAAAGCGTATCGTCCCTGATGAGGTCGAGCTGAACTGTCACGGCAACCGCCTCTTCCATGCATTATCCGTTGATGCCGGCGCAAAGTCGACGCCGTTTTGGGTCGGGAATGGGAAACACTGACATTCCCCGGATAGTTGAATGATAAGCCGAGGCTGGGAGGCCGGGGTCAAGGCTCTGGACCGCGAACGCGGCGCGCGAAGCGCGGCCTTGACGTCGGCCGGGCCTCGGCTACGCTGCTGCTATCGGGGAATGCCATCTTGGATTTGGAATTGCATGCCCATACCAAACCCCTGTCCGACCTCGTTGGCGTGGACAGACTGCTGCTCGGTGCCATGTGACACCTGGGCCTGTTGAATCGCTGATGCGTGGGACACTTCGCGGCTGAGTCCTTGTCCCAGCGCCGGAGTGTTGTTCGTCAAAATCTGCGCGTCACGCGCGCCGCGTGAGACGGCGACATAGGCCATGCGGCTGTTGAGCAGGTCTTTTGCACCCAGTTCGGTGTCCACGTTGATCAGTACACGGTCTGCGGTCTGGCCCTGCCTGGAATGGCTAGTGACGGCATAGCCATAATCGAGATTCATGTGCCGCGTCGGATCGAGTTCGATTGCGCGGCCACTGTCCAACTTCAAATTCAGCCGCCCGTCTTCATCGATGCTCCCGATCGTGCCTAGTTCACGGTTAGCCACTTTGAGATCGTTGGCTGGCGCGATGAACTGGATGCGGTCGCTCTCAGAGAAGTTACGTTGTTCTTCGCGGAATACCGAGACGCCCTGCTGTCTGCGCGGATCATACGTACGTTCCATGCCGTCTTAAGCGGTGTGAATTTTTGAATCTAAATGGTGGACGCGGTAGGACTCGAACCTACAACCCTTCGGTTAACAGCCGAATGCTCTCAGTTAGAAGCCATATTACAAAGTTTTGTGTGGTGTGTTTTCAGTTATTGCACCTCCCTCTCATTGCTGTTTCTGATTTTCAGAATCGCTCCAGTCCATCCGTCCCAAGTTCTTCGATCAGAAGCTGGGACTCGCTGTAGGTGAGTTTTAGGGGGACAACCACTATTCCATACTCACGGGATAAAAAGCGCTCTTCCGATGATTCCCATTCCTCAATAGGCTTCTGGATTTGATCCAGGCTCTTATGAAAATCATCCAATCCAAGCTTCAGACAATCCAGGCAAAGCAGCGTGGCAGTACATTCCGGAACCAGGTTTCTTGCATTGTTTGGCGCTAATTGAAGCGAAATTAGTCGGAACAAAGGATCTTTCGAGTCGCATCCGCAGCAGGTTTCAGCGTCTTCCTTCTTGAATATGGTCGCCATATTTCCTCCGTTGGAGAATTTCACCGCAATGCAGTGGTGTACAACGTTTTGCATCTTGCAATGGAACCTAATCTTGGTCAAATTTGGAGAAGCAAAGTTACTCGGACGGATGGGAGAAGCCTCCACTGAGCAAAGAACCAGAAAAGGGCTTCTCCGCTTTCATGGATCCTTTTTACATAGAAAGCCACCTTCAATTTGACCGAGTTTCGGAGCTGAGCTAAACCTATGCGAGTACTGGCGGGCCGACTCCGAGGCTTCGAACCAGACAGAAGCGAATCTCAAGAAGTGCGGTGATTTCGGCCAAATGTGGAGATTCAGTACCTACGCCATTGGAGATCATGCCGCAATGCGATGACGAGGAGTGCGAAACCCGAAACTCACCGTTCATGACCTTCATGAGATTCGAAAGCCTTGCGGTCTTCCAATGAAACCGTGCGAACTCTCTCATCCTACATCGAGGTGAAATATGGCGGGCATTTCGACAAGAACCAGACCGATCTCAATCCCACCTGACATTCGGAGAAGCGCGCAGTCATCAGCACCTTCTTTGCGTGAAATCATTGCGAGGAAGGGATCTCGGCGGAAATCCGCAGGCGAGCGTCAGAGGCAAGACATGATCGTCATCGGTGAGCAGACATTATTAAGACTTCCAAAGGTCAAAGCGCTTACGGGCCTCTCTAAGTCGACTCTCTACGAGCTGATGCAGCAGAAGAGCTTTCCTTCGTCCATTCTGCTCGGTCGACGCACCGTAGGATGGCTTAGGTCCGAGGTCGATCAATGGATTTCGGAGCGGATACAGGCCTCTCGGCAAGCTAAGACGACCAGTTGGTCACCTTCCTCCTCGTCCCGGCGTTAAGAATGGACTGAAATCCATCTAAAATTAAGTCGCGACCGTGTCCTCCCGCCACGCCATGGTCGCGAATGCTGCGTATCGGTAAACGACTACGCTCGCCTCTGAAATTCGATTAGTTCCCGACTACCGCCTCCTCTTAAGTGGTCCAAGTAGTCACTCCATTCCTGCATAAGAAGCTTCCGATCTGCCAGGAACGTAGTTCTGTTGTAAGCACGCCCATTCGAATCTTTCACCTTGTGGGCGAGCTGATGTTCAATGAGATCGACCCGGAGTTTCAGAACTTCGTCTCCGATGGTTCGGAACGTTGCGCGGAAGCCATGCCCGGTCATTATCTCCTTCGGAATTCCCAGCGATCGAAGCGCATATAGCACGGCATTCTCTGACATCGGCCGTTTGTCGCTACGCGCACCGGGGAACACATATGGACTTGATCCGGTGACTTGGTGGAGTGTGCGGAGAATCGCGATGACTTGACGGGAGAGCGGAACGATTAGCTGCGGGCGCGTCTTGCTCGCGACGAATCCCCACTCGGCCTTTTCGAAATTGATTTCTTTCCATTTCGCTTTCCGCAATTCGCCAGGCCGCACAGGGAGGTAAGGCGCGAGACGCATCGCGCAGAAAACCGTGAAGGTCCCTCGGAAGCTGTCAATTTTCCGCAGCAGTTCCCCCAGCTCATCCGGCTCGGTAACTGCGGCAAAATTGACTGGCTCCGGTTTCGGCGCGAGCGCCTTGGTCACATTCACCGCCGGGTTGTTTTCGCACTTCCCGGCGGAGATGGCGAAGTTGAATATCGCTTCACAATCTTGCCTGGCGCGATGAACCGTCTCCCGGACTCCTCGTGCCTCCATACGGCGAAAGACGGCGACCAATTCAGGAGCCTTTATCTCGGTGATCGGGTGGTCGCCAAGGAATGGAAAAATATCTCGCTCCAGCCTACTCAGAATGCGCGATGCATGTTCCGGTACCCAGACCTCGGCCTGCTTGGCATACCATTCTCGGCCGATCTTCTCAAAGGTTTCCCCGGAACGCTCCACCTGTATCAGCCTGTCCTTCTTGCGCTGGAGGACGGGGTCCACGCCGGTGCTCAAAAGCTTGCGGGCTTCGTCGCAGAGCTGACGCGCATCCTTCAATTTGATGTCTGGGTAGACTCCGACTGCCAGGCGTCTTTCCTTTCCCCCGTAGTGGAACTTCCACCTCCAGTAGGTCCCACCGGTAGGGGAGATTTCGAGGTAAAGGCCGCGCCCGTCAAACAGCCGCTGCTTTTTTCCTGGCTCCGGCCGGAAGCTCCGAATCTTCTGCTCGGTCAGAGGCATGGGGCACCTCCTGGGAAGGGTTGGGGAACTACTCTGGGGGCAACTCCCCCAGATTCCCCAAGAGGTTCCCCCAGATGCCCCGGTCGGTCAAAAACGCGACCGGACCTTCTCGGACGACTTTGTGAAGGAATATATGGATTTAGATCGTTTTGTGGATGTTTTGGGACTTCTTCGGAAGGATTATTGGTAGCGCTAACGGGAATCGAACCCGTGTTTTAAGATTGAGAATCTCACGTCCTAACCCCTAGACGATAGCGCCATGCACTTGGAGGGGCGGCTGTCGCCAGCCACACGTCTACTTTAACAA
>Ga0181520_10012847_pt1 | contig 10686 bp, 8 predicted proteins | sample PEATcosm2014_Bin_29_FD_132451 | JGI IMG/M metagenome (GOLD analysis project Ga0181520, IMG submission 132451) | Peatland microbial communities from MTU Mesocosm Facility, Houghton, MI, USA - PEATcosm2014_Bin02_30_metaG | ecosystem: Environmental > Terrestrial > Soil > Wetlands > Peat | place...
CACCGCCGGGGAATTGAAGAAGCGCAGCGACGATTGCCGAAAACAGGCGATTCTGTATTGCATGGTCCTGGGCGATGCGCTGAAGCGGTTCAATCGCGCGGCAATTCCTGCGATGCCTTTGAAGGGGCAGACTCTTTCCTTCGACCTTTACCAAGACGTCGGCCTTCGCTACTCGCGCGATTTGGATGTGGAAGTGCCAAGGGAAGATCTTCACAAGGCGCAATCCTGCCTTGAGGCCGAGGGCTGGCAATTGGAATCTTCATTTTTTCCCATGAGCCCTCGCCAGTGGAATAGTTTTCTCCGCAATGAATCGCACATCAATTTCATGCACCTTTCCAGCGGCTGCAAGTTGGAGCTTCATTGGCGCAGCCCGTGGGAGACTCCAGAAGCCACCAGCGCCCGCTGGGCGCGCAGCGTTGCGGCCGTTTGGCAAAAGCAAGCTATCCAGGCGATGCACCCCGGAGACCTGGCGCTCTATCTCTGCAGCCATGGAGGGCTTCACAGGTGGTTTCGCGCCAAGTGGCTTGGGGATCTTGCGCGCGCTCACTCGCTGGGGCTGCTGAATTGGGAGGCTTCTTCCGACGAAGCGCGGAGATCCGGCGAAGAGAGGGTCCTGCTGGCGGGCTTGGGCCTCTTGCGCGACGTGTATTCGCTTCCACTACCCGATTTGCCACAAGACTTCTGGAAGGATTGGTCACCGCTTCTTGTCGAAATGCCGATGCGCGCCCTCAAAGATCCTGCCGAACCGGTCGATCGCGTGGGAGTGGCCAAACTCCGTAACAGGATCCGCCGCAGCCGCTACGAGCGGCTCCTTTGGCCTCGCAAATCCCGCTGGAGCAGCGTCTCGGATCTCTTCTATAGCCGGGAGGACTTCAGAACTCTGGCTCTCCCCGACAATTTCTTTTGGGTCTACAAACCCTTGCGTCCCGTTCTATGGATGTGGCGATGGTCGCGGCAGCTCCTGCAACGCGCTCCGCGCGATGGAAGTTGATCGCCTGCTCATTCCGCGGTGTCTCAAGCAACTTTGGAGCGATGCACTCAATTTGACGCAATCAGCCGAAAGCTTTCATCGCAAGCCGAACGGTGCAGTGCAGAAGCTCTAAGATGGATTTCATTTTGATGAAAACCGGTATGAAAAAGCGGCTGCTCTTGCTTCGTTACCTCGTGAAGTGGGGCTACCGATACACACGGCAATCACTCCGGAACTGCGTTAAGCGAGTGCTGTTGCCGAGTCGCAAACCCTATTACGATCCGCGGTTGGAATTCCTCGGGCAGTACATTTTGCATGTGACGCGCATCCGGCCCATATGGGCGATCACCTGCGACGTGCGTTCATCCTGGGCAGCTCGCGAAGGGGCCGGTAGTCAGGCTTTTCAAATCATGAGGACCATCAGCTTCGCTCGAGCATCCGGGCTTACCTATTTGCATTCGCCATTTTCGATCATTCACCACCCTGATCGGCCCATGCCGGAGTGGGTTGCGGCATGGGAGAAGGTTTTCAATCTTGGCGCAGGCGAGGCGCCCTGCGACGGGTTGAGACGTGGCGTTATCAACAATGATTACAACCTGGCAGATCTTGACTTGTGCTTCGGTTGGAGCGAGCGAACAAAGCAGCCGGACAATTGGTTCAAGGCCCTGATCCCGGAGTTCAGGCGCAAATATTACCTGAATAAATCTCCCCGCACGACCCATGAGGTGGGGATCGCCGTACATATACGCCGCGGCGATGTCTCCGCTTCTCAAAACAACACCATGTACACAAGTACCGAGAAGGTGCTGGCGATTTCCAGCGCCGTAAAGGCAATGCTTGAACTCCGCGGTGTTGCGAACACCATTCGCGTTTATGGACAAGGGAAGTTGGCGGATTTCACAGAATTGTCGCCGCTCGGCGCCGAGTATTTTCTTGACGCTGATCCCATTTGGACGATGCAGGAGTTGGTAGAGGCCGACATCCTGGTTTTGGCCAAGAGTTGCTTTAGCTATTGCGCAGGCCTCATCTCAGACGGGATCAAGGTTTTTGACCCTTTTGGCAACCCAAACGCAGACGATGTGATCATCCCACCCTACGGATGGGCGCTCTTTTCAGAGCTGGACGACTGGCTTCCCTGCCAGGAGGATGGCTCCTTCGACAGAGTAGCGTTCGATCATCAGCTTGCTTTGCTTCTGCAGGCCAAAAGGAAAGCAGGAGTGGGCGAACCCGCCCGGCAGGGAGGATGATTTGGACACGGTGAATGACGGTCGCGCGGGAGCATGGGCCTGCAGAGGCTGTGATTTCGCTTTGCGTCACGTGTAACGCGTTCACAATCAATCACTTGTTGGGATGATGCGGGCTGAAGGCGTGCAAGTTGCCAGAGAGAATGCAGGCAGTTTGGATTTTCTCGGCAGATGAATCGTCCCGCCGGTAATCCAACCCGGGATACTTAAGTTATTTGAAAGCTGTGGATTACGCGGGATTATTCACTTGCTTTCCCCGGGCGGCATCCCTTATAGTCCAACTATCGGGTTCTATCCCCCCCCTAAGGAGACTGCTGATGACCGGTAAGACTGACAAGAAAGCTGAAATCAGAAAAGACTGGGTTGCTCCTGAACTGAGGAAGACCAGCATCGAGCAGATCACTGCGAATGCAACAGGCATTTCAACCACTGACGGTGGAAGTGGGAACGCCAACCACGACAGCTAGGTTTGTTTATACGTAGACCTGTACCTAGGAATGTCTCCATTCCCGGCGGGATGCAGTACGCATGATGCTCTGATGGGTTCGGTTGTTCTGGTTAGGCAACAGGAATCAGGCGGAAATATCCGGAGCTCGGTGAACGGGTTTGTGCGCCCCTAGAACAAAGTTTCAGAGAGAATTCTGCCAACCGCGTGTGAAGCACACGCAAGCGCATCCGTTAGAAATTCCATGAAGGATCGCCTGAGCCCACCACTCCGCTTATTTCGCCGTCTTTTTCGCTCAATAGAATTCAATGGCATTCGCGGTGCAATGGCGCACTCGTACCGGCGTCTTTTCCGTTCCCTGAAGAACCATGGCGTTAAGGGTACGTTCGAACGCGCGTTCCTGAAAGCGCCCGAAGCGCCACAAAAGGCGGTCGAGTTCAAGCCCCATCCCTTTGACGTGCTCCATGGCACGGACACGGGCGGTCATGTTGCGGCAGCCGAACTCACCTGGCGCTCACTCTCGGCAGTCTTTGCTAACGGCTACCTCGGTATCCCGCCATCCACGCTTCGCCCGGCCCTTGCGGCGCTGCCGATTCAACATCGGGAATTCTCCTTCATCGACATCGGCTGCGGTAAAGGCCGCGCGCTGTTCGTCGCGGCCGAACTTCCCTTTCGACAATTGATCGGCGTCGAACTCTCGGGCGAGCTATGCGAAGTTGCCCGGCTGAATGCGGCTCACAATCCCGCCTGGACAGACCGGGTATCCATCGTCAACCAGGACGCAACAAGCTTCATTTATCCCGAAGGCCCGCTTGTCCTTTTCTTCTACTATCCCTTTTACGCTGCGGTTTTGCGGCGCGTGTTGGGGAATCTGGAGCGCCAGTTGCGCCTTTCTCCGCGCCTTGCCTATCTTCTCTATGCGAATTTTCATGCAGATGATGCCAATAGCAATCCAGCAACGCCCCGCTATCAAAAGGTGCTGAGTTCCTGCGCTTTTCTGGAGAGGGTTTCGGATAGCAGCTATACGCTTTCGCCTGAGGATGCAGCCCACGAGCCGTCCAGTTGCATCGCGAATCGTTTTACCCTTTACCGTGCCGGCATTACGCGCTGAAAGCGAATCCGCGACGGAATCAAGTACGTTCGCGCGCTGGCGGGCATGCGAGGATTAGTAGTTGGCCTGCGATTCCCACAGCCAAGAAGAATCTCTATGCAAGCACTGATCATGCGGTTGAAGCCCAGCCTGCGCAAAATGCCGGGGTATGGGATCGCACGCTTTTTCTATATGCTTGCGAAAAGCGTGGAATCGCGGAATGCGGCGCTTCTGTTATTGCGGCCCCCGAAAGGTCTCTTCCAGCCGTACGGAACAACCTCTTTCGACCGCCATCCGGCCATTTTCCAGCATGTGCGCGCATTGGTTGGAGACGGCGCGGGTGTGCGCATTTTATCGTTCGGCTGCTCGACAGGAGAGGAAGTGTTTTCTCTACGCCGCTACCTTCCTCACGCAACCCTGGCCGGAATCGACATCAATCCATTCAATATTGCGATATGCCGTTTCCGACGCCTTAAGACTCGTGAAAAGAGGATGACCTTTGCAGTCGCCGCATCCACTGCCCGGGAAGCGAACGCCAGCTACGATGCGATCTTTGCGATGGCAGTCTACCGTCATGGGGAACTCAACACCTCGCCACCACCACCCACGACCGGCCATCTCATCTGCTTCGCCGACTTCGAACAATCTGTGGCTGATCTGGCGCGCGTGCTCAAGCCCGGAGGCCTTCTGGTCATCCAGCACACCATGTTCCGGTTTTGCGATACTCATGCGGCCAAAGATTTCGAGACGGTATTGAGCGTCAAGCGCGAGGAATCGGCCCCGCTCTATGGCCGTGACGATTGTCTCCTGCCCGATGCGGAATATCCGGACGTAGTGTTCAAGAAGATTCGGTGAGCATGAAGTGCGAGTGCGAGTGCGAGTGTGAGTGTGAAGTGTGAGTGTGAGTGTCAGGATGGAGTACGGACGACGAGACGCGCGCCCATCTCCGCCAGAGCGCCGGCCGCAAACACGATCCAATACACATCGAGATAGGCGCGGTGGGACGTATGCGCCCAGAATACCGCGGTGACGACGATGAAGGTCGCGAAGAGAACGTAGATCAACGAGTCCTCACGCCAGCAGTTGCGCCGCCGACCCATTCCCCAAAGCCCCAACAGCATGACAGGCCCATAGGAAAGCGCATACACAAGATCGGCCATCCGTCCCCGGCGTGGGCTTGGCAGCCAATAAAACCCAGCCGCGATTTTGCGGAATCCATCGATGATGGTTTGCGTGGGATGCGCCCGCATGTATTCAAGAGCCTTATGAAAAAACCACCGGTTCGCGAGCTCCTCGTTGTTTTCGACCCGCTCAAAATCCTGTTGGTCCGGAAGGGATAGCGCATTGAGCGCGTCCGTCTTGCTGCGATCGCTGCTTTCCTGCGGGTAATGCCGGAAGAGAAAACCGTTATTCCCGTTCCATAGCTCAATTCCTGTTTCAGTGCTCAATGTCGGGACGCCTGTAAGAACGTAGTTCCTTATCAGCCATGGAGCTACTGTCAACGCCAGAAGAAATGCGCAGATCACACCGGAGCGAGTTCGCTTTTGACCGACGAGCCAGAGCGGCGCCAGCAAGGCGAAGGGCGCAATGGCGGTGCGCGTCAATACATCCAGACCAAGAAGAAGGCCGGCGCCGGCAGCGAGCGCCGGCTTTTTTGTCTGTGCCGTTTTTCTGAGAAGAAGCACCGACCCAAGGGTGAGAAAGGTGAAAAGGCCGGTCTCTTCGAGTGCGGTGTCGTGGATGACGTAGTAAGGGTACAACGCGGTGATCGCAGCCGCGAGTGTGGCGGCATGGGCCGCCGAAGCCCCAAGAAACATCTGGCGGACAAGCAACGCGGCGCAGAATGCAGTGCCCGCGCCGATCATGGATTGAGCGATCAAGATGGGCCAAAAAGCCTTGTGGCCCATGGTCAGTCCGGCGAGAAAGATGGGGTAAAGGGGAACGCGAAATGCGGTAGGCACGCCTCCGATGCCGATCCCCTTTCCTTGAGCGATGTTCTGGGCCATCGCAAAGAAAAATGTATAGCCATTGACCCAGAAATCGGCGATGCCCGAATGAAGTCGCGCAATGACGCGCAGAACAAACGCCAGGAACGCGAACCAATACACTGCATGGGGAAGGTTCGGTTTCTGAAGCCTCAGGTGCATGAGTTGCGCTGCTCCGTGACTGAATCCGCGAATGTGAAGGCCCTCGGCAACGAGTCTACCAGCATCGCGACTTGCGGCCATGAACGCCGCGATCAAATAGAGGGTTGAGGCGCGAATTCGCAGCGCTCCATCACGTAATCGGCTGAGCCATCGCGCAGCCAGGCGTCGAGTTGCGCCGGTTCCTTCAACTGCTGACCACGCATGCGCGGCACAATCACGTACTCGCACGCCACCTGCGGCAGGGCAGTCATGTCACCCCAGAGTTTCTCGAACTGCGCCACAGGATAAATATCCTCCTGCCCTTTGCCCCAGCGCTTCTTCACGTCTTTGAGCGTGACGTAGGTGGGCATGCGTGCGGCCATGGCGCGGACGGCCTCCGCGAGCCGGGCTTGATCGGCCAAATCGTCCCTGCGCAGACCGAACACGTGGAGCAGCGCATCAATATCGATCCAGAAGGTATTGGAGTTGTAGTAGGAGAGCTTGAACTCCGCCTCTTCCGAGGGCAAGGCCATGCCTTCCACCAGGCGCATGCGTCCGTCGACAGATGCAAGGCCGCCGCCGCGATCCTCAATGCGGCGCGTCACAACTTCCACGGTCATGGTTGCCTTGCGCTCGATATGCCAGCCCAGAATGCCGGGGTCGAGATCGGCCCCAACGGTGTCGACGTTGTGCACCATGAGGTGTCGAAGATTGGGCTGGGCTTCCAGCAATCGCCCTAAAACACCGCTGCGCAACAGATTTGGCACCTCGTACCAATGCCCCACCGGGTGCAGGCATTGCAGAGGAAGATTGCCGGTATAGTTGCTCGCCTCGCCCGCTTGCTGCGCCCAGGCGATCAAGGCTGCACGCGCACTGTCTCTCACCTTCTGCGCCTGTGTGTCGAGTAGCTGTTGCGGCGTGTCTTCCCAGGCAAACCGCAGGTCTCGCACTGTCGGCACCAGGCGCAGGCCCACGCTTTGCCCCTGCGAAAGATGCAGCGGTCCCTGATAGCCGTATGCTCCTTCGGCGCACAGAAGCCGTGCGATGGGCCCGTGCGTCAAGTGGCTCGTAGTGATGACGTGCGGCACCGGCCGCCCGAAAACGTCGCTGCTGCGCCGGCTCTTGGCCAGATGCACTTCGAGAAATGTGCGATGCACGCCCGCAAGGCGGCAGAAGGGGCTGAGCGCCTTTACCACGCCCGCACCCCGCGTCCAGCGGCTGCCGACGCCTCCGGCCAGAGTGACCACCGCGACGGCTCCCGATGCGAGGGCATCTTCGCCGATGGAGCGAATCCGCGCGTCTGCTTGCTGCCGTGCGTCAAAGAGCTTGTCTGCCTCTACATCTTCAATCTGCACCGACGCCGGAATCCTGTTCTGAGCAAGTCCTATGTGTCCGGCGCGCAACTCCGTCTGGATGCGTTCATGCTGAATGGGATCGAATCCGTTCCGCGCCAGCAGCGAATCCAGTGAGTCGCTGTGTTCCTCGCCTTGATTGGCCTGCGGCAAAAGCCGCTCCAGAAGGCTCCGCGTTCGATCCAGCGCACCCGGAACGTCACGACAGAGAGAACTGAAACGCTCCAGGTCCGATCGCTCGCATGCAGTGAGCGTGAGCATATCCTTCCGCAGCATGGCGGGCACCACAATGTTGTAATAGCCATCGGGTAAAATTGCGGCCACACCGGACTTGAGCTCCGCAATGGTTCCGCGTTCGTTGATGGAGAAGTCGTACACCACGGGCTCCATGGCGAAGGCCACGCCGCCGGAAAGCTTGCTGCTCACGTCGCGCATCAGAGCGCCCAGGCGGCTCTGCGCTTCTGTCTTGCGCTTGGGATCGAAGATGAAGCCCATGCCCCCGCCGGACATGCCACCCAGCATCCAGAACCCCCAAAACGCCTTTCCGAAGATCCGGCTCACTTCGTGGATGAGTGTTTCTGTGTAGAGATTGCTGGCCCAGGGGATCATGGTCTGAATCGGCCCTTCGAAGTTGCGCTGGGTAGCGCTGCCGATGGCGCGCACATCTCCCGAGCGTAGATGGTCGAGGATCTCGTCCAGAATCCTGCACGCGGTCTGCCGGGCGGTCCATTCGGGATCAGAGCGAAGCAGGTATCTCTCTGTGACCATTTCGAGGATGGGCCCGACATCCTGCGCCATGCCGCCGTGCACCAGAACGAGGCTCTCCTGTAGCCGCTGACGGGTTCGCTCGCTCACTTCCCCGGTGGTGAGAATGCGGTGATGCGGTAACAACCTGCCGCGGCTGATGCCGAACTCCGGATCACCTTCAGCCGCCATCACGCCTTCAATCAGCTTGATTCCCGGCCACACTCCGCCTGAATCCTGCCACCCCCCTCCTGACCCTCCCAGCCATTCGCCCAAAATGGCGCGCGCCGCCACCAGCCTCCGCTCCGCCTCCGTCAAGGGGCCGGTAAGAGAAAAGGCCTGCCTTGTGGCACGCATGCAAGCGGAGATGAGCGACGCGAGCAAAGTGGTGGAAACAGCCAGACGCGAGCCCTTGGGAATGTTGTTCACGTGGCTGACAATTTCAAGGCCAAGGCCATTGCGCTGCATCAATTGCGCGAGAATGCCGGGGAGTTGCTGGTCGGACCCTTCCATGCCGGGCGGCACGATGCCCGAGGCGATGACGGCCGCCTTCAGCAGCCCAAGATAGTCGCGGCCGAAGTCGAAGAGCTCGTGCAGGTCGCGGATCTCCGCAGTGGCGTCGAGGTCAACACTGACCAGGCGGATTACGGGACGGTCGATGACGCGCAGAAACACGTCGACTGGAGGCTTTGGCGCGTTCGCATCCGATCCGAGGACTGCCAGATCGATCGAAACATTGAGCACTCGCGCCAATTCAGGCAGGTCCATGCCCAGGAAGAAGATGTCGCTCCAGCCGCTGTGGCTCAGGTCCATGCGGACAGGCGTGGATTCATGCAGGACGGGGAATGGTTCTCCGCCGTTGCGCCGCAGAAGCTCGGGGCGCATGCGCAGCGCGTAATCGGCGGGATGCCCGGTGCGAAACATCCATTGATTGCCCCGCACCGATCGCACGCTCCTGCGCACCTGGTCGGCCAGCGTTTGAAAAGCCAGCCCGCGATACGCCGCGGCCAGCGCGCTGCAAAGGCCATCGCTAGACCCTTCGGCAGCCTGGGCCGCGAGAAAAACGCCAATGGCCTCTTCGTAACGTCGATTGAGCAGCTTTTCGTATCCGTCAAATGGAACCAGTGTCCGCGCAGTTCCGTCTTTAAGCCGTGCCGGCAGGTGGAAACGATGGATGGCGTAGAGAAAAAGGAGAGCGCGAACCCGTTCGTAGAGGTTATTGCTGCCGCGCCTGAGCTTTTCGAGCTCCGAAACTTCAGCCAGCAATTGGCCAGTCGCGGCTTCGCGGCAAAACACGTCGAGAGAACGATTGCGGACGGCTGGATCGGCTGCTTCGATGATCGTCCAAAGCTCGCTCACGCTCATGCCTCATTCCCGGTGAGCAATTCGCGCGTGGCCAGAACGTGGATAAGCTGCGTAAGCACTTCGTCCCGATCCTGACCGTTGAGGGCCAGAGCCAACTGTGCCGTGAACAAGCCATACTTCACGCCAACGTCAAAGCGCTGGCCCAGCTGGATCATGGCCAGATATTGCTCCCGCTGCGCCAGAACCGAAAGAGCGGACGACAGGCTCGCCCGGCCGGTTGAAGATTCCGACAGAATGGCAGAGAGAATCTCGAAAATTGCCGGCGTGAGCACGTGCATCCCGTAGAAGCAAAGATATTGCCCGCTGCGCAGGCCGGGAACAATCAGTCGCTGCTCTGCTTCAGTGGGCGTGGGCTTCTCCAGCACGGTGTCGACGCGGTAGAAACCCCTCCTGCCCGGCAGCGGCTGGCCGCCAACCGCGCCGTAGAACGGAAGAAGACTCTCGCGGGTTACCTGCACGGCGGAAATGGCGCAGCCCTCAGCGCAAGCCGCTTCTACCAGCCGTTTTGCGCACCCACTTGTGTCCGAGCCCACATAAATATGGTCGCCAACAAAGTGCAGAAACGGCTCGTCCTCCACAAAACCTCGCGCGCAGAAGACGGCGTGCGCGTAGCCAAGGAGCTCCGTTTGCTCGACGAAAGTGAGGCGCGCGCCAACATCGGCCAGCAGCCTGGAGTACGGCTCTTCGTCTCCCGGACAGACCACGATACAGACGTCGCCGATGCCGGCGCGCACAGCTTCTCTGACCACAAGGTTCAGAACCGAGCACTCTCGGCCATGCTCGTCAAACAGCGTTTGCATGGGCAGGTTGCGCTGGTTCCGCCCCGCCGCTGTGATTACGGCCTTTTTTATTTGCATACCGGAAATCTTATCGCATTGGCCTCGGGATCAAACGTGCCTCGCCCGGCGAAACCTGTGCCGGCAGGTGCAAGACGAATCGGCGTGGATTGATCTGTGGAGATGAGCTAGCATGTTCTTGCTGTGCAGACGGTTATGTTGACGCATAGTAAATGACTTCTTTGCCATCTGGAATGGAGGACGGAATGAATTACTTGGAGCGGTTCAAAGTTGCGCCGGGATCCAAAGTGAGGCTCAAGAAGATTGACGCCTCATTCACAGACCCGCACGAGAGCCACAAGTCCGCGGCCGAGAAGATTGCTCATTACCAGAAGAGATTGTGCGAGCTTCAGGATCTGCTTTACGCCGGACGCCGGCATTCCCTCCTCGTCTGCCTGCAGGCTTTAGACACGGGAGGCAAAGACGGCACCATCCGACACGTTCTGGGCGCAATGAACCCCCAGGGCTGTCGCGTGGCGGCGTTCAAACAACCCTCTGCCGAAGAGCTGGCCCA
>Ga0181520_10012848_pt1 | contig 10685 bp, 12 predicted proteins | sample PEATcosm2014_Bin_29_FD_132451 | JGI IMG/M metagenome (GOLD analysis project Ga0181520, IMG submission 132451) | Peatland microbial communities from MTU Mesocosm Facility, Houghton, MI, USA - PEATcosm2014_Bin02_30_metaG | ecosystem: Environmental > Terrestrial > Soil > Wetlands > Peat | place...
CCCCCCCCCCCCCCCCCGCGCGCAACAAGGGGTTCGTGCGGGTTGGTGTCGAATTTTCGGTCACATGGCACCGCCAAGATGGGCAACCAGGTCGCGCAGCGCGGCTAGAGCTTGACCGAAGTCCGGCAGCTCATCTGGATCGGCGAACGAGACCTGCCGGACATAATCCCGGTATTCGGTCGCCCAGAGAGTGTCGGTGCTCAGCCTGCCCAGCATATCCGCGAAAAGCGCCGCCGGATCGGAGGAGGCGATAGCCTGCCCTCCCCTGCCTTCATCGTCCGCCATTGCCTTGCTGACCAAGCCGGCAAAATCGGCTGACGTAGCGACACTGGCCTTGAGGGCGGCGAGATCGTGGACGTGCCGGACAATCGTCGGATCGTCATCAGCGCTTCCCCTCCGCCGCGCCCGCACCCGCCACGCGAGCGCACTCAGCTTGTCGGCCGCCGTTTCCACGGGGTTGACGCAGAGGAAGGCGGCAACCTCCGGCGGTTTCCGCTGCGCCTTCGCGATCAACGAGGTGATCGGCCGCGCGATCGGCGGCAACGCGGGTGCAGTCAGTGACATTTCGACGCGGATGATCGGATGCGTAGCCTGCAGTAATTGCCCTGACCAAGATGGGGCTGTGCAGCGCGCTCTCCGGATCGGCCTCCGCCGCGGCCGCAATCGAGCGAAACGTCATATCGGCCAGCAACATGGAATAGATTTGCGGCCACAACGCCTGATGCGGGTCGTCGCGCAGCCAGCGGCGCCATTTTTCTAGGCACCGTTCATACGCCTGGAGTGTGGACCCCGTCTCGGCAGGTTGATGCCGCTTGTTCATGTCGCGGAACTAGCGAGGTCGATCAGCACGGTCAAGAACAAGGCCAACCCATCCGATTCGTACGCCATGGAAACCGGCAACTTACGGCCAGGATCGGACCTCTGGCCGGCAGCAGCGATGGGCGGAGAAGGGTCGAAAGTGGCTGAGCCTCGCGGGGGGCTCATTCCGGTCGATAGACCCAAGGGGGGGGCGCCCGCCAACCCGTCAAAACCACTGTGCAGAGGTACTGGTTCCGATTACGTGCGACCCACACATCGGTCAGGCGGCGTCCTCCCCTTCAAGCACCCGGAAATGGCGGGGGTTTTCCAGTCGAAAGCCGCCGCGCTCCTTGACCAAGTCACCGGCGCAAGCGACCCGCTGCCGGTGATCGTGGGCGTGCACGGCCTGGGAGTAGACATCCCCCACGAGCTGAACGGCAATCCGGCGCAGTTCACCGTCTACCAGGCCTTCCAGGGTGATTTCGCCCGGGACGTCTTGAGGTCGACGATTCAGTCGTGTGACGAAGCCCTGCGCCTCTACGTCCTCGACTGAGGCTGTGTCCTTGAACAGGCGCGCAGCTTCCTGGATGAGCGGAATGCTATCGCTGCCCAAGAAAATGCGCGACGGCACGGATGCCGCCGGCGGCCGGGTGCGCGACCAAGCGATGTGTATGTCGAGACCCTCGCCGGGGCTCACCGCGGATAGTCCAGCAACGGCCTCGCACAGGTTCGCCGAGACGCCGAGACGGACGGCCTGCTCGAACGCGCCCATCGCACCAGACGCCGCCGCTTGGCGGGCGGCCTGCTCCATGGCGGCCAACCCTTCAGCTAGCGTGCGGATCACCTGACGTTCGTAGGGTTCGGGCGGCTCCAGGTCGAGCGGCAGCTCGCCTTCAGAGGCCAGCGCCGGGGCGACCGGCGACAGAATGGTCAGGATGTAGCTGCCGCGCTCGGTCTGCCCCATCCGCACCCGGCTGAGGTAATCCGTCGCCCGAGTCGGCTTGCGCGTCGCAAAATACGATCGTTTGGAGAGCGCCGCGCAAGCTGCGGCCAGCATCATGTCGCGCGACCGCTCGACGAAGGCGACTGCCTCCTCGAGCGGCAGCGATCCAGACGCGGCGTCTCGGCTGGGCGCGCGGACGCGGATCAGGTCGCTGCTGGTGGTCATCAGATCATGCAGAACCTCGAGCTCGGGCCGCCCCTCCACCTGCGCCAACATACGCAGCACGTCACCCATACGGAGCCCGAAATCGCCCAGATCCCGCCGCAGTGGGAGGGTGATGTCGGCCTCCTCCCGGCCGTCTCCGGCTGGGAGCAACCAGACGCTCCCCTTGCCAGCGATTTCCATTTCCTGCCGCCAGCCATGCACGCGGAGATACGAGGCCACCTCCAGCGGCTTCAAAGCATTCAGCGTGTCGGAATCCCGCACCATCGCCCTCATGACACGCCTCCCTCGTTGATGGCTTGCATCAGCCCCGTTAGGGCTGTGACATCGAACAGATTCGCACGCGGGACCCGGACAGTCACGTAAGTTTCGTTGGTCGTCGCAGGCAACCCGCTGAGCGAAACCCAATACGCGCAGTGGCGAAGAACAAGCGCCTCGGGAGACGCCGAGAGCCACATCGGCGGAGCCGAGGGCACTAGGACTAGCACGAGGACCCGCGGTGTAAGCAGGTCGGATAGAATGAGGTCATCATAGTTCTTGCGTTTCAGCGTGTAGTGAATTGCGGTCTCGGACCCGGCATCATTGCTGGTGCTCTTCACCTGTAAATCGAGCTTGGGGCGACGCGGCGGCAGCCTGCAGGAAAGCGTCCAGTCGATGCTGTCGTCATCAGGCTTGGGTTCTGAAACCGAGCAGCCGGCCAGGGCGGCCACCGCCAGCACGAACGCCTTGGAAAACTGCTCCTGAGCATGGCTGAGGTTCAGGCCTAATCCGAGCGACTGCGGTGAGGTGGGCTCAGTCATTGCCATCCATTCGATCGTTTGCCTGCCATGGCATTTGCCCGTCGCGGATCCGGCGGATACTCAGGCATTCCGCTGGCGGGTGAGGCAGTCGCACTGTGCGAGAAGGGTGTTCGAGATGCAACTCTCGCCCGTGCGAGAGCGTCGAGCGCGCAGCGCACCTGATAGATCGCCTGGTCGGCATGGCCAGAACGAACGAAATGCCCGGATTTTACAGATAGGCGGACAAAGTGAGAACAGACCAGGGCAACTCTCGAACCAAAACAGCATGTTGGGCCACTCCCGCGGTCTGCCGCGGCGCGGGCTGCGACGGCCTTAGCGCCGCGCTTCGAGGGCTTGGCCACCGCCAGGGCGGCGAGGGCGTCCACGCCGGCGTGGAATGCCTTGGCCTCGGCGGCGCCGATGTTGGCCAGGGCGGCTGTGAAGCCGGCGGACGCGAATGCTGGATCGGTGATGGTCATGGTGCGGCGGGTGGCAAGCACTCGATCCGATTGACCGCGGATTACTGGTGCAGGCCCCGCGAAGCGGCGCAGCGACATCAGGTCTCGGGCGGCCCGGCCGACGGCTGGGGGGCCTCGTCTGGCGGGTCGGACGACGCCTCCGAGGTCGTGCCGGCGCCGGCTTCGGTCACTTTGGCGATGACCTCTCGCAGCAAAGCGTCCAGGTCGGGGGTGCCGCCGCGCGTGAGACGCTCCATCAATTCCCGGAACCGCACACCCTCGACCTCCTGCACGGTGGCACAGAGAGCAGCGAAGTTGGCCGGTAAGGCGACCGGTGCGCCCGCGCGGCGAAGATCATGGGCTAGGGCCGCGAGATTCTGTGGAGTGTAGCCCGACCGCGTAACGATACCAATCAGCGTGCCGGCCAGGCGATGGGCAAGGACCGCGTGCGGAGCGGTGCGGATCCCCATGAGATAGTTCGCTAGATTGCAATGACCAACCAAGCAACCCTCGGGTTCGCTACCGATATAGGTGTAGCGAAGGGACGTCTGCTGGAAGCGGACGGCTTCGTAACATTGGCCCAACGTGCCTTCCAGATCGGCCAGCGCTCCGAACACCATGCCGAGGCGGGCAACATCATTCGTGGCCTCGTCGGCAGCGCGACATTCCAGCAGCAATGCGCGGGCTTCGGCATGACGGCCAAGGCGTAGCAGCGGGCGGTAGACATTGAAGCGCGTGCGGGCCTGATCCAGCGCGCTGGCACCGCGGACCTGCTGGCTGCGTATGATCTCCGCATTTAGGTCAAGAGCCTGCTGCCAAGCCATGACCTCAGCCGCAGCCGCGCAGCCAACACCCAGGGTCGTCTCGCGGACGTTCCAGACCTGGACGGCCCAGTCCTCTGGCCCGGGGGGATCGGGCAGGCATCGCATCTCGTCGTGAAGCTGCATGACACGATGCAGCACTTCCTTCGCCTTGCCGAGACCGAGCAAAACCTGCAGGCGGCGGCCCTCGCCGGCCAAGTGCGACCACGGGCCCTGACCGGCGCGCCGTGTTAGGTCCTCCATCAGATCGAGCACCAGCAGAGCCTCGTCGGGCTTACCCGCTTCCCGAAGAAGATCAGCCAGATTCCCCGCCGCCGTCGACGCCGTCGGGAAATCTGCTCCTGCTTCCGCCTTTGCCATCGTCGCCCGCAGTATGGTCTCGGCCTCGTCCCCCCGCCCGGCAACGGCCAGGAAACGAGCGAGCAGGGCGCGAGTCCTCGTCTCACTTTCGGTTCCGGCGGTTGCGTCAGCGATATGCCGGGCGTGACGCAGAACGGTGGCGAGCATTGCAGGCGACTGGTCGCCGAAAGTCCAGCCCTGTTCGAGCATCATGGCAGCCGCGTCCCACTTGCCCCGCCGGGTGAGATACGGAAACGCGGCGGGGCCAGCGCGCACGATCAGCGGTCCGGCCCATTGCGCGTTGCCATGCGCCTCTAGCCCCTGCAGCAGGGCGCTCTGCCACGTGTCCGCCAGTTCCTCGTCAACCACCTGCTGGAACTCAACCCCGGCCGCTTCGCGTCCAGCTTCCGCGATGCCGGGATGGATCATCAGCCGGAACCCCTTTTCCTCATCCCCGATCGCCTGCCGCTCCACCAGTGCCGCTTGCAGCAGCGGTGCCAGAACTGACTCCACATCGGGTGACGGCGCAGGACGCTCCAGCCGCCGCCAGAGATCGGGCCAGTTCGCCGCGATTATCGAGTCCTCGCGATCGTCTTCTTCCATGGCGCAGAGAAAATGGAAGAATAGCCGCGACGCCTCGGGCAGGGCGCTGCCAATGCTGTTGGTCCAGGCGCGCAGGCTGGCCAGGAAATCAGGGTCGCCGAAGCACGTCCTGTCCTCGTGCAGAAACGCGTCCAACTCGGCCTCGCCCTGTTTCTGCGCCGCTGCGGCGCGGTCAAGTTGTGCGGCCAGTTTTGCCGAATCGACCGCCTGCGCCTCGGCCAGTTCGATCAGTTTCGGATGGCCCTGCACCAGCCGCAGCACGCAGCGCACGAGGTTGCGACCCTGGTCGCGGGTCACGCCCGGTACGCGCCCGTCAATCAGGCGCCGCAGATTCGGCAACGCACGCACCAGCAACAGCGCCTCGTCGCGCGGCAGGGCGTCTACGGGAATGACTGCGGTTGCGGCCGGCAGCTCGGCGAGTCGGGTGCGGCTGGTCAGTACCACGCGCGACAGCCCGCCGGGCACCAGCAGCGCCTGCATCAGCAGCGCCCAGCAGTCGTCACGCCACTGCCCTTCCGCGGTCAGCAGGCTTTCCAGATTGTCGAGCACGAGCAGCACCGCGTTCTGATCCAGCATCGCCGTGAACCGTGGCAGCCAAGCTTTGAACGCCTCCACCTGGTCAACGACGTGGACCATCTCAAAGCCTGGCAACTGCCGCTCCATCGCAAGGGCAAAATCGCGCAGCGCCAGGGTGATGTCCCTGCCCTGCTCCGGCGCGACGAACCAGACGAAATGCTGGAACCGATCGATCTCCGCGTGATGCAGGGCCAGCTCAACCGCACAACTCGTCTTGCCCGCTCCGGGCATGCCATGGAACAGCAAGCCGGGACTGTCCGCCTCGCGGGCCAGCGCCGCGCTTGCGTCAGTCATCGCACGGGTACGACCGACGAAATGGGCGGGTTCCCTCTGGCGCAACAGCGCCAGCCCCACCGGCGGCGGCCTCAAGGGGACCAGCGCTCCTTTCGGCGGCACCAGGACAAGGTCGGCCGCCCGGGCTCCGAACAGCGCCGGCGCCGATGCCGAGATTGCACCTGGCGCGGCAGGCCCTGCCACCGTGTCCTGTAAAGCGGTCAGCATGGCGCGCGGCAGAGGCTGGTGGAAGGTGAACAGTGCCTCGTACAGCGACTTGCCGAGAGCAGTGGCAAACTCGTCCTCGACGGCATAGCGCATCGCCAACACCGCACAGCCGAAGGTGTCGATCACCGCGCGCGCCACGGTGGGCGCCGCCGCGGGATCGGTGGAAGGCGTTGCCGCGGCGTCGCGGCGCACCGCCGCGTCGGTAATGCCAAGCCAGCCGAGCGTCTGCTCGATGCTGGCTGCTGCCGAGTGGCAGGCCGACAGCATCACCAGCTTGAGCTGGCTGCCGGCCTGGCGCAGCAGCGCCGCAAGCTCGGCCGAGGAGACGACGTCCGGGCTGCCGTCGGGCTTTTCCAGCACCAGCGAGCCGGGCATGCCGTGGCCGGAGAAATGGATGACGTCCCAGCCTTCCGCTTCCTTCAACACCGTCGCCAGCCGTTCCCGCGTGACACCGTATTGCAGCACGCGCAACTCGACCGCCAGGCCACGGGCGCCGGTCAGGTCGCGGACGAGGTGGCGCAGCATCTGTCGCTCGCGGCGCAGGTTCAGGGGGCTGCCGACCGGCGGCATGCTGAAAAGGGCGAGCATACGCAATCGCTCGCCGAGTTCGCCGGTGGTGGGAGGTTTCGCGCCGTCCGGCTCGAAGACGAAGCCAACGCCGTGCAGCGAGAGCGGCTTGCCGGCGAAATGGGCGAGTTCGAGCGGCAGAGTCAGCAGCCTGTCGCGCTGCGCCGGGACGGTGACGCGGACCACGACCGACGGGGCGGCCCTTTCGATCAGCTTCGCGCCGATGGCCGGCCCGAGCAGCCGCTCGCCGATCCAGGCGCCGACCCGCTGGACCAGAAGGCGTTCCTCGGCCTCGCGGTTGTCGGGAGCTGCGCGATGGTAGAGATACGCCGGGAGGTCCAGCAATGCCGCATATTCCGGGGCCGTACGGTCCAGCGCGATGGTGTGGTCGTCGAGAAAGGCACCGTGGCCGTCCTTCAGCACCCAGCGCCAGTGATCGACATCCTGGTATTGCGCCACTTCGAGGCGGAGAGGTGTCGAAGGCATAGCGTGCGGTCTCCGGACCGATTTGGCCGATGGCGAAGCAATACGTGGGCGAACGGGCAGGCCGCAAGCTTAGTTAACCGCTCACAATGCCGCGCATCAGGGTGGCGAACCCCACACGCACCCCGGCCACGTCGGTGATGGCGTTGAGCGGGCCAGGGGGCAGAGCGCCGATGGACAGGCCGAGTTCGCGCAAGCGAGGCATGGGGCGGCTCCGGCGGTGGGGGGCGCGTTGAGCGCGCCACGTGACGCCGTAGCATGCCGCTTCCCTTCGCTGACCGCGAGTGCCCTGTGTCCCTCGGCTGTGGCCTTGTCCGCCGCGAAGCCATCTATCAGGGCCTTGCCGGGCTTTCCGCCAATCTGGCGAACCAGCGTGCGGCGTGGGCCACCTCGATGCGCGGTCAGACTGGATCGATGGCGCGCGTATGCCGAGGCGTGTGGGCCGGTAGGGCTGACCATGCCCCCCTCCCCTGCCCGGCTGTCCTGCGGACCATCGTTCACACGTGAAGGAGCCCCGATATCAACTGAGCAGACGCGTCACGTGGCCGATCGTCCGTCTTATGTTTCCGGAAACAGGCTCGGAAAGATGATGCCGATCTCTGAAACCGGAAAAGAGCACTTATATTATGTGGAAATTCCGAATCTGACGAGTGAATTGCCGATCTTTGCCCCGACCCAGGCATGCGCCTTAGGGCATTGATCCATATGAGGGTTTTCCCTTTGTAGGCGTTTGCGTTGCCGATCCTCGGCAGACCGGTCCTTGAGGTTGGCGTTTACTGGATTCAACGGCGATGCATGGAGAGGACGAATACACCAGCCGCCGCTTCTCCGCGACTTCGGTCGGTTTTCGCTTGCCGGCGAGCCACGCATCGACGCCGCGGATCAGTGCGTGCGGCGCGACCTTATTGTGCCTCACCTGCGCGGCCACGATCTGGGCCGACAAAGGATTGGAACTACCAATGGTTGAAGACCGTCAGCAACAGCAGCTCACCGTGACCGTCAGGACCGTGTTCACGATCAACCGGAACGCGCAGTCAGTCGGACTCCTGGGCCTGGACTCTTGCGGATAACCCGATCTGCTTCGGTGCGACGGGCGGCCGGCTCGGCTTGAGCACCAGTCCATTAGTGTCTACCTCCATATCGGCCGCTGGATAGACGGCACAAGCCACCTTGATCAAGCTGTCGACGGAGACGTGGATATCCGAGCTCTCGATCTCGATGATTCGACGCCTCCTACGACACGGGATTTGTGATACGCTGCACGCCATGTCGACCACAACCGCGACAACCCTAGATTCGATCCTAAAGGACTTCCGCGACGCGCTGGAGGAGCTATACGGCCCTGCGCTCGACCGCGTGGTGCTGTTCGGCTCCCGCGCGCGTGGTGATGCCAAGCCGGACTCGGACTACGATGTGGCGGTGTTCCTGAAGGACATGGAGCCCGGTATGGCCGAATGGTATCGCCTTGCGGACTTGCGCACCCGTTTCCTCGATGAGGGCGGCCCATTCTTCGAGGCCATTCCGTTCCGGGCATCAGACTACGAGAAACGTACACCTCTCATGCACGAGATAAGGCGCGACGGCGTGGCCCTATGAGGCCGGAGACCGCACAGTTCTTCGAGAACGCCCGGGACATGCTGGTGCGGGGGCGCCGCATGCTGGAAGTCGATCTCTACGAAGACGCCGGCCGCGCCGCCTATTTGGCGGCCTTCCATGCGGCGCAGGCATTCATCTTTGAGCGCGAATACCGCACCCTTAAGACGCATGGTGGCGTGCAATCCGAGTTTGCGAAGCTGATCAAAGATAACCAGTCCCTCCCCGCCGAGCTGCGCGGCTTCGTGTCCCGCGCCTATGCGTTCAAGACGATCGCTGACTACGATCCCCACACGAGCGTGCCTCCGACTACAGATGATGCGCGATCCGCCATCGAAACTGCGACCCGGTTCGTCGATGAAGTCGCGCGGTTAACCGCCCTGCCCTACCCGACTCGGGAGGCGCCTGACCATCCAGCACCTAGGTAAGGCCATTTTACAGGACACGAAGCGTGGACTTTGGTGAGGACACCATGGACCTTTTCCATACCCAAACCGTGGACCTTGGTGAGAAACGCGTGGACTTTGGTGAGATGAGAATGCTGCAAAATCAATGGCCAGACCGTGTTATCCCGAGGACTTTGGTGAGGAAGCTAATAGTAGACTCAAATATCTTCCTAATAGCCCCCTCACTGAAGTCCACAGCGACAGCACCGACGAAATCCGACAACATGCTGGCAGCGTGATGATTGAACGGAGTCAGCAAAGCTGATGGGCACGGTTCATAACTTGCTCGATGCGAGAGGAAAGCAAGGTGCTCTTGAAGCGGGCCTTGATCGCAGCGTCGTGGAAGCGGCGGTAAGCTATCTCAGCGATGACAACAACGCCCTCAATTTCGTCTACTCTGGCTGGGCACAGTGCGCCCTGCCCCACCGGCGGTTAGCCGACGATCAGCCCTGGGAATTGACCGTTGAGCGCATCCGGCTGGTCGTCGAACCAGGCCGGCGGCCCAAGGGCGGCGATGGCCCTCTTGAGTTCCTTGGAGTGCCATTCGGATCACATGCCCGCCTGATCCTTCTCTACTTGCAAACTGAGGCGTTACGGACCGGCTCCCGCGAGGTCGAACTAGGGCGGTCCCTACGCGACTGGCTGGGCCGAATTGGCGTCAGCGTCGGCGGCCGGACTGGCAAGCTGGTGAAGGACCAGGCCGAGCGGATTAGCCGGTGTCGCCTCACTTTCCACATTCAGGGCGGGAAAACCGCTGGTCTGATCAACCAGAGCATCGTCGACCGCGCGCTCTTCATCGAAGACGACACTAAGGGTCAGGGCAGGCTATCTCTGGAAACCGCCAAACTGTCCGAAGGCTTCTTCGAGCAGCTCAAGAAGCACCCGGTCCCGCTCGAAGAGGCGGCCATCCGGGCGATCAACAACAACCCGGCAGCCCTCGATTGCTATCTATGGCTGGCCTATCGCCTGCACGTCCTGACCGGGCCGAAGCTGGTAACGTGGAAGGCATTAAAGGGCCAGTTCGGTACCGCGTATCGTGAGGCCTACCACTTCAAAAACAAGTGGACCCAGACACTTGCGATGGCCCTGGCCGTTTATCCGGGGGCCAACGTGGATGTGGTCGACGAGGGCGTGATCCTTAAGCCGAGCAGGCCGCCCGTGGCACCAAAGCTGATTGCAATCCGCTAGCGACTCGCCGGTCTCACTAGAGTCCACGGTGTTGTTGGTCTCACCAAAGTCCACGCCAGATGGACTCAACTCATCAGTCTTCTTTGCCCTTCCCGAAATCGCGCTGGGGCAGAGATCAGGCTCTCCTGAGGAACTGTGCGTCTTCGGCAGAGTTGGATGGCAGCTTTGATACTGTGACGCGTCACGAGATGATTGGCCGCCGCGTGATCGCGCTCGGTACCGACGCCGCATTGGCGTGTCGAACTCATGGAGTGGTGCAAAATGCGTATTCCGGGACAAGTCGGCCTGGGATTCCGATTTGATGTCGGCCGGTGATCCCGATCTGAAGTCGGCCATTTCGAATTGAAGTTGGCCACCCCTGGGAGGGG
>Ga0181520_10012849_pt1 | contig 10685 bp, 11 predicted proteins | sample PEATcosm2014_Bin_29_FD_132451 | JGI IMG/M metagenome (GOLD analysis project Ga0181520, IMG submission 132451) | Peatland microbial communities from MTU Mesocosm Facility, Houghton, MI, USA - PEATcosm2014_Bin02_30_metaG | ecosystem: Environmental > Terrestrial > Soil > Wetlands > Peat | place...
CCGCCGGAAAGCTGATGCGGAAAGCTCCACATTTTTGCCCCGAGGTCAACGAGCTCGAGAACATGCGGCACATCGGCGGCGATTTCTTTGTCGGTCCGACCGCCGGCTTCCATGGCGAAAGCGATGTTTTCGTATGCGGTCTTATTCGGAATGAGCCGGAAATCCTGAAAAATGGTGCCGATTTTCTGGCGGAGTTTGGCCATGTCTTTCTTGCGCATTTTGTGGATGTTTTTCGACTCGAAAAAGACAGCGCCTTTGGTCGGCCGCTCCTCGGCAATGAGCATTTTGACGAGCGTGGTCTTGCCGGCACCGCTATGTCCCACGATGGAAACGAATTCCTTTGGCTCAATGGTAAAAGAAACTTTGTCAAGAGCGACGGACTTGTCGGAGTAGATTTTGGAGACTTTGTCGTAGTAAATCATTGAAAGTATATTCTAGCACATATTCCAAAAGGAATTTTTTGGCTTTTCTTCACTTTTTTGACTATTCTTTTTGAGCACTTTTAACTACTCTATCTGCTACTCTTTTGACCACTTTTTCTAAATGAGAATGAAAATCATTTTCTAGCCAAAATATGGCTAACTTTCGTTAGTCAAAAGTCACCTATTCTCATTTAGAAAAAGTGCATAAAATCAATACATCCAGGTGCCATTAACCATTACAATTACTTGTTTGCTTATTAAATTTAGTTACCTAAAAACAAGTCAATATCGCCGTCGAACACTTTATCCACTTGCGACGTCTCGACACCAGTGCGATGATCTTTGACCATTTTGTAGGGATGAGTGACGTATGAACGAATCTGATTGCCCCAGTCAATGCTCGTCGTCTTCGAAACATACATACCCTTCTCGCGGGCTATGCGTTCATCTTCGCGAAGCTTGAAAAGTTTGCCGCGGAGAATGTCAAGAGCCTTTTCTTTGTTCTGGGCTTGCGAGCGTTCGGAGGTGACATGGACGGAAAGTTTCGTTGGAATGTGAACGATACGCACGGCAGTTTCTCTTTTATTGACGTTCTGACCGCCGGGACCGCCGGACTTGGCGATGGAAATTTCGAGGTCTTTGTCGGGAATTTCAATATCACTACCATCGGCTTTGCCGCCTAAGCCACCCGCGCCGCCGGTTCTCTCAAATTTCGGAATGACTTCAACCATGGAAAAAGAGGTATGACGCAACTGTTTGGCATTGAACGGTGAAATGCGCACCAGCCGATGAACGCCGGACTCGCCTTTCAACGTACCATAGACGCCTTTCGTTGCGGCTACGCCATCACTTCCGCTTTTACCTTTCGGTCCGGTGATTTCAATAGTGATATTGCGATAACCGCCGTGATTGTTTTCATTTGCATGAATAAGATCCCAATTCCAGCCGCGCTTGGCGGCATATTTCTGATACATTCGATAGAGCATAGCCGAAAAATCCTCTGCATCGTCGCCGCCGGCACCGGAGAAAATAGTCATGATGGCATTGCCTTTGTCGTAGCGTGCGCTCGGGTCGTTTGAGCCTGGATTATCAAGCTCGGCTTTGAGATCCTGGAGTTCTTTGACCATTGCTTGCGCCTTGGCACGGTCAGTCCAAAAATCCGCCGACTGCATGGCGACTTCGATTTCGGAGATGCGGGTTTGGATTTCTTGGGTGGTAGTTTTCTCGGATGTGGATTCGGACATAGGTATAGCCTAACAGAAAAGTGGTTATAACAAAAGAATTGTATTATAGCTTGCTTTCAAGCTCATTAAGTTTTGCTTCTAATTCCAAACCGGTTAAAGTACTAAATCCCGTAGTTCTTTTATCAGGAACTTTCATGAAATTCCAAAATAATTCTTGGATGGCAAGCTCACGGTCCTCGCCAATGTCATTAAAATCTGCCAAACGGCGTCTCCCCAATTCGCCGCTAATTGAGGCTCCGGTATAGTGCAAACTATCAAAGTATTTTTCTGCATCTTCTGCGGTCGGATTGATTATGTCTATGCCCTTCTTTTTATAAAAATCTACCAGCAGATTAGGCTCACGACTAAATTGAGGATTCCCTTTCTCAAGAACCTCTTTCATTACCTCTTGCCAGCGACTCTTGTCGTATTCCTTCAGCTTTTCAGCGATAGCATAATCAAGATGCATATCCAAAATGATCCGATGCAGAAATTCTTTTTCACGGCCTTTCAATGAGACGATGTACCTGATAATTTCTTCCGGGGTTCCCAACTTGCGCAAGTCTTCAGGAAATTGAGGAATCTCGCGTGCGATTGCAATTTCATGTTGGGCATCACGCGGAATTTTAGCCTTAATTTCAAAGATCTCGGAGTCCAATTTATGTGTATCGCCTGGAGCAAGTTCGAGTATAGTCTGTTTTGAAAGGTCAATGGCTAATAATTCTCTTTCTGCTTCTTGTTCAAGCCGCTCTCGCTCGAGATCTGATTCTTTGTGAACATTGTCATTCTCTGATTTTCCAAAAAATTTTTCGAACATATGTTTGTTTTTAATTTTAAGATTGTATCGCTCCATGCTATCAAGAGCGATAGTAAAGTACAAGATTCCCAAAACTGATGACTATTCCGAGACGGGAGCCAAAGGTGAGAATCGGACTCACATTTCCGCTTTACGAAAGCGATGTTCTACCACTGAACTACTTTGGCATATTCTCTTTGAAAAACGCGACCTTCCAGGGCTCTCTTGCTGACAACACGGTTATGTCTACCATTACCTCTATTCAATCCCGCATAGGTAGGAGTCAGAGAATCACAATTCGGACAAATCAAGCGAAGATTATCTTCACTATTATTGCGCCAATTTCCATCTATGTGATCTGCCACTAAGGGAACTTCTCCTGTTTTTTGATTGATCCGAGCCCACCCGCATTCGCAACACTTATTCTCATACTTTTTTCTTAAATATCGTTTGACATACGCAGATACAATTCCAAGACCTTGAAGACCGCTAATTCTGCCTGATTTCCATTCCATAATATACGACTGATATTGATATTCAGCTTGACATGCATTACTGCAATACTTATAGCCTGCACGAGCTGTCTCTTTACTACACACTCGACAATTATCTCTCTTTTTTCTTGGAAATGGCATACATCAAGAATACGTGAATCAAGGTCTATCGTCAATCTAATGCATCTCAATCAATTAAAGATGATTATCAAAATAACTTCGGTAGAACTCTTTCAATCTGCTTATGCAATTCCTCAAGCGTACCATCATTCGTGATAACAACATCGGCCCGGCGCATGCAATCGCGGATATTGCCCCGATTCGCCTCGACGGAATCCATTTCACGCTGTTCATCAGACAGAAATGTCTCGTACGTAACATGGTCAAGATCACTCTTTCGGGCACGAATGCGCTCGTACCGAATCTTCGGATCAGCATCCACTGCGATAAGAAAAGCACCGTGGGATGCCAAGAAATCTGCCTCACCTTTGACGCGGACCGATTCTATGATCGCAGGCTTACCAGCGCGAACGGCCTCCGCGTACAAGGTTTCAATAATATAACTCGGCCCATGCGTCTTGCGCAACTCATCGGCAAGATCGGTCATGGAGTCTCTGACTATCGGTAAACCGCGCTGTTTGAGATCTTTCGTCATAAAATCCCGCACCGAAAAATGAACAAAACCTTTTGCCCGCAAAAAGGCGCTGACTTCGCCTTTACCCGATCCTAATGTACCGGTAATGCCGATGATTTTCATATTGGTTCTCATAATATATCAAGAAATATTCACTTACGGAAGCAGTAGCATTCCAACATTCCACGCGGCTTGTCCGCTCCCATAAAAAAACGCTCACTTGAGCGGTTTTGAACCTGTGGACTTTGTCGTCTTCGACAAACGTGAGCCGTTGTCCGGGATTGAACCGGAGACCTCGTCATTCACATATACCTCAATTTCACCATAACGGTTTATAGGAGGGTTAGACTGTATCTTACGCATACCTTTCTTTTCGGTTTAGCGTCCCTTGTCAGTCGTTCGGGCGATATATTTTATTATCGCCACGGTCTTACCCATACCTGTATACTATGGACTTTAACCGTAATTCGGGCATTACCATTTCGTTTCCAAAATAGCAGGCTATTTAATAACCAATGACGTGCTCTACCAACTGAGCTACAACGGCTTTTATCACATCCTCAATAACTAACACATGATAACGTATTCTTGTATTTTTCTCTTACTTCGGCAATGTTACCACAACAGTTGTCCCCTTTCCTAATGTCGAGTTGAGAGAAATGGTACCACCATGAAGCTCAATAATATGCTTGGCTGTGTACAGACCAACACCACTTTGATTCGGTTCAAGAAGAATAGCATTCTTGCCGCGGTAGAGCCTGTTGAACAAGAATGGCAAATCATCGCCGCTAATACCGATGCCGTCATCCCGCACAGTCAGACTAAAAGCATCTCGACCGATCACTTTTGTTCCCGCTTCGGCAAGTGTCACTTCAACGTGGCCGTTGGGAGAATACTTGAGGGCATTATCAAGAATATTCGTACAACTCGGTTCGAGCTTGCTTCTGTCAACTCTGGCTATAAGAGATTCTGGACCGCTGAAGCGTATGGAAACATGCTTATGGATGGCCACATATTTCAGTTCATTGATAATTCCTTGTATCATGACAACTATATCAACCGGTTCCAAAGAGAGAGTCAGCGATCCGCCGCCTTTTTCGGCTGTTGTCAGCATTTTGTTGACGATACCAATGACATCGTCGGCTCGAGTAACGCCGGATCGGACCAGTTCCCTGTTTTCTTCCGATAACCCCTTGTCGGTTTCTACGCTCTCGAAAGCCCATTTGATGCCGGAAAGCGGCGTACGCAACTGATGCTGGGCAACACTCAAGAAATCATCCTTCAACTGGTCAATTTGGATCAATTGCACCAATTTACGACCCGTCTCTTCTTTTTCATATTTCTGCAAGAGAGCTTCCTTGACGAAGGTGTACATGAAATAAGAAATAAAAGCGAAAAGAATCACCCTGATGAAATGTCCGCTCAAAATAGCCGGATTGGTAAGGCTCGCCGGTTCAGTCAAAATAAGTGCGGCAAGAATAAGACAGACGGCAATGCCGATATGCTTTGTCATGTCGGGGTCGAGGTCAACGAGAGAAACAACTAACGGGAAAATCATGGCGAAGAGAAATGGACTCTGCGTACCGCCGGTCGAGTACAAAAGCACGGCAAAAAAGATAACATACACATAGCGAGAAAGGCTGAAGAAAAATTTCTTATGAAAACTATGAAATAACAGAAAATCAAAGGCTTGGAAAAGTACCAAAACGACGAATGACCACATATTGACTACAGGATGGATAATCCAGGGAAAATAGGCGGGAAAAGCATATATGCAGGCACCAATAACAAGCGGTATGAAAATGCCGGCACAATCAACGGCATACTGATAACGTTTGAGACGGAATTCAAACGGCTCCTTTTTTGTGATTTTTCCGGTCGCTTCCACAGCGGTATTATATCATTAAAAATGGCGGAAGATCATTGATCTTCCGCCATGCCCTAAAGACTTCTTATGTTGACGTTACGACTATGTTGACGATGCGACGGCAAGCACCGGAGCTTGCAGATGACTGCGAACGATATAGAGAAATGCCGACATGACGACCATCAGTATTCCGATCAATTGTATGGTTATTGATATTCCAAGACGATCGGCGACATTGCCGATGATCAGATTGCCAATAGCCGTCCCACCGAAAAAGAACATAAAGTCGAAACCGATAACTCTCCCCAGCATGTCTTTGTTCGTCGTTTTGACGTACTGCTTCACTGTTGATCGGATTCCCGAGAAGCAGACGGCGAAGCCTGTGCCAAAAACGGTCATGAGCGACAGACCCACTGCAAGAGTGTGTACCATCGGAAAGACGATCCACGCTATTCCCATAGCCAGTGATCCGTATAGGACAAGAGGCTTGAGAATTAATGCCAATTTCTCGGAATACGCCGATACGACGAGACCGCCGATGACTGACCCGGCGGCAAGAGCCGCGGCGACATATCCGGCGATTGAAGTAATAGCTTCCTTACTGTGGGCATGATATATCTCTCGGGCAATCGCCGGCAGGATGCCGCGATATGAGAAACCGACACCAGCGAAGATACCGACAAGAATGAGTTGAAGAAGAACGGTCTTCTCTCTCATAATGTACGAAGCTCCCTCTTTCAGCATGTCAAGCGGAGCCTCGGTATGTTCTTCGGCTGGATGGAGTTTCATCATATGGAGTGTTGCAAGAACCGCCACGAAACTCAAGGCATTCAACATGAATGATCCGGCATAGCTTTTCGATATGACGAGTACGATACCTGCCAATGCTCCGCCGGCAACCTGTCCTGATGTGATCAAGACTCCGTTCAGTGCTTGCGCCGATGGGATGTGTTCATGGGGAACGATATCAATCATCAGACGATGACGGGCCGGCGCATCAACCGAATTGATGAGAGAACCGAGTAATGTACAGCCGATCACGTGCCATAACTGGGGATGATGAGTCGCCACATACGCCAGAATCAGAGCTTGCACAGCACCGCACGTTTGGGTGATATACATTATCCTGCGGATTGGAAACCTATCGACAATGATGCCGCCAAACGTGGGGCACAGACAGGTACTCGGCACGAGACCGATAAACACTATCATCGCTACCCAGAAAGAAGAATGTTTGGTAATTTCATATACCATAACACTCAACGTTACCATCTGAAGACCGGTACCGACGTACGAAGCGAGCTGACTCCAGAAATAAATGATGTAGTTTCTGCCTCGCAAAGCGGGAGCGATTCCGTTAACGACTCTCTTTATGAAGTTCATCTTTCAAAGAACCCTTTCTTTTGTTTTTAGTTGATTGTTGTCTGCAAAAATTATCTGCAAAACATGATACACTAAATATAATCTTCTGTCAATAAGTTCGTAAATTTGCGCGGCTGATGGGACTTGAACCCACGACCCTCGGATTGACAATCCGATGCTCTAACCAGCTGAGCTACAGCCGCATATTATTGATGCATACGAACCAAAACAGCTACAGCCGCATATCGTATATTCATGGACTTCTCAAAAACTTTTTTCTTGCGTTCAAGAAGCAAGCCATTTGATACATCAACCCTATGATTATACATAAAATCGTACAATTTCAAAGAGCTGTAAATACTGTATGACAAACGATGATAATTGTTCTTCGACATCCACAGACTGCCACCATGGATTCCAGCTTCTTCGAGTTTATCTTTAATAAGGATAAGAAAAGCTTTTGAACAAGAAGTAAAGACTGTACTCACAGTAAAAAGTGCAGTCTTTCGATCCTTATGAACATACCCCGTCCACACATTTCCATCGCCATCAAAATATCCTCGAACGAAATGTGCATAAAAATTTTTCGGGACGTCTGCAACAGCAAGACCGATGAGTTCAACAATTATACACTATGACAGTATATTATACTATCCAATATAGTTACAACACTAACGAAAATCTAAAAGTGTGCCGACGCCTGGACTCGAACCAGGGACCTTTTCTTTATGAGTGAAACGCTCTAGCCACCTGAGCTACGCCGGCAAATATTTAAAACATGTTGAATATAACAAAAAATGACGATATTCGCCACTTTTTATTAAACCAAGAAATCCTTGTTGTCCTGACGCGTCTCGGATGAAGTGGTGCAAGACCGCGTAAGGGTTTTATTCTTCATCCGTAAACACTACCAACCGGTTAGAATAACTTTTTTGGGCATTGTTCCAGACTCCTCCGCAAGTGATAAGGTTGAGATGCGCCTTTCCGTCATCTGAAGCGAATATATCTGAAGCATCTTCGTTGTGTCCATATGTTTCGATGTCGCGCACCACAAAAGCGGTAGTTGATCCCGTCGTGTCATCGACATAGACTATGTCTCCTTTCTGCAATTTTGATAAATTGTCAAACACCGCTGGGATACCGTCTTTCCAGCCAAAATGACCGTCAATTACGGCACTACCGTTTTCTCCCGGACGCGGACCAAGATCGAACCATGCCGAGGTAGCAGGGCCTTTCGGCACGTCCATGGCTCCTTCTGGCGTAAGTCCTACGGAATCTATAGGGGCATCAACACCGATTCCGGGAATACGCAGGTATGCCGGCAGTCCCGGCTCGGAGGCGGCCGATGTATGATATACAGGAAAAAACACGAAAAATATCGAAAAAGACACCGCCGCTACAATAGAAATTATTTTTTTCATAGAAATCTGTCGCTATATATGACGAAGAAACTCGGGAAACATTACATACATACTATAAACTTGCATTCTTGTCCAGAATGTGTTATTTCCGTGGTTCCGTTTCCCCGACGGCCTCGTCCGCAGTGTCAGCGTCGGCATCGGCCTTGGTATGATGCACGCGACCGTCGAGGTGGTTGGGCGGAGCATAGAGCGTGTAGATTTTGAGGTCTTCGGTGCCGGTATTACGGAAGTTATGCTTAGTCCCGGGAGTCACCACGACCACATCTCCGGGGCCAATTGGAAACTTCTTGTCGTCGAGAATGCCTTCACCCGTACCCGAAAGAAAAAATAGGGTTTGTTCGGTATATTTATGAATTTCCTCTCCGGCTTCCCCACCGGGAAGGATATCCATCACGACCAATTGGCTATTTTTGCCGGTAAATAAGACCCGCCGAAAATTTTTATTCCCTTCTGTATCTTTTACAATATTTGTGGAGTAACTCATAGTTGAATTAATTATTTTTGTCAATTATTTACTTATTTTTGATTAATTTCTGGAGGAAATCCTGTATTGGGAAGGCTGGGGGCGGACACAAGAACGGTGGCGAAAGCGTAGCCTACGGCATCGAAGCCGTCTGCTGAACCGCGGGCGGTTGCGATATTTCTGGTCGAAACCCGAACATTTGTCTCACAGGTATATGTCCACGTCTCGCCGGAATCAAGTAAACCGTTACCGTTGGTATCGCCGGTTGGTCCGGAAACCGGAGCGCATTTGTTATCAGTAACCGTTACGCCGCTCAAAGGAACCGTACCCGGATTCGTTACGGTATACGTATACGTGACATCACCACCCCCATAAGGGAATGGGGTCAATCGGCTCGGCACTTTTACGATATCAATGAGTGGAGGGGTCACCGGCGCTCCAACAACAACGGTGGCGACAACGGCGGCGATGGCGGCTTGTTGATACTGATTACTACTGTAGCCTGTTGCTACTGCTGTATTGGTAGTCGTGGTCGAGAGTGTCGTGGTACAGCTATATTTCCATGTCTCACTTGGATCAAGCTTGCCATTGTTGTTGGTATCGCCGGAAATCAACGTGACCGGACTGCACTTGTCATCAGTGACTGTAACATTATTCAGCGTCTGCAATCTTCCGACATTCCAAACCGTATAATTGTACGTAACCGAACCGGGTCCGCCGGGCAGGGTAAGCGGTGTAGGGACTTTGAGTATTCCAATGAGAGGCGTGATGGAACCACCTTCATTACTGCTTCCACCGCCGCTTGCGGAAGAGTTCGATGTCGATGATGGTGTCGGTGTCGACGGCAATACGGGTATCGGAATATCCGTATTGACAATGGTACAAATTTTATTGTCACCCGATGCAAGTGGTATATTACCGCTCGAGTCGCAGTCTCCGGTGAAACTTTCAGTGTAGGAGGAACTCGCGTCTTCACTGACGACGTATGTGCCGGGAGAAAGCGAATAGAGGGTCCCGGGAGTCGAAGTCCCGTTAGCGGGGCTTCCGACAACTTCACTGCCTAAGAGCTTCACATGCAAGAGAAAGTTGGAAGCGACAGCCGCACCACTGATACCGTTTACCACAAGCTTGATGACATGCAGGGTCGCGGGCGCAGGCGTGACGGGAGCCGTACAGGATCCGGGTGCAGTGATAGTATCCGTATCGGTCGTGACCGTTCCACCGTATGCCAAAGCTCTTCCCGTCCATGTCGCCGCATTGCCAACGGTAATGCCCGAATCATCAATATCGGTTCCGGCAAATATAGAGTTGGCACCAAGAGTGGTAGCAGTCGGAGTCCAAAATACGTTACATGCCGATGCTCCTCCAGCGAGTGTTACTATCGAATTGGCCACGGTAGTAAGCGCGCCGGTTATCCTGAAAAGATATATGCCATTGTTGGTAAGGGTAATGCCCTTCGTTCCTATGGAAGCGGCACCGGTAACGCAATAGACGCCCGGTGTAAGTGGCTGGGGCAAAAGGCTCAAATCGGTCGCTGAACCGAAGTTAAAATCACAACTTTCGGCATTTAAAATACCCAAAGCACTGGCTTCATCCGTACCTGCCTGGGTATAGGCTCCGTCGGCCATATGAGTCGTACCATTTATCGTAGGCACTACCGACGGTCCGGTTGTATATCCAGCGTCTCCGTTAATCGTCGTCGCGGCAATATTGGTGTAGGTGTTAGAAAGAATGGCAAACGTAGTGTCCGATGAAAGATTGGCGGTGAAAGCCGCGGCAAGTTGCGATTGGGCTGTAGGAGCAATACGCGCCAAACCTCTGGGTCGACGGACCACAAGAGCAATGACGAGTCCCAGTGCAAGTAAGCAACAAATGAGTAATACTACCGACGAGACCTTAGTGGATGTCTTCATATGTTATTTTTTAATTTATAAAAAATTTCGAGAGAATTAATTAAAGTCAGCGATTTTGTTGATAATAATAAACGGCAGAACAAAAGGGGC
>Ga0181520_10012850_pt1 | contig 10684 bp, 4 predicted proteins | sample PEATcosm2014_Bin_29_FD_132451 | JGI IMG/M metagenome (GOLD analysis project Ga0181520, IMG submission 132451) | Peatland microbial communities from MTU Mesocosm Facility, Houghton, MI, USA - PEATcosm2014_Bin02_30_metaG | ecosystem: Environmental > Terrestrial > Soil > Wetlands > Peat | place...
CCGCAGTTGCCTCCGATTCTGTAGCTATCGACACAGAGCACGCTCCTCTCTCGTCGAGTCTGACCGGACAGCAGGTTGGCGAGCTTCCTGTGAATTACCGCGGCAACACGACAAGTCCTCTATCCGTCATTCAGGCCTCGCCGGGCGTTCAGCTAGACAATGGCGGCAAGATCTCGGTTGGCGGCGTCATGCCCACCAGCGTGCAGTTCACGGTGGATGGCGTCAGTACCGACAACATACGCCATAGCGGCGCATTGACCGACACCTATCCCTCGACCGAATCGATCGCGGAGTTCAAGATATCTTATGTTAACAACAATGCTGAATTTGCTGAGGTCGGCGATGTAACTTTCTCTACTAAGGGCGGAACCAACCATTTTCACGGCAGCACCTTTGAGTATTTGCAAAACGCGGCTCTGGATGCAACCATCTTAAACTCGTCCGGCAAACCCAAAAAAGTAGCCAACACCTTTGGCGGTAGTCTGGGTGGGCCGCTGCCCCTGACTCACCTTCTAGGCGGAAAAGATAGCACATTTTTCTTTGTCGACTACGAAGGCAGCCAGCTTCACCAAGAAACACCCGAACAATATACGGTGCCTACAGCCGCAGAGCGCAGCGGAAACCTAAACGATCCTAGTCTTGGTCTTCTCTATTCCCAATTAGTCGATCCTATAAACTCTACGCCTAGCCAGATAGTTTATTATAAAAACAATACGATCACGAGCATTAATCCCGTTGCACAAAAGCTGCTTGCGTATATTCCGTTGCCTACGCCAGGCGCTTCACTTTCTGGCGGAGCAAATTATCTTCCAAATGTTCCGACTCCCATCGATACGAACGGATATGACGTTCGCATCGACCGGATTCTGACTCCTAAGCAGCAGATATTTGGTCGCTGGAGCTGGAAGAATGTCAACAGTGTAACAGTCAACTCTTTATTGCCCAGCAGTAACAATGCTGAGAAAAATCGTAGCCTGACACTCTCCCACAACTATATTCTGTCCGCGTCGCTACTAAATGAACTTCGGTTCGGATTTAGTTACTGGAACACCGATGAACACTTTCCGATCACCGGTAGTACAGCTGTCAACGGTCTTGGCCTAACTGGACTGGATCTTACTCAGCATTCGACAGATGGTGGATTTCCTTACTTCGACTTCAGCAGTGGAGACGGCTTCTCACAGATCGGGCATGATCTAGCTGGAACTACTCAGTCGACAACCTATCAATTCGCCGACAACCTATCCTGGATTCGTCACCACCATACGCTTAAGTTTGGCGCTGACGCACATCTGGTTGGGTATCATGATGTGGAGCATTTTTCACAAGGCGACGACTTCGGAACATTTACATTTGAGCAGGCCGGGTTTACTGGTAACGCGTTTGCTGACTTTCTTTTAGGCCTTCCCTCCAGCACCTACAACGCCACGACCGGACCAAGCCTAAACAGCCAAGCAACGCATCTGGGATTTTATGTGCAGGACGAATATCAAGCCAATGATCGCTTGACAATTAGCGTTGGCTTGCGATGGGAACTGCATCCTCCCTTCACGGAGGCTCACGGAAACATAACCAACTTCGACTTTGCCAAGGACGACGTGATCGTTCCAGATCATACGCTGGCTCCATCGACGGGCTTTCTTAACTCGATCAACCTTTGCCAGAACAGCTCCTATGGACAGGCCTATTACGATTCTTCCTACTCTTGCTCAAACTTTGAGACTGCTAGTCAGGCCGGTCTGGGGCAGGGACTTGGAACCAACTACTACGCAAACTTCGATCCTCGGTTAGGTGTTGCCTATCGTCCTTTTGCGGACTCCAAAACGGTTATTCGTGCAGGCGTTGGACTGTTTACCGCAGGAGGTTTTGGCACTCGCTCTGCACTGCTTTCCGGCGTGCATACTGCCAACACTGAAAACTATACAAACTTTACGGCAGAGGGCGCAGCCCCGGCCTATCAGTTTCCCAGCGTATATGCCGGAAACGGCTATGGAGCGATTGGCACAGCCATGTTCATGTGCGGGGTTAATCCGCATCTGCGCGATCCAATCTCTGCGCAGTGGAATTTGACGTTTGAACGCCAACTGCACGAGAGTACGGTGGCGCGCGTTAGTTATATTGGCATGAACACCTACCGGCTGGAAAATATGGAGGATATCAACCAGGTCCATCCCAGTAAGCACGCTTTTAATCCATTAGAGCGGCCCAGGAACAACTGGGATATGGTTCACATGCTCAGTAACAACGCTGGCGCCAATTATCAAGCCTTACAAGCGGAGGTGAACCATCATGCTCGCGGCGGACTGTCCTTTCAGGCTAGCTATACGTTGGCCAAGAATCTTACCAATGCCGAAGGAACGGCTCAGTTGATTCCCGGATTTCCCTATGAGGCAGGAGCTACATATACAAACCGCTTCGACCATCGTGGAGATCGTGGCAATGATTTCGCTGATCGGCGGCATCGAGTGCTGCTCACCGGTCTCTACAAACTTCCCATCGGCAACGGTCGGGCATTACTCGGCAATTCCGGTCGGATCACCAATGCAATTGTAGGCAACTGGCAATTGAGTACCATCACTCTGTTGCAGACAGGACCATTCCTGACTCCGATTGAAGCCATCACTGACGATCCGGCCAACATCGGGGTTGAGTCGCCAGTAGCAGGTTGCCATGAAACAGCCACTCGCCCTGATCGCGTTGGCAATCCGAATAAGTCCCATCGCACACCATCCAATTACTTCAATAATGCGGCTCTGGTGCGCGCCTATGGTGTCAACTATCCCACAGGTGCAGATCCCGCTCATGTCAACCTAGGACGCGATGGCAATGCTGGCGTTGGCATACTCAAAGGACCCGGCACGATCGCCGTTGCCGCAGGGCTGGCCAAGGAGATCTCGCTGGGCGGAGGCAAAAGTTTGCGCTTTGAGTCAACCTTTACCAATCTGCCCAATCACGTCAACTGGGCTCCGCCCGCCATCGATTTCTCCAACCCAAGTACGTTCGGCACAACCTCCAGTGCGCAAACGGCTGAAAACGCCGGAAACCGTACCGGGCAGTTGGCTCTGCGACTCGACTTCTAATCAAGCGTCCATTCCAAGCGCCGCCCGCGAATCGCATATTCGCAGGCGGCGCACACAAGGAGATTGACAATGAGCACTTTTGTATCGACCTCAACTCGTGTAGCAGCTTCCGACAATATTCTTGAAGCCGTCGGCAATACTCCACTGGTTCGTTTGCACCGTTCTGCATCCAATCTGGCACCTGCGGTCTACGCCAAGTTGGAATCCTTAAATCCTGGAGGCAGCGCCAAAGATCGCGTGGCTCTGCACATGGTCGATCAGGCTGAACGGGATGGCCTTCTACAACCGGGTGGAACCGTGATCGAGGCTACGGCTGGCAACACCGGTCTGGGTCTGGCGATGGTGAGCGCTGTGCGTGGCTACCGCTGCATCTTTGTCTTGCCCGACAAGATGAGCAACGATAAGGTCCGCTTGCTCCGCGCCTACGGAGCGGAGGTCGTCATCACGCCGACGAACGTGCCGCCGGACTCGCCGGAAAGCTACAACGGAGTGGCACAGCGCCTGGCGCGCGAGATCAAAGGCGCCTGGCGCGCCGGACAGTTCACCAATCTTGCCAATCCACAGGCTCACTACGAGACGACCGGCCCGGAGATCTGGGAGCAAACCGAGGGCCGCGTGACGGTCTTTGTGGCCTCCGCCGGTACGGGCGGAACCATCAGCGGCACTGGTCGCTATCTTAAAGAGCGCAATCCAAAGATTCGCGTCATCGGAGCCGATATCGAAGGATCGATTCTCAGCGGCGGTGCACCCGGCTCGTGGAAGGTCGAAGGCATTGGCGAAGACTTCGTTCCCAGTACGCTTAACGCTCAGGTCATCGACGAGTGGATTCGCGTTGGCGACGCCGAATCGTTCCTCACCGCGCGTCAGGTGGCGCGCGAGGAGGGTATCTTGCTAGGCGGCTCCAGCGGTACGGCGCTTAGCGCGGCCTTTCGCTATGCTCTGCGCTGCTCGCCAGACGATGTCATCGTTACTCTCTGCCCCGATACCGGTCGCAACTACCTGAGCAAGATGTACGATGATCTGTGGCTGACGCAGAATGGTTTTCTCGATCTTCCGCCCGAGTGCATTACCGCTGGCGATGTGTTGACGACGCTCAATCTCGAAGGAAAGCTGATCTACCTGCTGCCGGATGACAATCTTCAACGTGCCGCAGATATCTTTCGCGAGCACGGCATATCGCAGCTTCCGGTGCTGGACAACGGCGTCATGGTCGGTGCCGTGCAGGAGATTACCATCGTTCACGCGCTACATCGTGGCGTGGACACGCGAAAAGTCTTGCTGCGCGATGTAATGGCGCGACCGCTCGAGCGCGTCGATGCCGGTGTTCTACTGGAAGAAGCCTACCGTCTTTTGTTGTCGGGCAATACTGCCGTTGCAGTCATGCGCGACGGTCTGCTGATCGGGCTGATTACGCGCGCCGACCTGATGGAGTTTTACGAACGTCTCGGCCAATCCAAGTCCAGCCACGGAGAGCTGAAATGAGATTTGAAACGCGAGCCATTCATGCGGGGCAGAGTCCTGACCCATCGACGGGAGCGACGATTCCACCGCTCTATCTCAGCTCGACCTATACGCAGGCTGCACCCGGCAAGCATCAGGGATACGAGTACTCGCGCAGCGGAAATCCCACTCGCGCGAATCTGGAGGAGAGTCTGGCCTCGCTCGAAGGAGGCGAGGAGTGCGCGACATTTTCCTCTGGTCTCGCTGCGTCTTCAGCGCTGCTCGATACGTTGCAGCCCGGCGATGGCGTCGTCGCTTCGCACGATCTCTACGGCGGAAGCTTTCGCCTTCTGGACAAGGTCTTTCGCCCGCTTGGCATCGAGGTCGCCTTTGCCGAGTCGGCAGAGACGGACGCCTACGAGCAAGCGCTTCGCCACCTGAAACGTCCGCGGCTGCTCTGGCTGGAGACGCCGACCAACCCTCTGCTCGACATCGTCGACATCGCGGGAGTGAGCAATCTTGCCGCCAGCAATGGCCTGTTGACTGCCGTTGATAACACCTTCGCGTCGCCTTATCTACAAACGCCAATCGCTCTGGGTGCCGACTACGTTGTGCATAGCACGACGAAATATCTTGGCGGTCATTCGGATGTCATCGGCGGAGCGGTCATCGCGCGTACGCCCGCGCTGCTGGAGCGCGTGCGATTTCTTCAGAACGCCCGCGGCGCCGTTCCCGGTCCACTCGACATTTATCTGGTTCAGCGTGGCATCAAGACGCTGCCCGTGCGCATGCATCGACATTGCGAAAACGCATTGTCTTTGGCTCGTTTTCTGGAGAATCATTCAGCTGTGCGTCGTGTGATCTATCCTGGACTCGAATCACATCCTGCTCACGCGCTGGCGAGCCGTCAGATGCATGCATACGGAGGGATGCTTACTCTGGAGTTGAATGGTGGACTAGATGCCGCAGTTGCCTTCTGCTCGAACCTGCATGTTTTCTCGTTGGCCGAGAGCCTGGGCGGCGTCGAGTCTCTCTGCTGCCATCCAGCCACTATGACCCATGCCAGCATTCCCAAAGATCTGCGCGAGCCGCGCGGCATCACCGACGGACTCGTCCGCCTCAGTGTCGGTCTGGAGCACATCGAAGACCTAACATTCGACCTTCAACAAGCGCTCGATAGCACAATTGGCGCAGCGAGATATTAGTGCAAGCTCGCAGCTCAAGATGACTTCCCAACTAAAAGGAGAGTTATGAATCGCAGAGAATTTGTCACATCCGTCCTGATTGGCACGGCAGGCGCAAGTCTGGTCAGCACGGCAGGCAGCCGGGTTCTGTATTCGCAACAGCTTTTGTCTCCTCTCGCGCCGGAGAAAGATAAAGCGCCCGTGCCGCAAACGTCTGCGGGCTACATTACGGACGTCAAAGGCATCCGTGTCGGCCACTTTACGGATACGCGCCGCCCCACGGGCTGCACTGTTCTACTGCTCGATCCCGGTACGGTAGCGGGCTTTGACGTTCGCGGCGGAGCGGCTGGAACACGCGGCACCGAATCGCTGACTCTGATTCATCCCACCGGCGAGACGCAGGCTCTGTTTCTCTCTGGCGGCAGCGGGTTCGGTCTCGATGTTGGAACTGGAGTGACGCGCTATCTGGAGGAGAAGGGGCTCGGCGTACACCTGGCCGGGGCCGTAGTTCCGCAGGTCGCCGGAGCGATTCTCTTCGACCTTGAGCTGGGCGACAATCACTTCCGTCCGGACGCCGAGGCCGGCTACCACGCAGCCACGAGTGCAACCAGCGGCCCTGTCGCCGAAGGCAACGTTGGCGCAGGCGCGGGAGCTTCGGTTGGCAAGTTGTTCGGCATGAAGTCGGCGATGAAGACTGGACTGGGAACTGCCAGCCAGCGCGTTGGCAATACTGATATTTTTGTCGGCGCAATCGTCGCTGTAAACGCCGTGGGCGATGTCTACAATCCCGCGACAGGCCGTATTGTTGCTGGCGCGCGCGACCTGGAGCACGGCGGCTTTCTCAATACTGTCGAACAGCTGAAGAAGGGATACGGGCTCGAACTGCCCGCTCAGTCAACGACCAACACTACCATCGCAGTCGTTGCCACCAACGCGCGTCTAGATCGCGTACAGATCACCAAGATCGCTCAGATGGCTCACGACGGCATGGCGCGCGCCATCAATCCGGTGCACACGCTGTGGGATGGTGACACAATCTTCTCCGCCGCCACCGGAAAGAGCGATACTCACGTCAACCATAGCGCTCTGGGCGCAGTGGCCGCCGAGGTGCTTGCGACCGCAATCGTGCGGGCTGCGACTCAGGCGACAAGTCTGGCCGATCTACCCGCCAGCCGGGACTATCGCGGATGAGCCGAAGTGAGCCGAGGCGTTTCTACAAATCGCCCCGGCTCGCTTCGTTGCTATGGTTTCTCTTCCAGAAACTGCAATAGGTCGTGCGTGAACTCGGCCGGACGCTCCCAGTGAAGAGCGTGCCCGGTCTCCGGATAGGCCTTCAACTTTGCATGAGGAATCTTGCTAACGAGCAGATCCTCGTCCTCCCGGGTGAAGATTTCGTCCTTCTCTCCCCAGAAGACCAGCGTCGGGACGTGAATCTTCGTCAGGTTGTCAACCGGCTCCGAGCTAGCCAATCCCTGTCCCAGTCCGTGCCACGTCGCCGCAGAAAGCTTCTGAGCCTCCTGCACCATAGTCTCAAAGAACCACGCGGGTACCGGGTGATAGATGGTGCTTGCCTGAAAGTCACGAGCAAAGGTGTACGGCACTGGGTCCGTAAGGGCAGCAAAGGTATTGTGCAGCTCTTGCTGCACCGCGTGACTTCTTATCCCGGGTCCAGAGCCGATCAGCACCAGACGATCCAGATGGCCGGTATCGTTCTCCGCCACCGCCTGCGCCACAAAGCTGCCCAACGAGTGACCGACCAGAGTAGCGTGTTCGATCTTCAACTGATCGAGAAACTCTGCGATGTCACCGGCAAAATCCGCCCTACTGTAGCCCGTCTCCGGATGGTCGGAGTATCCGTGCCCTCGCAGCGTAACGGCGTAGACGTGATACTTCTCTGGCAGCAGCGGCAGCACCCGCTCATAGGAATGCCATGAATCGCCTGCACCGTGCAGCAGCACAATCGTCGGGCCGTTGGGGTTACCCTGTTCGACGTAGTTCAGCGTGATGCCGTCTTTCAGCTTGATGTCGTGCGCTGTCAGCCGGTCGAGCCGTGGCTGCTGCGCAGTGGCGAATATGCTGGCGGCAAACAGTCCTGCGGTGGCCAGCAGCGTCTTCGCGGAGAGATGTGATTTGCAAATCGATTTTTCCATTCTGATCCTTTCGTTATGAAGTGGTGCTGAAAAAACGGGGAGAGCTTTTGGCTCTCCCCGTGAAGTTTGTGTCCGGTTAGAAGTTGAACTTCCCACCCAGTTGGATCAGCCTCTGGTCGCTTCCGACCGTGCTCGTAATCGAGCCGAAGGCGGAGCTTCCAAAGGTAGTGTTTGGTTGGGCGAAGTGTGGCGTGTTGAAGATATTGAATCCTTCAAACCGCAGCTCCACACTCCGATCTTTATCGAGCTTGATGCTCTTGATCAGAGCCAGATCGGTAGAGGTATATCCGGGCCCGAGGATCGAGCCACGCTGCTCGTTGCCGGAGTGGCTGTTATCGACCTCTCCGCCAGCGGTGGTGGGCAGGGCAAAGGCGCTTGTGTTGAACCATGCCTTGCCCGCACCAATCTGCTTGGAGCCGGTGTTTGGATTGCCAATGCGATTGGGGCGGAAGGTCAGCGACTGCGCCGTTGTGGTTGAATTGACCGCCGTGATGGAGCTTCCCGACTGCGCTTGGAAGAGTCCATTCAGCCGCCATCCACCGAGAACGCTTCGGACAATCGGGTTATAGTCCTGCAAGTTCGGCAGCTTGTAGACAAGACTCACCACAAAGCGCTGCGGAATATTGAACAGAGCATTGCCCTTCTCGGCCTGTGCTGCGGCGTCGATGGAGCCTTGGTCTCCGATAGTCGCTGCTGTTACCGGTCTTGGCTCGCCCAGGTTCAATCCCGACAGCTCGTCGAAGGAGTGGCTCCATGTATACGCAGCCGTTGCGTGGATCTGGTGCCAGTCCTTCAACTGCCAGAAGACCTGCAACGAGTCGTACCAGCTCTTGGCTGCGTTGAACGTCGGACGAGCCAGACCGAACTGCGAGAAGACGGCTCGCGATCCGGCCTTGTAGGCATTGGTGCCCGCGGTGGTACTTCCCGTGGCGACAACGTTCGTGGGGTTGACTTCGATGAAGAATGGCAGGTTCTTACCGCGCGAACCAACGTAGTTGATCTCGAAGCTGCTCTTCGACGATAGCTGCTGCTGCAAGCCAAGGTGATACTGCTGCACCACCGGAGTCGTGAAGGTATTCGCCAGACTATAGCCGATGAAGGTCAGATTGGGCGGGAAACCGACCGGCCCCGCAGCAACGCCGTTATAGGGGTTGGAGAAGAGCTTTGAGGTTGGGGTCCCTCCAAGCGTGTTCAGGTCGATCTCCTGTAGTGGCTGGAAGGGAGGTGCGAGCGTACCGTTCTGGAAGAAGTCTCCCTGTCCGGTCACTGTGTCATAGAAGAGTCCCCACGCGCCGCGAATGCTCAGCTTGCCATCGCCTCTAGGATCGTAAGCAAAGCCGATCCGAGGTGCGACGTTGTTTGTATCGGTGTTGTAGGTCGAGCGCGGTGTGCCTGCGTCTCCCGGATACACAAGGCCGACAGGAGCCGTTGGTTCAACAGTGGACTGCTGACCGGGGTGCAAGGCGGCCAAGTGGTTTTGATCTTCCACAAAAGGCCGGGTAACCTCGTAACGCAAGCCGTACTGCAACACTAGACTGCGGTTGATGCGATACTCATCCTGCGCATATAGGGCGTAGGTCCAGGAGGAGCCATTCAGATACGGATCGCCCGATCCCTGCTGGAACTCGGTGGGAAGGCCCAGCAGAAAGTCCGCCGCATAGTCGCCGGTGTAGGAGGCTGCTCCGGTTGTACCGCCGCCAAAGGAGAAGTTTCCATTCGAGCGATTGATGTACAGCAGGTTGATTCGATCACGCTCGATCTGGCCGCCAAACTGAAACTCATGTTTGCTCTTGATCCACGTAAATGCATCGGTGATGGTATCGACGCGGTTTCCTCGCTTGGCAAACGGCTGCTGCGCGTCTCCTTGCGTAAAGTAGTTGGTGATGGATACATAGGGGAGTCCCTCGGCGTCGGCATTGCTCGCCAAAAATCCATAGCCGACCGAACTCGGGGCGAGACCGCTCGTCTTGTATGGCTTTCCGTTGATATCCTGCCGACCGTAGCGCGCCACATTAATGGCGCGATCATTAATGGTCCAGGTATCGGAGAGCAGCTCGTCTTGCGTGGTAATCAGCTGTCGGTTGCCTGCCGGAGAAAAGTTGGACGGCGTCAGCGGCGAGAGCAGGTTCTGGTGCGCATACAGATAGCGCCCAAGGATGGAGTGATTCTTATGCACTAGCCAGTCGCCGCGCAGTCCGAATGTATCTCGGTTGTCTATATTGGGCGGTGCAGCATTGTAGTAGTAGCTTACGCTTCCGTTCGAGTTTGTGATGCCTGCGGTACTCGGGGCGAGAGTCGGAATGTAACTGCTGAGTATGGCTTTAGCGATGGGGCTGATGTAGTTAGGGTTGATGACATTGGTGCTCGAAAAATAAGGAGTCCCGTTGGCAGCCCCAGGATCTGTGAGAACCTTGCTGAATGCGCTAAAGTTGCCTCCACGCTCGGCCTGCGAGAGTACGGGAACACTGAGCGTGTTTGCAGTTCCGTCCTTCAAACGAAAGCCCTCGTAGTAGCCGAAGAGAAACGCGCGATTGCGAAGGATCGGGCCACCAGCGGCTGCTCCAAACTGGTTTTGTAGATAGATCGGCTTCGTCGTGAGAAAGTAATTCTTTGCCGCCAGATTCGAGAGCCGGTTGAGTTCCCAGGCGTCTCCATGAAACTGATTGCTTCCCGCGCGGGTGACAACGTCGACGATCGCACCGGCGTTGCGTCCGTACTGCGCCTCGTAGGAGTTGGTCTGAATCTTGAACTCCTGCACCGCATCCGGCGGAGGACGAAAGACAAATCCGCTATTGAACGAATCGTTATTGGGCGAGCCGTCCAGCAGAAA
>Ga0181520_10012853_pt1 | contig 10682 bp, 10 predicted proteins | sample PEATcosm2014_Bin_29_FD_132451 | JGI IMG/M metagenome (GOLD analysis project Ga0181520, IMG submission 132451) | Peatland microbial communities from MTU Mesocosm Facility, Houghton, MI, USA - PEATcosm2014_Bin02_30_metaG | ecosystem: Environmental > Terrestrial > Soil > Wetlands > Peat | place...
GAGATACTTCTGCGCCCTACACAGAAACCCTAGGGCGGTTCCACGGTAGCGGGAGGTAAGCCCCGAGTACAGCACAGGAAGTCTGTCGCAGGCATGGGAACGCCGCCGGCGAGGCGGCCTTCCCATGTCATCGAAAGAGCTTAGAAATGGTACGAAATCCCCATGCCCACCTGCGCGCGCGCATCCAGATTCGGTAGTCCCGGACTGATCTTGCCCACTAGTTGGGCAACGCCAATATCGATCTGCAGCGGCGATCGTTCCAGATGTGGGACCACACGAGCAAAGTAGCTCAGCGAAGTCGGAATCGTTGGGGCTCCAGCGCCCGAACCCAGTCCCTGAACGTAATGGGGCTGTTGCGCTGCTTCCGCACCGAAGACCAGCGCAGACCTTGCAGGCCCCTTGATGACAAAACCTGCGGCGCCGAAGACGCGTCCCTGCCAATACGCAGCGTTACCGGCAACACCGAACACCGAGGCGTTTGTGAGTTTATCGCCCAGGCTCAGCAAAATGGGCACCTTCCACTGCGTGATGGCCTTGGTGGCAACAATGTAGAAATCGCCATTAGTCGTTGAATTGGAAGCCGCGCCACTCCGGTTGTTAAGCACCGAGCCTATCCGCTCGATGCCCGTACGTCCGATGGCACCTACGGCAATCGCCGGGATCCACTTGGTCTTCTTCGCGTTCTCGTCCACAAATTTCAGCTTGCCGTGAAACTCGCCAAAGCCGTTGGAGAACAGGCTGCTGACCGGGCTGCCACCCGCGGAGCTGAATGCGCCGGTGTAGCCGAATTCGAAGCGATTGCCCAGGCCTTCGGTAATCGAGAGCTGATAGTCATTGCCAATCACGTTGCCGCTATTCAGATAATGGAAGGCAACCTCCGGCCTGCCAAACTTGCGCGCCGGAGAGGCTGCCGTGTAGGCGAACGGCGTTAGCAGCGCACCAGTCTGGCCTTCCCAGTTCAAGCCTTGAGCAAATGAGGTTTGTGTAAATGTTGTGATTACAAAGAAACTAAAAGCCATCCAGAATTTCTTGGTGTTCATCCTGTGTGTTTCTCCTAGAAAACCTGCAGTCAGTCTTTGATTTGTTGCGCAGTCTACCCCCAAGGACAGACCTGCCTCCTGCGCGCGCAAGGTGGACGGGAGGGCAGATTCATGTCCTAAGCCATCCTCGCGGTCCCATGAGTTCGTGTGATTCTAGAGTAAATTCATCTCACCGTTCAGTCACCGTAGCCGCCGTGATCTTCGAGCTCCACCTTGCCCCGGAATATGCGATATACGAAGACGAAATAACCCAGCGCTATGACGATTGCGACAGTCCACCAACGCAGCCCCACCTGCAGCGCATAGCTGCCAGTGATCGAGTTCTCGACCGTCAGGTTATAACGCGGATCGACCGCCGGAAGAATCACCGGATAGAGCGCGTACACGGCTCCCACCAGCATGAAGGCCAGATACAGCGCTCCAGAGACAAAGGCTGCAACTTCCTTTCTGCGCTTTTGGAAAACGAAGACCGCAATCAGGCTGGCAAACACCAGCACCGGAATCGCGTACCCGATTGGCAGCGTGTTGTAGTTCGCCGAAATGTTGGGATGAATGGCAATCGTGGCAAGCAGGCTCACCAGGGTGAGTACCAGCAGAACCGGCGTTAACACCAGGGAAGTCTTACGCGCCCGTTCATTCAGTTCACCGTCCGTCTTCACCACAATATAGTTGGCGCCGTGCACGCAAAGCGCCACCAACGCGACCACTCCCGAGAGCACTGTGTACCAGTCCAGAACGCCCTGGTGTGGGCCGATGTTCCAGTTGGTCCACAAGGGCAGAAAGAAGTAGTGATCTGGCCCAAGCGGCAGACCGCGCACCACGTTCCCCAACGCCGCACCGTAGAACACCGCCAGCAGCAGGCTACCCAGCGAGAAAATGCCATCGAAGAAGCTCGCCCAAATGCCGTCTTTGATATGGGTGCGGAATTCCAGGCCGATCGCGCGCAGCATGAGCAGCCATAGCACCATCATCAGCGGGAGATAGAACCCGCTAAAGCTGGATGCATAAAGCTGCGGAAAGACAAAGTAGAGTACGCCGCCGGTGGCCAGCAGCCAGACTTCATTGCCGTCCCACACCGGACCAATGGACTTGATGATCTTTCTCCGCTCGTCATCCGTGCGGCCCAGGAACAGATGCAAAGCGCCTGCGCCGAGATCAAAACCATCCAGGACGACGTACGCGGTCAGCATGACGGAGATAATTGCAAACCAAAGGAGTCCCATGTTAGTTCCTCCCCGCGATGGTGGTTTTTCCGCCCTTTACGGGAGCGGGCACAACACTCTCACCATATTCCGGTCCATGCGCAAGCTCACGCTGCACCAGGAAGATAAAGAGGATTGAAAGTAAGGTGTACATTCCCATGAAGCCCAGTAGCGTGAACCAGGCATTCGCCGCTGATACCGACTTCGAGAAGCCGTCAACGGTGCGCATCAGTCCATACACAAGATACGGCTGGCGGCCAATCTCAGCCGTGATCCATCCTGCGGTATTCGCGATGAAGGGCAGCGGAAAGCTCAGCATAAGAATCCAGAGCAACCACTTGGTCTCATATAGCTTCTTGCGCCAGAGTTGAATCCCAGAGAGCAGCATCACACCCATGAAAATCGTGCCCAATCCGACCATGATGTGGTACGCGTAGTACAGAAGCGAGATGTTGGTCGGCCATTCAGTTTCGGGGAATGAGCTGAGACCGCGCACCTTCGAATTCCAGTTTCGGCTGATCAAGAAGCTCAGTCCTTTGGGCACAACCAGCGGATTATCAATGGTCTTACCCTCCACATTGGGTTGGCCGAGTATGACCAGGTCAGCCGCCTTCGTATCAAAGTGGGCTTCCATTGCAGCCAAGGCTGCTGGCTGGTAATTCGCAAGATTGCGTCCCTGTCCGTCGCCCGTCGGCCCAATGACCAGCAGTGAGAACAGGATGCCGGAGACCACGCCGACGCGGATGAAAATCTTGCCCTGTTCTGGATGCTTCTCGCTCAGCAGGTAATAAGCGCCCACAGCCGTCATCACAAATGCGCCCGTCACCGCCGCGCCTGCCATGTTGTGCGCATACTGCCAGATCGCCCAGGGATTCAGCAGCAGGCCCCAGAAGCTGCTCAGCGTCACGGAGCCATCCGCCGTGGAGCGGTACGCCACCGGATGCTGCATCCACGCGTCGGTGGCGACAATACAGTAGCCGGACAGCCACGAGCCAAGGAACACGGCCACGCCCGTCCACCAGTGACCGATCTTGCTCAGACGCTTCTCTCCAAAGAGGAACAGTCCGAGGAACGCCGACTCAAGGAAGAAAGCGAAGCTGCCTTCCATCGCTAGCGTCTGTCCAATCACGCCGCCGGCAAACCTGGAAAAATGCGACCAGTTGGTGCCGAACTGGAATTCCATGGGGATGCCGGTAACCACGCCAAAAACAAAGCTGATGCCGAAGATTTTCGCCCAGAAGCGTGCGGCATAGTTGTAGCGCTCGTCGTGCTTCCACAATCCCATGGTTTCCAGAGCCACCACCAGCGGAGCCAGTCCCATGGTCAACAGCGGAAACAGGTAATGATATGTAACCGTGAATGCGAAATGTAGGCGATGTATCAATACGGCGGAGTCCATAAGCACACCCCACTCAATTCTCTATTTAATTTTTGTTTGCCGTGCGCCGCGCCCCGCCAGCAGCGGATTACGGCGTGCTGTGGTTCTTGGTTTCTGTACTTGCTCCGTCCGCTGATTGCCGACCTCGGCGGTCTTGGCAATATTCAGCAGGGTACGGCTCAATTCCCGCGTCGGAATCATCTGGGCAATCTTGGCTTCGCGCAGAACCGACAACATTGCCGATTGCGCTTGCAGCCAGACCTGGTGCGCGGCGCACTCGGCATGCCGGTGGCACGGTGTCCCCGAGGCCACACAAACATTCAGCGCGATGGGCCCGTCCATGGTTTCCACCACGTCAAGTAAAGATGCATGCGCGCCGCGCGGCAGCAGGGCAAAGCCGCCCACCACTCCCCGCCGGGCCTGGATCAGTCCGCCGCGAGCCAGGGTTTGAAGGATCTTGGAGAGGAAGCTTTCCGGCGCTTCTGACGCTTGGGCCAGGAGTGCCTTGGAGACAACCGTACCCTCTGGCTGGCTGGCCAGATGAATCATTACGCGAACGGCATAATCGGCGGCACGGGTCAGTTGCATTGGCTTGGCGATAATCTGGACCTTTTTAGTCCGCAATCAACATAGGACTTCCAACATTCCTTTGCAGTGATGCAGCACTATCCACTCTGTGATCTTTGTCACATGCCTGCCATCCACGAGTAGCACCCTCGTCTACTGGCAACAATTAACACACTGGATAATAGTCTTCCGAACCGGGTTTGCAAAAGAGGCAATGGTTGGCGCCCGTACCCAACAATTGCCTTCCGAGACACCCTGCGCCTGAAAAGGATTCACCTTTGAGTTAATTACTTACCCGCTCAGGGCGGCGCGATTGCCTCCTTCATCGGGGTTCGGTTTACACTTATAGTCGTGAACGCTGAAATCGTAGCAATCGGCTCTGAGCTCTTGACGCCTTTCCGTCAGGATACCAATTCCCTGTTCCTGACCCGGCGGCTCAACGAGCTTGGCGTTGAAGTGATCTTCAAGACCATCGTCGGCGACCGGCCCGACCACCTTCTGCACGCCACCCGGACGGCGCTATCGCGCGCGCAGCTTGTCATCTTCTCCGGAGGCCTGGGACCGACCGAAGACGATTTAACCCGTGAATGCGTTGCCGAGGCCCTGGGTCTCGAGCTACGCCGCGATCACGAAATGGTAGCCGCGCTTTATACCCGTGCCGCATCGCTGCGCATGCGCATGGCGGAAAACAATGTGAAGCAGGCTGACTACATTGTGGGCGCGGAGTTATTGAAGAATCCCCGAGGTAGCGCGCCTGGGCAGTGGCTCGACACGACCTACCAGGGCGAGGAACGGCTGGTGATCCTTCTTCCCGGTCCGCCCTTCGAGATCGAAGGCATGTTCAACGAGCAATGCTACGAGCGCCTTAAATTGGTGCTGCCGGAAGCTCATCTGGCAACTTGCGAGTTGAAGATTGCGATGGTTTCCGAATCCAGCGCCGACCAGCGCGCCGCGAAGATCTACAAAGATTTTCCCGACATCGAGACCACCATCCTTGCCAAGCAGGGCGAGATCCAGTTCCACCTCAAGGGCCGTGCGGCAACGCAGGCCGCGGCGGAGGCGCGAATCGAGAAGCTGGCTTCGCTGCTTGAGGACGAATTCGCCGACGAGATTTTTTCCGCCTCCGGTGAATCGATCGAACAGATTGTCGGTTATTTTATGCAGATGCGCGGTGCCACCCTATCGGTCGCCGAAAGCTGTACGGGAGGATTGCTGGCCGAGCGCATTACGCGCGTCAGTGGCTCCTCACGATATTTTATGGGCGGAGCGCTGGTGTACTCCGACCAGTTGAAGCGCGAATTTTGCGGCGTGCCACCGATGCTGCTGGCGAGCGATGGCGCGGTAAGCCGGACGGTGGCAGCGGCGCTTGCCGAAGGCATTCGCCAGCGCTGCAAAACCACGCTGGGCATTGGAATCACGGGGGTCGCAGGACCCACCGGCGGAACCCCTGAAAAACCGGTCGGACTGGTTTATATTGCACTCGCCGACGGCAAGCACACCGAGGTTGTGGAGCGTAGATTCCCCGGCGACCGCGACCGCATCCGCTGGTTTGCCACGCAACTGGCGCTTGATCTGTTGCGCCGACATCTCCGTTGAGTTATGCGCCTGTTTGTTGCATTGGACATCGACGAAGCCATCCAGCAGCGCCTGGACGATTATGTACGTACGCTGATGCCCCGCTTGCCTGGAGTGCGTTTTGTGCGCAGTAGTACGTATCACATCACGCTGAAATTTCTTGGTGAGACCCGGAATGTGGATGCAGTGCGCGAATGTCTGCGCACGGTTCACGCGCGCTGCTTCGAGATCAAGGTGGGAGGCGTGGGATTTTTTCCCAGTGCCAGCGCGGCGCGAGTCTTCTGGGCCGGGATCGATGCTCCACCGCTTCCGGCGCTCGCACGCAGCGTACAGCAGTCGCTGCAGGCTCTCGGTTTCCCGCTGGAAGCAGAATTTCATCCCCATCTCACCTTGGCGCGCAACGGCTCGGGCCGGCCGCGTCCGCTGCGTGGCGAACGTCCTCCGGAGGCATTTGCACAGCTTCCTAAAATTGTGGCATCGAGTCCGGCGCCAGAGTTCGGTACAATGACGGCGCGCGAATTCTTCTTATACGAAAGCAGGCTATCGCCCAGCGGGCCGAGCTATCACCAGCTCGAAGGCTTTGAACTCGCTTGCTGAGCGCGCTTGTCATGGGCGAGAGATGAACAACAACCTAACTCAGATTGCGATCGCCGCCGGCGCCTATCTTTTCGGCTCGATTCCCTTTGGCTACATTCTAGTGCGCCTCTTCCAGGGCATCGATGTGCGTTCCATCGGAAGCGGTAATATTGGTGCAACCAACGTTGCGCGCACCGGCGGCAAGAAGTTGGCAATTGCCACCCTTGTGCTCGACGCCTTCAAGGGCTGGCTGCCGGTATTCCTCGTGCTCACGCTCCCTGGTATCCCAACTTCAGGCACGGCACAACTGCACACGCTTGCCGCGCTTGCCGCGCTGTTCGCCGTGCTCGGACACATGTTTCCGGTATGGCTCGGCTTTAAGGGAGGCAAAGGGGTGGCGACCGGTCTCGGCGTCTTTCTGGCGCTTGCGCCCTTGGCCGTGCTGGTTTCGGTGGTGTTGTTTCTCATCATTGTGGCTCTGACGCGCTACGTTTCGCTGGGCTCGATTGTGGCCGCTGCGGCCTTCCCTTTCGCGCTCTGGGGGCTAGCGCGCGATACGTTTCCCCGGCCTGCGCTGGCCTTCGCCGCCGAAGTTGCGGTGCTCGTGATCATTCGTCATCACCAGAACATTGTGCGCCTGTGGGAAGGCACGGAAAACCGCTTCGGGGCCAGAAAGGCATAGTTTCAATGGCAAGGATTACAGTGATTGGCGCCGGAGCCTGGGGCACGGCGCTAGCCATCGCTCTTGGCCGCCGAGGCTCGCACCGTCTCAAGCTGTGGGCTTACGAGCAAGAGGTGGTGGAGTCCATCCGCGCCACGCACGTCAACCAGCCGTTCCTTGGCGATTGCCGGTTGCCGGAGAGCATTGAAGCCACACAGAGCTTACCTGAAGCCATTGCGGGCGCAGAGATTGTCCTCAGCGTGATGCCATCGCACCATGTGCGCCGCGTTTGGAGCCAAATGAAGCCCTTGCTCCACCCCGGGGTGTTGCTGGTCTCGGCCACCAAAGGCATTGAAAATGATTCCCTGCTGCGCATGACGGAAGTGATCACCGACGTGCTCACACACGGCGAGGGAAGTTTTCATCCGCGTCTGTGCGCGCTCAGCGGGCCCACGTTTGCCCGTGAAGTTGCCAAGGGATTTCCCACCACGCTCAGCGTCGCTTCTGGCGATCCAGCGCTCTCCGCACAGGTGCAGGAGGCGTTTAGCGATGCCAACTTCCGGGTGTACCGCAGCGAAGATGTGATCGGGCTGGAACTGGGCGGCGCGGTCAAGAACGTGATTGCAATTGCCGCCGGAGTCGTAGACGGCATCGGCTATGGACACAATACGATTGCCGGACTGATTACCCGCGGACTGGCCGAGATGACCCGCCTTGCCGTTGCCTGCGGTGGCCGCGCCGAGACCATGGCGGGACTGGCAGGCCTCGGAGACCTCGTCCTTACCTGCACCGGCGGCCTCTCGCGCAATCGCAGTGTAGGCGTGGAGCTTGGCCGGGGACGTAAGCTCGACGAGATTATTGCCGGCATGCACGGCACGGTTGCCGAAGGAGTTTTGACCACTCGTGCCGCGGTCGGCCTGGCACGCCATGTCGGCGTGGAGATGCCCATCATCGAACAGATGCACGACATTCTGCAGTGCGGCAAAGATCCCAGCGACGCCATTCGCGACCTGATGAACCGCCGTTTAACCCAGGAAGGCTCGCTCTAACCGTCGTAGCGCGACTCCACACGTATGCGGCTCTATAATTGAAAGCGCAATGATTCAGACGTTATTTGGAAGCCTTAATCCGCCCGAAGAAAAAAAAACATCGCTCTTTGAGCGCATGAAGCAGGCCGTTACGCGTACCCGTGAGAACCTCACGGAGCGCATCGAAGAGGTCGTCAACTTCCGCAAGGAGATCGACGCCGGAACGCTCGACGACCTGGAGGCCACGCTCATCTCCGCCGACCTCGGCTCAACCACCACGCGCGAAGTGCTGGCGGCCATGCGTGAGAAGGTGGACCGCAAGCAGATCGGCGACACCACCGAACTCAAGCGCGTGCTGAAAGATGAACTGCTCGCGATTCTGAATCGCGCCACCGAGAGCAAACCGAAAGTGATCGCCGACCCACCGGAGGTGATTCTGGTGGTTGGAGTCAACGGCGTTGGCAAAACCACGACCATCGGCAAGCTTGCCAGCGTTCTGCGGGCGCAAGGGAAGACGGTTTTGCTTGCCGCCGCCGATACATTTCGCGCCGCTGCCATTGAGCAGCTCGAAATCTGGGGCGAACGCACCGGCACCGAGGTCATCAAGACCAAGGCGGGTGGGGATCCCTCCGCGGTGCTTTTTGATGCATTGCAGGCTGCCAAGGCTCGCAAAACGGACTACGTGATTGTGGACACCGCGGGACGGCTGCACAACAAGCAGAACCTGATGGCCGAGCTTGAGAAGATGTGCCGCACGGCACAACGCGTGGTTCCAGGAGCTCCGCATGAAACGCTGCTGGTGATGGACGCCACTACGGGCCAGAATGGATTGCAGCAAGCCAAAGTCTTTACCGAAGCCGCGGGGGTAACCGGAATTGTCCTCACGAAGCTCGACGGCACCGCCAAGGGAGGCGTAGTGATCGCTATTTCGCGGGAGATGAATCTTCCGGTGCGTTACGTTGGCGTGGGAGAAAAACAATCCGATCTGATTCCCTTCAACGCGGTCGACTTTGTCGACTCGCTGTTCGCCTAAGCCATGGCGATCTCAGCCGACGAACTATTTCTCAGGCAGGCTTTGGAACTGGCGGCGCGCGCGCAGGGATTGGCTTCGCCCAATCCCATGGTCGGCGCAGTCGTTGTGGATGAGCGTGGGCGCATTGTTGGCAGCGGCACGCACGTCTATGCAGAGTTGAAGCACGCCGAGGTACTGGCCATGGAACAGGCTGGGCCACTGGCGCGCGGCAATACGCTATATCTCAACCTGGAGCCATGCTCACACACCGGACGCACCGGCCCCTGTGCCGATGCGATCATTGCCTCCGGAATCGCGCGCGTTGTCTGCTGCATGGAAGATCCCAACCCAATGGTTGCGGGCAAAGGATTCGAAAAACTGCGGGATGCAGGCATTGAAGTCGAAGTGGGAATTCTCGAGACGGAGGCTAAGCGGCTGAATGAGAGCTTTGCACAGTTCATCCGCACCGGGCTGCCATTCGTGACCCTGAAAGCAGCCATGTCGCTGGACGGAAAGATCGCGGGTCCCTCCGAGCCTCGCCTGCACCTGGTCGGGTCGTCTTCGCCGAACCCAAGCTATATTACGGGAGAAGCCGCACGCGCGCGCGTGCACGAAATGCGCCACGCTTCCGATGCGATTCTCGTCGGCGTCGGCACGGTGATTGCCGACGACCCCCTGCTTACAGACCGCAGCGGACGGCTGCGGCGCCGCCCACTGCTGCGGGTGATTCTGGACTCGCGGCTGCGCCTGCCATTGAGCTCGCGTGTTGTTGAAACCGCACACAACGATGTGGTCGTCTTTTGCTCCTTTGCCGAGGAGAACAAGCGGCGAGCACTGGAGGAACGCGGCGTACGCGTACAGCAGGTGGAAATTGAGACGATGATTCCTGGTGGCGAGTTACTTCCGCACCAGGGCCGTCCCGATCTCTATCGTGTCTTCGGTTTCCTTGGGGCAGAGCAGATCACCAGCGTACTGGTGGAGGGCGGAGCGGTTGTCAACTGGGCATGTCTGCGCGCCCGCCTGGTCGATAAGCTCGTGCTCTTTTACACACCACGAATCTTTGGCCCCGTGGGTGCAGTACCCTGGCTCACCGGACAAAACGGCTTGCCCTCGGGAATTGGCCTGCGCTCCTCAAGCATCACCATTGAGCGCTTTGGAGAGGACTTTGCCGTGGAAGCCTACCTGCGCGACCCATATCAACCACTCCGGCCCCAGGGCTGAAGGAGCTGCCATCATGTTTACTGGAATCATCGAGGAAGTTGGAAGAATCGCCCGCATCGATCAGAACGGTGAGAACCGCCGCATCGTAATCGAGGCGAAGAATGTGACCAAGGACCTGAAGACCGGAGACAGTTGCGCGGTGAGCGGCGTGTGCCTGACCGCGCTTGACATCACGCCCACCTCCTTTGCCGCCGACCTTGCGCCGGAGACGTGGATACGCACTTCCTTCTCCCGCATCCATCCCGGCGCGCAAGTGAACCTCGAACTGCCACTGGCTGCGCAAGGCCGCCTTGGTGGACACATTGTGCAGGGGCACGTGGATGGCGTGGGCCGTCTGGAAGCCTTCGAGCGCATCGCCGACTCTGACGGCTTCTGGCTGCACGTCCAGGTGGCTGCCGAACTCGAGAAGTATCTGGTGTTCA
>Ga0181520_10012854_pt1 | contig 10681 bp, 13 predicted proteins | sample PEATcosm2014_Bin_29_FD_132451 | JGI IMG/M metagenome (GOLD analysis project Ga0181520, IMG submission 132451) | Peatland microbial communities from MTU Mesocosm Facility, Houghton, MI, USA - PEATcosm2014_Bin02_30_metaG | ecosystem: Environmental > Terrestrial > Soil > Wetlands > Peat | place...
AAAATGCTCAATGCTTAATGTTCAATACCCAATGAGAAATGCTGCCCGTCCGCCAGGACGTCATTAGAACCCCGCCCTCAGCCCCAGGAACAAAGAGTCCCTCCACCCCGAGTACGCCCCAAGCCCGCTCCACTCCGTCCTCGCGTAACCCGTGCTCAGCTTGAGCGTCGTGCCTGCCAGCTCAAACTGGCACAGGTCGAGATTGAACCCGGCGCCGTAGATCGCCCCGACACTCCCATTGGCGCTCCCCGCCGAAGAGATCGGCGAGCACGCCCCGGCAATCCCAAAAGGCGTGACCGTAAAGTTCGAAGCGAAGGCGCTGGTCATCCCCAAATAAGTAAGCGGCCGCAAAGCCTGCTTGATGGTGACATTCCCGTTCACCATGTTGAAGGACCCGAGATAATCCACCCCCATCCCGATGCCGACGTTGTCGGACACATCGAACACAAACAGCACCCCGCCCCCGAGCTGGTGCCCCTTCGGCGCATTCTCCGCGTAAGTGGCATACGGCGACACACTGTAATTGGAAGCCGTCTTCACCGCATTCCAGATGGCTTGCCCGACCAACCCCCAGGACAGCGGCGTATTCGTCGCCGTGACCGCCGGCGCCGCCGCGCTATTGGTGCCCGCCGTGTTTGTCTGCGCCGAGGCGCCGAACGCAATCAGACAGACCATCACCAGCACCGCCGCAGCCACCTTTCCGGGCCCTTGGCTATTGGCGATCGACGATTGGCTATTTGATGCCACCCCGCCCGCCGGCTTCCCTGCCGCCCCCGGCGCCCATCCGTTACCCTCTCCAGGTGGCGGACCGCCAGGTCGGAGAGGGTTGGGTGAGGGGGATTGTCCTGCTGCCGACGCCGGCCACACTGCCGCCAGGTCCGCCTTAATGACCGCCCGCTTATCCCACAGCGAGTGCCCCACGGCCGCCAGCACCGCAATGGCGCCGGCCGCCTGCGACACCTCCGACCCCGACAAAATGCCCTTAGTGACCAGCCACGCGCCCAGGGCGTTGAGAGTGTGGCGAACGATGACCTTTGCGAGTTGAGACTTTAACCAGTTCATGATTTTGAGTGTTCAGTTTTTTTGTGTTCCGTGCCGCCATTGGCGTGCATTAGCGTCCATTAGCGGTTCACTTCGGATGCAGATTCGAGAAATTGCTGCTGAAAAACTCCCAAGCCCGGTCCAGGATAATAAACACCCCGCAGACCAGCCCCGACACCTTAGCCGCGCGCAGGTCAAACTTCCGCCGCCAGGACTTCAGCTCCGCGACATCCTTGACCAACCCCTTGACCCCGAGATCCTCGTCCCCGCACACCGCCAGGTGCAGATCCCGCAAAAGCTTTTCCTGGTCAAACCCACTGCTCCCCGTTCCGTGTTTGATGGTTTCGTTCATAACCCAAGTCGACTTGCCGCCACCGCGACACTTTGATAAAACCCGTCCATGACACCTGCGGCCCGAGACCACATCTGGACGTTAATTTCGTTCGGATATATTCTTTCCTGGCCTATCAATGGCCTCATCGGATTCTTCATCGGCCGCCGTCGCGGCCTTGCCCAGGAAGCCGCGCTCCTTGGCGCTTTCTTGGGGCCACTCGGCTGGCTGCCGTTCTCCTTCGTTCGTGACAGGCGCAAGAAGTGCCCGAGCTGCGGCACCCTCGCGCAGAGCTCAGCCACCCATTGTAAAAAGTGCTTCGTGAGCTTCATGTTCTAGAGTCCAGAGAGACGATGATCGTTGCCTTGCTCGGTGTCGCCCACGTGAGGACGTGGGGGTTGTTCATGGGGCCTGGTTCGTCGTCCAAGTCACAAGCCCGTTCGTGGGATGAGGATAAATCGGCCCAGCCGAGCCTGGCATCCACCGCCGTCCATAGGGCTGACATGCCAGACGCGTAGGAACTGCGGCCGGAATGGTCTCAATGAGGTCCAGCAACGTGCTCGGGTCCGTTCGCATCGAGAGTGAAAACTGATTGGCTGAGAGTACAAACGCTCCGTTCGTAAAGGTCCATTGGTTCGCGCCATTGGTAAGCGTTATCCAGTTAGTGCCTGGAGCCCAAGCCAGGTAGTTTGTAACCCAAGACTGCGGGCCGTATGCCCCAAAAAGAAGTGCCGCTTGATCCCACGCTCCCTGGCTGTTGACGTTAAAAAAGCCGTTGGTCAGTTGCCAGTATATTGGGTTATCGGTTCCGAAGTAGGGCCACCAATTACTGGCAAGCGTTGACGGCTGAACCTGAGCACCGGACCAATAAACCGGAACCGATTGAGGATGCAGGGTGACGAAGTTCGTCAATGCCTCCGGCGAGGCTTGCGACATGTTTGCCTCAATGCCTGTTGCCCCGGGGCTCTTGCCGCCCATAAGAACAAGCCGGCTGACGGCATTGGAGACAAGTTGCGCCCCGGTCATTGAGGATATGCCGTCCGCCGGGCTTGCGAGAAGATCCGAGTAATTGTTTAGCGGCCCAGTGATCACATAAGACACGGAGTTGGGGGGAGCCACGGACAAAACACGCCGCAACAGCGGTGTTGCTGAGGGCGAGTTGCTGGTGTAGTGGGTGCTTGCTGGAAAGTTGCTCCACACCCGCATGTTTTGATGCTGGTATGTGCCAAAGTAAGCGTTGGTAGTCTCGCCATAGCTGCATGTGAGCCCGTAGAAGTCCCCAATGGTTTCCTCGGCTTCGACCCCGACCTGCACACCCGAAGTCGGCTCAAAGGTCTGATCGCACTTAACGATTGCCAGCACTCTTACTTGGCCGATGGTGCTCAGACCGCTGACCATCGCCATATTGGCCACCCAATCAGGATCAGCCGCAAAGTCATCCTCATAGACCATGAGCTGCGGTTTGTGCCCTGTTGCCCACGGGTCAGCCAGGTTCGTCATGACTGCCAGGTCCGGAGCCAACCATGGGTCGAGAATGACCAACGCCGAATTAGTCGTCACCCAGTTCGTCGGATAAGCAACCCATCCTGTAATCGGGTTGCCCTGGCCATCCGACATCGGCCCGATCGGAAAAGTGCCGCCTTGGGGAATAGCACTGGAAGCGGTGCTAAACACGCAGTTAGGAGTGCCCACATCCTGGTGGCCGGCGTTGGTGCAAAACCAAGCCGGGACGCCCAGTATGTTGGTGATTGAGGTATCCAGGTAAACCCCGTTCGTCGAGTTGGTATAGGCCCGGCCAGACCAATTCCAGACCCCATTCAACCACCCGAGATTGGTCCACACCACGCCGGTGCCTCCACCCGAAGTGGGGTCATTAGTAAAGCCGCTCAGAATCAACAGATTTGTGTTTGGCACACCGAGCGGAAAGCTCAGGTTCGTAAAAACCACATTGCTCACCCCGGCCCCGTTGCCCGCTAGGCTGCCGGAGAAGGTTCCAGACATGGAAACCCCGCTGGCGTTGGTCTGCGCGTACGCGGACGCCGGCAATCCGTTGAGGTAAGTGGCATTGGTGGAATTGACCTGGCCGGAGGACCCCGGCGGCCCCTCGACAATGCCCGCGCGGGCTCCCAGGGCCAGGAACCAAAGCGCCAGCCCCGCCTCCGCTAAAGCTACGGCGGGCAGGCCCGCCAGCGCCGCCGAACAGTTCCGAATCCTCATAAGCTTCCTTCCGTTCCCGTTTTAACGTTCTAACGTTCCAACCTTTTAACGTTTCCTAGAGCGCGACGAGCGCTGTGAACGCGCAGTTGTTGGCGCCGATGGTTTTGGTGGCCAGGGTGCTGGAGTTGCACACCGTCACGGCGTCCAAGTCCATCCCCGCCTCGAACTCAATCGAGTAGAACTGCCCCGCCCCAACCGGAATCGACAGGCGCGGCGTGGCGCCGTCGGCCGGCAGCGCTGGGGCCTCATGAATCTGTATGTACTGCTGAGAGGCGCCGTTATTGACGCCATAGATCCCGCACAGCTTTGCCGGGCGGGCTGATACCACCAGCGACGCCGCGAGCGCCGCATTTCCAATCGTTTGTGTTTGCATAGCCTCTAGATCCGTTCTTGATTCCGCGTTCAACCGCGGCCGGCGCGCGCACCCCACCAACCGCGCGCAAGCGAAAGTGGCGGTCCCGACCGATCGGAACCGCTGAGTTTCACTGGAACACCTGGCCCGACGAGTCCAACCCCTGCGCCTCGGTTTGGAGCGCCCTTTCATCGGCATCGCCGCTGTTGTCGTCGCCATCCTTGTCGGGGTTCGCATCGGAGTCCGACGAATCCGAGCTCACCGGCTGGCCGTTGATGCTGGTGCGCTGGACCTGGGCCATGTCGCCGTTGATGGCGAGCACCTTGCCGGCCACCTGGTAATTCACGACGTCGCCGACTTCGGGAGGCTGCATCTGTTCCTGGTCATCCGGCATCTGCAAGGCCGAAATCGGAACCGAGTCCGTCTGCGCGGCGCTTAGGGCTTCCGAGCGCCTTGCCGATGGAGCGGAAGCTCCCTGGTCAGCGCGACCGGGCGTTCCGATCACAATTGCCAATCCTGGTTTCTTCATATTCTTTCTCTATTTCCTCTGTTCGCCCCGCCCGCCGCAGCTCGGCGAAGGCGGGTCCTGTTGAGACTTGGTTTTCAGCGGGCCCAGGGCGCCCTTGGCGAGCGCCCCGGGCCACGGCGGGTTACTGGAAGGTGGTCTGCGACCGGAAGAGCACGAACCGCGGCGACTCCCACGACTCGTTGGTGATGAGGGGCTTGGCGCCGTAAAACGCCTTCCAGCCGATCTGGATGAACTGGGCAAGCGGGTTGTAATGGTCCGGCTTGTTGATGATGATCAGTTGCGGCGCGAAGGGCGAGCCGCCCGCCTTGGCGTTGTCCAGCCCGGGCACGCCGAAGGCGGCATCGCCGAGATAGATCGAAGTGAACACCTTGCCGCCGGCGGCAAAGGTGCCGTAGGCCGTTTCCTGGAACGGGTTGGTGGCCTCGATGAACACCACGCCATCGAGCATCACCACCTGGTCCTTATAGAGCGGCTCGCCCTGGTATTGGAACGCCAGCGTCAGGGTCGTGTCCTTGCGCAGGTCATGGATGATTGCCGGCGGCACGATGCAGACGTACTTGCCGGCGATTTTGGGCACCCTGGCGGACTTCAACTGCGTGATGCACTTGATGTTTTCGGCGCGGGTCATGTTGGCCGAGGAGGAGCTGAGCGCCGACATGGAGGCGAAGTCGTTAGCCGAGTTGCCCGTGTTGGCCGTGCCGGCGAACCGCTCGAAGTAACCGGTATAGGTCGCGTTCGAGTTGTTGAGCCCAGCCACCAGCGTGTTGCGCGTAACCGTGTCCAGGTCCAGCGCGGCGTCGGCGCCCATGGTCTGGGTGTAGAGCTTGACCGTGTCGAGCAAGTCAGTCGCGAGGACGATGTCGGTGACCTTGGCCAGGGCGCCGCGCTGCGTGAGCGGAACGTCCACGTAGCCCACGGCGACTTCCGTCAAGTTGGTGGGAACGGTGCCCTCGGTCAGCGGCCCGGTGCCAACGGTGTTGGCGAGGCGTGGACGGAAGAACCGGATGGTGGGCGTGGCGCCCGCGGCCGGGTATTTGCCTTGCAGGCCGAACCGGGCCAATTGGAGGTTGTATTTGAGAGCTTCGAGAAGCTTTGGATTGTAGTAGGTCTGAACCCGTGACGCAAAGTCGGTAGGGTTCGAAAGGGATACCATTGCCATAGTTGCCTATGGCGAAGGCTTACCGGAGCATGACCATTTCGCGCGCCATCCGTTCCAGTTCCGCCTCTTCATCGCCGGCGCTCGGCCCTCCGAGCTTGGCGACCGTGGTAGAACCGCCGGGCGCGGTCAGGGTCTCGTACTCCTTAACCTTCGCCTTGAGTTCTCCCAGTTCCTTTTCCAGTGACGACACACGAGCGGCGGCAGCTTGCGACTGCGCCTGGTGCTGCCTGGCAGCCGCCTCCGCGGCCGTCAGCCTGCACACATGATAGATAACCGAAGGATGGGCCAGCAGGGCGGGGTCTTGCCTGGCCAGGGCGTTCAAGTGCCCAGCGACCGTCTGTTGGAACGGGCTATTCTGCTGGACCAGGTCAGGGAACGCTTTGGCGGCTTCCAGGGTCCAGCTCTTGCGCTGCTGCTCGAACTGGGCGGCCCGCTCGGCGAATCCGGCGGGCGGATTCCTGCGAACCTGCTCAGCCCACTGCGCGAGGTCGTCGGCCGTCATTTCGGCGCGATCGGCCAGCTTGGTGAGCCGGGCTTGTTCCTGGAGGTTCCCGGCGTCCTCAGCCCGCTTGGCCTGCATCCGCAGCGCGTCGGCATCCCGCCGCTTCTGCTGAGAAGCGCGCAGAATATCCTCCGGCGCGTGCTGCGGCTGCTCGGCCTGGCGCTTGATGGCGTCGAGTTCCGCCCGCTGGCGGACGACCTCGGCCCTCTGCTGATCCAGCGCCGCGGCCTGGCTGTCGAGCTCCGCCTTGCGGGCGTTGACCGACGTCCAGGTCTTCTCCAAGCGCTCCCGCGCCTTCGCGTAGCGCGATTTGCCCTCGAGGCCGGCCTCGGCCCCCTCTGCCCCCTGACCGGCTGCCGGTTTGTCGGCCGCCTGCGCGCCGGCGTCCTTCGCCGGCTGCCCTCTCCCCTTGGGAGAGGGTTGGGTGAGGGGGATTTCCCCGGTCTTTGTTCCTTCGGTACTATCGTTGTGCTTTGCGTCCGGTGGCAGTGCGCTAGCACCTTCCGCCGTCGCTGGTGTGTCGTTCTGTTGAGAAACGGGAGATTGAGCGTCGGTCACGTTTCCCTGAGCCGCGCGTTGCTCGGGTGTCGCGCTCTGCCCGGCCGGTCCTTGCGGACGGCCATCAGCACCCTGGGACTGGGCCGCGTCCGCGGCGATGAGTGCATCAAGCTGCTGGCTGGCCTCATTGAGGCCGGGCATATTGGGATCGATTTCTACGCTCATGGTTTTTATGGCGATAATTGTTCGAGCAGATCCGTTTCGCCTCGCGGACGCTCGTCAGTTTGTTTTGTGTCCTGTGCGCCGGACACGCGCGAAAGTGAATGAAGATAGCGAACCGCCTCGTCCCAACCCGCGCTCATGCCGGCGGCATGGATGGTGTTTGCCGTGTTTTTGGCCCCGGCGACGGCGGCGGCCACCACCATGGACTGGAGCCTTTTGCTCAGCGCCACTCCATCATCGGACGCCAGGAACGCGCGCAGACTTGCCGCATTCTCGGCGGTCCAGAGAGAGCCGGCCCACAAATGGGGCGGCTCCATCCGGATGCGCGACTCCTCTTCGGCGGCAACCGCTCGCTTGCGCAACGCGCTATTTTCAGCGACCACTTCGCTGTAGCGATGCTCCAGCGACTTGCGCGCCGCGACGTAGGCCGGCTCCAGCCGGTCGACCAGTCTTTCGAGCATTTTTGACAGTGCGCGTTTCACTGTCCCTCTTATGCATCACGCCGGGGCCGGGTTGCAACTTCCGCATTTTGCACCTTTTTGAACCATTATGAACCCTTATGAACCCTTATGAACCCTTATGAACCCTTATGAACCTTTATGAACCCCGCGCAGGGGTGCAAGCGGCCGGTAAGAGGCGTGGAACGCCCCGGAACCGCACGCAAGATATGAGGAGAGGACCACGAAACACGAAAAAGAGGCTGCCTTTCGCGTATTTGGGGTTCGTGGTAATAGATGTCTCGTCTTATGCGCCCCTCGGGTTCTCCGCCTTGCGTGCGGATTTGATTGAGCGATTGATGGATAGCCGGATGTACCGCTTTCCAGGCTTGCTCTCTGCGGCCCCCTCCGGTAGAACCACAATAGCGCAGCAACAGCTCGTCGCAGGCCGCACCGCGAAAAGCGATCATGAACCGAACATCCGAACCCGAGCCTTGGGAAACGACACCCGCGCCGCCAGCCCGCAGAACTGCTTTGGCGCGAGTCTTCCGCAGCAGACAGGAAGTCCGTGTCTTCGCGCTGCCCAAGCCGCGGTGCCGGCGGCGCCCCAACGGGGGGCGAAATGGTTGATGCCCAGGGCACAGAGATCGCACCCGTCGCGAGGGCCGCGCAGCGCCTCTCGCGCCCGGAAATACTGCCATTGACGGGGATTCGCGGAGTTGCTGCGGCGTCGGTGCTGTTGGGGCATGTCTCCTTCCAGTTGCTGGGGATCGTGCCCGGGATTCCGTCCTTCGTGCTGCGGGCTTTGTCAACCCAGGGGCCCCTCGGTGTTGATCTCTTTTTCCTCCTGAGCGGGATGATCATCTCCTACAACTACGCGGACCGCTTCGACCGAGTGAGCGCTACGGCATGGTTGCAGTTCCTATGGCTGCGCTTCGCGCGCCTCTATCCAGTCCACTTCGTGCTGCTGCTGCTCTACCTGGGCGTGGTGGGTGCAAGCACGCTCTTGCGCCTCCAAATGGACTCGCCAGACAAGTACACCAGCGGCTTCTTCCTAGCGAACCTGCTCATGGTGCACGGCTGGACTCTCCCCACGCGCGCCTCGTGGAACGGGGTCGCATGGTCGATCAGTTGTGAGTGGCTGGCATATCTAGCTTTTCCGCTACTCTGTCTGACGCCGGTTTACCGATTGAGGACGCTACCATGCACCTTGGCGCTGGTTGCGGTGCTCCTGGGGATGTCCTGGCTTTGCCAGTGCCTGCCCTGGGACAACCCCATCAACTTCGGCATCCCGCGCATCGTTGCCGAGTTCGTCGCCGGGGCCTGTCTCTTTAACCTGTACTCCCGCCGCGCCTACGCAGGCTGGAACTGGTCCTGGATCATGCCGCTAGCCGTGGTCGGCTTGGCCGCGGGCGTCGTGGGTACGATGAGGCTGGGTGTGTGGGGCTTCTGGGTCACGCCGCTAATGGCGGTCATATTGCTTGGAGCCGCCTACGGGCGCGGCGCAGCCCCCCAGTTTCTATCGACGCGCGTCATGCTGTTTCTGGGCCGCGTTTCTTACTCGATATACATGGTACACATGTTCTGCCTGCATGCGGTCAACAAGTGCTGTCACGTCCGCCCCGGCTCGTGGCCTGGCCTCAAGCTTGCGCTGCTCGTTTTTGGCTACGTTGGCTGCACGCTGCTGGTGGCCACAGTGTGCTACTACACCGTTGAGGTGCCGTCCAGGCACTTCCTCAGGAGGATCTGGCCCGCTAGCCCGCGGAGAAGCTGCGCGTATCCCAGCAGGCAGTAGGGCAGACGGTACGAGGATGCCTGGCCAGGCGATCTCCCAAGAAGAAGGGGTCGTTGAACTTTTGTCATTGCTGAGTTGCCGCAGGAGCAGGATTGGCGACCCCTTGTGTGTCATGTCTCGTCTATGGTCCTTGAGCCTGGGCAGCACGAAAACGGGTCGGTCATAACTATTGACACTTCTCATCCTCGTTCTGCTTCCCCACCAAACAATCGGAGACGTGCGTCCAGGATCCCACCCGAAGCCGTTGCGCGGAACATAGTAATTCAAAGTTTTCCATTTTTCTCTCCGACCGGCGAGTCGGCTGCGCGGGACACCGCTGCACGGCCCCATATCGCTTAGGCATTGTGTCAATAGTTATGACCGACCCGGTCTCGACAAAGGCTGCCTGGAGAGTCCAACCCTTGAGGCGCGTCCCTTAGCCGCCGAAGACATCGTCTTTCCTTTCGCCGCCGAGGCCGCCTTGCTGGTCCGCCAGCATGCCGGACTTAAAAACGAAATGGGGGCCCTCATTACCAGCCTGACGCCTGAGCAACTCAACGTCTCGCAATGGTTGCAAGCCAACCGCCAAGCCTGGGGGATCGGAAACGGCCTTCACCAGCGACTGGACGTCTCGCTCAACGACGACCATTGCCGCGTGCGCTGCCCCAGTGGGCTTTGGATTCTGGGCGTGTTCCGGCACCTGACCAACAGCTCGCCGGTAGAATGGCTCAGTCGTCAGTGCGAGCCTCAACACAAATCCACCACCGATTTTCAAACCTTTATTGTAGAAGACAACCTCTCCAGGGCCGTGCGCTTTGTTACATCAAAACGTCCTTCCTTCTAAAAGCCCTTCATGCATGCGCGCTGGGATGCCTGGATGTAACTCTTTCCAGGCTTGCTCCATGCGGCCCCCTCCGGTAGAACTACCCTAGCGCAGCAACAGCTCGTCGCAGGCCGCACCGCGAAAAGCGATCATGAACCATAAATCCGAACCCGAGCCCTGGGAAACGACACCCGCACCGCCAGCCCGCAGAACTGCGTTGGCACGAGTCCTCCGCAGCAGGCAGGAAGTCCGTGTCTTCAGTCTCCTTCTCCTTCTGTTCGTCTTTTTTCTGAGCTTTGGTCCAGGCCGCACTCAGGGCGCCCGCGTCATGGCTCACGCCCGGGCTCTCCTCTATGAACGGCGTAATACGATTGACACCTGCCACTGGACCACGATCGACAAGGTCCTTTACCATGGCCACTACTACACCTGCGCGGCTCCTGGAATGGGTTACTTGGCTGTCGTGCCACTGGCTGTTTCCGAAGGGATCTGCTCCCTGATCCCCCAGCGTATCGGCCAGAGCCTGGACCAACGAACGCGCCTCCAGTTGCAACATCAATGCCAACCGCTAATCGATGCTGGCTATCTCGCTTTCGACCCAGCGGTTAACAAGGTTGACATGTTCCGGTTCCACGCAGCGATTTGGTTTTTTGAACTCTGGATAGCGTTCTTGATGGCCATCGGCGGAGTGGTGGTAACTGCTCAGGTCGTTTGACGGTTTCTTCGATAAGTTTTTGCATTTAATTTGGCCGGGGTTAAAGTACTGCAACATGGAGCAGTTGCCGCCCCGACCTAA
>Ga0181520_10012856_pt1 | contig 10679 bp, 7 predicted proteins | sample PEATcosm2014_Bin_29_FD_132451 | JGI IMG/M metagenome (GOLD analysis project Ga0181520, IMG submission 132451) | Peatland microbial communities from MTU Mesocosm Facility, Houghton, MI, USA - PEATcosm2014_Bin02_30_metaG | ecosystem: Environmental > Terrestrial > Soil > Wetlands > Peat | place...
CGTCCTTACCCCAGCGGCCCCAGTTGGAAAGTTCCTTCATCATCTGGTCTACATCCGCACGGGTGACGCGGGGAGCATCGGCGCCCGGAAGGACGGAGCAGAGGGCGAGGCACAGAACCGTTGCGGCCGCCGGGGCGATCGAGTCGATTTTCATGGCACTCAAATTATAGAGCGGCGCGCGTACCGGTGCCACGACGCGGTGCGCGGTTCCTGGTTCGCACCGGCGCGCCGCGCGCGAGACGCCCACCCCAGGGCGGTGAGCTATTACGCGTGCTAAGATACGACCATCCAAGGCCACGATTCACCGAATGAGTGTTCGCGGTCCGGAAACGAGCCACATATGAAGCAGGCCATTATTACATCGTTCCTCGGAAAACTGCGGGACCGCTTCTGCGAATACCAGGAGCCGCTATCCATCGAGCAGAAACTCGAACGCATGACGCAGATCCCGGGCGTGAGCGGCGCCGAGGTGGTCCACCCGTATGAGGTCGATACGGTCGAGGCCATGCAATCCCATCTGCGCCGGCTCAAGCTCGAGGTTTCGGCAATCAACGTGAACATCAAAGCCGACCCGATCTTTGCCCACGGATCGCTCACCTCTCCCGACCCGCTCATCCGGAGCAAAGCCTGCGAGATGATCAAAGCCGCCAAGGATTATGCCAAGTCGCTGGGCGCGGATAAGGTCACGTGCTGTCCGCTCAGCGATGGCTACGATTATCCCTTCCACACGGACTACCGGAAGGCCTGGACCCGCATGGTGGAGGTGGTCCGCGAAGCGGCTGGCCACCTTCCTGAGATTCCGCTCTTCATGGAGTACAAGCCCTCGGAGACGCGTGTGCACTGTACGCTTGATTCGGCCGCCAAGACCATCATGCTCTGCGAGGCTGTGGGCAGCCCGCACGTGGGCGTCACCATCGATATCGGCCATTCGATTTACGCCGGCGAGACTCCCGCCGAAGCGCTCGCGCACGTCGCCCTTAGCGGGTTCCCCTATTACGTGCACATCAACGACAACAACGGCAAATGGGATTGGGACCTGATGGCGGGGACCTGCAACCTGTGGTCATACGTCGAGTTCCTCTATTACCTAAAGGTTCTCGGCTACGATGGCTGGATCACCTCGGACAGCTCGCCCGTCCGCCAGGATGCGGTCGAAATGTTCGCCTTCAATGTGAGAATCACCAACCGCATCTGGAACTGGCTGGACCAGGTGGATCGCGAGATGATTGGGCATCATTTGGAACGCCATGAGTTCATGCCGATTCTGAAAGTGCTGGAACCGGCGCTCTTTGCGGACGTGAAGGCCAGGGCCGGCGTGGTCTGACGGATCTCGATGGAAAGCGCACCGAAGGCCCTCGAGCGGAGCGGGAAGTCCGTGCCTGCGCGGCGCTGGGCCGTGGTCGCGGTGCTCTTCTCGCTGGCGATGCTGACGGTCGTCGATCGAGTGGCCATCTCCGCGGCCAAGGCCGATATGTCCCGGGACCTGGGGCTGACCGATATCACCTTCGGCCTGATTTTCGGCGCGTTCGCACTCGGCTACGCGCTGTTTCAGATCCCCGCCGGCTATTTCACCGACCGCTTCGGCCCGCGCCGCCTGGTGACGGCGGTGGTAGGCGGCTGGTCGCTTCTCACGGCGGTGACCGCCGTCATGACGGCCGCGCCGCTGTTGATCGCCGTCCGCTTCATATTCGGAGCGGCCGAAGCAGGAGCGTTTCCGGCTTCCGCCCGGGCCATACGCTCCTGGCTGCCGGCGCGCGAGACCGGTTTCGCCCAGGGCCTGCTCTTCAGCGGCTCGCGGTTGGGCGCCGCCTTCGGCCTCACGCTGGTGTCATGGATGGTCGCGGGGCTGAACTGGCGCGCGCCGTTCCTGATTCTGGGAGCCGCTGGAATCGCGTGGGGAACGGCCTGGATGTTCTGGTTTCGCGACACCCCGGAGCAGGCCAAAGGTATTTCGGAGGCCGAGCGCGCTTACATCCGGGCCGGCCGCGCCGACCCGCCGCGCGAGACCGGCGCGGGTTTCCGGAGCGCTTTTGGCCACCGGGAGACGGTCCCTCTGCTTTTCCAGTACTTCGCCTCGAACTTCACGTTCTTCCTCTGCTTTAGCTGGCTGCTGCCGTATCTGCAGAGCCGTTATCACCTGAGCTTGGCGGCCGCGGGAGCGTTTGCGGCGATTCCGCTCTATTGCGGCGCCGCCGCGAACTGGGTGAGCGGTGCTGTCGTCGATACGCTTTACCGGAGCAATTGGGGCCGCCAGTCGAGAATTCTGCCCGCCGTGTTGGGGTTCTTGCTCGGGTCTGTGGCCCTTCTGGGCGCCATTCACTCGACCACGGTTACGGGCGCGGTGGCCTGTTTCGCCATCGCCACATTCGGCGTGGACCTCACCCTCAGTCCGAGTTGGACCTTGTGCATCGATATCGCCGGCGACCGCACGGGCACGCTGAGCGGCGCGATGAACATGTTCGGCAATATCGGCTCGTTCGTCAGCTCCGTCACTTTCCCGCTGTTGCTGCGCTGGACCTCCAGCTCCGATACCTACTTCTATTGCGCCGCGGCGATCAACCTGGCGGCCGCGCTCTCCTGGGTGGCCATGCGCGAGCGCAAACCCGAAACCGGGCCAGACGGCGCCGGCGCATGCGCTTAAAGATCCGGATATGCAACTTCCCATTGGCGCTACCAGCTACGTCTTCCGCTATCTGCTGAGCGACCCGGCGAGCGGCGCATCGCTCCAGGCTCTGGTGCGGCTGGCCAGGGCGGCGGGCCTCGACCGGCTGCAGATCTGCGAGAACGCCCGGCCGCTGGAGCTGAGCGTCTCCGGCTGGACCGATCTCCAGCGCAGCGCCGGCGATCTGGGCCTCGAGATCGGCCTCGGTTGTATGACCCTGTCGCCAGCCACCGTCTTTCAGTATCTCGACCGGACCGAGGCCATCGGCGCTTCCGATCTGCGGCTCGTGCTGGAGAACGAAGCCGGCATCCCGCTTTCCGCTAGCCGGATTCGCGCCTTTCTCGACGTGATCTTGCCCGAGCTCCAATCTCGCCACATCCGCCTCGCGATCGAAAACCACTTCGCCATTCCCTCGCGAACCTTGGCCGAGGCCGCCGCTTCCTATCCCGCCGAGACAATCGGCTTCTGCCTCGATGTCGCCAATTCGCTGCGCAACTTCGAGGACTGGGAGAGAGTCTTCGATCTGCTAGAAGACCGCGCGGTTTGCTATCACATGAAGGACTACCGGATTGCCGGCTCCAACGTGGGATTCTCGGTAGGCGGCGCGCCGTTCGGCGAAGGCCAGATCGATGCCCGCGCCATCCTGCGGCGCATATTCGCCAAGACCGGGGCGCCCAAAATCTATCTCGAAAACTGGACGCCCGCCACGGGCGATCCGCAAACCGATATCGCCGCCGACGCGCAGTGGCTCGAAAAATCCATCGCTAATTCTAGAAGCCTCAGCGCGCCACTATAAAGGGGATTTCCACGAAGCTGGCGCATTCGGTGAAGCGCGGCCCGCGCATATCGAATGCCGCCACGCGCAGCACGTGCCGGCCGGGCGACAGGCTGGCGGGACTCCACCATTCCGTGTTGCCCAGCATCCAGGGCGCGTTCCGGCTGTAACTGTACGGCCGGTCGTCCAGATAGAATTCCACGCGCTTGATGGGCCATCGCGGATGCCGGTCCTGAACGACGGCCTCCACCCAAATCCGGTCCTTCACAACCTGTCCTGCGGTTAGTCCGATCACCTGGATCACTGGCGAATCGTCGGTTTCATAGCGCGGAATGGGCGGGGCCGGTGAGCCTGTCAGCCGGGCCACCTGCTCGAAAAAGAGCCATTTCACGGGCGTGTTGATGCCCCAATTGGTGGGCGGGGATTGAAATCCGTCGCGATAGTTGTTCCACCCCTGGTCGTAAAAACCCCACCCCACGCCCTCGCCGACCGCAGCCTCCAGGTTGAACGCGCTGACGCCATCTTCGTTGATCACGAGCGGCCTGCCTGTTCCGCCCAGGCGCCGCGAGGCCGCAATGGTCTCCCGCACCTGTTCGGGAGTCTTCCCGTTGGTGTGGATCAGGATGTAATCCATCTCCGCGACCGCGGCATCGGCCCGCGCGCTCCTGGCCTGAATTCCCCCGGACCAGCTTGTCGAGACGGGAAAGAGTCCACCCGCTGCCGCTTTGGCCGTCTTCAGAGCTTCCAGCACGCCGTCCGGTTGGAGAATAGGGTGACTGTAGCCGCCCACGCTGACCTCGTTGTTCACTTCGATCAGCACGTTCCGATGGCCCAGTTGCTTCAAATACGCGATGGCGCTCTCGATCGCGCGCTTCACGTACCGGCCATCCGGCGCATTCTCAATGCGTTGGTTCTCTCCCTGATAAAAGAGTCCGACGATCGCGATCATTCCCAACCGGTCGGCCGCGGCCAGCACTTTCGCCAGGCGCCCGGCGTAGTCCGGTTTGAGTTCACCGTGCGCGTCGAACGCCGAGTTGTTGTGCGGCTGGGTGGGGCCGTTTTCGCCGTAATTCCCGTCCGTGGGGCCTCCGCCCTGCAGGTTCACGGTGAAGGCCAGCACACCGCAGCGGCGCCAATCGGGCAGCCCTTGGACAAACTCATCGGTCTGCCGCTCCGGATTCCATTTGCCGCCCGGATAATCGAACGCCACCGCGCCCATGGTATTCGAGCGATATGGATGGGTGGCGGATCCCTGCCGGGGATAATTGGCGTCGTCGAAAATCGCCTGCACGGCGCGCACGTTCACGAGCGTGCCCGCGAGGTTCGCGTCGGCGTTCGGAAATCCGGCCGCGGGCGTGTACGTGGGATGCCCGTCGATCGTGAACCGGGAGCCGGCTATACCCACGACCGTCGATTGAGCCCGGGCCGACCATCCGCAGGCCCAAACGGTTCCCAGCGCCAGCAGTGCCGCGCCCGTATCTAATCGCATCATTCAGTTGTACAACATTGCGGCGGCGAGTCACAGGATGCGCCTGCGTGCCGATCGTCCCGCCAGCAGCGAACGCAAAGCTACTACACCCTCTTGGGAGCGTAACCCTCGCGAACCATCAGCAGATAAGACAGGAAACCGATCAGCAGCACAATCAGGATGGCGAACATCGGCGTTTCATAGCTTCCGGTCCGTTCAAGCAGCCAGCCGGTGAGGATCGGCGCGACGATTCCCGCCACGCTGCACGCGGAATTCTGAATCCCCGAGATCCGCCCGATGGCCGCGGCCGGGATGAGGGTCTGGGTGAGCGCCCAATAATTGGCCGTCGCCAATCCCAGGCCGGAGAGCGACACCACCGCGAACAGCAATGCCGTTTCAAGCGAGGTGGCCCGCGCACCGATCAGTTCCAGGCAGGCGATGCTGAAGCCGGCCAGCGTGAACCACTTGCGCACCGTCACGGGATTATATCCGCGTCCGATCAACAGATCGGCCGCCCAACCCGCCGCCGTGGCCACGATGGCCATGCCTCCAAAGCTGAAGAACGTAAACAGGCCCATTTTCCCCAAAGAAAGGTGGCGCCTTTCGATGAAATAGGCGGGCATCCAGGTTATGCAGAAGTAGACGAAGTACATGTAGCAGAAGGAGGCGATGATGGTGCCCCACGTCACCGGGCTGGCCATGATCCGCCCGAACGGGATGGGAGGCCGGCCGTCCGCCTTGGCGGCGGCCCGCTCGATCTGCCGGTCGTCGTTCTTGACCAGCAGCAGCCAGGGCACAAGCCATATCAGGCCGCCCAGCCCGATCAGCACAAACATCAGCCGCCAGTCATACATGCCGATCAGCCATGCGGAAAGCGGAGCGCCGATAGCCGGACCGATCTTCGTGCCGGTCATATAGAGACCGATCGCCAGGCCGCGCTCTTTCTCCGCGAAGTGATGCCGTATCCAGCGGTAACTCGAAGGAACCACCACCGATTGACCCACGCCCAGGAGAACCTGCACCAGGATCAACTGTGGGATCGATCGCGTGAAGGCCGTACTCGCGGACGCCAGGCACCAGATCGTGAAGCCCAGGAAATAGGGAAATTTGACGCCGTACCGATCCACCAGCCAGCCGGCGGGAATCTGAAGGACGGCGTAGGTCCAGAAGAAGGCCGAGTTCAGCACCCCGCGATCCAGGTTGGTGAGATGGAACGTCTTGATGAACGCCGGTAGCGCGAGCGGAACCGACAAAGCGGAACGCGACACGTACGCGATGATCATTCCGAGGCTCAGCACCCCGATGATCATCCAGCGTATCGAACGGGCTTCGCCGCTAACCGGTTTCAGTGAGGTAGCCGCCGTGTCCATAGGCCTCCTGTGTTGTGTCGTCCGCAGGCCGCCTGCAATCGCGTCAGAACCGTCTGGCTCCGGTAGCCGTACGAACTCCGCAACTAATCATGGTAGCCAATCATGGTAGCCAATTTCACCGGCACGGACACCCGGCGACACGCCCGTCTACAGCGACCTTTTCAATTGCTCCATGAAGTAGCGATAGTTCTCGTAAGGGACATCCGGCGGCGCGCTGTGGTCGAGCATGGGGACGAAACCGCCGTCGTCGATCAGCCACTTATGCCGCGCGATTTCGGCGTCGATCTCGGCCTTGCCGCGCGTGAGAGCGCGTTTGTCCATACCGCCCCAGAGACGCAGGTGGCGGCCGTACTTCTTTCGCACGGCACCCGGATCCATGCCGGCCTGAACCTCCCACGGGTACAGGATGTCGATGCCGGCCTCGATCCAGGGCTGGATCAGCAGATTCACATCGCCGTCGCTATCCAGCGCGAAAAAGTGCACGCCCCGGCGGCGGGCAAAGTCGATCACCTTCCGGTAGCACGGCACCATGTATTTCCGAACCATGTTGGGACCGATCAACGGCCCGGCTTTGTACGCCATGTCTTCCCAGAAGCCGAAAACATCTATGTCGGTGGCCTCCAGCATCTGGCCGAGCATGGCGATAAGGAAATCGGCGTCGGCTTCCATCATCTCTTCGAGGAAGGCCGGATCGTCGTAGAAGAGCGTACACAGGTTCTCGACGCCCACCAGATTGCGCAACGAGCCGAAGAAGCCGCCCCAGCGATCCGCCAGGACGACGAAGACGTAGTCCCGGTTGCGATGTTTGCCGAGCCGCTCCTTCCAGTCGGGCCCAATGCGCAGGGCGAGGTCGGGCTGCATGCGCTCGCGCCAGAACTTGCGAAAATCCTCGCGCGTCTCGACAGGGAACCGCAGAAACTGCGGCATCGAGCTGGTTGGGTTCTGCTTGAACTCCCGCATAACGATTCCCTGCGGATCGACGAACGTCACATGGGTGTCGTCTTCCTCGATCACCTGCGCGGCGAAGGGAGGGTTGGGGAAGAACCACTCCGACTCGATCACCCACCGGTCGCATCCGAAATCCGCCGTGGCGGGGTCGTAAGCGCCTTCGACGCGCCAGCGGTCGGCCGTTTCCGGCCAGGTGGGCCACGGAAACTCGTGGAATGGCGCGCGGTCGCGCGCCTGGTACTTCATGTCGGCGTGAAATCGCTCTCGATCGTTCATTTTCGAATTCCAAGCTCCGGCGCCCGCCTCGCCGCTCAGGCGGCCTCCAGCGCCGCTTGCAGGCATGCGCGGGCGTATGCCACGTTGAACACCCAGCCGGCGTAATCGCCGCCGCCCTGACGTTCACGATCGTAATCCAGGCTTCGCGGATGTTCGGGATAGATGAGCCGCGGGTACTTCTGCCGCACCAGCTCCTTCATCACCCGGATCATGTCGACTTCACCTTCGTCCGGGAAAACCTCCGTGTACTTCTCGCGCGGCTTGCGCATGATCACGTTGCGGAAATGCACGTGGTTAATGCAGTCGCGCTTAGAGAAGTTGCGGCAGACCTCCACCGGATCGTGGCCCATTTCGCGGGTGACGCCGCAATCGAAGGTGATGCCGTTAGACGGGCTCGGCACGATATCCACCAGCTTCTGCCATCCCTCCACGCTGCCCATGATCTGCCCGGAGCCTCTGCTGATAGGCGCGGGCGGGTCGTTGGGATGCAGGGCTAGCCGCACGCGCGATTCGACGGCCACCGGAACCACCGCCTTCAGAAAATAGGTCACGTTGCCCCACATCTCGTCGATGCTGTGCGCGCCCTCTTCCGGCAGTGGCGGCAGGTCCTTAATTTTGTCGTAATCGAACGAGAGCACTCCCGCGCCGCCGCGGCCCGGCTCTTCGAAGTAACCCTCGATCGCGCGGTGCGCATAGAAGTTGTACTCGATGACCGGAAGGCCGGCGCGCCCCGCGGCGCGGATCGACTTCTGAATGCTCTCGATCTCCTGGTCCCGCCCCGGCTGCCCGTAGATGGTTTTTGGAAAGCCGCCGATCATCATGTTGGAGACCGTGATGCCGGCCTTTTGGAATCGCTCCATGATCTGCCGGAGCCGATCTTCCTCCCAGGGAATGGGCGGTCCGCTCATGATGGCGTGCGTGACGCCGAGCTGTGTGATGCGGCGCATAGCGCGTTCGTCGGCCGCCGGATCGGAGAGCATGCACAGCTTGGGCGTAGCGCCGCTCTCGACGATCGGCCATGCGCTCGGGGGAGCCGCGCCGCGGACCGCGGTCGAGAGACACGCCGTACCGGCAGCGCCGATAAGCCCGCGCCTCGTCAAGGTGGAATCAGGCATCGGACACTCCTTTCAAGAATCCGGGTTTTCATTCCGGATTTTCGAGTCCTGTACAGTATATCCCGCCTGAAATGGGGCCTGCATTGCTATCGGTCGATGCCGGGCTAACACTGTGAGCGCCCCGTGGGTGCCTGACATTCGCGCCAACCCTGACGAGGAGGGACTCAGCCAGGGGCGTTGGCATGGTCGCGGCGCCGCTGTGTTTCCGCGTGTTGGCACGCCACTGGTCTTGTTATGGCCGTATGCCCCGGGGCCGCATTCGAACACGGCGGTTTGTCGGACGTTTGAATTCTGAGGGAGGTTTCCGCGACGGGAGGCTGGGCTTCTAACGAAGTCAGGGCAGAGATCGGGCCCAACCGCACAATTCTTCGGTGCCGTGTTGGCCTTGGTCGGAATCGTTTAAATCCGACGGACACCCAAATAGGATCGGCCCATTATGGCAGACGGAGGAAGCCATCTCGATTCGCGACCGGATGAAGCCGCGGTCGGGAGATCGGCGTCTTCTGCGCCGGCCGAACCCTGGAAGCCGAAGGTAAACCCGTGGTTGATCGCGGTGGTGGTCGCCATCGCGGCTTTCATGGAAGTGCTCGACACGAGCATCGCCAACGTGGCGTTGCCTTATATCGCAGGCAGCCTTGGAGCCAGCAGCGACGAGAGTACTTGGGTATTAACGTCCTACCTGGTCTCGAACGCCATCGTTCTGCCCATCAGTGGATGGTTTGCCGGTTTGTTCGGACGAAAGCGATTCTTCATGGTGTGCCTCTCGATCTTCACCGTGAGCTCGCTGCTGTGCGGGATAGCACCCAGTCTCTCGGCGATCATCCTGTTTCGAGTCTTGCAGGGCGCGGGAGGTGGCGGACTGCAACCCATGGCACAGGCCATTCTGGCAGACACTTTTCCTCCCCAGAAGCGCGGCCTGGCATTCGCCCTTTATGGCATTACGACGATCATAGCGCCGACCGTCGGCCCCACCTTGGGCGGATGGATCACAGACAACTACACCTGGCGCTGGATCTTCTTCATTAACCTGCCAGTGGGCATTTTGGCATCGTTCCTGGTCATTCGCCTGGTTGAAGATCCGCCCTGGGTGAAGCGCACGGCCGGAGCGGCAGTGAAGATCGACTATATCGGCGTGGCTCTGCTCACTCTTGGCGTCGGAGCCCTGCAGGTCCTGCTCGATAAAGGGCAAGAGGACGACTGGTTTGGATCGCATTTCATTCTCACGCTCGCCATTCTTGCAGGCGCAGGCCTGGTTTCCCTGGTTATATGGGAATGGTTTCACAAAGATCCGATCGTCGACGTCCGCCTCTTCAAGAACTTGAACTTCCTCGGCGCCAACTTCATGATGTTCATATTGGGGATCATGTTGTTTTCAAGCCTTGTCATGATGCCCCTGTTTCTCCAAACTCTGATGGGTTACACGGCCGAGTCTGCGGGTCTGGTGCTTTCTGGCGGCGGGCTGCTGCTGCTGTTTCTTATGCCAGTCGCAGGCACGCTCGCCTCTAAGATGCAAGCGCGCTACATCATCGCTTTCGGGTGGCTGGCGCTCTCGTTAGCCATGTATTATTCAACGCAGCGTCTCGACCTCGATATCAGCTTTCGGTCGGCTAGCCTGCTGCGGCTGGTGCAAGTTTTCGGTCTGGGCTTCCTGTTCGTTCCGATAAACCTGGCCGCCTACGTCGGTATGCCGCCCGAGAAGAGCAACAGTGTGGCCGGTTTAGTGAACTTCATGCGTAACATCGGAGCCAGTATCGGGACGTCCATGGTGACCACGCTCATTGCACGACGTACACAAGTCCACCAAGCGTATCTGGTGGCGCACGTCACCCCGGGCCAGCCAGCTCTTATCCGCGCTGCCAAGGCTCTGGCCGCGCGCCTTGCTCTGTCCGGCCTGGATTCTTCGCGGGCGGCGAGTCAGGGATACGGCCGCTTGTATCGGGTCTTGATTGGCCAGGCGACCACTCTCGCCTACATCGATACATTCTGGGTTCTATGCGCAGGAGCGGCAGTTATGTTCCTGTTGTCTTTTGCGTTGAAAAGCAATAAGCCCGGCGCGGGAGGAGAA
>Ga0181520_10012857_pt1 | contig 10678 bp, 9 predicted proteins | sample PEATcosm2014_Bin_29_FD_132451 | JGI IMG/M metagenome (GOLD analysis project Ga0181520, IMG submission 132451) | Peatland microbial communities from MTU Mesocosm Facility, Houghton, MI, USA - PEATcosm2014_Bin02_30_metaG | ecosystem: Environmental > Terrestrial > Soil > Wetlands > Peat | place...
TAGTTCTTCGTGCAGGTCTCGTACACCGGCTTGCAGACCGTGTAGCAGTAGTTCTTCGTGCAAGTCTCGTACACCGGCTGGCAGGTCGTGTAGTGGCAAACCCGCTCGCACTGCTCGTACACCGGCTTGCAGACCGTGTAGCAGTAGTTCTTCGTGCAGGTCTCGTACACCGGCTTGCAGACCGTGTAGCAGTAGTTCTTCGTGCAAGTCTCCCACACGGGCTTGCAGACCGTGTAGCAATAGTTCTTCGTGCAAGTCTCGTACACGGGCTTGCAGACCGTGTAGTGGATCTCGCGGGTCTTGGTCTCGTACACGGGCTTGCAGACCGTGTAGCAGTAGTTCTTCACGCAGGTCTCGTACACCGGCTTGCAGGTCGTGTAGTTGCACGTGCGGACGTGCGTCTCCCACACCGGCTTGCACACCGTATACTGGACCTCGCGATAGCACGTCTCCGGGACGTACTTCACACAATTGATCGTCTTCTCCTCGCACACCCGCTCAAAGCAAGTCTTGTAGCAGGTGTACTGGCGCTGCTCGTAGACGATCTCTCTGCACGTCTTCATTACCGTGCATGTCTGCTGCGGGCAGCACTCGCAGCAATCGCAGTGGCAGCGGACAATACCGCAGAAGCTGGCCTGCGCCACGCTTGCCGCAAATACTGCCAACACCACCGCTGTCAGCGATAGGGCTAACAACCTTCTCATTGCATGCCTCCTTAAATGCACCCCTGATGGTCTGGCCAAAGGCCTGGTCTATAGTCTGTGGGCAGCTTTCGCCTACATTCTATTCGTCTTATCTAATCACTGCACATTAGCCATGTTACGAAGAATGTACCTGAGGCACCTCCGAAGAACACGGCCTATACAACCCATGTTGTCTAAATTTGACCCGTTGCCTTACAGACTATCGTCAACTTGCGCTGTCTGCTTTACTGAGGTAGGACAGGAAGATCAGTAGAGTTGTGTACTTGCTACCGGTAATACGCCCTGGGATGATGAGGATATCTATTCCGGTGTTATCGACTGTTCTTCGGCAAGGCGTGATTTTCTTGACGCGCTGGAATTCTTGACCTAATTATTTCATGGTTCCTTGTGTGCGCAGGGCGTAAATCGATCGTCGTTGGCCGCCCGGGCCGGGGGCCGGCGGATACGATTTACCGGAAAGGGAGATCATGAAGAAGAGTCTTCACAGTGCATTTACGCTTATCGAAGTCTTGATCGTCGCGATCATTGTGGGAGTCTTGGCGGCGACGATCCTTCCGCAGTTTGCCAACTCGACCAAGGACGCCAAGATGAGCAACCTGAAGTTCAACTTGCGGACCGTGCGGTCGATGCTGGAGACCTACAAGGAACAGCATACAGGCGTCTATCCGCCGGCCGCCAGCAGCGCCGACTTCGCCAACCAGATGACGCAGAAGACCGATCAGAATACGGCCCTCGACCCAACCGGGGGAAAATGTGGCCCCTATATCGACGGCAGTATTCCTATCAACCCGTTCAACAACAGCAGTGCGGTGGTCATCCTCAAGGGAAATACCCCGCCAACCGGGCCAACCGGCAGCGCCGACGGTTGGCAGTACAATCCGGCCAATGGCTGGTTCTATCCGAACAACAGCGAGTACTTCCAGGAAACGGGCAGTTTCTCGGATCCCAACTGAGAGAGTCTGTTCCGAAAGGTGGTGGAGTCCCGGCTTTAGCCGGCTAAAGCCCGGACTCCAACACAGATCCCAACTGACCTTTGCTTCGGCTTCTCTTGACTTTAGAGGGCCTCTTCGCGTCGAGTGCTGCGAGGGGGAGCCTCTTTTTTTCGGCCGGGCCTTATTCCGGGCTGAGAAACAGCGCGAACTCGGAAATTGCCGGGCATGCGGCGGCCTTCGTTACCCGCAACCGCACCTTGCTCGTGGTCACGTTCTTGCCCTTCAGCAAGCGCTGGTTGCCCACACTCGTGGCCGTGGCGAATGGCTGCCAGCGGCTACCGTCCCAGGTGTCGACGGAAATCGCGTCGATCCGCTGCCCCAGCGGCAGATATTCGCGCACGCGGGCGACGTTCATCGTTGCCGGCTTGCCCAGGTCGAGCACCAACTCCGGTGTGGTGACCGCGTCGTCCGTGGCCCAGTAGCTGCCGGGCTTGCCGCCGATCACATTCGCGGCGGCGAATCGCTGGTCGTTGCCGCGGACATTCGAGGCCGTTGCCTGGGCGCCTTGGGCAAGGTCCTTGGCGAAGGTGGCGTCCAATAGCCGCCGCCACTCGTGCAGCGACTTCACGTCGTTTTCGTGGATCCGCCCGCGGCGGTCTGGCGGAATATTCAAGATCAGGTTCGCCCCCCGTCCCACCGACTCATAGTAGATCTTCAGCAGGTTCGCGGGCGAGCGGACCTTCTGGTCCTCGCTGGCATGATAGAACCAGCCTGGGCGGATAGAGACATCGACCTCGCCGGGCAGCCAATCCGCGCCATTTCGCTGGCCTTGGACCAGGATGCGGCCATCGGCGTGGCCGGGGAATGTGCCGGCCCGATTGACCGTGGCCCAGCACGTCTCGCCGGCAAAGCCCGATTCGTTGCCGATCCAGCGCACGTCCGGGCCGCCGTCGCTGAACATGCAGGCCCCAGGCTGCAAGCGACGGACGATCTTCCAAGTGTTTGCCCAATCGTAGTAGACGCGGTTATCGATGTTCCGTCGCTCGCGGGCCCCGCCGTAGTAGCCGTCGCCACCGTTGGCCCCATCGAACCACAGTTCGAAGATCGGGCCGTAGTTGCTCAGCAATTCGTTGAGTTGGTTGCGGTAATAGGTGATGTATTCGGGCCGGGCGTAGTCCTTGTGGTTGCGGTCCCAGGGCGAGAGATAGACGCCGAACTTCAGGCCGTGGCGCCGGCAGGCCGCGGAGATCTCCTTCACCACGTCGCCTTTGCCGTCTTTCCAGGGGCTGTTCTTGACCGAGTGCTCGGTGAACTTGCTCGGCCAGAGGCAGAAGCCGTCGTGGTGCTTGCAGGTCAGCACTACGCCCCGCAGCCCCGCCTCTTTGACCGTGCCGACGATCTGGTCGGCGTCGAAGTCGGTCGGATTGAAGACCTTTTCGGACTCGTCGCCGTTGCCCCATTCACGGTCGGTGAACGTATTGACCGTGAAGTGCAGGAACGCGTAACGCTCCGTTTGGTGCCAGGCCAGTTGCCGGGCGGTCGGAACCGGCCCAAACGGGGCCGGCGGCTCGGCCGCAGGAAGCAGATGGCAAACCAACAACAGCGATGCGAAAACGCACGTCTTCATGGAAACTCTCCGGTGTCATCGAACGGGGCAATGCGGAAGCAGGCATTTTAGTCTAGTTCCATGGCGGTTGCAAATTGCGGGTGGCATGTCTTAATCCCTGCGTTGCCGGGATAGGCATGTCTAAACGGTACCGCTGGCAGTTGGCAAACTTACGATCCGGCAGAAATTTCCTGTAAATCTAACGCGGCCCGTCAGAGCGCGATGAACTTTCCATCACGTGGCATGATGGATTTCCACTCTTGCACGCGTGGAATTTGAAACAACCGTCGCCGCACACCCGAATCTTCGATAGCTCTTTCGCGGGGATTTTCACGAAACGGAGCCTGAATCCCCTTGTCGGCGCGCTGAGACTGTTTAAAACTTTGAAACAAAATGTTTCATTTGTTTTATTGCCCCAAAGGAACGAGTTCAAGAATTCCGTAGATCGCCGGTCAGTGCTCGGTAGTCCATTGGCGTAGGCCGTGAACAAGGGCAGCGCAGTTCCGGCATGGATGTTTGCGGCTATTCGATCTTTCGGCCGGACCCGGCAAGGATGAGACAGGTGACCGAACCGCGTAGGACAGGCGGGCCCACCATTTCCGCGGATAGTCGGTCGTCGCTAGTGTAGTGTCTCACGCAAATTGATGTTTTTGGTCTGCGCTGGAGTTCCGCCTTTAGACGGCATTTCCCGGCTAAAGGCGGAACTCCAACAGATACGGCAAAATTCAGACACTACACTAGGAAGCTCACCTGTCCCATTCTACAACTCCCCTATTCTGGGGAAACTGAGGGGGCCGAAGTCTGGGTAATTCTTGGCATAAATAATGCTAAGCATCCCCGCTTTGGCCTTAGAAGCGTTCATGGCTGCGGCCGGCCTCAATTTGGCACGTGAATTGGCCGATGAGGGGGAGGATGGGACTTGCCAATTTTCCGGCGGGTCATTATTATAAGAATTCCGACGTATTCCTCGGTAGCTCAGTCGGTAGAGCAAGCGGCTGTTAACCGCTGGGTCGTAGGTTCGAGTCCTACCCGGGGAGCCTATTTTGAAGAAGGTCGCTGGAGGCCACTCCGGCGGCCTTTTCTTCTGCGCAGGCGGCGGCCTCAAGTGCAATCATATCAAAGGGTTGGCGAAATTCGGGCGTCAAGACCCCGTCCGCCCAGGTGCAGTTCGAGAGTACAAAATCCAAGAGGCGGCGTTTCTCACTGGCGGGCTGCTGCTCGAAGAGGTCTGCGGCTCGGCTCGCCAGTTCCAGCAGAGCGACCCCTTCCTCCAGGTAGGATTGGTTGGCTGTCTGGTGCTCTTGGATCGAGCCAAGGATCGTTGTCTGCTCCACCCGCCACTCGGCCGACTTCTGGTCGAAGAACACTGTGTCGATCCGGCCGTCCAGCTTGTCGATGTACATCCGGTCGATGCGGTCTTGGAGTCGCTTGTATTCCTTCTGAAGCCGGTCAATGGCTTCGTCATGGAACTGCTTCTCATCTACGTGGCTCTCGCGGAGGGCTTCCTTGACCCATCCCAGGATCTCTTCGTCGAAGTGCAGGCCCCGCAGGATGTCCGTGAACTTCTCCTCCAAGACCTCCTCGCGGACGTACGGATCTGGGCACTTGCCCTTGTAGTGGGTGCAGCGGTAATAGGTGTACCGGCCTTTCTTGATCTCGCCTACCAGAGCACAGTCGCAGTGGCCGCACCGGATCAGATTATTGAACGCGAAGTCATACTTGACCTTCCGTGGCTTTCGGATACCACGCTCACGCAGGACACGCTGCACCCGATCCCATAGCTCCCGGGTAATGATTGGCGTGTACAGGCCCTTGTAGAGCTTCCCCTTGTACCGGAACTCGCCGTAGTAGTACGGGTTCGAGAGGATCGAGTAGATCGTCGCCACGATGCGGTCGGTCTTGCGCCCCGCGAACAGCCCTTCGGCCTTGGCCATCTCGGCGATGGCAGCGAGCGAGTAATGGCCAGTAGCGTATGCCTCGAACATCCGGCGAACGATGGCGGCCACGGCCTCGTCGATTCCAATCGTTCGGTGCCCGTCCGGGCCTTCGACGTTGAGGTAGCCCAACGGTGCCCTGTTCGGCGGGATACCCTGCTCCGCCTTCTCGCGCATCCCCTTGCGGACCTCTTCGCCGAGGTTGTCCACGTAGTTCTTGGCCATCAAGACCTTGATGCCGTGCATGAACTTCTCGGACGAATGGGAGTCCGGGGAGAGAATCACATTCTCCTTGACGAAGTGGATGTCGATTTTCAGGTCGTCGATCGTGACGTAATCCTTCAGGTTCCGATATAGCCGGTCGGTCTTCTCGACCAGCAGGGTGCGGACCCGCCGTTGCGGATCTTTCTTCGCTTCCTTGGCAAAGAATTCCACCATCGCCATGAAGCCTGGCCGCCCAGGCTGCTTGGCAGTCTCCACGTCGATGAACTCGCGCACAAGATCGATCCCCTCTTCCGTGGCGTAGCCGTGCAAGGATTTCGTCTGGGCAGGGATCGAGTACCCCTCCTTCTCCTGCTCCTCTGAGGAGACGCGGGCGTAGAGTACGGCTGGCAGGCTTTCGGGCAGCGGGGCTCTTTTCACGGCGATTCGCTCGATACTCGGCGTACTGGAACAACGTCATTATACCGGCTTTCGGGCCATGCGGAACATGCCCCCCTTCCTGCCTGCGATACTATGCCGGACGATTTTCCGTCAACCATGCCCAGGCCCGAGTCGCTGCCAACCCCAGCCAGCCCACCACGGCCTGCAGGAGCGCCGCTGGCGGCTTCGGTGCCCGCCCTAACCCAACAGCCGCCTCCATCAGGAAGCCGCGAACTGCTCTGGAACTGCGGGGGTCGGTTTGTTACCCTACGAAAGCCCAGTCGGGGGGAAGGTGGGAGTGGAAGTCAAAAGGAGAAGGAAAAATGAGACGACTCATCCTTGTGCTCGTAGCAGTGACCACGACGGCTTTGTCGATCGGCGCAGTCAAGGCAGACCCTCCCCAAGCAGTCGTCACCCCTGTGCCGGGTGCCACGGGCACGGCGGCTCCAGCACCGAACCCACAGTTCTACAACGGCTACTGGTGGTATCGGATGCCGGACGGTCGCTGGCTGTACTACGCGAACGGACAGTGGGTCAGCCCGCCCCCTCCAGCCGCTGCCCCCGTGTACGCCTACCCGAACTACGTCGTGGCTCCAGGACCCTACTATTACCCGTACCCTTACGGATACGGCTACCCGTCCGTTAGTGTCGGCGGGCTATGGATTGGCGGCGGCTGGGGCGGCTGGGGTGGTGGTTGGCATGGCGGCGGGTGCGGCGGTCACCGCTAGTCGCTTCTGCCAGGCAGACTCGTTTCTTGCCGACCGAAATGCGGCAACGACTCCCTGTCCCTACCCGCCCTCACGACCGCCATACCACGTCCGCTCTCCCTCCCCCCCAGCCGCAACTACGCCGAATTCATTCCCCAAACCAAGCCCCGGGAGCGCTGGTTCCCGTGCGGGCGGGACGGCGATCAGCGAGAATCTGCTCCGCCTGCGGCCGAAGCTCTGCATCGCAATCGGCAAGCACCTGGCGGAGTTCGGTCAGGGGATCGGCCGCCGTCGCTTCGATGGCATGCACCAGGCAGTCCACGTCGTCGTACTTCGCCTCGGCCAGCGCTTTCAGCAGTGCCGAAGCCAGATTGGGCACAGCCGGCCGAGCAGCAGGGCCGTAGGCGGCGATCGCCATGGCCGCCGGCCGAAGCAAATCACGGTCATCAAGCGCATCCACCAGGTTTGGCACCACTTTCTCCGGCTGCATACACAACCGTCCCAAAGCATAAGCCGACGCAATACGAACCTCGTCATTCGTGTCGACAAGGAGTCGGAGCAGGTCATCCACGGCCAGCTCCGCCACGGAACCCAGCGGAGCCAGGGCACGAGCCGCTTCGGTTCGTACGGCCGGCAACCGATGAGACAAATGCCTGCGGACAAGATTGACGGCATGCCCCAGATCCTCGTGGCCATCCCGTGGTCGCTGCGCCAATTCCCACATTCCAGCCACGCAGGCCGAAGCCGAACCTCCCTCGATCTGTTCCAGCAGCGCATTCCACGAGGTTGGGTGATTAGCCGATCTACACGATTCAGGGCCAAACAACGAATCTCCGCTGGCGTCGAGATAGCGGAGACCCGCAGCCAGAGCATGGGCGACGTCGAGGCGGAGGAACTTGGCCCATTCCGGCCGCCGTTCGCCCCGCACCCAGGCAAATAGGGCCAGGGCGTAGCCGAGTATGCCGGAGTTCAGGTAGCCACGGCAACGGCTGGTGCATGAGCAATGGTGCCCTTGGTGTTCGGTCTTCTCGCTTAGCGTGGCGTTGGCCGTGAGGATGCCCAGTCCCAGATACACGGGCAACAGGTCGGTCACCCATGCGGCGTCGAGATCGTCCTTCAACAGGCCACGGCCGATCAATAGTCTGTGCGCCAATTCGTGGATCAGGACGGCGATCATCCCCAGCGGATCAGCAACTTGGTTTTCGGCCAGACGGATCGACCCCCCGTCATTCTGTCCGGCTGCACATGATATTTCCGTATCCCCACAGACTTCGAGTTGGATCGAGGACGGGGTGATCTGCATGACGTCGCAAAGGCGATCCAAAAGACGTCGGGCATCGTCGGCCGTGCCCTCGTAATCCTCGGGAAACAAATCCTCGTCGGGCAGAATTACCTGGGCCTTCAAGAGCCGGTCGACGCCAAACTCGTGAGCCAGCCAGCGCATGCGGACTTCCGTCCATGCTTTATCGCGGACGGGGAGCGGTGGTTGCGAGGAGAACAGGCCGAAGAACATGAAACGATTAGTCCAGCGTTTGACGTGCCATGGGGTGGTACGGACGCCGATTATACCCAGACGGCAGGACGGCCGCGATCAAGCCCATATTTTGGGATTTCCCTTTTCCGCCGGCAGTGCCACGGGAATGATGTTTGGGACCGACCACTACGCTGGGAATATCGCCAGCTTCCGAGACAGTCAACAACCAGCCTCGATTTCCAGGAGGAGATCATGTGGCGGTGTAACCTTCAGGATGCAGCGATAACGAGGGGCACCTTCTTCACAGGCATACGGTCATGGCCAACGACGCCACGAAATGCTTTCTCAAGAGTTCAAATGTGGTTTTGAGAAATTACCTGTGTTTTTGTCCCGCTTTAGCGGTTGGTTCCAGGCAGCCTCCGGGGGCCTTCCAGAAGCCCGCTAACGCGATCGGCACCACGGGCGTTGTTCAGGCGGTCAGCCGCGAATGACGCCCCAGCGGTCTCGTAGGCGTTCGTAGGGGCAGATTTGGCAGGGCGATGGGCGGACTGCCGGCGCCAAGGCCACCGAGGCAGAAGGCCGCAAGAGCTGCCGCCAGCCGCCGTGGCCATCTGCATCTTCGTGGGAAATCCCGGGACGAGGAAAACGCATCTGGCGACCGTATCCCCGTCAGCCACACCGCCTCAATTGGGTCAAGCACCACGCCGATCTTGGCGGCCGCCATATCTTTCGATCAGCACGCAGGGGCTCCTGTTCGACGGATTGACCAGCAGTGATGCCGGCTGTCGTTTTCCACCACGATTCCAGCCCGCTCAAGCCTCGGCGCGAGCCACTTCAGCTCCTTAACTAGCATTTGCGGCGTCTGTGGCGTCTCCCTAGCGCCTGGGACCAAGTTATTTCCTCTGCGTTGGGCCATTCCAAGCAGTAACGGCAAGAGTTCCGCCGCCTTGCCATTCCATCCTTGTTTGGCCAGCATACGCAGTTGGGCTGTGAAAGGAAACTGCCCCAAGATGAGCCTGTCCAAGTTCGCGTGTTCGTTAGTCACATCCCCCGGAGTGGACTTCCATTTCTCGGGATGGTCACCAAGAGCACCGAGCAGTTTCTTTCTGAAGCGATAGCAGACGCTCCTCCAATGAAGACAGAGGTTCTTATAATACTTGATCGCGAGGTCCATCAGCCACTCTCCCCGAAAAGGCACGCCGAAGTACACAAGTCCAGGCTCGAACCAAGTATTGTCGATCGCTTCGTTGGCGGAGTTGACAGCCCAGACATGCCAAGTCGGACCATGACCGCGACCGTAAGATTCGGATGTGAAGGCGAAGCCCTCGGCGTACGTCAAGCGTGCATCGTTCAAGACCAGGTTGAGGGCGTTGTAGTAACATCGTGAAGGGAATCCCGGCTTGCAATCGACGGGTTCACCTTCCATCGCTCCCATGTGGACTCCGATCAATGCCTTGGGCGTGAAAAAGCTACCGTGTTTCAGGACAAAGTTCTCGATCCTGCAGATTGATCTGTCCTTACGAGGGTTCCACGTCGTCCTATCGAAGTTATCGCACTGCATGGTGCGCAGGTAGCGAAGCATCACCCGCTTCGGACCGAGAAAAGGGTCGTCTTTAGGGATCTTGATCATATTCATCGCCTCAAATGATCTCGTAGTGGGAAATGCGCGACCCAAAGTACGGCTACGGATTGCACTCGTGGCACGGGTTCTTCCCGGCCTGAACCGCCTCGTCCCGCGTATTGTACCTGACCAGGTTCCGCTCCGCAATTTTCGCCACCGATTTGCAATCCGCCTTGTGGAACACCTCCGAGTTCCTGGACGCGACGTAGCCCTCAGTCACGGGAACTGTGGCCGGCGTGGCAGGTTTGGCGGACTCCTCTCGATGCGTCTGGGAGTAACCCTCCGTGCGCCCAGCGTAGAGATCGGAATGATCGGCGTGAACTTTCCAGTTGGCGGCGTACTTCGCTGCCAGATCCGGCGAGCGGATGATCAGCAGGTTTTCGGCATTGTTCTCCTCGGCGGCCTTGGTAAAGTTGAAGCTGCCCGTGATGACCGTCTGGTCGTCGACGACCATGATCTTATTGTGGGCGATGGCGTGCTTGGCATCGATCTGCATGGGGATGCCCACGTTGACTAGGAAATCGGCCTCGGAATACTTCTCGGATTTCTGCGACTTGTCGAGGATGCCATCGTAGCCCATCCAGCCGTGTCTGTCTGAGGATTCGCGGTGCTTACTTGGCTCTGCGAAGCCCGCATGGGGTAGCCCGTACCACCTTTGCACCGAACAGATCGAGGCCCACGAACACTCGCATCAAGGGCCCAACAAGCAGATTGCAGCCGCTCTTTCGTCGCCGAATTCAAATAGCCCACCTTGGATTGCCGCGTGAGGGGTCAGACTTTAACTGCTAACCAGCGGCGCCAATGAGCGCGGTGGCGGTGCCTGTTCCCAGGGTGCTGAGCATGGTATAGTGGACGAATTATGGCACGTCCACCGCGAATCGACTTCCCTGACGCGCTCTATCATGTCAGTAGCCGTGGCAATGGTCGGCAGCAGGTTTTTTGGACTGATGAGGACCGCCAACGCTTTCTGGGGCAACTTGCCGATGGAGTCCATTCGGCGGCCGTTATTCTCTATGCGCTGGCCATTATGGACAACCATTTCCATTTGTTGCTGCGCA
>Ga0181520_10012858_pt1 | contig 10678 bp, 4 predicted proteins | sample PEATcosm2014_Bin_29_FD_132451 | JGI IMG/M metagenome (GOLD analysis project Ga0181520, IMG submission 132451) | Peatland microbial communities from MTU Mesocosm Facility, Houghton, MI, USA - PEATcosm2014_Bin02_30_metaG | ecosystem: Environmental > Terrestrial > Soil > Wetlands > Peat | place...
CCGGGAGGGGAGAGGCAAACGGCGATTCCCGCGCAGCAGGGAACTGCTGCTGTTCTCCCCTCTCCGCTTGCGGAGAGGGGCCGGGGGTGAGGTTGCCGTTCGCCCGGCAAACGGGATTTTCGAGGCAGTCGTCATGCCGGGTTCCGGCACTCTGAAACGATGAGAATGACGGCGATGGCGGGCGAGACGCCCACCCCACGCGCGACAAGATTGTCGCGCCCACTCCATTTTCGAGGCAGTAGAAAAGGGTGGACTCCATCTTACCACGGCGCTTGCTCGCGCGGGAAGAGCGTGATCTCGTAGATGGTCGTCTGCAGGCGCGCCGAGGCTGCCAGCAAGGCCGCCTGCGCGACCTCCTCGGATCGCAGCCACCAGTCCTTGTCCGGCGTTGCGCCGCCCTGGCCGTCGGTGGCGACGACCCCGGGGTTGATGACGGTCACGCTCACGCCGAACTGCCGGGCCTCGCGAGCCGATACCTCACTCAGCCCGTAGACGCCGAACTTCGAGGTCGTGTAGGCCGTCCCGCCGGGACAGGCCCATTTCCCCGCCACCGACGAGATGTTGATGACCTTGCCCTGTTCGCGCTCCTTCATCAGCCGCAGCGCCGCTCGCGTGCACAGGAAGACGCCCCGCAGGTTGATCGCGAGGATCGTGTCCCAATCCTCGGTCTTCATCTCGGTGATCGGGGCCCAGCCGTGGTACACGCCGGCGTTGTTGACGAGGATGTCCACCTGCCCGAAGGCCTCGACGGTGCGGGCGAAGAGGTTCTCGACCGAGGCCTCGTCGCTGACGTCGGTCGGCACGGGCAGCGCCTGCCCGCCGGCAGCCTCGATGTCCGCCGCGACGGCTTCGACATCGGCGGGTGTGCGAGCGGCGAGCGCCACCGCCGCGCCCTCCGCCGCGAACAGCTTCGCGCAGGCCTTGCCGATGCCCTTGCCCGCGCCGGTGATGACTGCGACTTTGTCTGTGAGCGAACCCATGATGAAGCTCCTTGATGGTCCTATTTGCCGGCGTTCCCCGGCAGGATTGCCGGGGCCACGAGACAACGTGGCCGCATTGGCCGCAGTAACCGCAGTGGCCGCGACAATCCTGTCGCGGCTGGCGCCGTCCCCGGCAGGATTGCCGGGGCCACGGTCGGTCCGCAGGATTCGGCGCCACCGGCTGCGAACGGTCATCCGCACAACGGTCTCGATACCCCTTGCCGAGGTCCGACCATGATTCGCCCTTGCGATGCCCGACGCCTCCTCGTCGTTGCAGCGACTGTACTCGCCATTCTCGCACCCGCCTTCAGGGCCGGGGCGGAACTGCGCATCGGGTTCGTCGACCCGACCGCGCCGGGTGACATGCCCCGCCGAAACGCCGCGGCGTACGATTTCGCCAAGACCCAGGGGGCCGCGTTGCGCCTGCAGCCACTGCCTGCGGGAGGCTTCCGGGCCGTCGGCGACCGCGTCTACGCCCCCGAGGAGTTCGATGTCATCTGGTACCACGAGGGCGAGAACCCCTCCATCCAGTTCAGCCCTGCCGCAGACTCCGACCTGTTGTGGTATCTGAGGTCCGGCGGCGTGCTGCTTCTGTCCGGCGTGGCGGGGCACTTGCTTAACGACCTGGGGATCGAGGCCACGCCGCTGCGGCTGCTCAGCCCGTCGGACACGGCATTCGTGAGCGGCCTCGTCGTGCCCGAGGCGCAGCGCTCGCATCCCGCGTTCGCGGGACTGGACGCCTCGCGCCCGATCCTCCTGACCGGCTTCGGCGGCAACGCGCTGGCGGACTTCTACGGCACCGCCGGCCCGCACGGCACGCTTCTCGCCGAGGGCAACGCGGGCCTCGGCGAGCGCCCGCTCGTGGAATACACCGTGGGCGAGGGGCGTGTCATCATGGTCGGCTGGCGTCTGCCCGACTTCACGACCGCGACAGACGCGTACCGCCCGAACCTGGAGCGCTTTTTCGCGAACCTGCTGGGCTATCTCGCGCAGCGGAATACAAACCGCGCCCGGATGATCCCGCCACCGGGCGACAGCGCCTACGCGCGCCTGCTGGGCGTGCCTTTCCTGAAGGCAGCGAAGCCGGTTGTCCTCGAGTCGCCGACTGCCGGGATGAAGTCTGCCGTGACCGCGCTGCCGCAGGCCGCCGAGGGCGCGCTTGCGGCGGGCGAGGGGCTGTATGTCAGCGAGCGTCCCGCCGGCGAGGGCAGCGTCCGCACCGAGGCCCTCGGGCTGACGCTGGCGGCCCGCGAGAACCCCGCCGCACTGTTCGTCGCCGCTCGGCGCGCCGAACAGGAAGCGGCGGACCGGCAGGAACGCGAGATGATCGGCAGCCTGAAGGTCGTCAAGCCCGAGGTGAAGCTGCTGCCGGCCCCGTTCAAGCCCCTGCGCAACCCCGATGTGGATCAAAGCGTGCTGCTGGGGCGGTCGCCGTTCATGGCCCCCGGTGACGGCAAGGGCGACATCACGCCGGTCTATGAGCCGATCGAGGACGGCGGCTTCCGCATTTCCGGCAGTTCGCGCAAGTTGAACCGGCCTATCGTTCACGGTCAGAACCGCGTCTGGACCGGCGACGCGCCCCTCTTCCGCATCGACACCACCGCCGGGAACGGCTGCTACAGCGCCGACCGCATCTACCCCATCTTCCCCCGCCCCGACGCTTCGGCAGGGAACGTATACCCCTGCCTGGGGACGCTGCGCCTGGGTGTGCAGACCCCGGACGGCAAGACATTGTGGCTGGACGAGACCCCGGCGACGACCACCTTCCGGCCCGGTTACACCGAATACCGAATCGACGACCCGAAGTCCGGTATCAAGGGTAGTATCGCAATCGCCCCGGCGCTCGACTTCCACGGCTTCGTCTGCCGTGTCGAGTTCGACCGCCCGGCCGCGCTGATCTGGCAATATGGCGGGCTGTGGTGGCAGGAGGCCGAGGCCAATGCCAACCGGGTCGTCATCCGGGGCAATGAAGCCCGGCTCACTGAGGGCAACCTCCCGAACGCGCTCGTGGTCGTCGGCTGGGACGGCCAGGGCGCCGGGAGGGCGGTGAAGGCGGCCTACGGCGAGCAGGCGGAGTTCGCCGCCACCGCCCCGCAGCGCACGTACAACATCGTCGGCGCGTGGGGGGTGACCGCCTATGACGAGGCCCGCGCCAAATCCACGATGGCGCGTCTCGACACCCCGAATACCGCCGCGTGGGCCGCCGTGCGCGACAAGCTGAAGCAATCCTGGTTCGATTGCTACATCGGCCGCGCGCTCAACCCCGAGCAGCACTTCGCGACGCTTGCGGCCAATCCGGCGAAGGCCCTGCAGGCGACCCGCGACTGGTGGGATCGGCGGCGGGCGGAGTTCCAGGTCCGCACCCCCGACCCGCAGTTCAATGCCTTGATGAACTGGACCCGCTGCACGACCGAGTATCATCGCCAGGGGCCGGGGCTGGTGCTCGGGGTGCAGTTCTGGATCATGTACAGCCACATCTCCACCGGCTGGTATGGCAAGGAGTGGGGCGGCGACCATGCCGCAATGGAGGAATGCCTGCGGCTCTACGGGGCCATGCAGGGCGACAACGGCTTCATCCGCTGGGTGTCACCTTCACTGGTCGGCTTCGACGCCGAGGACAACACGCCGTACTGGGTCGATCAGGTCTGGCGGCACTACACCTGGACGGGAGATAAGCAGTTCCTGCGCGATCTATGGCCCGTCGTGCGCAAGGCCGTCGCCTGGATGCGCAAGCAGAACGACCCCGCTGATGACGGCCTGTTCCGGGACTTCTACGAGTACTGGAACTGCGACTCGAACGGCAAGGGCCCCAAGGCCGCAGCCCCGAGCGCGATGGCCTGGGCGATGCTCGACCGCGCGGCGCGGATTGCGGCGGTCCTGGGCGATACCACCGCCCAGCGCGAGTACCAAGCCCTCGCCGACCGGACGCGGACGCAGGTCTTCCGGCAGCTTTGGCGCGAGGACGCCAGGCGGCTCGGCTCCATCGGCTCCGACGACATCTGGCGCGGGCATCCGCAGACCTGGGAGGAGTATCTGGCGATCAATGCGGGCCTGCTGTCGCCCGATCAGGGCCGACGGGCGATGCGCTGGCTGGCGGCGCACTACGGCTTCGAGCCGCAGCGAGGGGTGAAGCTGCTCGCCTCCAGCGACTGGTTCCCGATCCGCTGGAGCGACCAGTGGGTGCCGACGGGAGACACCTGCCTCGCGGCGCTCGCGGGGATGAAGTCCGGCGATACCGAACTGTGGTGGCCGTATCTGAAGACGGTCGTCGGCTCCTCATTCCACAGCGATTTTCCGGGCATCAACATGGGCATCTCGAACATGGGCGCGGGCGGGGGCGACCGCGAGGATGTCGATTCGGTCGATCCGCACTGCCATGTGGCCGTCCGAGGCGTCTTCGGCATCGAGCCGGCTCTGCAGGAGGGGCGCATCGACATCTGCCCGGCGTTCCCGGATACCTGGCGCGAAGCGGCGATTAAGACGCCGGATGTGAGCTACACTTACCGGCGCGTGGGCAACCGGGCCACCTTCCGCATCCAGACGCCCCGTCCGACCGTGAAGCGGGTGCGAGCGAATCTGACGGGACCTGAAGTCATGACGAAGGCGGAGACCCTGTCGGTCGTCACAATACCCATCGGCCCTGCCGTTGCGCCCCCGAAGCTGCCCGAACACCCGCCGATCCTCGCGGAGCAGCAGCCGCCGACCGAGGCCGACACCGGGCCGGCCCTTAAGGCCGAAGATCGAGCGCGGCAAATCCTGTTTGATCTGTCTGCGGCCTGCAACAAGACCGCGGAGGAGTTCAGCGCCACCGCATTCATCTTCGATTCCGGCGACAGCCCGCAGTCCGTGGCCGGCTGGTGGGGCAATCCCGGCCTCACGATGCCGCCGACACCGCGGGTTCTGGAGGCGAAAAACGGCGTGACTTTCATCGTCTCCGGCCGACCGGAGTTCACCACCGGGCCGGCGCCGAAGAACTTGTTGGCGTTGGCAAGCTGGAAGCCGTATCCGCTGCCCGGCGGAGCGGTCATCCCGGTGGGCAGCAAGTGCGAACGCCTGTGGCTGCTGCTGCAATCCTACGTGCACCCGGTGCGCAACTACGTGCCGAACGGTGAGGTCGTGCTGCACTACGCGGACGGCGGCACGGACATCGTCTCGCTCATCCCGCCCTTCAACCTCGACTGCTACTTCCAGCACTTCAGCCGCCAAGGGGTGCCCGTGCCCCTCGGCAACATCGGCCCCGGAAGCTTCGTCGAGAGCAGCATGTCCTTCGCCCATGCGGACGCGCTTCAGATCCCCTGTGACGGCGCCAGGACGCTCGCCTCGGTCGAGTTGCGCGCGACCTGCAGCGAGGCGGTGATCGGGCTCGCGGGGATGACGGCGCTGGCGGCGCAAGGGCAGTGAGGCTGCCCCCGGCAGCACCTTGTAACGACTGAAGAGGTCCGTGGCGGGAATGAGACTGACGGCATAAAATCTGACTTTAATAGGGCATCATACAGGATATAATGCCATTAATCATATAAATATTACTGAATAATCAGATTTCGTGCAACATTTCATAGATTAAACTGGAGGTAATCTTAAGCTTATCTTGACATGGCCGCGAACTGTACTCCATACTCACTCGCGTGGGGTAGCGCGTGGATACAGAGTACCGAGATGCGGGAAGTCACCAGACCCCTCAACTATCTCGTCCTGTTGTTGGTTGCAGCCGTTCTCCTGGGACTGGGCATCGGCCCCGTTGGGGCAGTCCCGAATATCGGCGTCCTTGACCTGACGGCCCCTTCCTCCCCTGCCAAGAGCAGTCCCTCCCCTCTTGCCTTCGCTGGTGATGTAGGCAGCGTCACGCGCCTCGAGGCTTTGCCGGGCGGCGGCCTGAAGGCCGTTGGCGGCCGTGTCCACGCGCCCGAGGAGTTCGATGTGCTCTGGTGCCATCAGGCGGAGGGGTTCGGTATGCCTTTCGGGCCGGAGCAGAACGCCGATCTGCTCGCATATCTCAACGGGGGCGGCGTTATGCTCCTGTCCGGCGGCGCGAGCCGGTTCCTGAGCGATCTCAACATCGACCCGCCCCGCGCCGGGGCTGTCGGGCCGCCCGAGTCGTCGACATTGACGGTGATCGAGGCATCGGCAAGCCAGCGTTCGCACCCGTTGTTCGCAGGTCTCGACCCCGGTCGACCGATCCCCATCGGCAGTTCAGTGGCCCCGAACGACTTGATGCGCCTGGGGATTCCCGGCTCGCCCCTCCCCGGCGTTTCCTCTCCGACCGGCGACGTTTCGCCTGAGCCTGTAATCATGGAATACACGATTGGCAAAGGCAGGGTCATTCTCATGGGTTGGCCCGTTCCCGCCCCGGACCGGCTGCGTGGTTCTTACCGCGCGAATCTGAAGCGCCTTCTCGAAAACGCCCTGACATATCTTGCGAATCTGAACGGCAATCGCGCGCGGCTCGTCCGGCCTCCGGGTGACGGCCTGTTGTATGCGCGCGTCGCCGGCGTTCCCTTCCTGATGGCATCTCAGCCGACCCGCCTCAGGCCTGACTTCCCCGGTGTGCATGTCAATGTGACCCTTTCCATGGAAGCTTCAGCCCACGCGATACCCGCCTCGGGCGGGCTGTGGGTTGCCGAGCAGGGAGCCGGACAGACGCTCGACACGGACGTCCTCGGCGTAACCTCGTACCTGAGTTCACGGGCGCCGCGGCCGGTGTCGGACCTCGAGCCTTTTCCCCTGTCTCAGCCGCTGTTCGGGGCGCTCGTCCTCCCGCCGCCGGTGATGCACAGCATCCTGCTGGCGCGAGTAGCGGAGGCGTCCCTCACGCAGAGAGCCGACGCGGAAAACCCTGTCGCTCACACGCAGCCTTCGCCCTCAGCGCACGCCACGCTCGCAGACGAGATCGCGCGGCTGGGCCTCGCCGACCCCGATTACCTGTCGGATCGCCCGCTGTGGAGCGGCCACCTGCTCATGCTTGACGAACAGGAGAGGCGGACCGCGACTGAGAATCCGAAGACGTCCGAAGCCGGTCTCAGCGGACTGGCGGAAGACGGGGCAGCTTTCCGGTCTGTCGCAAGGCAGGAGGCCGACCTTCGGACGCAGTCCGTCTTAACCCGGCACGGGCTGCCAGAGCGACAGTGCGCGTTGGTGGCGCTTTTCCTGGTGCTGCTGGCGGTGCCGGCTGTTCGTGTCGGGCCGGTCGTCGGCCGCGCGGTCGCGTCCTGGCTCAGCGCCCGTACCGGCGGCCACTGGGCCTTACGGTTCGTCGCATTCTGCCTGAGCCGGCCACGTAACGATATTCCGGGGGTAAAGAACTTCGCCAAGATCTCCGGCACGCTCTACCGCGGCGCGCAGCCCACGCCTGAAGGGCTTGCGCGGCTGAAGGCGATGGGTGTCAAGACGATCATCAACCTGCGCGAGACGGACGACGACATCTCCCAGATGATCGATCTGCACCTGAAGCACGGCCGGTTTTCGCTCGACCTGTTCGAGCCGGACGAACGGCTGCTTGCCACGTTCCTGAACGTCGTCGCCGATCCGCAGAACAGCCCGGTATTTGTGCACTGCTTGATGGGCGCAGACCGCACAGGAATCGCGGTCGCCATGTACCGCATCCGGGAGCAAGGGTGGCCGGTCGGTGCAGCCATCGCCGAGATGTACCGCTTCGGGTTCAACGAGATGTGGGCCGGTCTGTTCCGATACCTGGACCGGGCCGCGCTCGATCGCCCGCGGTCAAAGCGGCCCGCGCGAGGGCGCGCGCGGCGGGCGGAAGTTCAGGCCGTGGAGTCCGGGGTAACACTGATTGCACCGATGCGCAACACTGGGAGGCATGAATGGACTGAGGACATCAGATATGATAGTCTGCTCGAGGACGCCGATGAAGGACGAACGGCGTTGAACCACAGAGGACACAGAGAACGGCTGGGAAACGGCCCGCCTGCCCCGCGATAAGTGTTAAGGGACGTTGCCGTTCTCTGTGTCCTCTGTGTCTCGGTGGTCAATCGCCGTCCATTTCTCCGCAGGGCATCTCATTGCCGAGCAGGGCCGCGCAACCGGCATAGTAATACTACCTACAATTGAAAGACGCACCCCCGCCGAAGGCGGCACTTGACACGCCTGCGGTTTGTGCGCGATGATCTGTGCCGTTGTCGGAATCCCGGCTGCCCAGGAAGATGCCTCAGGCCACCAAATCACGAAGATGTCCAAGATTGCTCCTCGCGGCGATTGCCTTGCTGCCGCTGAGTGCCGTCCCCGCTATATCGCAGCCGCGCATCGGCGTCGTGGACTTCTCCGCGCCTGCCGCCTCATCCCGCAAGGCGGCGTCTCCCCTCGTTTTCGCCGATGACGCCGGACGCGTCACTCATCTGGAGGCGCTGCCTACCGGCGGGCTTGGAGCCTCGGGCGGGCGTGTCTACGCGCCTGAAGAGTTCGATGTGCTGTGGTGCCACCAAGCCGGCGCTGCCGGCGCGCCGATCGGGGCGGGACAGAGCGCCGACCTGCTTGCCTACTTGCAGGGGGGCGGCGCGATTCTCATATCCGGCGCTGCCGGCAGGCTTGTGAGCGATCTTGGCATCGACTCGCAACGCATGACTATACCAGGGCCGCTTCGGTCTGCGGCACTGAACGCGGTCGAGGTCTGTGTCGATCAGCGTTCGCACCCGCTGTTCTCCGGTCTCGACCCAACCCGGCTTATCCCGATTGGCGCGCCGGCGGCCGGGGGCGAACCGGCAACCCGCGCGACCGTGGTCCCGTTCTCTTCAGCCCCGACTTCCACAGAGGAATCCGTGCCCGACCCGGCGATCGTGGAATACTGGGTCGGCAAAGGCAGACTCATCCTCATGGGCTGGGATCCCTCTGCTCTCGACAGGCTTCCGGGGTCTTACCGCTCCAATCTGAAGCGCCTGTTCACGAACGCTCTAACGTACCTCGCGCAATCGAACAGCAACCGGGCGCGCCTGGTCGTCCCGCCGGGCGGGGGCCTGTACCTGCGCATCGCCGGAGTTCCCTTCCTGAGCGCTCTGGAGCCGGTGGCGCTAAAGGACGGCCCTGCCGGCGCAGGCACGGTCGCTATCTTGTCGACAGACGCCTCGGCCTCTGCGACGCCGGCGGAGGGCGGGCTGTACGTCGCCCGGCAGCGGTGCGAGGCAGGCAGCGCCGTCACCAGGACGGCCCTGGGCATGACCGTGTACCAGGGCGCGCAGCCGCAGATGCCTGCTCCGGTCATCCAGCCGGAGCTGGGAGTCGGCGTACCGCCCGGTGCGGCTGCCCCTGCTTCCCCCGTGCTGCGCAGCGAGTTGCTGGCAAGGATCGTCGGGGCGCCCGGCCCGGGAGGGGTCGCCACGGAAGGGCCGCCGGCCACAACCGACCCCGCTTCACAGGCGCTTGCAAGATTCACTCGCGAGATCGAACACGCGCTCGCGGCGCGCGCGGGCCAACTGCTGCCGCCGGGCGCGTCGTCTGCCGACCGGCTGGTCGAGTTTGAAGAGCAAGCAAGACGGATTGCCGCCACACCCTCCAAGACGTCCGAAATCGGCGCCCGCGAGGCGATGGCGGAGGGGACCGAAGGCCAGGAACCCCCGACAGCGATGGTCCGCCCTGTGGCCAGGTCCGAGGCTGAAACCCAAGAGGAGGCCCGCCAGGCTCAGCGCCGACTCGCCGGGCGGGTGTGGGCGTTGGTAGTCCTTCTCCTCATCCTCATGGCGCTGCCGGCGATCCGCGCCTGGCCTGCGGTCAGCCGGATGAGCCCGTTCTGGCTCAGCGTGCAGCCCCGTGGCCGCCGCAGGGGAACCCGCATCATCGTCTACCCCCTGACGCGCCCGCGCGATCACATTCCGGGCCTGCCTAACTTTGCGGCGGTCTCCCCCCCCCTGTGCCGCGGCGGGCAGCCGGATGCCGACGGCTTCGCGCAATTGAAAGCCCTCGGCATCAAGACGGTGGTCAACTTTCGCGAGAGCGATACCGACCGGGAGTACCTTCAGGGGCTGGGGCTGCAGTACGTTCATATCCCGTTCACCCACATCTCGCTGGGCGACGAGAAGGTCGCGGACTTCCTGCAAGTTATCGAGGACCCCGCGAACCATCCGGTCTTCATGCACTGCGAGTGGGGTTCCGACCGCACGGGGGCAATGACGGCGATCTACAGGGCTGCGGAACAAGGGTGGCCGATGGAGATTGCGGCGAGGGAGTTGCTTCGCTTCGGGTTCGACCCGGACTTCCGGGACCTTCTATGGTATCTGGCTCTTTTCGATGCCGGACGCGTCCGACGCGTCATGGCAAGCACGCAGCCGCCACGCATCCAGGCAGTGCCTTAATGCGTGGCGGCTCCCCCCCGATCTTGCGGCCGGGTCGTACCCCCCATATCCCCCGACCCCCGTACCCCCCACCGGTCCCCCACCCGTGCCGAAAGACGATTCATCAGCTTCTGACCTGCGCCTCGACTTGGTCAAGTCTGTCACGGGGCGTATCGCGTAGACATAAGTAGATTACAGCGCGATGCGCCGGAAGACAATGCGTAGAATCCCTGAAAACGGCATGTATTTCTACTGAGAGCGTGTGCGGGGGGCACCGATACTGGAGGCGATCGCAAAAGCCTGTAGGAGCACTCTCCAGAGTGCGAACAAGCCGTTATTCCCGCTATAATGAAATAGATAATGACTAATATATGTCATTATAGCGGCATATTAACGGCAATCGCGGTCTGGAGACCGCTCCTA
>Ga0181520_10012859_pt1 | contig 10677 bp, 9 predicted proteins | sample PEATcosm2014_Bin_29_FD_132451 | JGI IMG/M metagenome (GOLD analysis project Ga0181520, IMG submission 132451) | Peatland microbial communities from MTU Mesocosm Facility, Houghton, MI, USA - PEATcosm2014_Bin02_30_metaG | ecosystem: Environmental > Terrestrial > Soil > Wetlands > Peat | place...
GCCCCAATTTTCATCAGCCGCCGAAGCCTGCGTCAGGGCGTAAACGGTTTTTATGCCAAGCCTTTGTTCCGCTTCGTCAAAAATATCTTTATAGACCACATCGGCCGGATTTTTGTTGGCGTAAAACATTATAATGGGACGCGGCTGATTTTTATCAAGCAAATTTTTAATCATACTGCGAAACGGAGTAATGCCGATGCCGCCGGCAATGAAAACATATTTTTGTTTGGGATTTTTTTTCAGGGTAAAATCGCCTGCCAATTGCCCGGCCGAAATTCGATCTCCGGGTTTCATCGAGAGTAGGGATTTTTTAAATGAGCTGGCTTGGGGATAAAATTTTACTCCCATAATAACTTCGTTTTCGGTGGGCGAAGAGGCTATGGTAAAGTAGCGGCGGTTGCCGCGGCTGTCCGCCCGTTTATGCCCCAGCGTCCATTCGAGATATTGTCCGGGGGTGAATTTAAGCTTTTTATCGGATTTAAAAACAAAATTGTAAACATCCGGAGACAGCCGGATTTTTTCCTTCAGAGTCAGCATAAGTTTTTGTTTGGGGCCGACAAGGTAGGAAAAAATATTGCCAATAACCAAAGCCAATTCCGGGGAGAAATACAAATTGCCAATGTGAACCTGGGGCGCGAATAAAATGCCGACCAAAATGCCGTACCATATTTGCAAATTTTTGGTGGGCGGAGTCGTTAGCGGTTCGGTCAGCATTACAAAGGCAAAAAAGAACAGGGGAGAGTCGATTAATGCCTGTTTGGCTAAAGTGCTAATGTTACTGCCTTGATAAATTCCCAAACCCAGAGTTGTTACAATGGCCGTAATTAAAAAAGCAAAAACTAAATCGCTTCTTTGGATTTTTCTCACAATCAGCAGGCCGGTTATAAGGACAACAGGTAGCATCGCGGCGGTCCCCACCCACCAGCTCGCGGGCTGGTTTATGGCAAAGGCCGTAATTACCACGGCTATGGCCGCGGGGTTAAAAATATGTTTTTTATTTATGGCTAAAATATATTTTCCTGCCATGGCCAGCACCGCGGCCCAGAACAAAAAAATATAATAGTTTACATTCAAGCCTTTGGCCGGAGTAATAATCAGCGCCAAGATTAAAGCGGTAATATAAACCGATTCCACGTTTGTTTGCGCTTTAAAAGTTCTGGCAAAAACCCAATTGGCCAAAAGGCTCACGGCCAGCAAAAAACCGGTGGAAAAAATTAAGTCAAAAAAGTTGTACGGCAAAATTCCAAACAGACTTAAAACCGCGGCCACGGCTAAAATCGCGATCAAGCAGTATAGAACCAGCCGGTACATGGTGATGCGATTGAGGAAGTTGTCGACGAGCGTTAACATATTATGTCCAAGAGTGAAATGGGTTGAAATTGGGAAATATATGGAAATGTATGGTGTTACAGTTTATTTCCTAATTTCTACCTATTTCCATTTATTTCTTTTGTATATTTTTTCCACCCGCTTGTCATTGTCGCAATCCCGTCCTTATCTATAATATACCCTTCCAGACCGACGAGCGATTCTATAAAGTTTATTCCGGCTTTGCCAATGGCAAAGGCGGCGGTGGCAAAGCGGTCGGCTTCATAAACGTTAGGGCCAATGACGCTAAGGCTGACAATGTCGGTAATTGTTTGGCCGGAGCTTTTTGGATTGTAAATATGCTGGCCGCGGATGTAAGTGCCGGAAGTGGCAATACCCTCATCGTGGCCAAAATATGCCACCTTGACTATCTCATTTTGCTTAAAAGGATTTTTAATCCCTACTTGCCAGAGCTTGCCGTCTTTATTTTTGCCGCTGACCTGAACGTCGCCGCCGGCTTCCACGTAGTAGTTTTTGAATCCCGATTTTTTCAATAAATCAGAAGCATTCAGTATCGCCCAGCCTTTAACCAAGCCCGAAGGATCCAGTTTGCCGTTTAAACTAATGTCAAAATATCCGCCCGTTTGTTTTTTTGTTTCTTCCGATAAAGCCAAAATAGTTTTCATATCTTGGCTAAAATCTTTGGCGCTGATTTCGCCGCGGTTTATTTTGCTGATTTCGCTCTCCGATTTGTAAGTGCTGAATTTTTCGTCGATGTAGGCAAAGTACTTAAAAATTTTGCCGATGTCTTCCTCGCGGACATTGCCGTCAACGACCTCTACAGTAATCGGCATGCCCATAAGGACTTTCGTTTGTTTCATATCTAGGGTGTTTATAATTTCACAATTTCCATTATTTCACAATTTCGTTTTTTGGAAATTGGGAAATTAATGAAATAAGGAAATTACATTGCTTGAGATAATGCCGACTGCAAAGATTGCTCAAACGCCTGGCTGTCCTGGGTGGCTCCTGAGACAATATCCACGTTCGCGCTTTGGGAGGCTATAGCTTCGCTTTTTAAAATCGGCATAGCCTGCTGGCCGATTTGCGCGGAGTGGCCGCGGTCCGTGGGGTATTGCAAAATTTGCACGTCGGTCAGTCTGCCCCCGGAAATAACCGCCGCCACCTGGACGCCGCCGTAAAAAGCATCGGCAACCGAGCCGGTGTAAGTGCCGTCTTTATATTGTCCGGCAGGATTTTTAGCAACCGCTGCGGGGGCAGGAGTTGGCGTCGGAGCAGACGCGGGAGTCGGAGTTGGATTGATAGCTGTCGGCATAGCCGAAGCCGCCGGTTGCTTTGCCGCCGGCTGGGTTTGAGTTGACGTGTCAGGAGGATTTTGGGAAGCTGAAGATTGGTTTGTTTGGGCCGCAGGGGTATTTATAGAGACTACCGGCGGAGCTGAATTTAGATGCTGATAAATCGCGTAGCCTGAAAATACACAAATGACGCCAAGAGAAAGTAAAACTTTTTTCATAGGGCATATTTTTTAAAATTTTATGACTATAGCTATATTACGTTTTTTAAAGCGGAAAATTGCACCATCATTCCACCATAACGTGGACGTCGGTCCGTTCGCGCGAAACGCGAATCCACAGGGCGGCGACGGCGCCGATTAGCACCAGCACCGAAGCCCAAAAGAATACCGTGTTATAAGCCGCGATTTGGGCTTTTAAAATAATCAGCGCGATGAAAGCTTTATAATCGGCCGGGTTTTGAGCGCGCAGAACGCTTTGGCGCGCCAGATTTAAAACATTGCTGTTGGTGGAGTTGGTGAGCAGAGTGCTGAATATGGCAATGCCAAAGGCTCCCGCAATGTTGCGGGCCAGGGCCAAAACCGAAGAAGCAATGCCGATTTCATGCTGGTCAACCACCGAGGCGATAATGTTGGTGCGCTGGGCCATGCCAAAGCCCAGGCCAAAAGCCATAATTGACAGCGGCCAGATAATGGCCATGGCCGAGGCGCGGGGATCCAAAGTTTTGGAAAACATAAAAATGCCGAACGCGGCCACCAGCGTGCTGGCGGAAATCACGTAGCCCGGGCGAACCCTTCCAATCAGGTTGCCGCCAATGGGCGCGGCAATCATCAGCGCCGCAGCCATGGGAATAAATAAATATCCGGCCCGGGTGGCATCGTAGCCCAAAAAAGTCTGCGCGAAAATCGGGATTAAAAACACGCTGCCCATCATTCCCATAAAAACAATAAAATTATTCCACAGTGTGTTGACAAAAGCCGGAATTTTGAAAAATTTTAAATCCACAATCGGCTCTTCCGAAAAATGTTCTATGCGGATAAAAATTGCCGTAAAAACTACGGTCGTCAAATAACAAAGCCAAGAGTAACCCGCGGTCCAGCCCCAGGTGGTACCCTGATCCAGCACCAGCACCAAAGCCGAAAGCGCCACGCCCAGGGTTATTGCTCCCCACCAGTCAAAGTGCACGGTCTTGTGTTCGGACACCGATTCTTTGACAAAAGTTATGGCCATTAAAAGGCCGATAATACCCACGGGAATGTTAATTAAAAAAACCGAGCGCCAGCCGAAGTTGTCTATAAGCGGGCCGCCGATGAGCGGGCCGAATACCGCCGCGGCCGCGAACGATGACGACCAAATTCCCAGAGCCTGGGCGCGCTCCTTGCCGTGCTTAAAGGTGACGGCCAAAATAGCCATGGCCGTGGGGTAGTCGGCGCTTCCGGCAATGGACTGGATGACGCGGAAAACAATCATGGAGCTTAAATTCCAGGCCAGACCGGCCAAGGCCGAACCGAAAATAAAAATGGAAAAGCCCAAAATGTAGATTTTTTTCCTTCCCAGAGTGTCGCCGAGCTTGCCCCAAATGGGCACAAAAATGGCATTGGCCAAAATATAGGCCGTGGCAATCCAGCCCGCGGAAGAGACGCTGATGTTAAAGTCGGTAATAATTTTTGGCAAAGCCAAATTCACAATGGTCTGGTCCAGCCGGCCCAAAAAAGTGCCAATGATTACAGTTAAAAGAACCCACCATTTGAGGAAGGATTCTTTTTCCGGTTCGGGCTGATCGGCTGGTTTGTCAATGGCAGTCTCCATACATGTATCGAATTTACGAATCCGGACGAATCTACGAATCTCTACGAATCTCTACGAACCTACGAATTCGTAATTCGTGGGGATTCGTAGATTCGTTCCATTCGTGGATTCGATTTATTTGGTGAATATCGTGAGCTTCGCCGACATCCCGTTTTTTAACTCCGGATATTGATTGGTGTCAAAGCGAACCTTGACATCAAATTGTTGTTCCTCGCGCGAATCGGAAATATTAAAGACTACATCCTGCTGGTTGGCGCTGGGGCTGACCTCATCCACCACTCCCTGGTATATTTTGGAGCCGAACGCGTCCGCGGTAAACGTCGCGAGCTGTCCCACGTGGATTTTGCTTAAACCCTTGTCTTCGTCAATGGTGCCGACTACCCTAAGCTGGGTAGGATCAATCATGCTTACAACCACCTGTCCGGGGTTGAAGTTTGTGCCGATGTCATTTTGCACGGAGACAATTTCCCCGGCAACCGTGGTTTTAATAATTTCGCTCCCAACTTCGGCCACCGGAGTGTTGGCGGCTACCATATCGCCTTCGTTGACGTAAATGGCCTGGAGCTGTCCGGCCGCGGTGGGGGAAAGGTTGATTATGGGTGCGGTAACTATAGATGTATCTATGCTTACCCGCGTACTGGCCATTTGCCAGTAAACCAGCCCGCCGACAATTATTAAAGCCAGGGCAACGGTGCCCCCGCTTTTTACCCATTTATTTTTCAGGATGCTGGTTTTGGGTTTTTCAGTTTCCGCGGTTTTGATAGTTTGGTCTTCGGGTTGTTCGTTATTATTATCCATAGTTGATTATTTAGAGTTTAAATTTATACTAGTACTAGGGGGTTAAGGATTACGGATTTTTTACAGATATACGGATACTACGATTATCCGTATATCCGTATGTCCCATCCGTAATCCGTAACCTTTATTAATTTCCAAAAGAAGCGACCATTTGTCCTTTGGTCAGGCCCGAAGTTACTTCCACGTTTCCGTTGAGATCCGAAATTCCGGTTTGGATTTGGGTTTCCTGGGTTTTGCCGTTGCCAGCGGCGGGATCGGTTAACACAAATTCCTGGTTGCCTTTGGTAATTACCGCGGTTTGGGGAATTATTAAAACTCCCGTGTGGGTCTGGTCGGTAATAAGCACGTTGGCGCTCATGCCGGTTTTTATGCGGCCGTCCAACTGATTAAATTCCAGAGTAGTTTTGTATGTGGATACGCCGTTTTGTACCGTGGCGCCCGGATCAATGGCAATAACGCTGGCGCCGAACGGGGAGGCGGTGCCATAGGCATCGAGTGTCACCTGCGCTTGGTCGCCGAGTTTAATTTTGCCGATGTCGGCTTCCGAAACATAGGCAATGATTTCCAGATTTTGGCCGGAGATCATTTTTACCGCGTCTGTTCCCGGAACCAAAGCGCTGCCCGGAACCGTTTCGCCGATTTTGGTGTCCACGGCGGTTATTACGCCGTCAATCGGCGCGGTTAAAGTATCATTGTTGTAATTGTTTTGCGCATTTTGTACGGCCGCCTGGGCGGTTTCCACCTGTGCCTGGGCCGAGGCGATGTCTTCGGGTCTCGGCGGAGTTTGCGCCAGCTGTAAATTAGCTTGGGCCTGGGTCAGGGCGGCCTGGGCGTTGTCCACCGCGGCCTGCGCGCTGACCGTGGCCTGGTTCTGGGTTTGCAGGGCCGCGTTGTAAGCGTTTAAATTAGATAAATAAGTTGAGGCCTTGGTGTTGGGAATTAAAACCGTCCAGGTGTCGCTAGGGTAAATTGTTCCGGGCGGGAATTGGATATAAAGGCCTTTGGTGCCGAGAGGGGACGGACCGGTTGTGCTAACGAGATTGCTTCCGCTTTCCAGGCCGCTGTAGGAAAAGTTTAAGCCCGATCCGGTGTTAAAAATTTTAATATCGTATTCGCCTTGGGACGAGCCGGTGTAGGTGCCGGAAATTGTCGGGTTAATAGAAGATAAATTTTCGGACGCGGGGGTGGCGGCGAGTCCGGAGTTTAGCAAAGCAATTTGGGCGTTGTTGACTATTAAATTTTGCTGGGCAACGGTGGCGGCCTGGGTTTTTTGCGCGTTGTCCAAAGCGGTCTGCGCCGTCTGGACCGCGGCCTGGCTAACTGTAAGCTGGGCGCCGGTGTCGCCGTTAATAAGTTTTTGATAGTTGGCCTGGGCTACGGCTAAAGCGGCCTGAGCCTGGCTTAAAGCGGCCGAGGCGGCCGAGGAATCCAGTTTAACCAAGACCTGGCCTTTTTTTACGCTGTCTCCGGCGTCAACGTCTATTTCCGAGACCGTGCCGCCATTTTCAAAAGCCAAAGACAAATCCTGCGAGGCGTCCACGGTGCCGTCTACATTTACGGCCTGGGTAATATCGGCTTTTTTTACCTCCGTGAAAGTAATTTGCGGTCGCTTGGTAAGCTTTAAGCTAACAAAAATTCCGGCTGCCAAAATTACCGCGATGCTGATTGTTGCAAATAAAGTGTGTTTGCTCATAAATGTGCTAGTTAACTAATCTGCTTAATATATTAACTAATTCCAACTGTTCTTTTGGGCTGATTTTATTTAAAAGTTTTTTAAAAATTTTACAGCGGTCCAAAACGGCCTTCTGCATTACTGTCTCGCCCTTTTTTGTCAGCTTTAGATATACTGCCCGGCGGTCGTTTTTGTCCGCGCTTCTGGCCACGTAACCCTCTTTGACTAAATGGTCTATCAGCGCCGTGGCCGACGGGGGAGTAATAGCCAAAAAATCCGCCACCTGCTTCATCGGCACCCGTTTTTGTTCGCCTATCAGCCTTAAAGTTTCGGTATGCGCCAAAGGAAGTTGAAAAAACGGACTGCTTAAATCCAGCCTCTGCTTAAGTCCCCTGGATACGCTAAAAAACAAACTCACGATTTTTTCCGCCGAATTTTCGGTCATATTTTTATCCAGCACCTTCCATAATGCCACTAGCTTGGCTATGGAGGAGTTGGTTTTTTAATTACCCCAGCAGGTTTTAATGTTCCTAAGGAAGGTGCTGGATTGATGCTTAGATGTTCAAAATGTTAGATAATCTAATAATATATTATTCTTCGCATATTGTCAAGTCCGTATATCATAACAATTTATAGCGAGTATATTGCTGCTAGCATAAAATGCGGCCGCATTTTATGCTAGCAAAATGGGTTCTAACTATATATTTAAAGCTAGGTCGACTTTTACCCCAGGCTATGGACAGGTTGAGTTTTTTTGTTATATAATAGAGGGTCTTTTGGCAATATTTTTTTCTGTAGCCTTAGACTAATAGACAGGAGGAATAAACGTGAAGCAAGGACTTTTTGAGGTCTTTGGCGAAGGTAAGCTCGGCCTGAAAGCCGATGACCTAAACCAACACTCTCTAGCTATCATTGAATCTGGTATGGTCATTCCGGAAGGGATGGTTATTGCAACCCAGATTTTTGACTGGCTCGTGGAAGATTACAGCCTCAGCGAAGGAGTTCTGTTTGAAGACATCGAAAAGCACGGTTGTCCGAATTTTCTCTTGTCTGTCAACGAAGAAATTCTTGGCAGGATGGAGGCGGGCAAGCCCTACGCGATTCGCTCTTCGGCACTCTCCGAACGCGGCGGCACCGGAATCTACAAATCCACGTTCTTTTGGCCATCCGGCAACAAGGACGAAGATCTGCAAGGACTGTGGCGCTGTGAGGCGCAAGTCTACGCAAGCGAATTTACTGCCGATGCCAGGCTCTGGCGCGAACGCAACAACGCTCCAATCGGCATGGCAATACTCATCCAGCCGATAATCGGATTCCATTTCGACAAATACTTCCTGCCACCTCTGGCAGGAACGGCTTACACTTCTTATCAGGGTCTGCCGACTGTCCGGGCCGTTTTGGGTCTCAGCACTAAAGCAGTCAACGGCGAAGGCAGGATCTACAATGTCCCGTCCGATCATGCCCTGAATCTTCAAAGGGATATGTGGGATCAGGAGAAAGTTGACGCGCTTACTGCTGACGGAATCTGCCAGACACCGACGCAGTTCGAAGAAATCCACGGCGAACTCGGCTGTTGCTTTGCGGCTTTCAACAAGCTGTTTGAGCACCTGGCCGAACTTCAGAAACACGGCAACTTCTATCTCGAGTGGGCAGCTTACCAGGACACCATCTACATCGTCCAGTGCGCGCCCTATGAAGACCGTCTGCCCGGCGACCTATCCTTTGACAGCAGTAACTACTTCGCTCTTCTTGAGGGCAAGGATGTTCTACACTCCGGCCGCGCGACCTGCAAGTGCGTAGTTTACGTCAAAGCCTGGTCAGTCAAGATCGCCCACCTGTTGGAAGACCTGAATGAAAACGTCAAAGACCACCTGCTGATCATCCTGCAAGATGCCACGTCCGAGCTTGCCAACCTGATGACAAATGAGTTTGGCACGCATGAAGACGCGCGGCTGGCTTTTCGACACTTCAGCAATGCTTTGGCCGTGGTCGAACAGCAGTATACCTACACCGAACACCAGTGGGAGAATCTCCACGCACAAGGGAAAACCCGTGCCGACCACAGCAGTGGCCGCGGTGCCTCGCATTTTGAGCAGCTTTGCGGCAGGGTCAACATCCTGTACATCGGCGCGCAGTTCGATGAAGTTCCCTTACTTGCTCTCCCCGGTAAAATCAACTACCGCGGGGACGAGGACATCTGCATCTGGGAAACCGAAGCCGAAGTCGTAGTAGACGCCGCCAAGAAAACCGGCTTTGTCTACATTTCGAAGCAGGTCTATGGGAAAAAGAACGAATTTTCCTAATGCCTGGTTCAAGGTTGGGCGGACGACTTGCGGACCATCGCTGGCCAAGCCAGTAACTCCGGCGACGACGAGATGTCGGCCCACTTCTACAACCTCTCCTACGCCATCGGGCCGGATACCGGTCCTATCGGCTACTACCAATTCGAGCTGGACAAGGAATATCTGGCGTTACCTGATGTCGGCGGCGTCGCAGGTATCATCGAAAGTTTGAAAGCCGTCCTCGCCAATGGCTGGCAGCATGTCCATCCCGATGTCTGGGAATCCGGCATGAAGGACTACTTCGAGCAGCTCCTCGCTCACCTCACGCAGTAAATTATGACGCCTGCCTGATTCGGATTCGGATCAGGTGGGCGCTTCTTTTTTGTTAACATAGATAAAAAATGATATAATAGTGCTATATGAAAATAGTTTTTAGAATTTTATTTACGGCTTTGGGGGTTTTGGTGGCCGCGAACATAGTGCCGGGGATTAGCGTGGCGGGATTTTGGACCGCGGTTTTGGTCGCCATCATCTTGGGCATTTTAAATGTTACCATTGGGCCGTTGCTTAAACTGCTGACCTTGCCTTTGAGCATTGTGACTTTTGGATTTTTTTGGCTGGTGATAAACGCCTTTATGTTTTGGGCCGCAAGTTTCATAAAGGGTTTCCACGTGGGCGGATTTTGGGCCGCATTTTTTGGGAGCTTGATTGTGACAATTGTCTCAATGCTTGGCAGGTGGCTGGTTAGAAAATCGGATAGGCACTATTATGGCCAAATCTAAAATTTCGTGATAAAATATTAAAAATGGATAAGAGCCAAAGTCTTATCCTTTCTTTTTGAGTTCAAGATCGCGGGCTTAGTTATGGATTTTTGGTCAAATTTTTTTTATAAATATCGCAGGGTAATTAAAGCACTGGAGCTGTTCTTGCTTATAGCCGGTCCCGGTCTTTTGGTAATGATTGCCGACAACGACGCCGGCGGAATTACCACATACGCGGCCACGGGTTCGCGGTACGGCTACGGCCTGTTGTGGTTTTTGGTGATTTTGGGGCCGGTGGCGTATTTTGTCCAGGAAATGACCGTGAGGCTCGGCGCTGTAACCAAGCGCGGCCACGCGGAAGCCATTTTTGACGCCTTTGGCTCTTTTTGGGGCTGGTTTTCTTTGCTTGATTTGGTGCTGTCGGACTGGTTGACTTTAATTACCGAGTTTATTGGCATGACCGCGGCCATGAGCATTTTCCATATTCCAGCCTGGGTGACTATCATCGCGGTCTGTATAATTATGGGCGCCATGGTTTTACAAGGCCGCTACTGGACCTGGGAAAAAATCGCGTTTTTGTTTGCCGCCTTCAATATCGTGTATATTCCGGCGGCGTTTATGGTGCATCCGTCCGTGGCCGCGGTTGTCCGCGGCCTGGTGCCGAATTTTCCCGGCGGATTCAACAATGAAATGTTTTTCTTTTTGATGGCAAACATCGGCACGACCATTGCGCC
>Ga0181520_10012860_pt1 | contig 10675 bp, 13 predicted proteins | sample PEATcosm2014_Bin_29_FD_132451 | JGI IMG/M metagenome (GOLD analysis project Ga0181520, IMG submission 132451) | Peatland microbial communities from MTU Mesocosm Facility, Houghton, MI, USA - PEATcosm2014_Bin02_30_metaG | ecosystem: Environmental > Terrestrial > Soil > Wetlands > Peat | place...
CCACGCGCGTGCGCACCTGGCTCAACCCCACCATCTCCAGAAGCTGCTCGTTGCGCTCCTTCCTCTTGTCCGGCGGCAGGTCAAATAAATTCCCAAAAAAATCCAGCGTCTCGTGCGAATTCAGAAACCGGTACAAATACGATTCCTCCGGCAGATACCCGATCCGCGCCTTCGTGGAAACGTGCCGCGGCGAATGCCCGAACACCTCAATGTGCCCCTTCGTCGGATACAGCAGCCCCAGCAGCAGCTTTACCGTCGTGGATTTCCCCGAGCCATTCGGCCCCAGCAGCCCGAACACCTCGCCCCGCCGCACCTCAAAATCCACCGCATCCACCGCCCGCGCCTTCGGCCGGTTCCAAAAATCCTTGAACACCTTCGTCAGTCCGCGCACGGAAACCACCACCTCGGGGACCGCCGCCGGACCGGCGACCGTGCCAACGGGGGCTGGATTGAGTTCAGTTACGGGCATAATTTAAGGGCGGGAGTGTGCCATTGCGGCGTCATTCTGTACACGACTAATTTTTCATTTTCAGACGTTCCTGCGGCTCGCGGCCAGTGTGCCACCCGCAATGATTTGGACCGCCGCCGCCCCCGTTTCACTCAAAAGTTTGCCCCTCCGCCGCCTTTGGATTAGGTTTTCACCCATGAATGTTTCTCTCCAGGGAAAAGTCGCGCTGGTCACCGGCGCGTCCCGCGGCATCGGCCGCGCCATTGCCGAACGCCTGAGCCAGGAAGGCGCCGCCGTCGCCATCAACTACGAGCGCAGCGCCGAGGAGGCCCGCAAACTCGTCGGCGAACTCACGGCGGCCGGCGGCCAGGCCGTCGCCCTTCAGGGCGACATTGGGAAAGTGTCCGAAATCATCCGCTTGTTTGACGAAACCATGGCCCGCTTTGGCAAGCTGGACATCCTGGTGAACAACGCCGGACTCATGATCACCAAGCCCGTCACCGCCGTGTCCGAAGCCGAGTACGACCGGATTTTTGCCGTGAACGTGAAGGGGGTTTTCTTTGCCTGTCAGCAGGCCGCCACCCGCCTCGCCGACGGCGGCCGCATCATCAACCTTTCCAGTTCCACCACCGTGCGCATGATGCCCAGCTACGCCGCCTATGTCGCCACCAAGGGCGCCGTGGAGCAACTCACCCGCTCCCTCGCCGGGGAACTCGGGCCGCGCCGCATCACCGTCAATGTCATCTCCCCCGGCCCCACCGAAACCGAATTGTTCACCGCCGGCAAAACGGCCGAGCAGATCAGCCAATTCGCCCGGGCCGCCGCCCTGGGACGCCTGGGCCAGCCGGAGGAAATCGCGGAAGTCGTGGCCTTCCTCGCCTCCGAAGCCGCCACCTGGATCACCGGCCAGAACATCCGCGTCAACGGCGGCATCGCCTGACCGCAAACCGCCCCCCGCCCCCGCGCCCCAAAACCATGGAGAAAAAAAGATTCCGGACATTTTCGTTACCTAGCAGCCTGTCGGACTTAGAAAATACGACGCTCACAAATGACATATGAGCGACTTTGATTTTCCGCGAAGGTGTTTTGATGGTCTAAAACGACCGTTTTTGGGGCAAAACCCCTAAGTCCGACAGCCTGCTAGGTAACGGGATTGTTGGTTTTTTTATTTTCTTCCTCAAGTTCCGGGCCCGGCCTCCGATAAGATAGCCGGGATTGAACCGGTCTTAGCAGACCGAGTGTGCAGCGCATTGTCAAAACAGTTGCGGAAACGATTACGTTTAGACAACCCAGTTGCACGCACGTGCCCTCACCGGCACACCAACCCAAACCAATCCCCTATGACCATCTCCGGCTTATCCTCGGCTGACTACTATCCCAGCACGACCAGCTCCTCCACCAACTCAACCTCGTCCAATCCCCTCCAGCAGGCCCTGACCTCCCTGGAAAGCGATCTGACCTCCGACGACACCACCGATGCCTCCAGCCTGTTGACCGATCTCCTGTCGAAGGGGCCCAACGCCTCCGACAGCACCTCCTCGACCGACAGCAGCTCCAGTTCCTCCAGCAGCAGCGACCCGATCACCAAATACCTGAAGGAGATCAAAAGCGCGATCGCCGACGGCGACACCAGCACCGCGCAAAGTCTGGTGACCTCGCTGCAAAAATATGTGACGGACAACCCGCCGCCCACGCCGCCGGCTGGCGGATCAAATTCCGACAGCGGTAGCTCCAGTGACAGTAATCCCCTCAGTCAGGCATTGACCACCCTGTCGGTCGATCTGTCCTCCGATGACACCACGGATGCCGCCAGTGTCCTGTCGGACATTCTGTCCCACACTTCCAACAACTCCGGCACCGACAGCACGGCCGGCGCCGACAGCGCCTCCAGTTCGTCCAGCACGTCCGGTTCGAGCAATGAATTCAGCACTTATCTGAAATCCATCGAGACCGCGCTGGGTTCCGGCGACACCACCACCGCCGAAAGCCTGGTGACGTCGCTGCAAAGTTATCTGGCCGCCAACCAACCTGCCCAGGCCAGCGGAACGTATTCGGCGGATGGCAATGTGATCACCGGCACCACCAGCACCAGTTCCATCAGCGCCCTGGCCTGAGAAAACAATTCCAACCCGACAATTTGAAAGGCATTTATGACCATCACTTCCACCTCCTCCGCGAATTCCACCCTGACCGACTTTTCCACCTCCGGCGGCTCAACAACCCTTGCCCAGCTTGAAAAGCAACTGCAAGCCCTGGAAAAATCCGTGTCTGAAGAGAACCAAAGCACCACGGACAGCACCCAGACCAAGGCCGAGAAATTGAAGGCCTTGGAACAGCAAATCCAACTCGTTCAAATGGAGATCCAGCAGGCGCAGGCCAGCGCCGCCAAAAAGAGCGCCCCCAAAAACGACACCGAGAAAACCAGCAACAGCACCATCACTTCCACTTCCAACCAGAGCAGCGCCCAAACCCAGGGCGGCACGACACAGCTCCTGGATGTGGAGGCATAAACCAGGGCCGCGCCCCCGGGGGACTACGAAAAGTTCAACGCCCTCTCCACCTCGCGCAGCCCGCGCGACATGGTGAGGCGCTTGCCACTGTGCAGGACCACCGTGTGCTGCCCTTGAAAATGGGGCTGCAGTTCCTTGATGGCGTCCAGATTCACGATGGCCGAGCGGCTGATGCGCAGGAATTTCTCGGGGTCCAGCCGCTCCTCGAGGGCGCTGATCGTGTCGCGCACGATGTGGGTATCCCGGCCGGCCTGGACCGCCACATAATTGCCGGCGGATTCGATGTAATCAATCTGCCCGGTCTTGATGAAAATAATGCGATCCACCGTCTTCACCGACAAGCGCGTCAGGTAGTTGTTGCCCGCCGGGTTCCGGCCCGCCAGTTCCAGAATCGCCCGGGACCAGGCCGGGTCTGTCGAGCGAACGGCAAGCTGTTGACGGGCGCGCTGAACCGTCTCGCGAAACCGCGTGGTGGTGAATGGTTTGAGGAGGTAATCCAGCGCATGCACCTCAAACGCCTTCAAGGCGTGCTGGTCGAACGCCGTGACAAAAATCACCACCGGCAACTGTCGGGGCGGAATCGCGGACAGCAACCCAAATCCATCCATCTCCGGCATCTGCACGTCGAGAAACAACAGGTCCGGCGGATCCTGCCGGATGGCGGCCAGAGCCTCCGCCCCGCCGCCGCATTCCGCGAGCAATTCCAAGTCCGGCTCCTGCTGTGACAGCAGATGGAGGCGCTGCCGCGCCAGGGGTTCATCATCAACAATCAAGGTGCGTATTTTATTCATGGCGGATTGACGGCGGCCGCCGGGGCGGTCTGAATGTGAAAGGGAATTTCCAATTCCGCCACACAGCCGCCAGCACGGGCGTTGCGCAGGGTGAACCGGTGCCGGTCCGGATACAGGCTTTGCAGCCGGGCCCGCGTATTGGTAAGACCGATTCCCTCCGTCCGGCGGGTTTCCACCCCGGCGGCGGCCTCCAGGCCCACGCCAGAATCCGAGACGGTCAGCCGCAAAACCTCCCCGTCCCGGCTGGCGCAGATCCCCACCACGCCCGGGGATGATTTGGGCTCGATCCCGTGCCGGATCGCATTTTCCACCAGCGGCTGGAGAATCAGCGTGGGCACCAGTGCGTCCCGCGCCGCCGGAGTGATGGCCATTTCGATCCGCAGCCGACGGCCAAACCGGACTTGTTCAATGTCCAGATAGCGCTCCAAAAAAACCAGTTCGCGACCGAGCGGAATCTCCTGCTCCGCCGCGCTGTCCAGCGACAACCGGAGCAGCGTGCTCAGGTTGCCGATCATGTCGTCCGCGAGCTGCGGCGCCGTGTGAACGAGCGTGGAAATGGCGTTGAGCGTGTTGAACAAAAAATGCGGGTGCAACTGCATGCGCAGGGCTTGCAGCCGCGCCTGCGCCAGGTGGGCCTCCAACTCCAACTCCCGCCGGCTCCGCTGTTGGGAGCGCCGGAAATAGACCAGCGCATGCCCAAGGCTGGCAATCACGAGATAAACCGGCATGTTGAATTGGATGTGAAACCACAAGGGGGGCGGGCCGTGCCTGAAACCATCCTCCGGCCCGTGTCGGGGACGGTCCTCCGGCTGGTCCTCCGGCTGGTCCTCCGGAGGCGGCCGGAAGGACGACGGATCGCCCCTCCTGCCCTCCCAGCGGCCGAACCAGTTGGGGGGTGGCATCAGATAATCCCCAACCAGGGCGCACAGGCAAACCACCAGCACACAAGCGCCCGCGTGCCACAGTGTCCGCAACTTCCAATTATGCCTCTCGATGGGAAACCGGAAAACCAACCAGAGGATCAACGGCGAAAACAGCATCCAGGGCGCCCACTGGCTCAACGTGATGCGCAGCGCATCCTTCCACGCAAACGCCCCGCTAAGAACATGCTGTTCACTCATCAACCCCGTGAACACCGCCCAACCGGCGATAATCACCGGGGCGTAAACCCACCAGCGCCGGGCCGGGGAAAAGGAAGTTGCACCATTGCCCATTAGAAAAAGCTTAACCAGCCGCCCCCGGCTTGTCTTGTGAAATCCCGGCCCCGTCCGGCCAAATGAGGGGAGCCACACCCGGAACGTGATGAAAACGGGAAAAAGCGTGATGCAGCGACCCTTTGGCCCCGACTTCCAATGGGCTGTCCATCACACCACCGGACGGATTCATCCAGTCGTTCTCCCGCTCCATCTCAATCCGGTGGCACGCCGGGGCGTTTTCATGTCCAATGAGGGTGCGGGTGGGGTTCGGGACGCGGCTGGTTCTGCTCGAAACGGCATTGCCTGCACCTGTTCAATCCCCAGTGGGCGGACGATGCTAACCTTGAGTGAGGAAAGCGCCGCCGTTCCGAACACCATCCCGTTTTGGTCTCCGCAGGGGGAACACCAAAATCCGCGCAAACCAGTTGCCAGACCGGCACGGGTTTGATAAAAAGAGATCAGGCAATAGCGGCGGTGCCGTCCGAAACTTGATTCGGCCGTTGCGGGTGTGGTTCAATGGTAGAATGTGGCCTTCCCAAGGCTGAGACGAGGGTTCGATTCCCTTCACCCGCTCCATTGATACAGAGGCACTTACGAAGTGTGTAGCCGGAATGTAGCTCAAATCCGGCTTTTGCCGCCGTTAGCCGCCCTCGGCCCGCATTGCAAGCGGCCAGCCGTCACAACGCCGATTCTGCGAGAGGAAATACCCGGACGCAACGGAAAAAGAGCGATTGATTGGGGGTCGTGACGGGGCAAGCAATCGCCCGCGCCGTGCGGCGCTAGAGCACAGAGGCAACCTGACTCGCACCCGACGCCCTGCCTGCTACTTGCACGTCGAAAGCTGCGCACCCGTCTCCGATTGCACAGAGAGCAACATCCTAAATGTAAAAACCAAAACCCCAAGGCCCGGTTCGCAGCGTGGACTCCCGATATTCCGACCAGCGCCCGGCCCAAATGAAGCCGCAATCATCGTTGGCCACTCGTTTCGCAACGGATAGTTGTCGAAATTCACCTCCCCCCGGTTATGCGTTCTGCCCAAAATCGGTCAACGCATTGCCATCGGCATACGCCCGCCTGCGGCCTGTCCCCTGTTTTTGGCAGAATTCCCGGCGCGAAATCCTAAAAGCAAAGTCCCCAAGCCTGTCGAGCACTGTCAATGTGGAGCGCAGAGGGAACAGGGCGAGCAATACATTGACAGGCGCAGACGGGCTGTACAATGGACGGAGCGTTTCGCGCCAAAATCAGCCCCCCATTACGAATTCCTTTGAAATAAGGCGCGCCTGCGCCTCTGCCATTGTTGGCCATCCCCTGTATTGGGCAATTCTGAGCTTCCTGGTCAAAGGAATTGGGTGGCGCGACTACGCCGCCTTTTCCAATGCCGGTCTGTTTGCAATTCGGAACGGAGCGCGGGGTAAGAGGGTGCGCAGGTGAAGAATTGAAAACAGTCCGGCCAGGGGCCGTGACACGAGAACGCTTTTAGAGGGTGAAGGGGAAAAGCGTTTTGGTGTCACGGCGGGGACACCACAACGTAAGTGTGTCAAAAATAGGCGCTTGCATCCAAGCCTGCTTCATGGTTTCATCCGAATGTCCAGAAAAAGCTGTATGTGATTGAGATAATTTAACAACAGATTTGCGGCTTCGGCTGCTGTCCAACTCGAAACTGGTAATTTCACTCAACGGACACAATCGAGGCACGCCCCGAACGGGCGTGCCCGAAAGCGTTCCGTTGAAGGCATACCAGTGCCTGAGTTGGGGCGTGAGTAGGTCACGCCTCTTTTCATTGAACAATATGCAAAGTCCGAGGCAAATGCTTAAATGAAGAGCATACCGAGCGATTTAGAACTATGATTACTATCGAGAGAGCAGTGTTCCAGCAATTAGCCGCTCAAGTTCACACCGGTCTGCCCGGTGTGGCCGCGGGGGTTTCGGAAACCAACAAAGTTCAGATTGTCGAAGCCGGCAACGTTGTTGAGGAATTCTCCACAGCGGATGATTTCTGCAATGCTCTGTTCCGAGGCGAGCAGGTCCCTATCCCAGCGGAGGCGGACTGCGAAAAAATGGTGGAGAATGCTGGCATCAGAAAATCCGCAAACGTGCCCAGTTGCGAGAGCGGGGAGAAAGGGCACGCATGAGCCAAGGACTCTGCCCCAGTTGTGGGGCGGCGGTGAATCTAACCGCCGGACAGGATGAAATCAATTGCATCTACTGCGGGACGCTGGTGAAGCGACCGGAGGCGGAGGCACAGTTTGCCGAGGTCAAGAACAGCAAATTTGGCGGGACGCTGTTGATTGCCGAAACGGCGCAAGAAGGCGGCGGCTACACAGAAGCGCTCAACTACTATAACAAGGTTATTGAGCAACAACCTGATTTTGCGGACGCGTGGCTCAACAAAGGCACTTGCACAGTGCGCATGTCGAAAATTGGCGATCTTAAAATTCCTGAAGCCATCAGTTCGTGGAAAGCGGCAATAAAATTCGCAAAAAACCCCGAAGCGATGAAAAAACGCGTGGCGTTGGAAATCAATAACGCCGTGACGGACTTTTATCCGGTTCTGGAACACCACTACCTTGAATTCCACAACCTGGATAATTCTCTATCGGAGCACGGCAGCCGGTTCATGCTGCTCGAATCAGCTCTGTCCTTGGCAATGGAACTCAGTCCGACGACAACGATTTGTAAAAATGGCATTTCTCTTTGTGACGAGTTTGTTGCCTCCATAAAAAAGGCGGCAGGCTCGGATGCAAACGCCGCTGCTGCGCAGTTGTTTCAAAAGGATTGGAAAGGAGCTCTTTCGAGCGCCGCGACGGCTGGTTCAAAAGGGAAAGTTGCGAGCGACCTGGAAAAGACGCTTCAAGAGACCAAAAACAAATATGAACAAATGCTGGCAAAAGCTGATCCTGAATTTGCTAGGAATATAACCATAAGGGCAGAGAACCAAAAATTAAAAGCCGTAAAGGACGCAAAGGATGCCACACAAGGCGGTATCGGATGCCTCATGATCGTTTGCATCTTCTTGCTGATTTGTTTTGGATACGGCGCCGTAGTTCGCACTCTGAAATCACAGGGAATCATGGCAACAACTCAAGACCCTTCTGAGCATGTTCAGCCAGCAATCTTTATGAGCATAGTTACTGTTGTGCTTATTCCGATAATAGTTGTGCTAATCCGTAAATATAAGGTTGCTGCCCGAAATGCGAAACCGGGTGCCGAAGAATCCGTAGCACCAGTGCAACACTCTGACAGCGGCAAATATGTTCTCCGATTGTTAAAAGTGCCTGCGGATAAAAAAATAGCGGCAATCAAAACGTGTCGTGAAATTCGCCCAAGTTTGGGGCTGGCCGAGGCAAAGAAAATTGTCGAGAATTTGCCACAAGATATTGTACGTTCCGACGACCGTGAAGCGTTAGAGAAGGCTCAGACTAAACTTTATCTTTTGGGCTTGGAGGTTGAAGTCGGTCTTTAATCGGTAAAAAGTGTTAAAAAGGAAATCACATGAAATTAAATAATTCTGAAACCAAGAAAAAACTTCTAACAGGCAATCCGGTAAAAAAACACGAAAAGGAACAGATTGATTCCAGACCCAAAAGCGATCCGAAAAGACGAGTACTTACTTCCAATCCTGACAAGAATAATGAAAGAAAACTACTGACTGATTAGTTTTTTATGTCGCTTATTGACATCGTCCAATTTCAGGGGAACGACCGGGAGTTTGTCTGGAAATTTCCGTCGGAGAATTTGCGCCTCGGCACGCAACTGGTGGTCAAGCCGGCGCAGGTGGCACTTTTCGTCTATCGTGGCAAAATCTGCGACGAGGTTGCGTCCGGCACCATCACGTTGAACCCGGGCAACATTCCGCTGTTGACCACACTCGTCGGCCTGCCGTTCGGCGGGGATTCGCCGTTTCAAGCCGAGGTGTGGTTCGTCAACCTCATCAGTAAACTGGACAACAAGTGGGGCACCATCCGCCCCATCCAGTTGGAAGATCCCAAATACGGGCTGGTGGTGCCGGTCCGGGCGTTTGGGCAGTTCGGCTTTCGCATCGCCCAGCCGCGCAAGTTTCTTGAAGGTATCACGGGCGCGGCCAAGGTGTTCACGGCGGAACAGATCGTAGAGTATTTCAAGGGCGTGGTGTTGCAGGCAATCAATGTGAATCTGGGCAGGGCATTTGTGACGGAGAAAATTTCTGTGCTGGAGGCGTCAGTGCATCTGGACGCGTTGGCGAAGCATTGCGGGGAGGCGATTCAAATGGAGTTCGCCCGCTTTGGGCTGGAGTTGGTGAATTTCTTTTTCCATTCCATCAACATCCCGGATGAGGATGAAAGCTATCAGCGGCTCAAAGTCATCAAGGAAAAGGCGGCGGAGTTGAAAGTGCTGGGGCGGGACATTTACCAGTTCGATCGCAGCATGGAGGTTTTGAAAACGGCGGCGGCGAACGAGGGTGGCGGGGCGGGCTTGATGCAGGCGGGTGTCGGGCTCGCTGTCGGTGCGGGTATCGGCCAGCAGATGGCACCGCAGGCGGCACAGTTGGTAACGAAGCTGCCGCCCGGCGCAACGCCACCGTTGCCAAAGGTGGCGAAGTTTCACGTCGCAGTTGGCAATCAGGACATTGGTGAAACGGAACTTGAGGCGATCAAGAAATTGGTGGCTGAGGGCAAGGTGAACCGGACGACGTTGGTTTGGCGGGATGGTATGGCCGGTTGGCAGGCGGCGGAAATGCAGGCGGAGTTGAACGGATTGTTTCAAGCCAATCCACCGCCGATACCACCCGTTGCATAAAAATTATCAGAACTATGAAAATCATACTTGTTGCCGTCTATGCCGTGGCGGTGGGGTTAGTATTGCTGGGCGGCGTGGTCTATCCGCAGGTCAAGGAGTGGTCCTATTGGGCGGCGAGCGTTTGCGCACTGCATGGCCTGCTCTCGCTCATCGTGGCATCGGTCAAAATGGCGGATGCGGGGAGGATTGCCGCATGGTTCTGGCACGGCATTAGCGCACTGATGAGTGTAGGATTGCTGCTGATGTTTGCCCACACTCGACAAGGCGGCTGGTTTTTGGCGGCGGCGGTATTGGTTGGATTTTCTTTGTTGGCAACGCTTGTGCTGGCTTTGGTGTTGAAACCAAGTTCAGTCACGGCGCGGTAAGGGAAGAACCAGGGAGGCAGTCCACACAGATGAATGCTTATCGAGTTGACAGACGTCTGTTCAAAGTTGGCGACGTCGTTACGCAGACTGGTGAGTATCTTAGAAAACTAGATTGTGAGCGTGCCCTTGTTGAAGAGCATCTGAGGCATAAGCGCCCAGACAGAAAGCCTTGTCGGGACGCGGTTCTGTTCGTATTTGAGTCCCGAACTGCGGCAGAACGGTTCTGGACCAAAGAAATTGATGGAAAACTCTATGAGGTCAAGTTTCAAGGCGCCCCGCTTCATCGCGGGGACATGAATCTCACAGAGGAGATTTACCGCGCACGCGCCGACGCGGCAATTGCACTATGTGCTTGCCACGATAAAACGGACACAGAATTTGTGTAATTCATTAGTTAGTTGTTTTGCGTTTCGAAGTCAAGCGGCGAACGATAGTCAAGCGAACTGTGCAGGCGTCGGCGGTTGTAAAACACTTCAATAAAATCGAAGATGGCCTGTCGCGCTTCGCTGCGGGTTTTGAAGTGGCGGCGGTAGATCAGTTCCTGTTTGAGGGTGCTCCAGAAGGATTCCATGGCGGCATTGTCGTAGCA
>Ga0181520_10012863_pt1 | contig 10673 bp, 8 predicted proteins | sample PEATcosm2014_Bin_29_FD_132451 | JGI IMG/M metagenome (GOLD analysis project Ga0181520, IMG submission 132451) | Peatland microbial communities from MTU Mesocosm Facility, Houghton, MI, USA - PEATcosm2014_Bin02_30_metaG | ecosystem: Environmental > Terrestrial > Soil > Wetlands > Peat | place...
ATCGTAACTGGGCCGCGTAATGCCGCCGCCCAGTTGTGCAAGCGTGGTGTCGCGAAGAGGAACAGAGTTCCGTCCTGAATCAGTCAACATAATGCCTTCTTGATGAATGCGTAGAATATGCGCCGCCGCTTGCATCCGTAACTTCCGCACAAATCGCCGGAACCCGCGCAACGGCTCGTGGAACTATCAAGTCTCAATTGCCCCCGCGAGCCCTGTCAACCCAAGCTCCCAGGCGCGCTCTGTTCCCAGTCCCTGGTCTCTCATCTCATCGCCACAACATTCATGCTCCACGGATCAAGGGTTAGAACCAAAGGGAGGTCCTGGGCGCCGAGGTTGATGCTGGTGGGCGCGGCCCATACACCGTTCCTTGATTGGTCATAGACGGCCTTGCTGTAGCTTTGAACGGTGACGCTTGAAGCGGCGCTCTCCTTTGAAAGCGTAATTTCAACCGCCTCACTCGCGGTCTGGTTCAGGTTGAAGACGACCAGCGCGGCGCCTCCGTTGTGCGTGGCCGCATACACGCGGATGTCCGTCGTGTCGCCTGCCACCTTCGGGGTCAGCACGCTTTCGCCATCGATGGCCACACTGCTGAAGAGCTGAAACGCCCGTGCGGTTGGCAGCAAGGTGCCCGCCGGCAAAGTAGGAATGGCCGGGCCAGCGCAGCCGGACTCCGGGAGCCCGTCGGAAAAGACCATGTAGCCCCCAAAGTTCTGCCAGCCATAGAGCGTACTGGAGAAGTTCTGGACGCTTGGGTCACTGTCGCAACTGCCAAACCCAAGCCACCAGTCCGCTTGCGAAACTCCTTCATTCATCATTTCGCCCAACACCTGGCCGGCATACAAAGCTTGGGTAATCGACGTGGTTTGCTTGCCGGGATCGTCGTAGACCGAGCCTATCTCCCCGATGAAAATCGGCGTTGCGGGCGCGCCGGCCGCCGTCAGTTCTGACTTGATTGCGTCAATCGCCGAAGTCAACTGCTGCGCCGCCTGATGGACCAGGAAAGTGTCGTCTTCGGCGCCCGGCCCTTGCGGATAGAAGTGGTATTCGACGAAATCATACTTGGCCTGCGAGAGAACGATCGCATCCCATGGAACCGAATTGTAGGGATTGACCCCCACGCCGACGAGCACGCTGGAATCGGCGGCCTTGATCTGCGGATAGTATCCGTTGGCGGTGGCAGTGGCGTAAGTTGCCGGGTCGTGCGGAATGGAGTGCAGATCCGGCTCCCAAGCCCCCCAATTCTCGTTGCCCACCGTAACATGGCTCACGTGGCCGCCGTTGATCCTGGCATTTTGCACCCAGGCAGCAGCTTCGGCAGGGTCCCCAGGCCCGTTGCATGTTGCATTGGAGCTGTAATTTACGGCCAGCGCCAAATCAAGATTCCCAGGTTGAATCGTGTCGGCGATGAAGGTGTCGAATGCATCCGCTGGATAGGTGTGGTCGCCGCTGCACAGGGAGTTGGTGGCCCAGTGGTAATCGTTCGCTGCCGATCCTCCCGGCCAGCGAATTGTTTTGATGCCGGCGGACGCGAATGCGGGCAAAATTGCGGGGGTGGAGGGATCGTACCAATACCCCATGTTCATTCCTAGAAGCCGGCTGGTTACCGCTGGCCCCATGCTCGACTGGTCAACCGTCACCACCGTCGGCACGATCACCGGCAAGGACGCGCCACTGGCTGCGTTGTAGGTGGAAGAACTGGACGAGTCCGGCGTGTAGCCAGCTACCAACGTGTCGCTGCCTGCAGCCAGTGACCCGCCGGGAATATCGATGATCGCGCTGCCATAGCTGAGGGAGGCCGGCGCGGAGACATAACTTCCGCTGCTGAGCGTCACCGTTCCAGTGGGGATGGCGTCGCCGCTGCTGCCGCCTACGCCGACAGAGACGGTAATGGGTTGCGTCGTGGAGATGCTGTAAGAGGACGGCCTCACCACCACGGTTGGTGTGATCCTGGGTGGAAGTGTTACGATCACCAGCGCCGTGCCCGAAGCTTCGCTGTAAATCGCGGCGCTCACGGCGTCGGGAGTAAAGACGGCTTGCAGCGTATCGCTTCCCGGGCTCATCGCATTGGCGGGAATGTTGATTTGCGCGCCGCCTCCGCTAAGAGTCGTGACCGCTGCGGAATAACCTTTGCTGGTGAGGGTGATTGTCCCGGTTGGCGTCGCTTCGCCTGGAGGTCCAATTACGGCTACTGTCACCGATAGCGCTTGTTTGGTGGTGATGCTCGACGACGATGGCGTCACATTGACCGTCGGCGTTGTCATTGCAGGGGTAATATAGTTTGCCGTCACCGTCGTATTGGCTCTCAACGTCAACCCGCAGGTGACGGAAGCCGCCGACTCACATCCGGACCATGAGGAAAAGGTGTTGATGCCCGCCAGGGCGGGTGCGGTAAGAGTGAACGGGGAGCCTGCGCTATAGCTGGTCGAAAAACTCGTCTTTGCGTACGATGTATGGTTATCCTGGCCAGAGGTTAACGCGATGGACACGCCGGTGGAAGGGTTGGATGAGTTCACTGTGAGAATGTAAGTGGTTACGATTGCACCGCCGCCACCTCCGCAGGCTGCGATCAGAAGACTCGCTCCGGCTGCCAACGCCAGCGCCGTTCGCCGTCTGGCCTTCCACCCCATCAGGCCCCGTCCCGCTCTACACAGCCACCGGTCATCCAGATTCCTTCTGGCTTCAAAAGAGTCCAAGCGCGAATTCTGCGGATATTCGCAATTTTACAGGATGAATTGTGCGTAGTCTTCGGCCAGGGACTTTGGCGGGGCCAGCATCCGGCTCGCCAAAAAGCCGGGTGCCCAGTTTTCCGCCGAAACACTTCCCCCCAACGAAGAGCCCTTTGCGCGCGCTCCCGCCCAGGCATTCCCAGAGTGTTTACTTCTCCGCCAACGCCTCCGGCACCACCAGCCAAACAAGCTGTAGCGCCAGACAAGCTGTAGCGCCGGCCTCCCGGCCGGCTGTAGCGTGGGCGTCCCCGCCCACGCGGCGCCTGGAGAAATCACCCGATCCCAAACATCAGCTCCTCAAACGCGATGCCCCGTCCGAATGGCCGGGGCATCGCGTTAAGCCGTCGCGTAAGCGGCGGATCAGTTACTGAACATCTGGGTGCCCCACCCTCGCGGCGTCTTCGTTTTTGCCGCTAGGGTGGGAGAGCACTCACTCAATTGCTGAACAGCAGGATTCCCGCCGCCTTCTCCTCCGTTGCCCCTTCATCCGCGCTCACCGGCCGGTAGAAGAGTTGGTTGGCGTCAAGGTAGACCTCAAGGAAGGCTGGCCGCGCGGTGATTTGTCCGGCGATCAGGGCTTCGCTCAAGGGGTCCTCGACATAGCGCTGCAAGGCTCTGCGCAGCGGACGCGCGCCGTAACTCCGGTCGGTGAGCGTCTTGTCCAGAATCCACTTCTTGGCGTCCTCGGTCACCGAGATGGTGATGGACTTCTGAGCCAAGTTGGCGTTCAAACTCTGCACCAGCAATTCCACAATCTGGATCAGGTCGGCATCGCTGAGCGACTGGAAGAGAATCACTTCATCCAGGCGGTTGAGGAACTCGGGATTGAAGGTCTTCTTCACCTCCTGCTTCACCAGTTCTTCCACCTTGTCGCTGACAATGTCTTCCCGGTCGCTCTGGAAGCCGAGGCCCTGCTTCTTCATCAGGTGGCGCGCGCCGATGTTCGAGGTCATGATAATGATGGTGTTCTTGAAGTCCACCGTGTTGCCCAGGCCGTCGGTCAACTGCCCGTCCTCAAACACCTGCAACAGGATGTTGAACACATCCGGGTGCGCCTTTTCGATTTCGTCCAGCAGGACCACCGAGTACGGCGAGCGCTTGACCCGTTCCGTCAACTGGCCGCCCTCCTCGTAGCCCACGTACCCCGGAGGCGAACCAATCAGCTTGCTCACCGAGTGCTTCTCCATGAACTCCGACATATCGAAGCGGATCAGCGCCTTGTCCGAACCGAACAGGAATTGAGCCAGCGTCCGCGCCATCTCCGTTTTGCCCACTCCCGTCGGTCCCAGGAAGAGGAAGCTTCCAATCGGCCGGTGCGGGCTCTTGAGTCCTGCGCGCGACCGGCGAATGGCCCGCGCCAGCGCAGAGATTGCCTTCTCCTGCGAGATGACCCTCTTGTGCAGCTCTTCCTCAACCCGCAGCAGCTTCTGGGTCTCTTCTTCCTTGATGCTGGTAACCGGCACGCCGGTCCAGCGGCTGACCACATCTTCAATGTCCTCGCGGCCCACAATGCCCGCCGCCGAGTCGTCGAGGTGATACTTGTCGCGCAGGGCGCGCAGGTTTTCGCGCTCCTTGCGTTCCTCGTCGCTATAGAAGCGGGCCTTTTCAAACTCGTGGTTGGCAATCGCCGAGTCCATGCGATGCACGATAAACTTGATGCGCTTCTGGACTTCCGTTATTTCTTCAGGCAGCGAGGTCTGGCGCAGCTTCACTCTCGCGCCGGCTTCATCGATCAAGTCGATCGCCTTGTCGGGCAGGAAGCGGTCCGGAATATAGCGGTTGGAGTGCGACACCGCGAATTCCACCGCCGCATCGGTGTAGCTGACCGCGTGGAACTTTTCGTAGCGCTCCTTGATGCCCATGATGATCTTGATGGCGTCGGCCTCGTTGGGAGGCGGCACCTTGACAGCCTGGAAGCGCCGCTCCAGCGAGCGGTCCTTCTCGATCGACTTGCGGAACTCAGCCGGCGTGGTTGCGCCGATGCACTGAATCTCGCCACGCGAGAGCGCCGGCTTGAGGATGTTGGCCGCGTCCAGCGACCCCTCAGCCGATCCCGCGCCCACCAGCGTGTGCAACTCGTCAATGAAGACGATGGAGTTCTGATTCTCCATCAGCTCTTTCATGATGGTCTTGAGCCGCTCCTCGAATTGGCCACGATATTTTGTGCCAGCCACGATGAGTGAAAGGTCCAGGCCAAGCACGCGCTTGTCGGCCAGGAAGCTCGGCACCTCGCCGTCGGCGATGCGCTGGGCGAGGCCCTCGACAATAGCCGTCTTGCCCACGCCCGGCTCGCCGATCAGCACCGGATTGTTCTTGGTGCGGCGGCAGAGAATCTGAATGACGCGCTCCAGTTCGCCGTCACGGCCAACCAGCGGATCGAGCTGCCCGTCGAGGGCTGCCTGGGTCAGGTCACGGCTAAACTCGGCCAGCAGGCTGCTCTCGCGCTGGCGCTGCTGGGTCGGAGCCTTTTCCTGGGTGACGCGCGCCAGTTCATCGCGAATCTGGGCAAGCTTGAGGCCGCGCTCTTGCAAGATCTCAGAGGCGAAGCATTTTTCCTCACGCAACAGGCCGAGAAGAAGATGCTCGGTCCCGATGTGCTTGTGGCCCAGCCGTTCGGCTTCCTCCGCCGCATAGGCCAGCACCCGCTTGCACTCATTCGAGAGCGGCAGGTCAACGCTGGTCGAGACTTTTTCACGGATGGTGGTGTGCGCCTCAATCTGCTTCCGGATCGACTCCACCGAGGCGTGCGAGCGCAGGAAGCGGTTGGTCAACGCCTTGTCCTCGCGCAACAGACCAAGCAAAAGGTGCTCGGTCTCGATATAAGGCGATCCGAATTGGCTGGCCTCATATCTCGCAAAGAAGATCACGCGCCGTGCCTTCTCCGTATAGCGTTCGAACATGATGGTCCCCCTTGTGAAGCAGGCTACTGGCTGGAGTGGCCGTCCGGTTCCTCCGGCTTCAGCCCGCCCCGCGTGTGCCCCTTTTTAAATGCGCCGCCGGGAGCCTTTGGCAAAAAACGCTCCTGCCCCGAACAGCCTGTTGGATGGTTTGAGGCTCTCATCCACCTTCATCGTCCCCGTAGCTTTGCAGCACGGCGACTTCCATCCTCGCCTGGCAACTTGAAGGGATTGGATCATCCCCGGTTGACTACTACCTTGTTGAGACTCAAAAAACACCTGAAAGGGTGCATTATCCTCTTGGATGCGCGGCCGGCAATCGCCGTCTCCTAAATCGCTGCCAGCGGTGAGAGGCGCCCACTTTCAAGACGAAGGGCTCGGGTACATCGCGCCGCCAGTTCCATGTTGTGCGTCACCAGGATAGAGGTCAGGCCGTGACTCGCGTGCAGCCGTTCCACCAGGTCAAAAACGCGTCCGGCGGACGTCTCGTCCAGATCGCCGGTGGGTTCGTCGGCCAACAGAATCTTGGGATTGTTTACCAAGGCACGAGCCAGCGCCACCCGCTGCTGCTCGCCGCCTGAGAGCTCGCCCGGCCGGTGGCCGCCGCGATCTTCAAGCCCGACTTGCCTCAGCCAGTTGGCCGCTATCGCCAGCGCTTCGCGCTTCATCTGGCCGCGGGCCAGCAACGGCATGGCGACATTCTCCAGCGCCGTGAACTCCGGCAGCAGGTAATGAAACTGCCAGACATAACCAATCTCCCGATTGCGGAAGGCGGCTGCTTGCTTCGGCGTCAACGCCGCCACATCGGTCGAGGCGCAGATTACCTTGCCGGACGAAGGTGCATCCAGCGCGCCAAGTATGTGTAAAAGCGTGCTTTTTCCGGCGCCAGACTGGCCCACAATGGCCACCATGGCGCCGGTCTCGATCTCCAGATTCAGGCCCCGGAAAAGCGTCAAGGCTCCGCGGGCTGTCTGGTAGGTCTTTTCCAGACCCAATATCTGGATGATTGGAGCCGGACTACCGTCCAGCCGCAACTCGGGCCCCCGCGCGGGGCGGGTTGCCTGGCTGGCGACCGTTGGGGAAGGTTGCGTCATCCTATGGTTTTATTTTATCGCGCCGGGGACGGCTTAATTCAGGAAGGAGCCGGGTTGATTTCGTGAGCTGGTACATCATTCAACGAACAGCACGGCCCGGGGCGTTCGCGCCGGCATAGTGCAGCGCCCCGCTTCAAGACGCTCCCGGCGCATTCAGATCGGCCAGGCCTTCCGGCAAAGCCATCTCTACCCGGCGCGCTTCCAGGTCGAGCCGGCGCAGGTAGCTTTTGGCAAAGGGAACAAGCACCTCGCCCGCCGCGCCGCGAACAACCAGCAGCGCCACCGGACCGGCCGTCCGGTCCACTTCTTCAATTTGGCCTACCGCAAGGGGAAGCGCTCCGGCCACATCCACCAGGGTGCAGCCGATCAAGTCGCCGGTGTATACCTCGTCTTCGGCCAGGGCTGCGCGCTCGGCGCGAGGCACGGCGACAATCAGGCGACTAAGAGTCTCTGCCACTGAGATGGAGTCAATGCCGGCAAAATGCAATACCACACCGCCCTTGTGCAGCCAGAACGCCGCCAGTTCCATTGCGCGAGGCGCCGCGGAAGTAGCGTCTTCAGCCAACAGCCAGAGGCTCCGGCGCTGGGAAAATTTCTCAGGAAAATCGGTGAGAATATCGGCGAAGACCTCGCCTTTGCGTCCCTGGGGGCGGCGAATGCGAGCCAGCCAGACCCATGAATCGGCTGATGGTTCCGGCGTGCTCATCGGGGTTGCCTCCGCTGCCGGCAAGAGGCCTCAACGGGCGGCGTTGCGGCCCTAATCGTCTTCTTCCAGGATGTCGAGCGTGTAGCGGTGGTGCAGCTTCATGCTTACGGCGCCCAGGATGGTGCGAACCGAGCGAGCGGTACGCCCCTGCTTGCCAATTACCTTGCCCACATCCGTCGGAGCGACCCGGAGCTTGAGGACGGTGTTCTCGTCCCGGTCCACGGACTCCACATCTACGGCTGCCGGCTCATCCACCAAGGCCCGCGCAATTTCACGGACCAGTTCATCTACTGCCACCATATCGTTTTGGGTCATGTGCTTGCCCCTGACCGGATACACCCAGAATTTAGCTGCTGGAATCGGTGCGCGAATAGTAACAGCATCCACCCGCCGCCGTCAGCAATTGTATAAGCAGTAGCTTAGGCGGTCGGGCAAATTTCCTTGAACTTTCTGCTGGGGAGGGACAAATGGCCTCAGGCAGCAGCCGTGTCGGCAACCGGCGCCGGGGCCGGATTCTTGGTTACCAGCTTGGCGACGATCGGGGTTAGCTGCGCGCCCACGCCGCGCCAGTAGGCGATGCGCTCGTGCTTCAAATTCACCGTGGCGGGCTCGGTGCGGGGGTTGTAGGTTCCGACGACCTCGATTGAACGGCCATTGCGGGCGCGGTCTTTCTCAATGACCACGATGCGGTAGTAGGGCTGCTTGCGGGCGCCAACGCGCGCCAAACGAATCATCACCACGGCGATACGGTTCCTTTCAGATTCCGGTGCTCTGTTGCTGTCTTTTACCCCACAGACAAAGACCTGTCCGCGGGGACCCCGGTCCTTGGGGGTCTTCCCGGCCGGCGGCTGTCCGCTTCGGCGGACGCGCCTTGCCGATTGATCGGCCGGGCAGGTCTGCCCGGCTTGGCAAGACACAACACCTAAGTATCGCCGAAAGGTGGCGAATCAGGCAAATCCGCCGCGAAAGCTCCGATTAGGCACGCAGCCGCCTTCTCTGATAAACTCAAAGATCTGAGTTCAACTGTAGGAAACCACTATGTCCATCCATCCCGTAATGCAGCGCTTGGCTGACAAACTCAAGCGCACCGATCTCCCTGAATTCGTGCCCGGCGACCAGATTCGCGTCCAAGTCAAGATCAAGGAAGGCGATAAGGAACGCTTGCAGGCGTTTGAAGGTCTGGTTATCGCCATTAACCGCGGCCCCCAGGGGACGTTTACCGTGCGCAAGATGAGCTTTGGCCAGGGCGTGGAGCGTATCTTCCCGTTCAACTCCAAGGTCATCGAAAAGATTGAAAAGGTCCGCAGCTACAAGGTGCGCCGCGCCAAGCTGTTCTACATTCGCGGACTGCGCGGCAAGGCCGCCCGTCTCAAGGAAGTGGATCGCGTCACTGGCAAGGTCCGCGCATAATCGGCTGCCGTATTGACTCCCAAAGCAACCCCGGCTCCATGCCGGGGTTGCTTTTTGCGCTCAAAGGCGCTCGGTTGAGAAATGGTGTGCCATCCCCTATTCATTGTCGTGTGAGCCAAAACCTTTCCTCGCGTGCTGCGGATGCCGATAATTTAAGGACGGGGGCTTCCTTTGGCCGCCGGGCGAAATGGAACCCCGTCGGATAATTCCGGATGTACAGACTCAATCGCGGGCCTAGCGTCCACAAAGATCACAAGGTTGCATTCAATAAGGTGGCCATGGCGGCTCAATTCGTGACGCCGGAGACATTCGACTCGCTGATCGCGCGCGGACTCCGTGAGCAGCAGGCCGGAAACTGGAAGGACGCGCTTTCGAGCTTCCTGCAAGCTGCTCGGCAGGACCCAAGCCGCGCACCCGTCTATCTGTTGATCGGCAACTGTTTCTCGCGAATGGACGACTGGGCGGGGGCCAAGGAGAACTACCAGCGCGCGATCGCAACCGACCCCGGCTATGCGGATGCTTACAATAACCTTGGACTCGCGCTGCAAGCCACGGGCTGCGACCATGAGGCAATCGCGGCTCACGCCAAGGCTGCCGAGATTGACCCGAATCACGCCAATGCCCATTTCAACCTTGGCAAAATGTGCGCCCGCTTCAATGAATTCCCGGCGGCGATGGCCATGTTCGAAAAAGCGCTGGCCGTCGAGCCAGAGCACGCTTACGCGCTCCACGAGCTAGGCAGTGTAGAGGAGAGATGCGGCTTGCTTGAAAAAGCCGCTGCATCCTATCGCCGGTCATTGAAGCTCGACCCGACCCGCACAGTCCGCGAAAACCTGGCGGCGGTGCTTACGCAAATGGGCGATCCCGAGGGGATCGCCATGCAGGAACAACTCGTGCGCGAGCATCCTGACGAGGCCGAGCCTCACTGGAATCTCGGAATGGGGCTTCTTCAGCACGGCCGTTACGCCGAGGGCTGGCGCGAGTTCGAATGGCGAATCGACATTCCCCGGTTCCGCAACACGCATCACACATTCGCCAAGCCCCGTTGGACCGGCGAGCGCCTCGATGGGAAAACCATTTTGCTCTACGGGGAACAGGGCCACGGGGATACGCTCCAGTTTCTGCGCTATCTGCCGCTGGTCGCCGAGCGCGGTGGGCGCATTGCGTTGGTTGTGCCTCCGTTGTTGCGAGGTCTGCTCAGTGGCTTGCCGCACGTGGCCGCTTGCGTCGGGCTTGCCGATCCCAAGCCGGAGTTCGATACCTACGCTTCGCTCATGAGTCTGCCGCACATCCTTGAGCACTATCGGATTCCACCGCCGCTTACCCTGAAGATTCCTGAAAGTGGCCCCGTGAATCCCGCATCGACCGCAAAGCTGAATGTGGGCCTCGCCTGGGCCGGAAGCCCAAAACAAAAACGCGACCACCTTCGATCGATTCCACTGGCGCTGTGGAATCGGCTCTCAGCGGTTGAGGGTGTGGACTTCACTGCGCTCCAGATGGGGCGGCCCAACCCCAACGCCGGCAATGCAGGCCATACATTTCATTTTGTGTGCGATTGCGTGGATTTTGAGGACTTTGCCGAGCTCGCGGCGGTCGTGGCCAAGCTTGACCTGGTGATTGCCGTCGATACAGCCGTTGCGCACCTGGCCGGCTCGTTGGGTAAGCCAGTTTGGATATTGCTCTCCAATACGATGGACTGGCGCTGGGGTTTGCAGGGGACGTCAACCGACTGGTATCCGAATGCGAGGCTCTTCCGCCAAACTGCGCCGGCGGACTGGACCCAGGTCATGGCGGATGTGGAAGACGCACTCAAGAGGCTGGCCGCCCTGTAAATACGCCG
>Ga0181520_10012865_pt1 | contig 10672 bp, 9 predicted proteins | sample PEATcosm2014_Bin_29_FD_132451 | JGI IMG/M metagenome (GOLD analysis project Ga0181520, IMG submission 132451) | Peatland microbial communities from MTU Mesocosm Facility, Houghton, MI, USA - PEATcosm2014_Bin02_30_metaG | ecosystem: Environmental > Terrestrial > Soil > Wetlands > Peat | place...
CATTCGAAATTCGATATTCAGGTTGATATGTCTTCCCCAGGCACATTCGAAATCCTCTCAGCCAATCCGTCCGGCGGCGCGCGCCGCGGCCGTTTATGGACGAACCACGGCGCGGTTGAAACGCCGGTGTTCATGCCGGTCGGCAGCCGGGCGACGGTAAAGGCAATGTCACCGGCGGAATTGAAAGAGCTCGGCGTCGAAATAATCCTCGGTAACGCCTATCACCTTAACGACAGGCCTGGCATTGACATCATCGAAAAATGTGGCGGACTACACAAATTCATGGGTTGGAACGGCCCAATCCTCACTGACAGCGGCGGTTTCCAGGTATTCAGTCTCGCGAAACTGCGGAAAGTCCGCGATGACGGCGTCGAATTCAATTCCCATTTCGACGGCAAGCGCATCTTTCTCGGACCTGTCGAAGCGATGGCGATTCAACGCAGGCTGGGCTCGGATATCGCAATGGTTTTTGACGAGTGCCCACCCCATCCATGCGACCGTGATTACGCTTGTCAAGCGGTGGACAAGACAATACATTGGGCGGCTTTGTGTGCGGGACAGCCGCGTGCCCAGGGCCAGTTGCTGTTTGGCATAGTCCAGGGAAGCGAATATCGAGAGTTGCGCGAACGTTGCGCGAACGAGCTTGTGGCGATCGGATTTGACGGCTATGCCGTTGGCGGCGTGAGCGTTGGCGAGCCCGAAGATGTCCTTCTGCAAGGCATGAAGGACGGCCTTGCCAGGCTGCCCGGAAACAAGCCGCGCTACCTGATGGGAGTCGGCGAACCAAGGCAGATTCTCGATGCGATAGCTGTCGGCGTTGATATGTTCGATTGCGTAATGCCGACAAGACATGCGCGGACCGGGACCGCTTTTACGCAGCACGGCTCGTATCCGGTGAAAGCCGGCGAATACAAGGAGGACACGAGACCGGTCGAGGAAGGATGCGATTGTTATGCCTGCGCAAACTTCCCGCGCGCATACATCAGGCACTTGCTGAATGCCAACGAGATTATGGGCGTCAGACTGCTGACAATCCATAACATACACTGGTATATGGGTTTTATGCGAAAGATTAGAGCCGCGATCGAAGCGGGTTGTTTTGAGGAGTTAAGAGCGGAATGCAAATCGCTTTTAATTTCAAATGAGAATCGCCGCGCCCGATAAGGCGCGGCAACGCATTGGCAAAGGAAAACGTATATGATGAATCTAATGTTTGTTCTTGCAATGGCCGGCGGCCCCGGTCAGGACTCCCAATCTGGCGGCCTTATGCAAATGCTTCCCATGATGCTGATCGTCCTTGCGATCTTCTACTTCATGCTCATCCGCCCGCAACAGAGAAAAGAAAAAGAACACAAACTGTTGATGAATAACATCAAGACCGGCGACAGAATCATGTTCAGCGGCGGCATTCTGGGCACTGTGACTAATGTCAAAGAAGGAGTCTTCGTTGTGAAGATTGCCGACAATGTAAAAATCGAAATCGCCCGCGGGGCGGTGATCAAGGTGATTGAAAAAGGCGACAAGATTGAAACAGAAGAGGGCGGCAAGTAAGTCTTTCTGCCAGGAGTTGCGAAATGGATAAGAGTGCAATTTGGAAATGGCTGATATTGGTTGTGCTGGTTGTCGTATCATGCACATTGATCGCGCCCAAAGATTCATCCGTCGGCAAGATGATGGACGGACTTGGCATCAAGAGCGGAATTGGCTACGGCCTCGACATCAGGGGTGGCGTCAGTTTTGTCGTCAAAATTGACGAGGAACAGATCAGGGATCAACTCAAAGGTGAATCGCCTGATATTACGGTATCAGAATTGGACGCAAAGGTGCAGAAGGCTCTGGAAGGCTCCCAGGCACGTTCCCTCGAAGTCATCCGCAACCGTATCGACACCCTCGGGCTTTCCGAACCTGTAATCTATCCCGGTAAGGACAACACTATTGTCATTCAATTGCCCGGCATCTCGACGAACAAACAGGCTGAAGCCGAAGACGCTATCCGCCGCGTGGCGTTTCTTGAATTCCGCGTCGTCCATAAGCGGAGCAGGGATCTTATCGCCAAGCTCTTCGAGAAGGTCAAAGCGCCCGATGGATACAAGATTGCGGCCGGCGGCGAGGATGTGTATGTGCGCGATATCAAGGCGGTTCCGGACGAGAAGATGGATTCGGCCTTCCATACGCGACAGCGGCAATTCGGGCAGGACGTAGTGCGAGACGCGGAATACGAGTTTCTTCTCGAAAAGGACGTCAAACAGGGCCTGACAATATACCGACCATACTTTGTCAAACGCCGAGCTGAATTGACCGGCGATCTGCTGAAGAGCGCACGAGTGGATTACAAGAACCTTGGAACTCCTGTCATTGATATCGAATTCGACAGCAGAGGGGCAAAAAAGTTTGCCTCAATTACGTCTGATTATGCGCCTGGCGGGGCAAAGAATCCTGATCCTAACAACTACTACCAGCTTGCAATCGTGCTGGATGGAACTCTTTATTCAGCGCCGCGGATCAACGAAGCCATCTATGGCGGCAGGGCCGAAATCAGTGGGAGCTTTACTCCACAAGAGGCGATACTGCTTGCCAACATATTGAATGCCGGTTCGTTGCCCGCTCCTGTCAAGATCATGGAACGCCGCATCGTTGATCCAACGCTCGGCACTGATGCAGTCAACAGCGGAATAAAAGCCGGTGTTTACGGTTGTGTGGCGATCGTTGTTCTGATGGCCGGATATTACCTGTTGAATGGGCTTCTGGCGGACTTCGCACTTATTCTGAACGTCGTTCTTCTGCCGCTTGGTGCAATTCTTGTGGCTGGTTTTCTCGGCATGATTTTCGGCGGCTTGCAGGGAGGTGGAGGCCTGGCGTTGCCGGTGCTCACCTTGCCCGGTATAGCCGGCATCGCGCTCACGATCGGTATGGCCGTTGATACGAATGTGCTGATCCTGGAGCGCATGAGAGAGGAGCTCAAGAGCGGCAAGGGTTTCAAAGCCGCGGTTGACGCCGGATTCACCCACGCTTTCAGCGCGATTTTCGACTCGCACGTAACGACCATCATCTCAGGCATAATCATGTTCGCGGTCGGAACGGGAGCCATCCGCGGATACTCGATCACCCTGACCGCCGGTCTGTTGATCAACCTTTATACGGCCGTGTTCGTGACGCGCATGTGTTATGACTCGCGATCCAAGGGCACGCCAAACCTGAATCTGCTCAAGATGTTCTCGCTGCTCGGCGAGACCTCGATCAGATTCATCAGCAAGTGGAAAATCGCAATTGTCACTTCGTGGGCGATCATCATCGTCTCGTGGGCGATGATGATCAACGCCGGCCTGAAGGACCCGACAAAGGTCTTTGGCGTTGACTTCACCGGCGGCACATCGATCTCGCTCAGTTTCGAGAACAAGGAGAAACCGAGCGTCGAAGCCATCCGGACGGCCATTGCTTCAGCGGGCGTCCGTGATGCCATGATCCAATATCAGAAGGCCATGGAAGCGGGCAGCAGGGAATTGCTCATGGTCAAGGTTGCAACGCCCAAGGAGGGCAAAGACGCCTTCACCGCAGTTGCAGAGAAATTCCCGACCGCCCATTTTACGATCATGCAACAGGACGATGTTGGTCCGCAGGTAGGCAGCGATCTGAAGCGTAAAGGCATGTGGGCCATGGTATTGGCGCTTGTCGCGATGGTGGTCTACATCGCCATAAGATTTGAATTTGGATTTGGTCTCGGCGCCGTGGTCGCCACGGTGCACGATGTCCTTATGACAGTCGGAGTTTGTTACCTTGCCGGATTCCAGTTCAATATGACGATCCTGGCGGCTGTGCTGACAATCATCGGCTACTCGCTGAACGATACGATTGTCATCTTCGACCGCATACGCGAAAACTTGAGGAAGGTGCAGAACAAGTCCTTCGTTGAAATTTGCGATCTCAGCATCAACGAAACGCTTGCCAGAACGCTGCTCACCACGTTCTTCACCTTCATTTCGGTGTTTTTTCTGTATTTCATGGGTGGCGGCGCGGTCAGGGGCTTCTCTTTCGCGATGCTGATCGGAATGATCAGCGGAATTTACTCCACTGTTTATATCGCGACGCCCATTACATTGCTCTGGTACCGCTTCAAGGCGCCTGACATGGGCCGCAACAAGGTCCAGTAGGCCTGGCAAAACGTTGTCGTGAAATCATGGAAAAATGCGGGAGTCGAACGAACCGCCGCATTGGCGCTGGCCGCCAAAATCGGACTGCCCGTTCCCATGGCAACCGTGCTGCTGGCGAGGGGACTCACCGATGAAACTTCAATTGAACGTTTTCTAAATCCGCGCCTTAGCAACCTGTCCGATCCTTTTCTTCTGCCCGATATGCGCATGGCGTCGGATCGCATTTGGCGTGCCATCGGGCAAAAAGAGAATATCGCCATCTACGGCGATTACGATGCGGACGGCGTAACCAGTACCGCACTTCTGACCAAAGTAATCGGACGCCTTGGCGGCGCTGTCGCGCCATTTCTGCCAAAGCGACTTGAGGAAGGTTACGGCCTGGGTAAATTGGGAATTGAACGCTGCATACGCGAGTGCAAGCCTAAACTCATTGTCACCGTGGACTGCGGGACCAACTCCGACGCGGAAATCCGTCTTGCGGCAGAACAAGGCATTGACGTTGTCGTAACGGATCATCATGAAGCTGCCGGCGAAACAAAAGGCGCAGTTGCTGTTGTCAATCCAACCATCGCGCCCAAGCCCGCCACAGCCGATCTGGCCGGCGTAGGGGTCGCATTCAAGCTTTGCCATGCACTCGTCAAAGACGGAATCGCCACAGGACGGAAGGAGGTTTCAGGAATTGATCTGCGGAACCATCTCGATCTCGTTGCCATCGGGACAGTGGCCGATGTCGCATCGCTGGTTGAGGAAAACAGAATACTGGTGCGCCACGGTCTGTCGCGCCTGAACCTCATGCAATCGCCAGGTTTAAAAGCGCTCGCCGGGGTCGCCGGAATCGAATGCAAGATGGATTGTTACCACATCGGATTCATGATCGGCCCGCGACTTAACGCCGCAGGCCGCCTCGCCAGCGCGGAATCGTCGCTGAAGCTGTTGCTCACTGACGATGCAGCCTGCGCCGTCGAAACCGCAAAAGAGCTGGATGCCGCGAATCGTGAAAGAAAGCGCGTGGAAGACATCATCGTCACCGAGGCAATAGAGGAACTGGACACGAGTTACGATGGCAACAGGGATTATGCAGTGGTGACCGGTCGCGCGGGCTGGCATGCGGGCACGGTTGGCATTGCCGCTTCGCGGCTTTGCTCGAGATACGGCAGGCCTGCGTTCGTAATCGCATTCGACGAGAGCGGGCGCGGCCATGGCTCCGGAAGAAGCATTGAAGACCTTGATCTGGTCGCTGTGCTGCATAAATGCGGCGACCTGCTTGTCACGTTCGGTGGACACAAACTTGCGGCTGGACTTGTGATTGACCAGGGCAAGTTCGACATGTTTAAGAAGCGATTTTCCGAGCTGTGCGCGGAGCAACTGAAGAGCCTGGATTTACGGCCAAAGCAGAGGATTGACGCCTGGCTCGGACTCGGCGAAGCGGATGAGCGCCTGCTCGATGCCACCGATAAACTGCAACCCTTTGGCGTCGGCAATCCAGCGCCCGTCTGGGCCGCGTCGAACGTGAGCGTGGTGGGCCAGCCGCGAATACTGAAGGAAAAGCATGTCAAGATGACCCTCGCTTCGGGCGGTACACAAATGAGCGCAATAGGGTTCAACATGGCTGACCGTGAAATTCCCGACGGTCCGCTAGATATCGCCTTCCATCTGGAAAACAACACATACAAGGGCCAAACCTCGCTCCAGCTCAACCTCAAGGATTTCCGGGCAGCGGAAGGTCGGTCTTGAAGACCTTTACGTAACAACGTACATTGTTGACTCGCTATCGCTCGCCAACGAAGGCATTGGCAAGCGACAGCGAGTCAATGCCGGAAGAACAACAGGATCTATCATGGAGAATCTCAACGAACGACAGAATCCAGATTATGCAGGGCGACATCACAAAGCTCACGGTTGATGCTATCGTCAATGCTGCAAACCAGACATTGCTTGGCGGCGGCGGGGTGGATGGCTGCATTCACAGGGCTGCCGGGCCGAAGCTTCTCCTGGAATGTGCGACTCTCGGCGGTTGCCGCACAGGCGAAGCCAAGATTACCAAAGGCTACAATCTTCCCACAAAATGGGTGATCCACACCGTCGGTCCAGTGTGGCATGGCGGAACACATGGCGAACCGGAGCTGCTCGCGAATTGCTACAAAACTTCGATGGCACTTGCCACAGAACACGGCATCAACACCATCGCCTTCCCATCAATCAGCACAGGCATATACGGATACCCAGTCGAGAAAGCATGCCGGATAGCGATCAAGGAGACACTGAACTTTCTAAACGGCAATGCCATGCCCAAAAGAGTCGTGTTCTGCTGTTTCAGCAAAGGAGATGAAGCGACATACAGGCATGCACTGCAAGAGGCCATTACTTCCTCATCAGCCTGAACACGATATTCAGCAGGATCGTGAGGATGATGCTTGCCAGAACGCAGGTTGCGAGTGGGAACGATACCGACCAGTTCTTTCCGCGATAGTTGATGTCGCCCGGCAGATGACCGAACCAGGGAAGTTTGCCGGCGAGCATGAAGAGCAAGCCTGCCACCACGAGCGCCAAACCGGCAAGAATCAACATTATGCCAATGCCTCTCATTGTCAGAATTGGCCGATATTGCGGTCGTTCGTGTCTAACGATCAATGACGCCCGCGATGAGCGATGGCTCTTTCTGCTTCGCGGTCAGCCGTCTTTCGGCGGAGCGTTTCCCGTTTATCGCTTTGCTGCTTACCCTTGCACAATCCAAGTTCCACTTTTACAAGGCCCTTCTTGGGATATAAGGAAAGCGGGATCAGGGTGCAGCCTTTTTGTTCCACATGCGATTGCAATCTGGCGATTTCTTTTCTGTGCAGCAGCAAACGACGCGGACGCATTGCATCGTGATTGAAGCGATTGCCAAATTCGTATGGCGGTATATTGATGTGGAGTATGACCTGACCTTTGTCAACACTGGCATAGGAACCGGTGAGATTGACAAGGCTGTCTCTAATGGACTTCACCTCGGTACCACGCAGTGCCATGCCAGCTTCGTAACGATCAAGCACAAGATAATCCTTGAGCGCTCTCCGGTTGGATGCGAATGACTTGTGCAACTTGTCTGAAGGCGCCTTCATGACCATCGTCCGTCAACAGCTCAGAAATACGCAGCGCCCGACAGTCCGACCGGCCTACGACGGATCAGAGTTCCGTGTTTTCTTCCTTGTCGGAGGCGGCAAAGTCTATTTCCGCGATCAACTTGCCTTCGGCAATCTCCCTCAAGGCAATATCAAGCCTTTCTTCCTCAGGACCGCTGGGTTTGACGTATGGCCTGAAGCCGGCGTTCAACTGGGCTACCCGCCGTGACACCATGTTGACGAGAATTGGAATACTTGGCACTCTAAGTTTTGCCTGTTTCAATAGCTCAGCGTTCAACGGTTCCTCCTCTAAAGAATAAGCGGGGCGCATAGTATGCGCCCCGCCACTAACAGTCAACTTATCTTATTCTCTTAATACATGTCCCCGCCGCCCATGCCGCCACCCATACCGCCGCCCATATGTCCTCCTGCGGCCGGCTTGGATTCCTCTGGAATCTCCGTGACCATGCACTCGGTGGTCAACAGGAGTCCCGCGATACTGGCAGCATTCTGCAACGCGCAACGCGTCACCTTGGCCGGATCCAGTACGCCCTCTTTGACGAGGTCGGTGTACTTGCCGGTGGCAACGTTGTAACCGTAGCTACCCTTGCCGCCATTCCTGATTTCCTGGACAACGATTGCGCCTTCAACGCCCGCGTTTGACACGAGCTGACGTATCGGACCTTCCAGCGAGGCCTTCACGATCTGAACGCCGATCGCTTCATCGCCGACGACTTCCATCTTATCGAGAGCTGACTGCGCCCTGAGCAAAGCCACTCCACCGCCCGGCACAACGCCTTCTTCAACTGCGGCGCGTGTCGCATGGAGAGCGTCCTCTACGCGAGCCTTCTTCTCCTTCATTTCCGTCTCTGTAGCTGCGCCAACGCTGATCACCGCAACGCCGCCTGCGAGCTTAGCAAGCCGCTCCTGCAGCTTTTCGCGATCGTAGTCGGATGTGGTTTCATCGATCTGGTGCTTGATCTGCGAGACTCTGCCCTGTATGTCGGACGTCTTGCCTGAGCCTTCGACGATCGTGGTGTTTTCCTTGTCCACCGTGATCCTCTTGGCGCGGCCAAGATCTTCAATCTTCACGTTCTCAAGTTTGACGCCGAGATCCTCGGTCAGGCATTTGCCGCCGGTGAGAATCGCGATATCCTCGAGCATCGACTTCCTGCGATCGCCGAAGCCCGGCGCCTTCACGGCGCAGCACTGCAAAGTGCCGCGGAGCTTGTTGACCACGAGTGTGGCCAGTGCTTCGCCTTCGACTTCTTCCGCGATAATGAGCAGTGGCTTGCCGGACTTGGCAACGTTCTGGAGCAACGGCAGAAGATCCTGAAGATTCGAGATCTTCTTCTCGTTAATCAGGATGTATGCATCCTCAAGAGCGCACTCCATCGTCTCCGCGTTCGTCACGAAGTAAGGAGAAAGATAACCCTTGTCGAACTGCATGCCTTCGACGACATCGAATGTTGTCTCGATCGTCTTGGCTTCCTCAACCGTGATCGTGCCGTCTTTGCCTACTTTGTCCATCGCATCAGCAATGATCTGGCCGATCGTAGCGTCGCCGTTGGCCGAGATCGTGGCGACCTGTGCGATTTCGGTGTGCTCCTTGACCTTCTTCGCCTGCTTGGCAATATTTTCAACGACCGCTATGACCGCTTTGTCTATGCCGCGCTTCAGGCTCATCGGATTTGCGCCCGCGGTGACATTCTTCAGTCCTTCGCGGTATATCACTTCCGCCAGAAGCGTCGCGGTCGTGGTGCCGTCGCCAGCTATGTCGCTGGTCTTGCTGGCCACTTCGCGAACCATCTGGGCACCCATGTTTTCAAAGGCGTCAGGAAGTTCGATTTCCTTAGCGACCGTCACGCCGTCCTTTGTGATCAGAGGCGAACCGAATTTCTTGTCGAGAATTACGTTGCGGCCTGCCGGTCCGAGCGTTACGCATACGGCCCTGCTCAGCTTCTGAACGCCAGCAAGAATCGCCTGCCTGGCTTCAGTGTCATACTTCAGTTGTTTACCCTTGTCTGCCATCTTAATCTCCTGTTTGATTTAAACTTTAATTTCAACTCTTTGGACTAGGCCTCGATGACGCCAAGAATATCGTCTTCGCGTATCAGCTGATACGTCTTGTCGTCTATCTTGACTTCTGAGCCGCCGTACTTGGGCATGAGAACTTTGTCGCCCTTCTTGACATTCATCGGAATCTTCTTGCCACTATCGTCGAGTTTGCCTTCGCCAACCGCGATCACTTTCCCCTCCTGTGGCTTCTCCTTTGCTGAATCCGGGATTATGATCCCGCCCTTCTTCACCTCGTTCTGCTCAACTGGCTCAACGAGTACACGATCTCCTAATGGTCTAATCTTCATACTGTCCTTTCTTCCTCCTTCTCCGTGTTCTTTTGCGGATAACTATCCTCGCCCAGTACCATTTACTTCTTTTTATTCTTGTCGTCGTCAACCATTTCAAAGTCGGCGTCAATCACTTCTCCGTCGTCCTTCTTCGATGATTGCTCGTTCGTCTTTCCGGCCTGGCCTTCCCCATCGGCATTGCCGCCGGCAGATCCTGTTCCCTGGGCATGATCATGCCCAGCGTGACCATCCTTCGTTGCCTTGGAGTACAGATCCGTTGACACGGCCTGCATCACCGTATTCAGCGTTTCCATCTTCGCTTTGATCTCGTCGGCATTGCCGTCTTTTATCGCGCTCTTGAGAGCTTCGATTGCCGGGTTGACTTTCGACTTGTTGTCCTCGGACACCTTGTCGGCATGCTCTTTGAGCAATTTTTCAGTCTGGTAAACGAGGTTCTCGGCCTGATTTTTGGCCTCAACGCTCTCGCGCTTCTTCTGGTCGTCGGTGGCGAACTGCTCGGCATTCTTCACCATCCGGTTGATCTCGTCCTTATTGATACCGCTTGACCCTGTGATTGTGATCTTCTGTTCCTTGCTCGTGCCAAGATCCTTGGCCGACACATGCAGAATCCCGTTGGCATCAATGTCGAACGTCACCTCCACCTGTGGAACGCCGCGCGGCGCCGGTGGAATGCCATCCAGATGGAAACGACCGATTGACTTGTTGTCGCCAGCCATCTTGCGTTCGCCCTGCAAAACGTGGATTTCGACGCTGGGCTGATTGTCGGATGCTGTGCTGAATATTTCGCTCTTCTTCGTTGGAATGGTGGTATTGCGCTCAATCAGCGTCGTGAAGACGCCGCCGAGCGTTTCGATGCCAAGCGAAAGAGGCGTAACATCGAGCAACAGCACGTCCGTGACTTCGCCCTTTATGATGCCACCTTGAATTGCCGCGCCAACCGCAACAACTTCGTCGGGATTGACACCTTTGTGCGGCTCTGTGTTAAAGAGTGATTTTGCCTTTTCCTGTATTTTCGGCATGCGGGTCATCCCGCCCCCCAGCCCACCCTCGTCAA
>Ga0181520_10012867_pt1 | contig 10671 bp, 11 predicted proteins | sample PEATcosm2014_Bin_29_FD_132451 | JGI IMG/M metagenome (GOLD analysis project Ga0181520, IMG submission 132451) | Peatland microbial communities from MTU Mesocosm Facility, Houghton, MI, USA - PEATcosm2014_Bin02_30_metaG | ecosystem: Environmental > Terrestrial > Soil > Wetlands > Peat | place...
GTACGCAACAAAACCTACGGCGATGCCCAGATCCAAACGCGCTTTCCACCCGAGCCCAACGGCTACCTCCACATCGGTCATGCCAAGGCTATTTCCCTTGATTTTGGACTCGCCGACGAGTTCGGCGGCAAAACCAACCTGCGCTTCGACGACACCAATCCCGAAAAAGAAGAGCAGGAGTATGTCGACGCCATCATGGCCGACGTGCGCTGGCTCGGCTTCGAGTGGGAGCGCCTCTGCTACGCCTCCGACTACTTCGGCCAGCTTTACGAGTGGGCCCTGCAACTGATCAAGAACGGAAAGGCCTACGTCGACGACCTCTCCGCCGAAGAAATCCGCCAGCACCGCGGCACGCTCACCGAGCCCGGCACGGACAGCCCCTATCGCAATCGGACGATTGAGGAGAATCTCGACTTGTTCACTCGCATGAAGCAGGGCGAATTCCCCGACGGATCGCGTGTCCTGAGAGCCAAAATAGACATGGCCTCTCCCAACCTGAACATGCGCGATCCGGTGATGTATCGCATCCTCCACGCCACGCATCACCGCACCGGCGACGAGTGGTGCATCTATCCCATGTACGACTACGCGCACGGCCAGTCGGATTCCATCGAGCACGTCACGCACTCCATGTGCACGCTCGAATTCGCCGACCATCAGCCGCTCTACCGCTGGTACATCGAGCAGTTGGGGATCTTTCCTTCGCGGCAATTTGAATTTGATCGCCTCAACCTCACCTACACCATGCTCAGCAAGCGCAAGCTCCTGCAGTTGGTGCAGGAAAAACGCGTCTCCGGATGGGACGATCCGCGCATGCCCACGCTCCGCGGCATCCGCCGCCGCGGCTACACGTCTGAAGCCATCCGCGCCTTCGTCGCCTCTGCCGGAGTCTCGCGCACCAATGGCATCGTCGATATCGAAATGCTCGAGCACTTCCAGCGCGACGACCTCAACCACCGCTCACGCCGCGCCATGGCCGTCGTGCGCCCGCTCAAGGTCGTCATCGACAACTATCCCGCCGATCAAGAGGAGTTAGTCGAGGTCCAAAACAACCCCGAAGACCCTGAAGCCGGCACCCGCCAGGTACCCTTCTCGCGCGAGCTTTACATCGAGCAGGACGATTTCCGCGAAATTCCTCCGCCCAAGTACTACCGACTCAGCCCCGGCAAGGAAGTCCGCCTGCGCAACGCCTATTTCATTACGGCGCAAAATGTAGTCAAAGATGCAGCCGGCAACGTGGTCGAGGTGCACTGCACCTACGATCCCCTGAGCCGCGGCGGCCAATCGCCCGACGGCCGCAAAGTCAAGTCGACCATGCACTGGGTCTCGGCCGCGCACGCCATCACCGCCGAAATCCGCCTCTACGACAAGCTCTTCTCAAAGCCCGATCCCTACGACTTCCCCGAGGGCGGCGATCTCTTCGACAATCTGAACCCCAACTCGCTCGAGATCGTGAGCGACGCCAAACTGGAGCCCTCGCTTGCAAGCGTCCAGCCGGGAGATCGCTTCCAGTTCGAGCGCGTAGGCTACTTTTGTGTGGATCCGGACTCGTCCGAAACCAGGAAAATATTCAATCGCACACTGCCGCTCAAAGACACCTGGGCCAGGATCGAGAAGAAGGCGGGCGCGTAATACAAACGCCAGTCCAACCGTAGCGCCGGCTTCCCAGCCGGCTGTAGCGTGGGCCTCCCGGCCCACGCTCGTGATTCCGTATTACAATCCCCACCATGGCAGATCCAAGCCCGCATCTCCCACGCCACCAGGCCGCGGCCCTCCTCGGCGCCGAGCAGCCTCGTTACGGCCAGGTGCACCTTCGCAATCGTGGTCGTCTGCCGCACTGGGAAAAGGATTGCGGTCTCTACTTCATCACGTTTCGTCTGGCCGATTCGCTTCCCCGGGCCGTGCTCAAAAAGGTTGCGGAGCGTCACCTGATCCTGGGTGCGGCCAAATCATCCGGAGCGCGGCTTCTTCCAGAACAGGAGGCGGAACTCGCTGAGTACAGTCCTCGCCGCATGGAAGAGTATTGCGATCGCGGATTGGGAAGCTGTGCGCTGGCAGATCAGCGCATCGCGGGCGCAATGGCTGCGGCACTCCGCTTCAAGGAAGGCAAACACTACCGGCTTCTGGCGTGGTGCATCATGCCCAATCATGTTCACGTCGTGGTACGTCTGCTGCCTGGTGTCGATCTCGCGACGGTCTTGAAGAGCTGGAAACAGTTTTCATCGAAAGCCGCGAATTTTGTTCTTGAGCAGAGAGGCCGCTTTTGGCAGAAGGAGTACTACGACCGCCTGATTCGAAACCAACAGGAATACTCCCGCGCGATCCAGTACGTTGTCGAGAATCCGGTCAAGGCAGGACTGAAGAGTTGGCCCTGGGTGTGGAGCGCAGACTTGGAAGTCCGCGCTACTGCCACACTGCCGCTGAAAGACACCTGAACGAGGATCGAGAAGAAGGCGGGAGCGTGAAGCTCCTCGCTGGCAAATGACCGCCGTCTTGCCGTAGAGTGATTCCGTCCACAAGGGAGACAACCATTGTGCATTGGAAGAAAAGTGTGACGGGACGGCTTTTGGTGATTTCGGCGCTGGCGTTTGGATGCATCGCATCAGGCATTGCGGGCGCGCAAACACCAGCCAATGGGCTGGGCATTTTTGAGAACCAGTCCGATGTGGGGAGTGTAGTGCCGCCGGGAGTCGCAACATACGACGCCGCATCGGGCGTCTACACCCTCAGGTCGGCGGGCGCGAACCTTTGGGGCAACGTGGACGGATTCCACTTCGTGTGGAAGAAGGTCTCCGGTGACGTATCGCTCACCGCCGACGTGCAGCTGGCCGCTGCCGGCGACGGCGCAAGCCCTCACCGCAAGGCGCTGCTGATGTTCCGGCAGACGCTCGACCCCGACGCCATGTACGCCGACGCGGCGGTTCATGGGGCCGGCGAGACAGCGCTGCAATACCGGCACATCAAGGGCGACACCACGCAGGACATCGCCTTCAACATCGGCGCGCCGCAGCGGCTGCGGCTTGAAAAGCGCGGCGACACGATCACGCTTTTCCTGAGCATGCACGGCGAGCCGCTGCACCAGGTGGGAGCATCGATCAGGGTGCACTCCGAAGGCGATTTCTACGCCGGCCTGGGAGACTGTGCGCACAACAAAGACGCAGTGGAGCAGGCCTCCTTCGCACACGTGGAACTCGTGCCGCTCACAGCTCCGGCGACTCCCGCGCCGATGGCGCTCTACAGCACTCTCCAGACCATCGCCATCGACAACAATGCGCGCATGGCTTTCGTAATCCAGACCGGCAAGGGACAGATGGAGGTGCCCAACTGGAGCCGCGATGGCAAGACGCTGATCTTTAACCGTGCGGGCAAGCTGTGGAGCGTGCCCGCGGCTGAAAGCGAGGGCGCGATCGCCGAGGCCACACCCATCGACATTGGCAACGCCAGCGATTGCACAGGTAGCCACGGCCTCTCGCCCGACGGCAAATGGATCGCAATGACCTGCACAACGCCGGACCATCCCGGCCGGCGCGTTTATATCGTGCCAGCCACGGGCGGCGCACCGCGTATGGTTACCGTTAATCCCGACTCCTATTTTCATAGCTGGTCGCCGGACGGTAGGACGATTTTGTTTACGCGGCCCAGCCACGGCACGCTGAACATTTTTGCTATTTCGCCCGGCGGCGGGCAGGAAACCGCGCTGACTACGGGAGCCGGTGTGAGCGACGACCCGGATTTTTCGCCGGATGGGCAGTGGATTTACTTCAACTCCGACCGTGCGGGCGGAATGCAGATCTGGCGCATGCGGCCCGACGGCAGCCAGCCCGAGCAGGTGACCTTCGACGAGAAGCACAACTGGACCGCACATCCCTCGCCGGACGGAAAGTCGATCCTGATCCTCTCTTACGGCAAAGATGTGACCGGGCACGCGGCCAACAAGGACGTGACCTTGCGCATTCTCAACGTTGCCGACGGAAAGATTCGCGACCTGGTCGAGATTGTGGGCGGATCGGGCAGCGACAACGTGCCCAACTGGGCTCCCGACGGAGCGCACTTTGCGTTTGTGAGCTACCAGTTTCTGCCTGCGGACGACATCGGCTCAACACAATGACGGACAGTGACGCGGCCAGACGCCCCATGTCCCGATTTCGGGACCTGGGAAAGCAAGAACTCCACCGGCTAAATCCGCGTGATCTGCGCCAGCGCATCAAAGTGCACGTCGCACGCGCACAGCACGAGCGAATGTTCGAGAACCAGCGCCGCAATCCACATATCGTTCGTGGGGATGGGAGTGCCCTGCTTTCGCAGTTGCCGGTACACATTCGCGTAGTGATGCGTGGTCTGCTCGCCGGCATAGAGAATCCCCACACCGGGCTTGAGAAGGAACCGGCGCAGCACGGCCTCGTTCCGCGCTTCCTGGGAGCCGGCCGCGAAGCCCGCCCGAAGTTCTCCGACGACGACAAACGGCAGCCAGATCTCATCGGCGGTCGCAACCAGACTGACAACGAATCCGTCGCCTCGGCAAAGATCGGTGTAGCGATTGGTGTCGAGGGCCACTCTCATCGACCGGCTCGTTCCGGCGATTGCTCAAGAATCGTCACCGCCAGATCGCCTCGTCGATTTTCTGCTGCTCAGCGATCGCGCTATCGAATGCGGGATCCTCCTGCCATGTGCCCGCAATGTCGCTCAGATCTCGCTTGACGCTTTCGTGCTCCGCCAAACCGGCTCCGCGAACAAGCGCCGCAACAGCAACCTGATTCAGGCTCTTGCCTTCCCGCCGCGCAAAGTCACGCAGAGTGGCGTCAAGATAATCCGGGATATCGCGAATCGTATACTGCATGCACTTATTGTAGTCAATGCAGGCATTTAATGCAATCATAATAGATTTCACGGGTAACTCATTAACTATAAATTACTTCCCGATCACATCAATCGCCACCGTGATCGTCTTGGGCGGCATGCACTGGTTCTGGTCGCAGGCCTGGTAGTGTAGCTTGCCCTGCACCAGGTGATTGCCCGCCGCGGCCACAATGCGCGCCTGGATGATGAACTCGCCGGTGTATACGCTCAATTTGGTCGTGGGATCGATGGGCAGCGTCATCACTGTGCCTGCAGGATACGTCGCGGCATCGAGCCGCACGCCCGAACCTTCGGGAATCGAAAACTCGGTCGGGATCAGGAAGTCGTCCGTGGGCGTGTGTGAGTTGATATGCAACCCCTGCGCAATGCGAAAGTGCAGCGCCACCTGGCTCGGCTTGCCCACCGGCACGCTCACCTGCTCAGGAAAGAGATACCTCACCGCATCGGTCTTCAGCAGCGGCCGGCTCTGCGTGTTCGAGCCCAATCCCTGCCCGTGCGCAGCCACCACGCCCGCCGCGAGCGCAGCAATTGTCGCAATGAAAACGCCTTTCAGGAATCTCATCGATCCTAATCCTCTAGCGTCTGACCTATGCGGCCCAAGACTGATCACTGACCACTGACAACTGATCACTGTTTCAGCGCCTTCTCAATCTTGCTCTCAATGTCGCTTTCCGAAGTCAAGCCCACCTGCGCGGCAACCACCACGCCCTTTCGGTCCACGAAGAACGAGGTGGGCAGATCGTCGAGCCCGCCGTAGTCGCGGCTGATGGAGTCGCCGTCGAGCAGCACCGGGTACGGCACCTTCTCTTCCGCAACGAACTTGCCTGCGGCCGCCGCGGCCTTCGCCCATCCGGCCGTGTCGTTTTTCTGCAGGTCGTCGCCTTCCGTATCCACGCCCAGCACCTCGAATCCCTGCGCCGCGTATTTGTTGCGCAATTCCACGATCCACGGGGTTTCGATCCTGCACGGCCCGCACCACGTGGCCCAGAAGTTGATCAGCACGGCCTTGCCCCGGTAGCTCTCGAGCGTTACCTTGTTCCCGCTCAAATCTTTGAGTTCAAAAGCTGGCGCGGGCTTGCCGTTGAGCGGAGAAACGTATTGCGGCGTGCCGCCTCCCGGTGCAGGCACCAGCTCGCCCTGCCCGACGCCCGCGAGCAGGCGTTCGGCCTCCTGCCGGCGATACTCCCAGTTGGCCCATCCCGCCCAAGCAAAGATGGCCAGAATCAGAAGCGTAGCGCCCAGAACCAGTGTGTTTCGCCGCACGGGGATGGACCTCATGGAACTATTCTACGAGGCGCGGGCCGGGCCTATGGGACTGAGGGACTCGGGACTATGGGACTGGAAAACATGCCATTTCCCTCCGATCACATGCAATCGCCTATTGACCGCTATCCGCAGCTCTGTGGCTGCCGCGCTCTTAGTCCCTAAGTCCCTTAGTCCCTTAGTCCCTGTCTTTTGTTACCATCAAAGGCCGATGAGTTCTCACAAGCAACCCGACGCATTCCTGCCCGCGGCACTGGTGCGCACCGAAGCTGCCGCGCTTGAGGCCCTCGCCGCGCGTCTCGAGGGGCCCATGGCCGCGCACTTCGCCCGCGCCGTCGACATGATTCTCCGCTGCGGCGAGTCCAACGGCCGCGTCGTGGTCACCGGCATGGGCAAAAGCGGCATCATCGCGCAAAAAATCGCCGCCACGCTCAGCTCCACCGGCTCGCCGGCGCTGTTCTTGCATCCCGCTGAGGCCGTGCATGGCGACCTGGGCGTGCTCATGCCCGGCGACGTGGTCATCGCCCTCTCGGCAAGCGGCGAAACTGAGGAAATCCTGCGCCTGCTGGCCACCGTCAAGCGCAAGGGCGACGCGCTCGTTAGTTTCTCGTGTAACCTGCAGTCCACTTTGGCGCAATCCAGCGACGTAGCCCTCGATTGCTCGGTCGAGCGCGAAGCCTGCGGGTTGAATCTCGTGCCCACCGCCTCCACCACCGCCATGCTCGCGCTCGGCGACGCGCTGGCCGTGGCTGTCAGCCTGCGCAAGGGCTTTCGCGCCGAAGACTTCGCCGAGCTGCACCCCGGCGGTAAGCTGGGCAAGCGCCTGGCCAAAGTGCGCGAGCTGATGCACTCCGGCGAAGAGATTCCCACCGTCACGACGTTCACCCCCATGGCCGATGTCATCTTCGAAATGTCGTCGAAGAAGCTCGGCATCACCACGGTGCAGGAGGGCGGCCGGCTCAAAGGCGTCATCTCCGACGGCGACTTGCGAAGGCTCCTGGAGCGCGAAGGCGGCGCGGCGTTGAGCAAGACCGCCGGCGAGGCCATGAACCCGCATCCTCGCACCATTGCATCGAGCGAACTGGGCGCAAAAGCATTGGCGATCCTGGAAGAGCGCAAAATCACCTCGCTGGTCGTCGTCGACGCGGACGAGAAGGTCGAAGGCATCGTCCATCTGCACGATCTATGGGGCGTGGAGCTGATCTGAGGGCAGGGAACAGCGGTGCGAAGTGCACCTCGCGAAAGCCGGTCGCGGGCCAGGTTCGATTGTGCTGAGTTCGTGCGCCTTCATGAAAGGCGAGGTGCACCCGCCGGTTCAAGCGCCTGAATTCCGTTTCCCTCAAAAAATTTGCTTCGCAGTCGTTGGCTGACTGTTGTACTTTGTTTGCGGGCAGCCATCGGCGCCCGACCCCGCACACGAAATCAGAAAATGGAGGAAAGCATCATGAAAAAAATCTACATGGTACTCGCGCTGGCCGGCGCATTCGCCACCGGCGCAGTTATGTCAGCCGAGGTTCACGACTGGCGCGACCTGGACAAGGTTCATCAGCATGTCACTGAGGCCATTCACGAGATGGAGCGCGCCCGCGCCGCCAATCACTACGACATGGAAGGCCACGGCACAAGGGCCGAACAGGACCTGCGCGACGCCGAGCACGAGCTCGACGCTGCGGTGAGATGGGCCCAGAGAAGATAAGGGTACATACCGGCGATCCGGACGCTGCGTGGCCCCGCCTTCCCTCACTTCGCATCGGTCAGCGGAGCTGCGGGGCCAGCAGCGCAATCACTTCCAGATCGCGGTCCAAAATGACGGATTTATCGGGGTTGGAAGCGTTGTAGTGGACCTGAACCCGCTTGTCTTTCACCTGGCGGACAAATTCGTCGGCATCTTCCTCGCGGTGAAAGCGGTGCACATGCTTGCCTGAGCGGTACTCGCCCACGAAATAAGTGTAGGTAAGTTCGACCCAGAAGTTCCGCCAGCCCTTCTTGTGAACCACTCCGCTCTGAATCGTGGCGTCGGTCGCGGGCCATCCGGCCATCGCCTGGTTCTGCCGCCATTTCTGGTAGAACTTCTTCACGCCGAACGCCGCAATCGCGCCCGGAATAACCCCGAACATCTTGAGGAGCTTGACCAGCACGAACAAGATCTCTCCCCAAGGGAAGTGGTGGAAATTCATGCCTGCAAGTATGCCATAGCGCGCGGAATTCCAATTCGCGCTACCCGCTGTCGAAGGGCGCCTGGCGCCATTGACAGCCAATTCCGGAAGCCATACGCTGGGGTTATGCAGGTCGAACTCACGCCCGCGCAAGCCTCCTTTATTGACTTGGGAATCCAGGAAGGCCGCTTTCGCAATTCGGAAGAGGCCATCCGCGAAGCTCTTGCCCAATGGGAGAAGAGGGAACGCGCGCGCGTCCAGCTGCTCACTTCGCTCGACTCTGCCGAGCAGGCGCTCGATGCCGGTGAGGGCGAGGACTACACCATCGAGACGCTTTCTTCGCTGGTTCAGTCTGTTCAAGAACGCGGAACGGCTCGTCTGTCCGAACGCTGATGCGGATACGCCTCGCGCCGCAAGCCCGAACCGATCTTGACGAAATCTGGCTCTATGTCGCGCGCAAGAGCGGCAACCCTGAAATCGCAACGCGCCACCTGGAATCGATTGCACGCGGGTTCAGCTTGCTGGCCAAGTTTCCCTTGATTGGCAGGAACCTCGATACGAGCAACAGGCCGAACGTCCGCACTCTTGCGGTCCGTAACTACATCGTTTTCTATCGACCCGCGGACGGCGAGATACGAATTCTGCGTATCATCCACGTCGCGCGCGACGCATATGCCGTTTTCGCCGAGGAGCAGTATTAGCGGCAAGAGCGCCGGGCTCCCACAGACATTTAGAATGAATCCTGCTGTCATCTGCACTTCGTCCGCACCGGGCGGGCGGGAAAGTTCGCCTTTCTTTCTATGCATCGTTGGTCAAAGCTCTTTATTCCAACTCTCCGCGAGGCCCCGGCAGACGCTGAAGTGGCCAGCCACAAGTTTCTGCTGCGCGCCGGCTACATCCGCCAGCTCGGAGCCGGCATCTACAACTACCTCCCTCTCGGCCAGCGCGCGCTGAACAAAATCATCGGCATCGTCCGCGAGGAGATGGACAAGATCGGCCAGGAGTTTTACCTGCCCGCGATTCAGCCGCGCGAATTGTGGGAGGAGAGCGGCCGCTGGACGACCATGGGCGAAACCATGTTCCGCCTCAAGGACCGCAAGGGTGCCGATCTGTGCCTGGGCATGACGCACGAAGAGATCATGACCACGATCGCGCGCGGCGAATTGCGCAGCTACAAGCAGTTGCCGCAGATCTGGTACCAGATTCAGACCAAGTTCCGTGACGAGCCGCGGCCCAAGTCGGGGCTGCTGCGCGTGCGCCAGTTCATCATGAAGGACGCGTACTCCTTCGACATCAATGAAGCTGGTCTCGACAAGAGCTTCGATCTGCACGACGCTGCCTATCGCGCCATCTTCACGCGCTGCGGCCTCAAGTTCGTTGCCGTCGAAGCCGACTCGGGCGCAATGGGCGGCTCGCAGTCGCAGGAGTTCATGGTTTACACGGACGCCGGAGAAGACTTCATCGCAAGCTGTCCTGTGTGCGGCTACGCAGCGAATCTGGAGAAGGCTACTTCGCGCCTCGACGCCGTCGTCGAGATGGAACCGACTGGAGATGGCAATCCGGAATTGGTATCGACGCCCGGTTGCGCGGCCATCACCGATGTGGCTGCGTTCTTTAAAATTTTGCCGGCTTCAGACATCAAATGCGTGGCCTACATGGCGCTCAAGCACGGGGCGACGGCAAAAGACGGCAACCGGAAAGATACCTGGCACGGAGTGGCGACATTCCTGCGCGGTGATCATCAGGTGAACGAGACCAAGCTCCTCGGCGCTCTTGGTGCAGCCGAACTGCGCACCATGCAGGCCGAAGAGTTGCAGCAATTCTTCAACGGTCCCGCGGGCTATCTCGGGCCCCTGGGGCTCAAGCAAGACGCGCAACCGCTCGGCGAAGGTCTCACAGTGATCGTCGACCGCGCCCTCGAGGGCCGCAAGAATATGGTGTGCGGCGCAAACAAGCTCGACTACCATTTGCGCAACGTGACGCCGGGCCGCGACTTCACCTGGACGCTTGCCGCCGATATTCGCAGCGTGAATGAAGGCGAAGGCTGCCCAAAGGATGGTTGCACGGGCAAGCTCGTCGTCGGCAGGGCCGTCGAAGTGGGCCACATCTTCAAGCTCGGCGACAAGTACACGAAATCCATGGGCGCAAGCGTGCTCGACGAGAACGGCAAAGCGGTGACGCCGATCATGGGCTGTTACGGCATCGGCATAGAGCGCATTTTGACCGCGGCCATCGAACAGGCCAACGACGCCAACGGCTTTTGCCTGGCGGCTTCGATTGCGCCCTTCACTGTGGTAGTCACGGTGACGAACGTGGGCGACGCGGCGCTGCGCGAGACCGGCGAAAAACTCGCCGCCGATCTTGAAGCGGCGGGGCTCGACGTGCTTCTGGACGA
>Ga0181520_10012870_pt1 | contig 10666 bp, 10 predicted proteins | sample PEATcosm2014_Bin_29_FD_132451 | JGI IMG/M metagenome (GOLD analysis project Ga0181520, IMG submission 132451) | Peatland microbial communities from MTU Mesocosm Facility, Houghton, MI, USA - PEATcosm2014_Bin02_30_metaG | ecosystem: Environmental > Terrestrial > Soil > Wetlands > Peat | place...
CCCTCTACGCCGCCTTCGCCTTCGCGGCGCCTTCCAAGCACGCGCTGCTCTTGATCCTCGCCCTGGTCTCGGGGCCGGCGACCTTCTTCCTCGCGCCCGCCTTCTCGGCCTGGTCGCGGAAGCACGAGTACGAGGCCGACGCCTTCGCGGCGAAGGCGGCCGGCGCCGAAGCCCTCGCTTCGGCCCTGATCCGCCTCAATCGCGAGAACGCCTCCAACCTCTGGCCCCATCCCCTCTACTCGGCCTGGTACTACTCGCATCCCACTTTGCGCGAGAGGCTGAAGGCGATTCGCCGACCTGCAGGCGCGAGTTGACAGGCGGAAAGGCGGCTACCCGCACAGCACGGAAAGGAAATTGCCGGCCGGGTCCCTGAACCAGGCTATGTCCGGACCCCTGCCCTGCGCCTTGCCGCGCGCTATGCCCTTCGGGTCGGTCTTTATGCCGGCTTCGTACTGCTCGAATCGGACGCCCCGGCCCGCGAGCTCGTCCACCGCTCCGTCTATATCGTCGACTTCGAAGTTCAGGACGGTGAAGGTGGCGGGTTGGTGATCTTCCTTCTCGTAGACGAATACCGCGGCGCCTCCGGGCAGATGCAGCCTCAACCCCATGGTCTCGCGATCCACCCGAAGTCCCAGGATCCCCGCGTAGAATTCCTCGGCCTTCGCCAAATCGTCGACCGAGAAGCCGCTGAACGCCGATTTCGGTTTAAACATGGCGCCCCGCCCTCAGATGCTGCCCGTCGTGTAGCGCTCGAGCTGGCCGATCTCGGCGGCCTGCCTGTTGATCGTCAATTCCTGCTCCCTGAGGAGCTCCTTGATGACGTCGCCGATCGAGACGACGCCGACCGGCTTGCCGCCCTCGAGCACGGGGAGGTGGCGGATCCGCTTCTCGGTCATCAGGCTCATGCAGTCGGAGACTGTCGTCTCGGGGCTCACGTAAAGCACCCGGCTCGTCATGATCTCCTTGACCAGCGTCGTTTCCATCGCCCGTCCCTTGATGATGATCTTGCGGACGAAGTCGCGCTCGGAGAAAATGCCCCGGAGGTCCCCCTGGGCGTCGAGCACGAGGACGGCGCCGACGTTCTTGTTCGCCATGATCTCGAGGGCGGCAAGCAGGGTCGCCTCCGGACTCACGCTCACGATCTCCCTTCCCTTGACCGCCAAGATCTCTTTCACGGTTACCATGCGTTACCTCCGTTCACAAGCCCATGAACTGAATATAATCCGCTTTGGGGCGCGGAGCATCATGACTTCGCCGCTTTCCGACCCCAGCGCCGTCCGAAGGAGCTTGCCGCCTCGGCGAATCCGCGAGATAATCAAGCCTTCGCGAGTAGCCCGAGGCGATCCTCGGGAAAATCTGCAACGAGCGGTTGGTGGCCATGTTCACGAAGAATCGTAAAGACGGGACCTACATTCGCGACCTGCCCTATTTCACGAGGCTCACGCCCTACCTGATGCCGACCCGAACGGAGGCCTGCATCTACTTCGAGCAGGACTTCGACGTCACGAAGGCCCTCGAGTACGTGCACGCGGCGAACGCCGCCTCCCCCACGGGCGAGAAGAGGCTGACGCTCTTCCAAGTCTTCCTCTGCGCCACGGCGCGGACCATCGCCATGAGGCCGAAGCTTAACCGCTTCGTCGCCGGCTTTCGCTACTACCAGCGCAACGGGATCGTCTTCAACTTCGTGGCGAAGAAGGAGCTCACGGACGGCGGGGCCGAGATCAACGTAACCCTTCCCTTCTCGCCCTACGAGACCCTGGCCACCCTGACGCCCAAGGTCTCCTCCTTCGTCTCCCGGGTGAAGAAGGGCGAGACGACCGACGCCGACGATCTCAACAAGCTCCTGGCCCGCCTTCCGCGGTTCGCGAACCGCATCGTCTTCGGCGCCGTGTCTTTCCTCGACTACCACAACGCCCTCCCCCTCTCCTTCACGTCCGGCCTACCCTTCTACTCGAGCGTCTTCTTCACCAACGTCGGGAGCGTCGGGATCGACGCTCCCTTCCACCACAACTTCGAGCTCGGCACCTGCGGCCTCTTCGTCGCGATCGGCAAGATCCGAAAGGAGTCCGTTACGGACGAATCCGGCAGGATCGAGCGGCGGGACAAGGTCAAAGTGACCTTCACCTACGACGACCGCATCGCCGACGGCATCTACTGCGGCAAGGCGATCGACCTCCTCCGCTCTCTCGTCGAGGACCCCGCCCTCCTCGAGGCGCCGCCGGAGCTGAGCCCCGATCAGCTCGCCGAACTCGGGGTCGCCCAGCCGCGGCCTTCCGGGCCGTCGGCGTAGCGCGCATGTACGAGTCCAAGCCCTGGCTCGCCCATTACGGCCGGACGCCCGCGACCCTCGTTTACCCCGAGCTCTCCCTCTTCGGGATGCTGAAAGCCGACGCGGAGCGCCATCCCGGGGTCGCGGCCCTCGAGTTCATGGGCAGGAGCACGTCGAAGGCGCGGCTCCTCGACAGGATCGTCCGCATGAGCCGCGCGCTCGCCGCCTCCGGCTTGAAGAAAGGCGACCGCGCCATCATCTGCCTCCCGAACATTCCCCAGGCCGTCATCGCCTTCTACGCCCTTTCGCGGGTCGGCGCGATCCCCGCCCCCATTCATCCCCTCTCGACGCCGAGCGAGATCCTGGGCTTCGCCACCCTGGTCTCGGCCTCATGGGCCGTCACGCTCGACGGATTCTATCCCCGCTTCGCGGAAATCCTCCGGCGCGGCGGGTCCTCGGGCGACGGCCAGCCCGGCGATTGCCCGATCCGAAAGACTATCGTCTGCTCGATAGGCGGCGAGACCGGCTTCCCGACCTCGCTCGGCTACGCGCTCGGGCCCGCCCGCAAGATAGCTCCCGTGCCCTACGGCGAGACCGTCCTCTCGTGGAGAGGCCTCGAGGCGCGCTCAGGCTCGGTCCCCGAGTTGGCCGAGCCCGATCCCCTGTCGGCAGACGAGCCGGCCCTCATCCTCTTCTCCGGAGGGAGCACGGGCGAATCCAAGGCCATCCTCCTGTCGAACAGGAATTGCAACGCCCTCGCCATCCAGACGGACGCGGCCGGAGGCCCGATCCTCCCCGGCGACGCCATCCTCTCCATCCTCCCGATGTTCCACGGCTTCGGATTCGCCGTGGGGATTCATGCCATTCTCGTCCACGGGGGGACCTGCGTCCTCGTGCCTCGCTTCAAGGCCGGCGCTCTCGCGCCCCTCGTGCGCCGCCACAGGCCCGCGTTCCTGGCGGGGGTCCCGACGCTCTTCGACGCCCTCGCCGCCGATCCCGAATTCTCGCGAACGCCCCTGGGCTCCTTCAAGGGCATCTTCTGCGGAGGAGACTCCCTGAGCCCGGAGACCAAGTACCGCTTCGAGGCCGTCCTCAAGCGGAACGGCTGCGGCGCCGACCTCCGGGAAGGCTACGGCATGACCGAGTCGGTGACCGCGAGCATACTGATGCCCCAGGGCGAGTACCGCGAGCGCTCCATCGGCCTGCCCTATCCCGATATGCTCGCGAAGGTGGTGAGGCCGGGCACGACCGAGGAGTGCGAGGCGATGGAGGAGGGCGAGATCTGCGTGACCGGCCCCACGATCATGCTCGGCTACCTCGACGATCCCGAGGCGACGGCCCAGGTCCTCAAGGCCCATCCCGACGGCAGGACCTGGCTCCATTCCGCCGACATCGGCTGCATGGACTCCGACGGCTTCTTCTACTTCAGGCAGCGCGCCAAACGCATCATCAAGACCTCGGGTATCGCGGTCTATCCTTCCCAGGTCGAGGACGTCCTCAACAAGCACCCCGCCGTCAGGCTCTCCTGCGTCATCGGCGTCCCCCATCCCACCCAGGTCGAGGTCCCGAAGGGCTTCGTCACCCTGAACGAGGGCTACTCCGCGACCAGCGAGCTGGAGAAGGAGCTCATCGACCATTGCCGAAGGCAGCTCATCCCCCACTCCTGCCCGCGCCGCATCGAGTTCCTTCCCGAGCTTCCCATGACTCGCGTGGGGAAGGTCGCGTTCAAGACCCTGCAGGAGAGGGAGACCGCGAAGGCCTCGGCCGCGCAGACGCGGAGCTAGCGCGCCATGGCAAGCTTCCGCCTCTCTTCCTTCGGCGAGCGCTACTCCGGCCGCACCGGGATCCTGGAGCTCATGAACGACCTCTCGGAGCCGCCGGCCGATCCGCTCTCGCCCTTCTGCATGCTGGGCGGCGGGAATCCGGCCATCATTCCCGAGGTGGCATCGGCCTGGGACGACTCGCTCGGCGCCTTGACCCGAGGCGAGGGTTTCGCCGCCCTCATCGGCGCCTACGATTCCCCGGCCGGAAGCGCCGGGTTCCGGAGCGCGATCGCCGAGAGCTTCTCCGCGAGCTACGGCTGGCCCATCGCCGAGGGCAACGTCGCGATCGTGAACGGCAGCCAGATCGCGGCCTTCTACCTGCTCAACATGTTCTCGGGGGCCTTCCCCGACGGTCGGAGGCGCAAGATCCTCCTTCCCGTCGTGCCCGAGTACATCGGCTACGCGGACCAGGGCCTCGAAAGGGACTGCTTCTCGGGGAGGAAACCCGGCATCGAGATGCTGGGCGAGAGGAGTTTCAAGTACCGGGTCGACTTCGATTCGATCGCGATAGACGACTCGATCGGCGCGATCTGCGTGTCTCGGCCCACCAACCCCACGGGCAATGTCCTGACGGACGAGGAAGTCCGCAAGCTCGCGGCCCTCGCCGGCGCGAGGGGGATTCCCCTCATCCTCGACAACGCCTACGGCCTCCCCTTCCCCGGCATCATCTTCCGCGACGCGCTGCCGATCTGGAACGAGGACATCGTCCTCTGCATGAGCCTGTCGAAGATCGGGCTCCCCGCCCTTCGGACCGGCATCGTCATAGCCCGCGAGGAAACGATCAAGGCCGTATCCGCGATGAACGCCATCGTCTCCCTCGCGACCGGGTCCCTCGGCCCGGCGATCGCCGAGAGCCTCCTGCGCTCGGGGAAGCTCCTCGAGCTTTCGCGGGAGGTGGTCGGCCCCTATTACGCGGCGAGATCGAAGCGCGCCCTGGAGATAGCGGCCGAGGAGCTCGGAGACCTGCCCTGGGCCGCGCACGCGAGCGAGGGCTCCATCTTCCTCTGGCTATGGCTCAAGGATATTCCCATCCCCACGCGGGAACTCTACCTCAGACTGAAGGCGCGCAACGTGATCGTCCTCCCCGGCGAGAGCTTTTTCTACGGCCTCGACGAGGACTGGGCCCATTCGCGGGAGTGCGTTCGCCTCAACTATTCGGGCCCGGAGGCGCTGTTCGCGCGCGGCCTGGGGATCATGGCCGAGGAGCTCCGGAGAATCTATTCGGCCTAGGGCTTGGGGAAGCGGATCGTCCATCTGGTCCCCGCGCTTCGATCCAGGTCGATTTTCCCGTGCAGCTGCTGCACGAGCACCTTGACGAGAGTGAGGCCCAGAGTCTTGGCCCCCTCGATCCCGATATGCTCCGATATGCCGACCCCGTCGTCCGCGAAGGCGAGTAGGATACCCTCGGTCGAATCGATGCGGATATCGACCCGGCCCCCGGCCCCCTGCGGAAAGGCGTGCTTCTCGGCGTTCGATACCAGCTCGTTCAGCAATATGCCGAAGGGAACGGCGAAGTCGAGCCCCACCGGGATGGGGCCCTCCGCCTCCAAGCCGAAATGGATCGGAGAGACGTCCCTGGCGAGGTTGAGGAGCTCGCCGGTGTATTTGACGAGATCGATGCTCTCGAGCTGATCGGTATCGTAGAGCGTCTCGTGGACCAGGGCCATCGCGAAGATGCGCTGGATGCTCGCCTCGATCGCGGCGCGCGATGTCGCGTCGGCCTGCCTGTCGACCTCGAGCCGCAGGATGCTGGTGATGATCTGCAGGTTGTTCTTGACGCGGTGATGTATCTCTTGGAGCATCACGGATCGCTCCGCCACAGCCCGCTCGAGCTCGGCCGTCCTCTCCTTGACGCGCGTCTCGAGAAGCTCCCTATCTAGGCGGTGGCGCAGCTCGTGCCTGATGAGGACGCCGCCGTAGAGAATGATGAAGCCGATCACTCCGACGATAGTCAGCAGGGCGAGGACGAGGTAGGAATGCGAGATGTTGCGGTATCCGACGATCAGTGCAAGCGGATAGATAACAAAGGTAACAACGCCGGCTATCCAAATCGACCAATACCCCAGTCGGTACTCTGACAGGAGGATGAGTCCGAACAATAGGAAAATTCCGCCTGTTACATCCCCTCCGGTGTTCGAGGTGAGTGAATTAAGGACCGCCGCAAGGAAGAACATAGCGACCTGCATCCATCTCGCGATGGGAGACTTCCAGAACCCCGAGATTGCCCCGCAGATGCCGACCGCGGTTACGCTCAGGACGTACCAATCAAGCAGGGACGCCAGGAGAGTGGTTCCACGGAAGATCCGGATAGCCAGAACATCTAGGATATCGACGATGACCGCCGTAACCCCCGCTGTAATACCGACAAGCTTCTGGAGACCATCGGGATCCGCCGCGAATTCTTCTAATCGTTTTTTAAAGCTCACTTATTGGGGGGACCACCAAGACAACGGTATCTCTCCTATCGGCGCTATATCGTCCATCTCCTCGCAGGTCACCGATACGATCTTATACTCCAGCTCCTCGACCGTGGATTCGAAGTCCCACGCTCCGGCGGCTATCGGGTTGTACTTGCCGAGCCTGGCGTCTTCCTCGATGTCGCGCTTGTAGTCCGAGACCATGTTGAGGGCGAGAAGGCAAAGACCCTTCTCTATGATTTTCCCATCGCCGCCCATGAAATTGGATCCGAGCCGCAGGCGCTCGAGGACTGAAACGCAGTCTTCGGGGCGGGCATTGAAATAGCGCTTCGTCTCGCGGGTCGAGAGAAGATAGGTGCCGAGGTGCGCGACGGCGGTCCGCTCGGCGTCCTCGCAGCCGGCAAGGAAGGGAATCGCGGCGATCAATTTGGCTATCCGCCCTCCCGCAAACCGCTCCTTCTCCTCCACGGTCATTCTGAAAGCCTCGGCTACGCAGCCGGAAATCTCCGCCCACATGCTTTCGGGGAAGAGCTTCGTCCGAACGAGAGTCGTCTCCTGAGTCATCACCGTCATAAGAAGCCTCCTATAAATGAGATAGTCCATGTTATACATCAGGTATTTGGGGAAAGCTATACAGTGATAGAAAAACAGAAGGAGCCTCATATCCCAAGCTATGGGCGCCGCGGATCTTCGAAAAATACTAATACTCATAAATAATCATGGACTTTAACTGTTCGGAATCCATATTTTAATTGACATAAAGAATCGCCGTTCGAAACAAGAATGCGCGGGAGCAGTACATGGACCTGAGGGTAGAGGGGAGCGATCTGCCATTCGACTTACAATACGAACTTCACGAGCTTTTCGTCCGAACCATGGACGGAATGCTGGGCTCCGAGGGTTTGACCCTCCTGCAATTCTATATACTCAAATCGCTTAAGGATTCCGGCCATATGTGCAAGATGTCGGAGCTCGCTGCGTCGAGGTTTCTCAGCCCCGCCGCGGTGACGGGGATCGCCGACAAGCTGGTCAGCCTGGGCTTCGTCGAGAGGGTTTCGGATAAGAGCGACCGGAGGATAGTCCTCCTGACTCCCACCGATCGCGCGAAGCTGCTCCTCGACACGATCGATCTCAAGGCCCGGGCATTGATGGGGAAATTCCTCGACGGAGTCAGCGCCGAGGACCGGGCGACCGTACGACGAGTCATCGGGGATTTCGCGAGATTCCTGAGGACAGAACTTAAGCTCCAAAAGGCATAATTATGATGCGAAAACCTCTGAAGTCTCTACTGCTCGCGGCATCCTTGGCCCTCATGTCTCTCTGGTCTCTCTGGCCCCAGGATGCCCCGGCGACCTTGACCCTGGCCCAATGCGTCGATCAGGCTCTCGCCGAGGGATCCGACAGCAGGATCCTGCAGCGAAATCTCGATCTGGCCAGGGAACAGTATGGCCTCAGCCTCTCCCAGGCTTCATTCGCGCTCTCGGGCTCTCTCGGCGAAAACGCGACCAACGGTTTCGGCGATCCCGCCCTGCTTTCCGATAATTCCCTGGCAGTGGGCTTTTCCCAGACCCCCCAGGCGGGACTTACCCTCGCGTCGCCGATGACGAGCATCAGCCTCACTTCGACCCCCTATATCGCGGCGAGCCCCCTCGAGACGGCCTTCGGCCCCCTCGCGGCGAGCTTCCCCTCCTTGTCGTCCCTGTTCCCGCCCGGTCCGACGGGGACGGTCGGGGTCAGCTTCAACCAGGTACTATGGAACGGCTACCCTGGCGGCATCGCCCGCGCGGCGACGCAGAAAAGCCTCTTGGCCCTGCAAGGGCAGGAGCTTTCGGCCGAAGTCGGCCGATCGAATATCGTCTCGGCGGTGTCGCAGTCCTACTTCATCATGCTCGGGTGCCAGCTCGACCTCGCGGCCAAGCGGGAAATCCGGGACCAGCAGGATTCGCTCCTCGCTCAGATCCGCTCGACCTTCGACAGCGGCTCGGCGGACGAAGTGGACCTCCGGAGCGCCGAAATAAACGCGAAGAACGCCGAGATCGACGAGCTGGGCGCCGAGAGCGCCCTTCGCATCGCGCGCGCGAGGCTGGCTCAGGTCCTCGGCAGGCCGCGCGACTCCTCTTTCGCCGTCGCCGAGGAGGAAAGCCCCGTAGTCCCCGTCGCGAGCGTCGAGGAAGCCGTGTCCGAGGCGTTGAAGAGGAGGATCGAGATCCGCCAGATCGAGATCGACCGTAAATTGGCGACTATCGATCGGGATCTCATCAGGGGTCAGCGGATTCCCGCGATCAGCGTCAGCGGCGGCATCAACATCATCTACCAGTTTCAAGGATCGGATGCGGCCGGCCAGGAAAGCCTCGGGGCGAAGCTTTCCCTCCCCGTCCTGGACGCCGGAGCCGCCGCCCATCAGCTCCGGGCGAACGCCATCCAGAGCGAGGAGTACGGAATCCAGGAGGAGCAGCTCCGCGAGAAGATCGCCACGGACGTCGAGGAAGCCTTCGATCTCGCGCAGGTCCAGCTCGAGCGGCTCGAGACGGCAAAGCTGGCCGCCCAGAGATCCGAACTGAAATTCAGGCTCCGGAAGACCGAGCTCTCGTTCGGCACGGTGAAGAATCAGGACCTGCTCGATGCCTCCGTAGAGTATGCGAATGCCCGCTCCGCGGTCACGAACGCGGAGCGGAACGCCCAGCTCGCCGTCCTGCAGCTGCGCGACCTCATGGGTTACTAGGAGACGCTCAATGGATAAACTTCCGAGGCTCGTTCCGGCCGGGGCGGCGATCGTCGCCCTCGTCGTAGCTTTCGCAGGCTGCTCGCGCGGGGCGTCATCCTCCGGCCCTTCCGGCAATAGCCCGCCCGGCCAGACGGGTCCAGGCCTCGCCGATATATCGGTCCGCGCCTCCGCCGTCGCATTCGGCCCCCTCGCCGCCCTGCACAAGGCCTCCGGAACGGTGAAGCCGGTCCTGCAAAGCCAGGTGGCGAGCCAGGTGGGAGGAGTGGTCTCCAAGGTCCTCCTGAAGGCGGGGGATTGGGCGGCCGAGGGAGGAGTCGTCGTCCAGCTCGACGACAGCCAGCTCCAGCTCTCGGCCAAGACGGCCGAGGCCGCGCTCGAGGCGGCGAAGATCAATCTCTCGACCCTGCAGGGCACGACGAGCCAGGCGAGTCCGCGGCTCGACTTCCAGGTCCATTCCGCCGAGGCGGCGCTTTCCGCGGCACAGAGGAACTACGAGTCCAAAAAGGCCCTCCTGGCCCAGGGAGGGGCGACGAACGCCGAAGTCGACGAGGCGAACAGCGCCTTTCAGTCGGCCCAGGCGAATCTCGAGGCCGCCAAGACCGCCCTCGACCAGAACCAAAAGGCCGATGTCCAGGACATAGCCCAATCGAAGCTCTCGGTCGAGCAGGCCGACTACGCCCTCCAGCAGGCCCGCCTGAACCTCGCGCACGCGTCGATCCGGGCGCCCTACGCGGGACGCATCGTTTCCGTCAACCTGATGCCCGGCGAGTTCGTCGGCCCGGACGCCCCGGCCTTCGTCATCGCGTCCCAGGAACGGGAAGTGGATTTCTCGGTCCCCCCGTCGGACGCCGCTAGCCTCTCCATCGGCACCCCGATCGATTTCACCTTGAACGGGGAGGCCCGCAGGCTGTCTTTGAGCCGTTCTCCGAACGTTCCCGTCAACGGCGTGGTTCCCTTCGTCGCCAACGTCCCGGGCTCCCTGGCCCTCCCCTTCGGGGCTGTCGGCACGGTGAGCTACTCCCTCGTCCTCGCGCGCGGCACCATAATCCCGACGGGAGCGATCCAGACGAACGAGGACAAGAACTACGCCTTCGTGATCGAGAACTCCAAGGCAGTCGAGCGCCCGATAACCATACTGGCGGAGAGCGGGGATACCGCGGCCATCGCGGGCGTGGAGCCAGGCAGCTCGGTGATCGTAAACCCGCCTCCCGGCCTCATGGACGGCTCCGCGGTCAAGGCGATTCCCGCCGCCTCGGTGGATGGAAGCAAATGAGCAAGGTCCGCGAGCTCCAGGCCAAGATCTACGAAAAGATCAACCCGGCCGTAGGTTTCTCCGTGAGGCGCTACGTCTTCGCCATCGGCGTCTTCGTGGCGATATTCGCCTTCGGGCTGATCTCGATCCTCAATCTGGGGGTCGACCTCTTCCCCTCGA
>Ga0181520_10012872_pt1 | contig 10665 bp, 9 predicted proteins | sample PEATcosm2014_Bin_29_FD_132451 | JGI IMG/M metagenome (GOLD analysis project Ga0181520, IMG submission 132451) | Peatland microbial communities from MTU Mesocosm Facility, Houghton, MI, USA - PEATcosm2014_Bin02_30_metaG | ecosystem: Environmental > Terrestrial > Soil > Wetlands > Peat | place...
TCGACACTGCAACAAACAAATCCGCCGATCGTGCGTTCGCCCGTTATACGTCGCCACGTTGTTTGCAGCACCACCCTGACCTCCTTTGGTGTAGCGTTCGGCCTGTGGCCGAACCGAACAACGCACAACCTCGACACTTCAACAAACAAATCCGCCGATGGTGCGTTCGCGGGTTATTCGTCGCCACGCTGTTTGCGGCACCACCATGACCTCGTCTGGTGTAGCGCTCGGCCTGTGGCCGAACCGAACAACGCACAACCTCGGCAACCATTCACGAGCTCGACACTACCGCTCACCCGGACTAATTTTTTGAAACTATGGAACAGAAGTTCAAAAGCGCGCCGCCACGTTTGCCCTTGGTCTTTCAAAGTTTCGATGCCCCGCTTTATTTCGTCACGTTCAACACATTGCTCAAACGTCCGTTGCTCGCAAACGATTCCGTCCACGCGGCGTTCCGCACTTATGCCGAGCGTGGCCTGGCATTCCATGCCGGCACAGGGCGTTATGTCCTGATGCCCGACCATGTCCACGTCTTCGTTCGCATCGGGCAGGAGATGACATTGAGCCGGTGGGAAAGCGGTTTAAAACAATGTATGGGCAAAGCGTTGACCGTTCTTGGTCACCAACCGACAACCATTCCCAGCTTGAAGATAAAAAGTTTCTGGCAACCGGGATTTTTTGATCACCTGTTGCGACGCGACGAGAGTTATGCGCAAAAATGGGATTATGTCTGGCACAATCCCGTGCGGGCGAATTTGGTGATGCGAGCGGAAGACTGGCCGTATCAGGGCGAAATCCATCGTATTGATCGGGTATAGCGCCCTACAGCGCCCTGTAGGGCCTTGTAGTGTTGAGCCTGTGGCTCAACCCGTGGCTCAACGCATCCAGGCGCAGCCTCGACGCTACAACACCGGCTTCGCCAGCACCGCAAAGCTTTTTGTTTGGCATAAAAAAGCAAAGCTGTAATTTGAAGTCAACAATATGAAAACGACCGTCCAGTTCGCCCGCACTTTGCAAGTCACGCGATCTGAGGCTGTTCATGCGTAAATAAACATGCCCCAATACCTCTCCATCCTGCTCGCGCTTTTCTTCTCCGCCATTTCCCTGCGCGCGGATTTAATTCTGGAACAGCAATCCAGCGATACCAATCGCACCCGCGTCACCATCCTGAAATTGCATGGCGACAAGCTCCGCATGGACCAGCCGGAGGACAACTTCAGCGTCATCATTGATCTGAGCACGCGCGATTCATACACCCTGCTCACCACGAATAAAACGTATTTGAAGCGTTTGGGGTCGCAAGTCCGGCGGATGATGCAGGAGGAAAGGACGGCCACCGGCGGCACCAACGAAGTGGACGCCCGGCCAGCCCTGGCGGTGGATACGGGCAGGGCCGAAACCGTGAACGGCAGCAATACGGAAATTTACACCTGGTCGGGCGCGCATGGCCTCACTGAAACCCTGTGGGTGGCCAGGGAATTTCCCAATTACGACGCCATCCGGCCCGAATTGCTTAAGCTGGACCAGTTCAACGAATCCGGACCGCACCGAAACGCCCAGCCGGCATTGAGCCTGCTGCCAGGCATGGTCATAAAAAGTGAAAGCGCAATCAAGGGACACAAAACCACCACCACCCTCGTTTCGGTAAAAGTGGAACCCGTGGACCCATCCCTCTTTGACTTGCCGGCTGACTATAAACCGTACAAACCGCCGGAAAAGAAAGCGCCATGAAAACAACCCGCCGCCGGCTCCTTTATTTTGTGTGCTTCATGGCCAGTTTCGCGTTCGCCGCGCGCGCAGATGAGCATCTGGACCTGATGAAGATTGGCAGCGAGACCTACAGCAACGTCACCATCACGACCGTTTCGGCCACGGACATTTTTTTCACGCATTCCCGGGGAATGGGCAATGCCAAATTGAAGGACCTCGGCCCCGACTTGCAAAAACATTTTGGTTACAACGCCGGCAAGGCCGCTGCGATTGAGAAAAATCACGCGGCGGCCAATACCGAATTTCACCAGCAGTTGCTCCATCAACCCGCAACCCCGCCCCCCTCGGATGACGCCCGCGCGTCGCGACCGGCTCCAGCCGGCGATGACTTCGTCGCGCCGCGGCTCTATGCCAAATCGGTGCGCGGCCAGCGGGCGCCCGAGTTTGTGGTGGAGCGCTGGCTCACGGACCGGCCGGACGCCAGCGGCAAGTTTATGCTGATTGATTTCTGGGCGACGTGGTGCGGCCCCTGCCGCCGCTCAATTCCAGAATTGAACCGGTATTCCGCCGAGTTCAAAGACCGGCTGGTGGTCATCGGCGTGAGCGACGAATCGGAGGCTGACATCCGCAAAATGAATGATCCGCACATTGACTATGCCGTGGCCAGCGACACGCAGGGACGCATGGACCACGCGCTGGAAATCACCGGCATCCCCCATTGCATTTTGGTGGACCCCCGCGGCATCGTGCGCTACGAGGGCATGCCCACCTATCTTGACGACGCCAAGCTCAAGCATTTTCTCGACAAATACGGGCGCTGAACTGCAATTGCTTTGGTCAGGGATACCGGATGATTAATTCCAAATCTGTTTTCATGAATAAAATACAGCACATTTAATTCTGGACTTGGGTGCCTCACGGAATAAAATCCGCTCGGAGCATTGACAGAAATGATGTAGCGATGCGGAAGGTGGATTTTTGGCTTTTGGCGAGGCTTCGGCGAGTGCGCAGGTTCGCGCAACCTGTAAACGAGCCGAAACGAAGCCAAAAGCCAAAAAAACCCTTCCCGAACGGGCAAAGCCGCATCGCTACAGCATTTATGGAAATGCTCTAAATTTCCGAAAGGCATAACTATGACCAAATGCAGCTACTGTGGTTCAACGATTATCATGGGCGGGGTTCGCGCCGGCGGCCAGCAGTTTTGTAACAATAAATGCCACCAGAACGCCTACATTCTGAGTGTCACCAAAGACATCCCGCCCGAGGTGCTGGACCGGCAGGTGGAAGAAGTCTGGCGCGGCAACTGCCCCAAGTGCCGCGGTCTCGGCCCCATTGACGTCCACAAAGTTCACGAAGTCTGGTCGGCCCTGGTTTTGACCCGCTGGACGACCAAGGCACAAGTCAGTTGCCATGCCTGCGCCGTCAAACGACAGCTCGGTGGCGTTGCTTTTTCATTTGTCTTTGGCTGGTGGGGCTTTCCCTGGGGACTCGTGCTGACGCCGGTGCAAATCACGCGCAATCTCATCGGCATGAGCCGGGGCCCGGATTCCTCACGGCCTTCGCCGGAATTGCGGAAATTGGTTCTGGTCAACCTCGGCACCCGGCTGATTGCCAGCCAGAAAGCCGCCGCCACCCAGCCGGCGCCAATAAAGTAAGAACAACCAACAGATTGGTTAGTAGCCAAGATTGACGAAGACACCATCGCCCGATTAGTCTGCCGCAGCTATGAACTTCAATACGGAATTCCACCGTCGCAGGGAAACCGCGCATCAACTCGCGCGGATGTCGCTGTTCGGTTTCATCATGACGTTCATCCTGGCGCGCGTGTTCGTGTTCCTGATCATGTCCAAGGCCATGCCCAACCTGTATTTCTTCATGGGCAGCACGCATGTGCATCACCTGAACTACGGAATCTTTATGCTGGCGGCGGTGGCCGGTTACAGCGTGTTCAAGCGGCCCGCGGGCCGGGCGGCGGAAATTACGGCCCTCCTGTATGGCGTGGCGATGGGTTTGACGTTCGATGAATTTGGAATGTGGCTGCATCTGGGCGGCAGCTACTGGCAGCGCGCCAGCGTGGACGCGGTCATCGTGGTATCGGCATTTTTCGCGCTGGTGGCCTTCGCCACCACGCTGAAGCGATTTGAGTCCCGCCACTTCTGGCTGTTTCTCGTTTTGATACTGGCGGTGGTGGGCTTTGGCGTGGTGCTCTACCTCGCCGGCAACCGCCTCGGCGACCTGATGGGCCAGCCATTGCGGGAACTGGAATCGGCTTCCTCGCCGTAAACGGAGTGCTGGCCTGCGGAGTTCGATTTGAACTTCGGATTTCGGGCTTCTTTCGGATTTCGGGGACTCGGACCTCGGATTTCAGGCTCAGTCCACTTTCCGGCGCATGTAAACTGGTTTCATCGGCGGTGTGGCCGGATAGGTTTCCAGCAAATCGGAAATGTGCATGAGCATCCACGGCTGGCGGTAGTTGTTGCCGTTTTTGGTAAAGACGAGGTCATCGGCCAGAAACACCGCCGAATGTTTGATTTCGTCGCGGTCATTCATCAGCAGCAGGATGTCGCCGTAAACCGAAGGCGCGGCAATGGGGTAATAGTTCTTGTGAATATATTCCACGGCAAAAGCTGGATCGTTAAAACGGTTGTCCGGCGGGTCATTGAAAAAATTGAACGTGGTCCAATGGCAGTCCATCACCGGGCCGCCGGGATGCGGCGGCGGCGGAAAAGTATAAAGCCGGTCGCGTGCAAATTTGGGCAGCAGGTAAAAGAGGCTCAAGTTGCCGCCTTCGGGAAGTTCCTTGAGCGCCTCCATCAATGGCCGCAGGTCGGTAATCCTCACATTGGAAATGTTGCCCCAGTATGCGGCGATCTTGTCAATGTCCGTGTCCGGTTTGATGACCAGTCCGGCAAACACGGCGGACTGCCGCGAGAGCACGCGCGTGATGGCCCGGCGCCGCTCCACCGTGGGAATGCGGTTGAGCAGATAATCGTAATCGCCCAACTGCACCGCCCCGCCGTTGGGATACACCAGCTTTTTCAACAGGGCGGTGTCGTCCGCATTCAACTCCTCGTCCGCATAGAGGGTGTCAATCTTGTTGCCGGGAAAAATATAGGGAAAATCCAGATACGTATTGATGCCCAGGCCCGCCAGCCCCACATAAAGTTTCTGGCGCGCGCCGGCGTCAAGTGATTCCAGGAAATCCCCGGATGGCTTGACGATCGTGCCCGACGCATAAGTGCTCACATTCGTCGGCGAAAGAGCTGCCGACAATTGCGCCGCTGTCAGCCCATTCCTGGCCAGCAATGACCGCACCGCCTCCGGTTTCAGGCCGTTGAACCACCAGGTCTGTGCCCGCGGATGATTGATCTCATCGGTCGGATATTCCACCGGCCGTTCAAGTTCAATATCCCACGTCACCAGCGTGCCCCAGGTGCCCACATGGACCGACCGCGACTGGCCACTGGGATTCACGGCAACCACCCCGGCAGGCTGAACACGAGCAACCGCCGCAACCTTGTAGGCAATGAATGATGCGCTGAAAATCAATGCCAGGCTGAATAAAATCAAACCTGCCAGCGTAAACTGGAAGACATTCCTGGTCTGTGTGGCCTGCCCCGCGCCGGGCGTGCTCATAATCAGGAATTCACTTGATCAGCTCTTCCGCGATTTGCACCGCGTTGAGCGCCGCACCCTTGAGCAGTTGGTCGCCGCTGACCCAGAAGCACAGGCCGTTGTCCAGCGCGCAATCCAGGCGGATGCGTCCCACTTCGCAGTTGTATTTTTCGGAGGTGAAGAGCGGCATGGGATACTTTTTATTCTCCGGCTCGTCCACCAGATCAAGACCGGGCGCCTGTTTGAGCACGGCGCGCGCCGCGTCCACCGTCACGGGCTTTTCAAACTCGGCGCTCACGGCAATGGAATGCGAGCGATAAACCGGCACGCGCACACAGGTCACACTGGCGCGGAAACTGGCATGATGCATGATCTTGCGGCCCTCGTTTTCCATCTTCATTTCTTCCTTCGTGTAGCCGGTCGGCAGAAATGAATCCACGTGCGGCAGCACATTGAAGGCAATTTGATACGGATAAACCTCCTTCGTCACTGGCTGGCCGGAGACAACTTCCTCCACCTGCCGCTTCAATTCCTCAATCGCCTTCGCGCCCGTGCCCGAGACGGCCTGGTAGGACGATGCAAAAATGCGTTTCACGCCAAATGCCTGGTGCAGCGGATACAGCGCCATCAGCGTGATGGCCGTGGTGCAATTGGGATTGGCGATGATGCCCTTGTGCCATTTTACGTCGGCGGCATTGATTTCAGGTATCACCAGCGGCACGTTGTCGTCCTGGCGGAACGCGCTGGAATTGTCCACCACCACGCAGCCGGCCCTGGCCGCAAGGGGCGCAAATTCCTTCGAAATGCTGCCGCCAGCGCTGAACAGGGCGATGTCAATGCCCTTGAACGAATCCTTCGTGAGTTCGGTGACGGTGATGTCCTGGCCGCGAAATTTAAGCTTCTTGCCGGCCGAGCGCGCGGAGGCGAGCAGGGTCAGTTTGCCGGCCGGAAAATTTCTCTTTTCCAGCGTCTTGATCATTTCAATGCCGACGGCGCCAGTGGCGCCGACAACTGCAACGTGTGGATTGCGGTTCATAAAGGTCGGACACTCTATCAGAAATCTCCGCAGCGTCAATTTCCCCCTACGCCAGACTGATTTCGAGCTGGCCAATGGCCGCGCGCAAGGCCAGTTCCACGGCCGCCTGCCGGGCCGGCTGGTTGATTTGTCCACCGCCGAGTTCCCGGACATAAAAGCTGTCCATCGCCGCGCCGCGTTCGGTCACAATCCGCGCCGCGGCAATATCCAGGCGTTGCGCGGCCAGGGCCTGCGATATGGCGTGCAGCAAACCCAGCCGGTCTTCCGTCTCGATTTCGATCAGGGTGCGGCCGTCCGACGTGGTGTTGTCGAAACGAATTTGCGTGCCCATGCGCTCGCCCAGATAGGCGGAGTAGGTTGGGCGCAAAGCCGATTGCTGGGCGATCAGCTTGTGCAAATTGACGGTTTCGCCGGTCAGCACGGATTCCAGCAGGCTGGAAAATTGTTCGCGCTGTTCACGCGTGGCCAGACTGCCGTTGCGGCCGTCGTTCACAAAAAAGGTGTCCAGCACAATGCCGTCGGCGCGGGTGAAAATCTGCGCGCCCATGATGTTCAGGCCCGCGGCGCTCAAAGAGCCGGCGATTTTTCCGAACAGTCCCGCCCGGTCCCAGGTGCAAATCTTCACCAGGCTGTAACCCCGGTCGCGCTCGTCTATCCAGGCGGTGACCGGCGCGAGGGCGCGTTGATTTTCCATCACCAGCCGGTGCATGAAGCGGTGGGCCAGTTCCACGTCGTCCAAAATTTGCTTGGGCGTGTAAATTTCAAAATACCGTTCCGGCAACAGGCTGAAGTGCGCGGCCAGTTCCTCGTCGGAAATTCGCCGGGAGGCCAGTTCACGCACGGCATACCGCAGGTCGTCGCGCGCCTTTTGTGAAGCGCGGCGGAACTCCGTGCCGCCGGTCAGTTGCGTCAGCGCGCGGGAATGCAACTGCCACAACAGGGAATCCTTGAAGCCGCTCCACAACTTGTCGCTGGTGCCCTGCGAATCGGCAAACGTCAGCAGCGCCAGCAGGTTTAATTTTTCCGGCGTGCCAACCTGCCGCGCGAAATTGCGGATGACCGAGGCGTCGTCCAGGTCCCGCCGCTGCGACAGGGTGGCCATCAACAGGTGATTTTCGACGAGAAATTTCAGGGTGTCCGCCGCCGTGGTTTCCAGTTGCAGGCGTTTGGCCGCGCGCAGGGCCAGCACCGCGCCAGCTTGGGCGTGTTTCCCCCGTTCATGGCTGGCCGCTTTGCCGACATCGTGCAGCAGCAGCGCCAGATAAAGCAGACCGGGCCGCTCCAGACTTTGGAAAACCGGCGCATAGTTTTTGAACGGCGGTTCCTTTGCCTCCCAAACCCGGTCGAGCTGCTCCAGACAGACCAGCGTGTGCTCATCGGCCGCGTATTGATGATAAAACTCGTGCTGCACCAGACAGGTCAGCTTGCCAAACTCGGGAACATACTTGCCCAGAAAATTTACTTCATGCATGGCCCGCAAAATCCGGGACACCTCGCCGCGCCGCTCCAAAATGGTCTGAAAAGTTTCGCGGACATGCTCGTCATTCAAAAACTCGCGGTTCACCAGCGACAGCTGGTTGCGGATCAGTTGCGCGAGGTCGGGATGCAACTGCAAATGCCGTTGTTGCGCGTGCAGAAAAACACGCATGAGCCGGCGCGGCGAATCCCGGAAAATCCGGCTGCTGGAAGCGCGAATTTCATCGCCGACAAACAAAAATCCGTCCACCGGCTCCGGCATCGTGCGCGGCGGTGAGCCGCCCAGCAGCCGGCGTAATTTGGCGATCCGGCCGGTCTGTGCGGGCGAGTGCAGGGCCAGACGCTGCTCCAGCGTGCGCGTGATGAGATAAACATTCCGCATGTGGACATACAGGTCGCGCATGAATTTCTCGATGCGCAGGCTGGGGGAACGGTCGCCATAGCCGAGATTGAGCGCCACCGCGGGCTGCAAATTTTTTCCCAGGACATCCTGCGGCCGGTTGGTGTGGTAATGCAGTTCCGTGCGGACCCGCAGGAGAAAATCATACGCGGACTCCAGTTGCTTGCGTTCGGCGGCGCTGACAAATTCCCGCGCCTGCAACTCCGCCAGCGACCGCGTGCGGTATTTGAAAAAGGCCATCCACAGCAAATTTTGAAAATCCCGCAGACCGCCGCAGCCGTTTTTGATGTTCGGCTCCTGCATGCACGCCGAGTTGCCATGCTTGGTCCGCCGGCTGGCCTGGTCTTCCAGCCGCAACTCAATGTATTTGTCTTCGTAGCCAATAACGCATTTGGTAATAACGGCCTTCTGAAACCTGGCAAACAGATTTTCATCGCCAATGATCAGGCGGGATTCGATAAGCGAAGTCTTTGACTGCATGTCGGTGTTGGCCACTTTCACACAATCATTCAGGTCGCGCACGGAATAGCCGATCTTCAGGCCAATGTCCCACAGCGGATAGAGCACGCCGTCAATCAGCGTGGCCAGATACGGCAGCGGTTTGCCAACAGCCACCTGCCCTTCATGCAGGAACATGAAATCTATGTCGCTGTGCGGATTCAGTTCCGCCCGGCCAAAGCCGCCAATGGCCACCAGTGCAATGGGCGAAAACCCCTTTTTAACCTCCGGCGACATTTTTTCCCTGGCGGCCATCCACAGGTGTTGCAACAAGGCGTCCAATATCGCCGCGCGTCCCTGGCAAATCTCCTGCCCGCCGCCGCCGGCACGGTGCAACAGTTTCAAGCGATGCGCCTCAACCTTGAGAAAATTCTTGTAGCGCACGAGTTTTTCCGGCGCGGTGGCCTCGGGGGAAAAGGTCAACCGCGCCAGGGCGGCGGCCTCAATTTTTTTCAGCAGATCCTGCACGGACGGATAAGATGGATTGAGCCGGGCATTAAGGAAATTAAAAACTGGCCCCGGCCGCCGTTTAAAAAACGCCCCGTTGCGGCCGCCGCCTCACAGCGCAAGACAATCTCAGCGAAACCTTGTCGCCCGTCCGGCGTTGAATAGACTTAAGCGACGATGCCGGAACACTCCGACCCTGATGCCGCCTTGATGCTGCGCGTAAAGCGTGGTGACCGCGCTGCATTTGCCGAATTGGTCGGAAAATACAAACAGCCGCTGTTTAATTTCATCTGCCGCACGCTGCGGGATGAAACGGAATCCGAGGACGTGGCGCAAAATGTCTTTTTGCAGGTTTACAAATCGCGGCAGCGCTACGAGCGCACGGCCAAGTTTTCCACCTGGCTCTTCACCATCGCGCGGAATTTGTGCCTGAATGAAATCCGCCGCCGCACGCGGCATCCCGCCGAGTCCATCGAGGAAAATCACGGCGAACACGAGGATCTGCCGCAGCGGCAATACGAGGATAAAAAAAATTTCCTGCCCGGTGATAATGTTCTGCATGGGGAACTCGCCGGAAAAATCGAGGAGGCGCTCGCCGAACTGCCGGAAAACCAGCGCACGGCCATTTTGCTCTGCCGGCAGGACGAGCTGAGTTATGAGGAAATCGCAGAAATCCTCGATTGCTCCCTCTCAGCTACCAAATCACTCATCCACCGCGGCCGGGAAACCCTCAAGGAAAAGCTTAAACCATATTTAAAGAGCGGAACCTGGAGCGATCCGTAATCCCATTTGTCAGAAACAGTGCGGCAACCTGGAAAACAAAAAAACGCGTAATTTTTAGGCCGTTTGCCGTCAGCCGGCGCGTGTGCCAAACCGCAGCTTCATCCGGGAATAAATAATTAACGTCGCAGTGCAACAGACAAAATATGTTTTGGATGTTTTGCCACCGCAGTCCCGAAATAAATAATCCCCGGAGAACCTCTCCGGGGATTATTTGAAAGACTGGCGGCTACCTACTCTCGCGGAAGCTATACAACCACTACCATCGGCCATGCAGCGTTTGACGGCCGTGTTCGGGATGGGAACGGGTCGGACCACTGCGGTATTGCCACCAAATTGGTGCGCACGCTTTTTGACGTGCAAAATTAATGTTAAAGATCGCATCCGGATTCGATCCGGCGATTTCTCTGAAAACTACACACAGGAGTCTATTGGCTTCACACACAACTCGCGAGTTAAAATTGCATTTCCTTGAAGGAAAAAGCAATCAAGCCGCACGACCGATTAGTACTGGTCAGCTCAACGCCTCGCGGCGCTTGCACTCCCAGCCTATCAAACGGGTGGTCTGCCCGTGGTCTTTAGGGACTTGCGTCCGGGAAACATTATCTTGGGATGAGCTTGGCACTTAGATGCTTTCAGCGCTTATCTCTTCCGCACATGGCTACGCAGCGATGCCCCTGACGGAACAACTGCCACACCAGAA
>Ga0181520_10012874_pt1 | contig 10664 bp, 6 predicted proteins | sample PEATcosm2014_Bin_29_FD_132451 | JGI IMG/M metagenome (GOLD analysis project Ga0181520, IMG submission 132451) | Peatland microbial communities from MTU Mesocosm Facility, Houghton, MI, USA - PEATcosm2014_Bin02_30_metaG | ecosystem: Environmental > Terrestrial > Soil > Wetlands > Peat | place...
GATTTGCTGGCGGTCAATCGGCTCGAGTACAAATGACGACGGGCGGCTGACCGCCTGCCGCAATATCCCTATTTCCCGCGAGGCGCAGACCGATGAAACTGAATCGTATTGAAACGTGGGCCATGAACAATCCGCTCCGGGCCGCCATTCAGCGGCGGTACGAAGCGCCGCATCTGGCGCGCCTGGCCCCCAAGGCGCTGGCCGGCGCGACGACGCTCATCGTCGGCTGCGGCCGCGGCATCGACGTGCGCATCGCCTTCGACCAATTCGGGGTCGGCGCGGTGACGGCCTTCGATCTCGACGAGGCCCAAGTCGCTCGCGCGCGGCGAATTCTGGGCGATCGTTACGGCGAACGCCTGCGGCTGCAAACCGCCGATGCGGCGGCCCTGCCGTTCGGCGACGCGACGTTCGATCTGGCGCTCGATTTCGCCATCATCCATCACGTGCCGGAGTGGCAAAACGCCGTGCGCGAAGTCGCGCGGGTGCTCAAGCCCGGCGGCCAATTCCTGTTCGAAGAATTTTCCAAACGCGCGCTGGATAGCCTGCTCTTTCGGATCTTCACCGACCATCCGCGCGACAATCGCTTCACGCCCGAACAATTCGGCGCCGAATGCGAAGCGGCCGGCCTGGCGCTCGCGGGGCCGATCGAGTCGCTGCCCGGCTTCTTCCGCGGTTGCGCGGTGAAGGCAGCGAATCGCCCGTAGCGCGCCGTCCGTGGAATATTCAAGACTGTCGGTCGAAGGCGACACCGTCTACGTTGCCGACACGAACGACCATCGCGTCGTTCCGATCGACTTGCGCAACCGCGCGGCGACGGAGGTGACGCCCGCGAAAAGGGAAAAGCCCCTGAAACCTTTCAATTTCAAGGGCTTGCACTTGACGCGGCTGGAGGGATTTGAACCCCCGGCCAACGGATTCGAAGTCCGTTGCTCTATCCAGCTGAGCTACAGCCGCACGACGCGAAAGAGCGAAAGGGCCTTTTTTCTAACACGCGCGCGCCGTGGTGTCACCCGGATTTCGTCACAACCAGCGCGGGCTCCGAACGTGCGAGAAATCCCACAATGCGGGATGGCGCAGAATCGCGACGGCGAGCAGCACGACGAAAACCGCCAAGATGGCGTACAGCGTCAGCCGGGCGATTCGTTCCGGTGACGGCGCGTCGAAGAGGGCCGGGCGGGGCCGCCGCAAGGGCCTGTAGAAGAGCGCCAACAAAAACGTGCCGAAGAAAACACCGAGACTGACGGCCATCGCCGGCCGAAAACCGGACGGCCGAAAAGTCAGCGTCACTTCGTGTTCGCCGGCAGGCGTCGCGAGCCCGGAGAAGAGGTAGTTGGTCCGATAGAGCGGCGTCGGCCGGCCGTCGACGGCGGCGCGCCAGCCGGGGTAGTAGTTTTCCCGCACCACGAGAAACGCCGGCCCGTCGGCGCGCACGCGCAGGCGGCGAAAATCCGGTTCCTCGTGCAGAACCTGGACGGCGCCGTTGCCCGGCGTCGCCAGCAGCGATTCGTCGCCGCTCTCGACCACCGCGGTTGTCACGTCGTCGCCGAGGGCCGTTACTGCGGCGAAGGCCGCGTCGCCACCGGCGGCGAGCGTCACACGGCGCGCGAAGCTGTAAATCGGCGCCGGATCCGGAACCGCGAAGATTCGCACATCGCCCGCGTCCGCCGCCTTGGGGAGGCTGAGCGCCTGGTCGCCGCGTCGCAGCACGTATTTGACCGACGTCTGCCGCAGCCAATTTACGGCCGGCGTCCCCAAAACCCGACTGTGACGGGACAGAACCAGCGGCGAGTCGCAGGAAAACGAGCGGATGCCGTACAGGGCCGGCGCGGCGTAGGGCAGGCCCGCGATTGTGTCGAGCAGAAATGCGTCGGGGTTGAACACGGCCCAGCCGCCCTGCGCGCCACCGCCCAGGCCTTCCAAATTGTAGATGCGAAAGCCGTCCAGTCGCGGCTGGAGGAAATCGAGCGTCGCCCGCGGCCGGTAAATTGCGGGGCTGGCGACCGGATTCTCCGCGCGTCCGGAGGTAGACAAATCGGCGAAGACGACGACGCCGATGACGAGCGCCAGCGCCGATTGCGCGAGCGGCTTTTGGCCGCGGGACCACACGAGCAACAGCGAAGCGGCGACCAAGACGGCGGCGAGGCCGCTGCGCAGGATCAGATCGGCGTGCAAGGCGGCGCGCGTGCTTTCCAGCGCCTCGGGCAGGCCGCCGCCCGGTGTCGGGCCGGCGAATGCCGCTCGGCCGAAGGCCGCGACGGCGCCGCCCCACGCGGCCAGACACCACGCCAGGGCGCCGGCCAGCAGCAAGAGGATCGCCTGGCGCCGGCCGAACTCCACGCGGCGGAGACGATCGAAACCGGACGCCGCGAGGAAAGCGAACGAAAGCGACATCGGCAAGATGAAGCGGGTCGGATCGCGCATGCGATTGAGCAGCGGCACATGTTCGATGAGTCCGGTGAACGGCCCCGCCTTGCCCAGGATGAAGAGCAAGCCGAAGGCCGCGACCGCCAGATGCGCCCGGTCGCGCCGGGCGGCGCCGCCGACGAGCGCCAGCGGCAGAAAGCACCAGACAGCGAGGCCCAGATAAACCGTCAGTTCTTTCTCGACGCCAGGCACATGCCAGGTAAGGTCGCGCCAATGGCCGTGCTGCGCCGGACTGGCCAGTCGCGACAGCGCGTCCGGCACGAGCGAATACGCGTAAAGGAACGAATCGCCCATCGCCTCGTGCCGAACCGATTGTTCCAGAATGTGCGTCATGCCGAGAACGACCGCGGCGACCATGACCGCGGCGAGCGCGCCGATCGCCGCCGCGGCCAGCGCGACTTCGGCCGCGATCCGCGGTCGCCCGGCGGCCCAGGTCTCCGCCGCCAGCACGAGCGCGAAAGCCCCGAACGCGATAGCGGCGAGAAACGGCGCTTGCTGGTGGCCGGTCATGAACATCGCGCCGAGCGCGAGCGCCGCGCTCAGCACGTCCGAAATCCGCCCCTTTTCGAGGAAGCGGTCGAAGAAGAAAAAGAGCCACGGAAACAGGCAAAACGTTTCGAAAAACATGAAATGGATCAGGTGATAAACGAGCGGCGCGCCCAGAATGCAGAGCATCGCCCCGATCGCCGCCGCGGCGGCCGAGTGCGACCGTTTCAAATACAGATAGGCGCCCACCGCGCCGCCGAACGCGTGCAGCAGCGCCGAAACGTTCAGCGCATACCAGGCGGGCAGCCAGGTGAAGAGCACGTAGTTGAACGGGTACAACGGCCCCATCTGCCCTTCGTCGAAGAGCGGAAAGCCGCCGCAAATCTGCGGCGACCACAGCGGAAAACGGCCGTGCGCCACGTTCTTGAAAAAGAAGTCGCGAATGGGGATGTTGAACGCGCTCAAATCCCAGTGAAACAGCACGCCGGCGAAGGTGAGCGTCTTCCAGAAGAAGACCGCCACGGCGCCGAGGAGCAGCGCGAGCGGCCCCTGGCGAACGAGCGCGTCGAATCGTCGTTTGTCCGTCATCATTCGTTCGCTACCGTCATTCCGCGGCGAATGCAAGGCTGGCTGCTGCGGGAACGGTCACCACCAGCGGGGACTTCGCACGTGAGAGAAATCCCACAACACGGGATGGCGAATGATGGCGACGAGCAGCAACGCCAGGAAAAACGCGAGGATCGCGTACAGCGTCAGCCGGGCGATCCGCTCGGCGGCCGGCGCATCGAGGAAGGCCGGCCGCGGCCGCCGCAAAGGCCGGTAGAAAAGCGCCAACCAGAGCGTGGTGAAAAACGTGCACAGACTGACAACCATCGCCGCCCGGAAGCCAGCCGGCCGGTAGGTCAAGGTCACATCGTGATCGCCCGCCGGCAGCGGCACGCCGGAAAAGAGATAATTCGTGCGATAAAGCGGCGCGCGCCGGCCGTCGACGGCCGCGCGCCAACCGGGATAGTAGTTCTCGCGCACCACGAGCAGCGCCGGCCCGTCGGCGTGCACGCGCAGCCGGCGCACATCGGGTTCTTCACTGAGCACCTGCACCGATCCGCCGCCATGCGCCGCCAGCAGCGATTCGTCGGCGCTCTCGACCACGGCCGTCGTCACGTCGTCGCCGAGCGCCTTCACGGCGTCGAAGGCGGCGTCGCCGGTTGCGGCCAGGGTCACTCGCGTGGCGAGACCGTACATCGGCGGCGGGTCGGGGACTTCGAAAATCCGCACCTGGTCCGCGGTGGTGGCCTTGGGCAGATCGTACGCCTTGTCGGCGCGCTTCAGCACGTATTTGACCGAGGTCTGCCGCAGCCAATTCACGTTCGGCTTGGCGAAAGCGCGATTATGCCGCATCAGCATCAGCGGCGAGTCGCAGGACATCGTGCGAATGCCGAACAGGGCCGGCGTCGCGCACGGCAGCCCCTCGGTGGCGTCGTAGAAGGAATCCGTGCCGCCGAACCAGCCGGCGCGCGCGCAGTTGATCATATCCTCGGCCGTATAAATCCGGTGGCCGTCGAGCCGCGGCTCGAGAAAGTCGAGTGTTGCTTCCGGCCGGTACAGCGCGGGCTTGGCTACCGGATTTTCCTGCCGGCCGGCGGTGGCCAGGTCGGCCCAGACGACCATGCCGACGGCGAGCGTCAACGCCCAACGCCCGAGCGGATTCTTGCCGCGAGTCCAACGCAGCAGCAGCGCGGCGGCGACCAGGGCGGCGGCGAGGGCGGTCCGCACGAACAGGTCGCTGCGCAGGGCGCCGCGCGCGATTTCCACGGTGTTGTGCGGATGCCGCACGGTCGCGGGCGTGGAGGCGGCGAAAGCGGTTTTGCCGAAGGCCGCGAACGCGCCGCCCCAGGCGACCAGCCACCAGGCGAGGGCGCCGCCGAGCAGCAGGAGGATGACCTTGCGGCGGCCGAGATCGTCGCGGCGCAGGCGATCGAAACCGGACGCCGCCAGAAACGCAAACGAGAGCGACATCGGCATGGTGAAGCGGGTGGGCACGCGCATGCGGTTCAGCATCGGGATGTGGTCGATCAGCCCCGTGAACGGCCCCGCCTTGCCGAGAATGAAGAGCAGGCCGAAGGCCACGACCGCCAAATGCCCGCGTTCGCGCCGGCTGAGCGGGCCGGCGAAAACCAGCGGCGCGAAACACCAGACGGCCAGGCCCAGATAGACTGCCACTTCCTTTTCCGGCACGCCCGGCAGGCATGAGGTGAGGTCGCCGCGGTGGCCTTGTTGCGCGGGGCTGGCCAGCCGCGTCAGGCCGTCCGGTACGAGCGACAGATAGTAAATAAACGATTCCTTCATCGCGTCGTGGCGGATCGACTCCGGCAGCAGGCGCTTGATGCCCAGCACGATCACGCAAACCGAGAGGGCGGCGAGCACGCCGATCGCCAGGCCGGCCAGCGTGATTTCGCCGGCGATCCGCCGTCGCCCGGAGGCCCAACTTTCGGCGGCCAGGGTCAAGGCGTAGACGCCGAACGCGATGCAGCCGAGGGTCGGACCTTGTTGGTGGCCGGTCGTGAACATCAGCGCGAGCACGAGCGCCGAACCGAGGACGTCGGAAATCCGGCCTTTTTCGAGGAAACGGTCGAAGAAGAAGAACATCCAGGGAAGCAGGCAGAACGTCTCGAAAAACATCAAATGGATCAGGTGATAGACCAGCGGCGAGCCGAGCACGTAAAGCATGCCGCCCAACGCCGCCGCCGCGCCCGAGTGCGAGCGTTTCAAGTAAAAGTAGACGCCCGCGGCGCCGCCGAACGCGTGCAGCAGCGCCGAGACGTTGAGGCCGTACCACGCGGGCAACCACGTGTACAGCAGATAGTTGACGGGATAGAGCGGCCCCATCTGCCCCTCGTCGAACAGCGGGAAACCGCCGCAGAGTTCCGGCGACCACAAGGGAAAGCGGCCCTGCACGATGTTCTTGAAAAAGAAGTTGCGGATGGGCCCGTTGAACGCGCTCAGATCGAAATGGAACAGCACGCCGGCGAAGGTGAACACCTTCCAGAAAAAGACGGCCACCGCGGCGAGGAGCAGGAAAATCGGCCCCTGCCGCAGCAGCGTTTCGAGACGGCGGTTGTCCATTTTGATGCGGTTGCTCCGGTTTTCCGACTCATAAAGTTCGCGATTATTAGCGCAATTGCAGGGGTTTGTCACGGCGTGCGCGGGTGGCCGCTCATGGGGACTGGGGATTGGGAAACGACGATGCAGCCATCCCGAATCCCATCAATGCGGAGTGCCGAATGCGGAATGCGGAGTTTCGGTCCTCACGCGGAGACGCGCAGAGCCACGGAGATCCGCACAGAGTTTTTCCCCGGCTCCTCCTCTGCGGCGCCTCCGTCGCTCCGTGTGAGGTCCGGAAAATCCCGAATCCCATCAATGCGGAATGCGGAATGCGGAATTTCAGTCCTCACGCGGAGACGCGCAGAGCCACGGAGATCCGCACAGCGTTTTTCCTCGGCTCCTCCTCTGCGGCGCCTCCGTGGCTCCGTGTGAGGTCCGGAAAATCCCGAATCCCGTTCGTTGCGCTATCCGCGCCACGTGGCGACGCCGTCAGCCGCGCTCCGCCTTCGGCTTGACCGCCTTGATGACGAACTCGGCGCGCAGGATATCGGCTGCGCCGACGAGTTCGAGGCCGAGGGCGCGCAATTCGTCGCGCAGCCGCGGCCGCGTGTAGCGATTGACGTGTTCGTCGGCATAGCCGGCGGGTTGGAAAATGCGATAGAGCGCCTCGATGGTCGGCCATTGCCAGGAGCCGTAGTCGACGGTGCCGACGATCATCTCGCCGCCCGGGGCGAGCACGCGCGCGCATTCCGGCAGCACGCGATCGCTGAGCAGGTGCTCGATCACCTGCGAGCAGACGACCGTCGTAAACGAGCCGTCGGCGAAGGGCAGTTCCAGGGCGCTCGCGACCCGGACGTCGGGGTTGAATTGGGATAGGAAGCGAATCTTGTCGGCGTTGGCGTCGGTCCCCGTCACGCGCGGATAGTGCGCGGAGAAAACGCCGGAGCCGCAGCCGACGTCGAGAATGGGCCCGTGCCGGTCGATGAAGTCGGTGACGATCCGATAGCGCCGCCGCTGCCAATATCGTTGAAACGGATGCCGGCTGTAAAAGCCCCGGAAATCGTAGTCGGCCGCCTCGATCGAATTGCGCGTTTTCCAAAGCTGCCACGCCGTGCGCGCGTAATCGAGCGCCAGCCGCCAAAAGCGCCCGAGCGTGACGCGCCGTTGGCGCGGGCGATAGTAGAACGGCGCCTCCGCGACCAGGCTGCCGCGGTTGTACATCCCCACGAGGACCTGCTCCAAAACCTCGAACCCGGCCCCGGTCACTTGAATCTGGGCCAGGGTCTTGGCGCGGTGCAGCCGAAAGCCGGAGGAAACGTCATGGACCGGCAGGGCCAGCAAGCGCCGGAAAAATCCGTTGAGCATGCGCGAGCAGACGCTGCGCAGCCACGGCATGCGGGCGTAGCTGCCCCGCACGTAGCGGCTGGCGATCAGCAAATCGAACGCTTCCCGTTTGGCCCAGAGGCGCTCGATGAAACGCGGCGAATGCGACAGGTCGGCGTCCATGGTCAGGATCCACTCGCCCGCCGCCTGCGCCAGCCCGGCGCGCAACGCCGCGCCGTATCCCGGGCCCGGCGCGTTGACCACGGTCGCCCCGGCCGCGGCCCACTCGGCGGTTGCGTCGCCCGAGCCGCTGTCGGCGACGATGATCTCGAACGACGCCTTCAGATCGGCGCACACTTCCTTTGTTTCGCGAATGACCGTCGCGACCGGATCCTGACGGTTCGGCGCGAGGATAATGACGCTCAAGTCGGTCAAGAGACGCTCCTGTTTGGCATGAACGCAGACAACAAAGTAACAATAGGGCCGACCGCGTCTGAGTCAATCCGGCCGACCCGCCGTCACAGCCCTCGAACGACGGCGACGGATTCTCCCGGCAGCCGGATCGCGGACTCGTCGATTTCCGCGTCTGCCGCGGACGCCAACAACGAGATCCGCTGCCCATTTGCCGGCAGCGGCACGCGTTGCGCGTCCGCCCGGAAGTTGCAAACAACCTCGATCGGTCCGCGGGTCAACACCAGCCAGCCGTTCGTCTCGCTCCAGGCGACGTGGACGCGGTCCAGTCGACCGTCGGCGAGCGCCGGTTCTTCTTTGCGCAGGCGGATGAGCCGCCGGGTCCAATCGAGCAGCGCGGCGTGCGGCTGCTCGGCCAACTCGGACCAGTTCAGGCGCGAGCGCTCGAACGTTTCGACAGCCTGCGGGTCGGGGATGTCCTCCGCGCGCCAACCGAAAGCCGCAAACTCGCGCCGCCGGCCTTCGCGCACGGCGTCGCCAAGCGCGGGATCCTGGTGATCGGTGAAATATCGGAACGGCGTGGAGGCGCCCCATTCCTCCCCCATAAAAAGCAGCGGCATGAACGGCGCCGTGAGGACCAGCGCCGCGCCGATCCGCAGTTTGCCGTCGCTCAGAAGCTGGCTGGAGCGCTCGCCCCGGGCGCGGTTGCCGACCTGGTCGTGGTTCTGCAGGAAGCCCAGGAAGCGGCGGCCCGGCAGGCCCGCCGTGCTCCGGCCGTGCCGCCGGCCGCGATGGGGCGAAAACTGCCCCTCGTAGACGAACGCGTGCTGCAAAGCGTGCGAAAGATCGGCGAGCGAGCCGAAATCTCGATAATACCCGGCGCGTTCGCCGGTGAGGAAGGCGTGCAGGGCGTGGTGGAAATCGTCGCTCCATTGCGCATCGATGCCGTAGCCGCCGACCTCCCGCCGGCGCACCAGGCGCGGGTCGTTCAGGTCGCTTTCTGCGATAAGATATTTGCGGCGGCCGAGCCGTGCGGACAACGCCTCGGTTTCCTGGGCGAGTTCTTCCAAAATGTGCAAGGCCGAGGCGTCGAAGATGGCGTGGACCGCGTCCAGCCGCAAGGCGTCGATGTGATAATCGGCCAGCCACAGGCGCGCGTTGTCGATCACGAAACGGCGGACTTCGTCGCTGCCCGGCCCGTCGAAGTTGACCGCCTCGCCCCACGGCGAGGCGTACCGTTTGGTGAAATAGGGGCCGAAGCGCGCCAGGTAATTTCCGACCGGGCCGAGGTGGTTGTAAACGACATCCAGAATGACGGCCAGGCCGCGTGCGTGGCAGGCGTCGACGAGTCGTTTGAGGCCGTCGGGACCGCCGTACGCCTCGTGCGGCGCGTACAAATCCACGCCGTCGTAACCCCAGCCGCGCCGTCCGGAGAAGGTGCTCACCGGCATGAGTTCGACGTGCGTCACTCCCAGCGACAGCAGGTGGTCGAGCTTTTTTTGCACGCCGTCGCACGTGCCCTCGGCGCTGAAAGTTCCCACGTGCAGTTCGTAAACGATCGCGGCAGAAAGGGGGCCGGGCTGCCAGCCGCGGTCCGTCCAGGGAAACAGCGCGTGGTCGAGAAGCCGCGACGGCGGGTCGATGCCGAAGGGTTGCCACGCCGATCGCGGGTCCGGCAGCGGCCCGTCGCCGTCGAGGAAAAACGCATAATCGACGCCGTGCCGCGCCAGATTCGTCTCGCTGCGCCACCAGCCCGCCGGCCGTTTTTCCAGGCGCCGGCGCGCGCCGCCGATTTCCACGTCCACCCGGGCGGCGTTCGGCGCCCAGACCTCGATCAGGCCCATGCGTTCACCTTATTCCATGTCTCGGGCCAGCAGCGCCACCGGGAACCGCCGCAGCATGTCGCGCAGCAACACGCGCCCGCCCGACAGGTCTTCCAGCGTCAGCAGATTTCGCCACCGGCCGGCGGGGATCTCGACCGCGGCGTCGCCCCATTTCCCCGCCAGCGACAACGGGCGCAACGGCACGATTGTCGCCACGGAATTCGCGCGCGCGAACGCCAGCACGTGTTCGCGCTTCTTGCCCGTCGCCGCCAGCGCGGCATAACCGCCCGCCGCGCCGAACCACTCCGGGCGCCGGCGCCGCAGGGCGAGCGCCTGGCGGCAAACCCACAGCTTCGGCAGGCCTTCGTCCATCCGCGCCATGACCGCCTCGGGCGCGGCGTCGGACAATTCGGCGAGCAGGCGCCGCCGCTGTTCGTAGTCCACGGGCCGCCGGTTGTCCGGGTCCACCAGGCTCAGGTCCCAGAGCTCATTGCCCTGGTAGATGTCCGGCACGCCGGGGGCCGTGAGCTTGATGAGCGTTTGCGCCAGCGAGTTGACCCGGCCGGGCGGAATCACGATCGCGAGCAGGTTTTCCAGTTCCGCGACGAACCACGGGTCCTGCAGCGCGCGCTCGACAAACAGCCGCAGGCCCTCCTCATAGGCGCCGTCGGGCGCCAGCCACGACGTGTGCGTCTTGGCCTCGCGCGCTGCCTTCAACATGTACGCGGCGACCCGTTCGAGCGAAATCGGCCAGGCGCCGATGAGCGTTTGGTAAAGGAAATACTCGGCATTGCGATCCGGGTCGTCGCCGGTCCGATAGGCGTTGTTGTGTTTCGCCCACTTGCGCACGGCGCCCGCGAACCGGCCGGGAATTTCCGAAAGCACGGCCAGCCGCGCCCGCACGTCCTCGCTGCGCTTGGTGTCGTGCGTCGAGGTGGCCGACATCGAGGCGGGCCAGAGCCGCTGCCGCTCGCGCATCGCTTCGTGAAATTCCTCCGCCGCGACGCCGAAAATCGCGGGCTCGCCGCCCACCTCGTTGAGCCCGACGAAGCGGTTGTAGTCATAGAATGCGGTGTCTTCGAGGCCCTTGGCGGC
>Ga0181520_10012877_pt1 | contig 10664 bp, 7 predicted proteins | sample PEATcosm2014_Bin_29_FD_132451 | JGI IMG/M metagenome (GOLD analysis project Ga0181520, IMG submission 132451) | Peatland microbial communities from MTU Mesocosm Facility, Houghton, MI, USA - PEATcosm2014_Bin02_30_metaG | ecosystem: Environmental > Terrestrial > Soil > Wetlands > Peat | place...
GAGAGCTAAGCGACCCTCAAGAGTATTGGGACTATACAGATATTCTCACGGCCGAGAGCGCTAGGCTTAAAATCATGAGGCAACGACTACAGCTTGACGAGGATAGAGCAAACTACACACTAGAAGGTGGACCTGTATCTAGTCCGTCAGTACCATCGACCAATCCAACCCCAACAGCCCCTACCCCAACACCAGTTGCACCTTCCATTGCTCCAGAAAACGAAAACACCAGTAGCATGCCACATAACTCGGATGGTGAATCGCCTGTCCCGATCGGTCAACCAGGTAATACCTATTCTTTCGATAAACAAGCCGTCATCGTTCGTTCGGCCTCTATACTCGTTCAGAGAGGACATTTTGACGAAGCCAACAGCAAACGTTTCTTAGCTTGGGCAGAGGGAGGGTGCAAAGAACTTTCTCCAGGTGATCGAATTAATTGGCTTACGGGCAGGAGGACCTTAATAACCTATATTGTCTGTGCCCAACACGCTACATTAATCTCGCTTCCTCTCGTACCCAACAAGACAGGTTTTATTGGCCCACGCTATGAGAAGGTTATCATTAGTGGCTTTCTTGATTACGGCGAGATAATCAAGCCTGGAATTGATAGAACCATTACAAGAATCGAAGAGGCGATGAGAGTCTTCAAAGAAGTTATGACGAGCTTTGCTTTAGACTCGATACAGGAGCCACGCTTCGTTGACACCATATTTGGGAGTATTGATGACTACTTTACACATTATAGAAAGCCTGACTTCAAACCGTACCTCGAACAACTAAATAATAGTATTATGGTAAAATCCAAGAGAGAAAGCGTGTTCTCAGAAATGGTAGAATCAATGCTCGCGCATTTTTGGGAGCTAGCCAAAGAGTTCCCTGAACTTGTCCCATGACTTGAAGAGCCTATCATCCTAACAGCCCCTGTCTTAGTCAATTCACCCACCTCTATTTGCGTTTTACGTTCTTGAATGTCACTCTCCACTGCTTTCCCAAGATATTGTTAATACTCATCTTCAACCGTCTACGATTGTCTACAATGATCTGCATTAATCTTCAGTAAGTGTATATATTGTAATTGAATAACCAAAATATCAGCGGTAAGCTATGGCGTATGAACAGCGACCAACTGACCATCGAGTCTTCAGAAACTTCTGTGATAGACGATGAAGAAGAGTACAAGCTCGACACTGAAATGAATGATGCCGGGGCCGCGATACTCAGTCACAGTCCTTCCAAGTCTTTGAATTTAGTTCCGATCCTAGATGTCGACCTTAATTGGCTAGGAGGGCTCCAGATTAATGAACGAGTACCAGCGCTCCAGGGCATCCTGGACATTTATAAGGAAAGTCCGATTAAAAGCGCCTTGCTGACGCACCTTGGTTACATCGATAACGCACCAAGTACGATATTCCCCGAAATTAAGGATCCGAAAGAATGTAGAAGGCGCTTTTTTGAGACCTACCTGCCTGAACGTATTCGTAAAGATCGACGGCGGATTTCTGAATATAGAATTGCTGGCGATGCCGCGGTGATGTACGCCGTTCAGATCGCAGCCGCGGGAGTTGATCTCTTTCAGGACGAAATTGTCACGAAGCTCATCGATCTCCCAAAAGCCGTCAAGTTTTATAAAGGTGATCCTGAAGTTTTCAAGAATTTTGGTAGCATGAGGAGCGCGGAAGAATTTAGTGCTTATGCACGGGGCATAATAGTAGCAAAGTCTGCGACAATCAGTCCATTTGAGAGGTACCTGTATGTCTATTCCGAATGACGATCCAGAATATCTTTTCAATCTTCTTCCCGATTCTGAACTACAGAAAGCGAGTCGCTTCGACCTCGGCGAATGTTCCATCACCGAAGCCTTCGATGCCATGAGGAAGGTGGAGTCGTGGGAAGAACTCGAGTCGGTTATGATCGCCTCTGGTACAAAAGAAGGGGCGCATGATGTACTTCGAAGCATCTTTTTAGATTTCCTCAAGTCAATACGGCAATTTCAAATGGAAAATTGCACGTCGATGTCGAACTTCTGCACAACCAGGGCGTCTAGATCTTTCGCCGTATCACCTGCGACGCTTTCAGACGATTTAGACTGCACCCGTGTCATTAAAGCCTTGTCCGGTCCACCTTACGACGAGGGCGTCGCAGCATATCTGCAAAAAAAGGGTCGGGGCTTGGAGCAAGAAACCGGCTGCATGCCATTACGATTACCCACATTTAGAGTTTCAGATTTCTTTGGCCACAAGTCCAAGCTCCATCTATTGGGAAAGCTAATGGATGCTGGACTCAATAATATTAACTGGAATAAATTCTTCGAAAGTCGCACCGTTGAAGACTACAAGACTTATGTCCAAGAACAGCTGTTTCAAGAGATTCTTCGAAAAAAACATCCGGCGATGGTATCGTCTTCCATTTCGTCTCCTTTTGCAGGTATGACAGCCATTCCACATCCGGCCACGAGAACAACGGCCACTTCTCTTTTGGCTACCAGTAGTAACCCTCTTGGGGCTGTCTTAACAGAAACAGTTCAGCCAGATTCTCAAGATGACAGAATTGATGAAGATGAGCTCATCGATCCATTCTCCCCGAGGGATAACAATTGGGGTGATGGCGTGGCAGTAGGATTTTACGAAGACCTTGATCTGAGCCCGGTGTTTACCGGAACCCTAACAAAAAATCCCATATATGAGGATACTATGCCATTTTCCATGGTAAAAAAAAATAATGCTGAGGAGGCGTAAATGGAATCTAAATTGGAATTTCTAGGTAAAAGTTCTTCTTCTGTTATTGAAGAGCTAAATGAACTCTGGGCAAAGCGGGAATTTGATTCTGTCTTCGATCGGTGCTTTGCCGATGATGTTAACTCCAATATTTTCTTGAGTGTGATGCGCAAACTCGCTCGACAGAACTATATGCCGAAAACTCATATAGAGCTTTGGAGAGCAATAGATCCGCTCGTATCCCAACTGCCTGAAAAGCCAAGCAAGGTATTTTTATTCAATCAAACTATTATTCCGGGCAATGCATTAGCATTATCGTCTTGTACCAGCGATGACGGTAACCGATTTGCTTACTTAACTACGGCCGTTACAAAACTTCAAGAGAAACCAAACCATAAAGGATTCTCAAAGGAGGAGCTAAAATCGGCACTGCAGCGCCAGAACCCAATTGGGCTTTCTCATCTTATAAATGTTGTCCAGTTTTCACCATATAAAGCGTGGTCGATCGATATGGTAACCGAAGGGGGCGAATCACTCAGCTATTCGTCACGGCTACTTGGTATTGACGAAGAAGCGATCTATGTTGTCGACGAAAATGGGAATGGATTAACGCGTCTCTTCCGCTTGGCAATAGATGGGACGGGAAAAGCTGAAAATATTCTGTCAGCTAGGGTCCCTGGGAAATGTTATCATCTCAATCTTCGCGATAACGCATTCTGTTACATTGATACCGACGCAATCTCGATCGTGCGAGCCTCACTTGTTGGAAAGGGGAAGAACGAGGTTGCCATTACCCTACCTGATAACCTTAATGTCGATAATTTACATGAACTTGTAGCCTCTCCCGATGGCAATACAATAATCATAACGGTGAATAACAGGACTGAGGAGCATCGTCAGGTCTTTGGCGTTGTCAAACTGGAAATTGGCACCGGGAATGAAAATGCCACACTCAGCGAATCGCGGTGGTTCTTGCGAAAGGAATTACCACACGTCAGATTCCTTGTCAACGCTGCCACTAGGACTAGCATCAATTTCGATGGCTCTCGTCGCGAACAAATTGCCTTCTACTTTATCGACGTCAGTGGGAACATATTCACAATCGACGACGCCGTATTGGAGTTGCCAGAGGGCGGAATATCCAAACTGGATGGCATGGATTTTCTTAAACCCTTCGAAAACATTTACACAGAGGACAATCCGTACACTCAGATTTCCTTAGCCAGAAGAGTACCGATCGTCGCCAGTTACGAACAAAAATCGCTTGTAGTAAGACTTTGGGACGCTGCTAGGCGCACAAGGTTGGTCGATATTAGTACCCCGAAGAAGGTAGAGACAATGTCGTTCATGCAGGATGATCGACTCCTTCTGACTGTATTCAGAAATACGAATAAGATGGAAGGACAGATCGCAGTAACTTTTATTGATTATATATTATTGTCCGGGAAGCCGCCTGTCGAGTTTGACGCGCATGATCTTGTCCGGCTGAAGCCGCTTCTGGCCTTTGCGCCGGACGAGGCGGAACTCAAAGTAATGGAGCAGGTGATAAAGTATTTTGCCGGGCTGAATGAAAAGCACCCATCTTAGGAAAGGCCCAGATTGTTCTCAGACGAATACTATATACTTTGCGAATGGCTAGGATAAGAATTCTGACAAGAAGTATCTTGAAAAAATTCGGAACCCCATTGAATCGACGTACAGGTCATGAGAGCCAACCCCAAATGACCGGGAAGATCCCCTGCTTGACCAACCGATAGATCATTTCGGGGCACGGCGAAAGAGCTCGGCTTGCGGCTACCTGGACAACATCCACCCATATTTCCCGTCAGACAACTAAATGTAGTCAGGCGAAGAGGCGGCGCTGGGCGACGCAGAAGGACGATTGGATTACAAGGTATCCTTTTGTTCTTGTCTTCTGCAAGGCAGTTTTTTTCCAATTAATAGTGGAAAGGATCCTAATTGACATATTCCGCTCGGGGACCTACCCTTCGTCCTCTGGCTCATCGTGCTGGGCGCGCGAAACCCGGCCCGAGCTTAAGCCTCGCGAAATGATAAGAGGAATACCAATGAAGGCAGTCATACGAAGAAAGTATGGGCCGCCCGAGGTCCTCGAATTCGTCGAGGTGGAGAAACCGGTCCCCAAGGTCGGCGAGGTGTTGATACGGGTCCACGCCGCCTCGGTAAACCAATACGACTGGCATTTCCTCTCCGCCGACATCTTCCTCCTTCGGCTGATGGGCGGGGGCCTGTTCAGGCCGAAGAATCCGAGGCTCGGCTCCGACATGGCGGGCAGGGTCGAGACGGTCGGCGGGGAGATCGGACGGTTCAAGCCGGGAGACGAGGTCTTCGGGACGATCGACGGCAGCTTCGCCGAGTACGTATGCGCCCCGGAGGACGCGCTGGCCTTGAAACCGACCAATTGCACCTTCGAGGATGCGGCGGCCCTGCCCATGGCGGCAAGGACCGCGCTACAGGGCTTGCGCGACGCGGGGAATGTCACGAAGGGGCAGAAGGTCCTGATCAACGGCTCCTCGGGCGGCGTCGGGACCTTTGCTCTCCAGCTCGCCAAGCACTTCGGCGCCGAAGTGACCGCCGTCTGCAGCGCGGGCAATGTGGAGCTGGCCAGATCACTGGGGGCGGACGAAGTCATCGACTACACCAAGGAAGATTTCACGAAAAGCAGTCGCCGCTACGATCTCATTCTCGCCGCGAATGGCTATCATCCCCTTTCGGCCTACAAACGCGCCCTGGCTCCCAAAGGTATCTATGTCATGGCCGGAGGCTCCACGGCCCAAATTCTCCAGGCCCTGCTTTGGGGACCACTCTTGTCGGAGAAGGGTGGCCGAAGACTTGGAGCCTTGACGGCCACACGAAGCCCGGAAGACCTCCTCCTTCTCAAGGGACTGGTCGAAGCAGGCATTGTCGTCCCCGTCATCGATAGACGCTATTCTTTCGCGGAGACCGCCGAGGCGCTTCGCTATCTCGGCGCGGGACACGCCAGGGGTAAGGTGGTGATAGCCATGGTCGAGGGCTGAGGAGCCCATGGGGTCGGACCCCAAGGCGCGTCGCAAAAATGACGAACGCGACCCTTCGAGCCCGCCTGGGGATCGAGGACCAGAACGACGCGATGATATGCCCGAAGGGTCAGACCCTCGCCAGATGAAGTCTTTATTGTCACGCAAATATAGAAGGGATTAAACTAGAAGTAATCAATTCTTTTTTGAGAGCACGCGTATGGTAAGATTATTTCTCGTTCGGCACGTCGAAAATGTGCTAATGCTTGAGTTTGCCTTTCCTTTCATTTTCCTTTTCTGTAGCATACTGATCTAGAGCTGTTTTTCGAAACCTAAGCCGCTTACCAGCTTTCGAACAGTCGATTTCGCCTCTCGCGCATATTTGGCGGAATGTTGAGAGTTTTATCTTCAGATAGTCAGCAGCCTCCTCGATGAACATGTATTCATTCAGAGGGACCACAGAGCCAAATTGCACGACCTGTTTGTTCGATGGCTTCTGGTTTGCTTTCTTTTCGATACCTTGCTGACCAGCTGCTTCCATTTCGATTAGAAGTGCTTCTTCTTTAAGCCTGAAATCACGCAAGACATTTGCTAACTCTTCATGATAGTCACCATAGGATTCGGGCTTATCGACTTTTCCTTCGTCCTCAAGTTTCCGCGCGCGGCTTCGACTCATATCTAAAACTTTGGAGAGATCTTCAATGTGATATCGCAACCACCGCAGTTTCATGTTTAGAGACTTGGAGCGTTTTACTTTCCGTTCAACTTCATGAGAATACTTTTCAATATCGAGTCGCTCGAGAGGAATAATAGCCGGGACCCATTTCTCTGGGTCTAATGATGCGGTAAATGCTTGAGGATTTGGAGGCTGCTTCGAATCCATCATACACAAGATTGTAACAATACGAGCCTAATTCAGCAAGGAAGCTTGAACATCCACTATCTCCTGATAATCTTCCAAATTAAAATGCGTGTAATGGTCAGTCATTCGATTCGTGCGATGGCCCGTAACTGCCTGAACCTTATTTGTGGAGATATTTCGTGCCAGACAAAGAGTATTGAAAAAGTGCCGCCACGAATGAAACGTGATGTTACGCGCTGTACGTTGGTCTTTATCAATTCCAATATTCGCTAAAGCCTTGTAAAAATTGGTGTGGACTGCCATGGCTGGGTAATTGGATTTGCCACCATTCATTGAGAAAAGATATGCCTCAGGTCCACCCGTAGATATTTCGTGCAGGACCTTGGAAACGACAGGACTGATAGGAACAAATCGCGCCTCTTTTGTCTTTGTTGTCTCTTTAATTCCTGTAATAATACCCCACGAATGGGCGATCTCTACATATTCTTTGTGGAGATACTTATTGAGCAAACCCAGAATCTCACCCCGTCGGACTCCCGTAGAAGCTGCGAATAAGTTAACCGCATAGGTGACTTTGTCGCCTCCCCACACCCTATTTAAAGTTACCGGATCGAAAAGTTTCCTGACCTCTTCAACATTGAGAATCCCACGGTCTTTGCTACTGGCCTTGAGGTAGGAGATATCCTTGGTTGGATTCTCATAAACCAACTTTTCTCGGAGCGCCTCAGAAAAAGCGATTTTGACTATCTTCAGTAGATGGTTAATCGTCGCATCCGCAAGCTCAGTGTTATTCTTGAGATTGATGACAAAGTCTTCGACGTCCTTAGTAGTGATTGAAGTAAGAGCCTTCTTCCCGAACCATGGCCTGACATGGTTCTCCAAATAGCCTCGTTCTATATGAGCATGCTCCCTCGATATAGACTTTTTGCCCATTGTATTGCATCGAGCAATATAGCGGCATTTCCCCCAGACCCAGAAATTTTCCGTAAAGCTATCGAAGGTTTCTGTTTTTTTCGGAATGAGCTTGCCATCCCGATAGAGACCCATGACATAGTTCCGCGCTGCTGCGGGTGTAGCCCGATTGGTCGTCCTTCCTGTTGTTCGCTGACCGCTTTCGTCATAGGTCCGATAGTAGTAAACGGTCTTACCGTTCTTGAGTTTCCGTGGATAAATCGTGAAGACTTCCTTGGTACGAGGCATACGACCCTCCTCGACGGGTTAGAGTATATCGAATTGGCTACGTAACTGGCTACACAAAAATAAGGTTGTTTTGCTATAATGATTTAGGTAATAAAAAAACGGTATGCCTGGACGTCAGGTAGCATACCGTAGCAGAGGTTCCCCTCTGAATTTATTTTCGGCAGGCGGAGCGAAAACCTTTATCTACGATCGTGAATCGGCCGCTACCGGAAGCTCGGCCGAAGCGAGGACCTCGAGGTGGTAGCGCGCCGACTGGGCAAGTTCCCGGTAGATGGTCTCGGAGCGCTCGAGGTTCTCGCCGACGTCGCGGGCCCCGCGGCCGATCAATTCGGCCAGCGGCGGGAGGAGGAAGCCCGCGACGTCCCTCGCCTCGATGCCCAGGAGGACGGCGTCGGCCCGGTCCAGGGCGGCCAGCCAGGGCCTGCAATCGCCGCCCGAGGAGAAAGCCCCGCGGCCCGCCCGCGCCGCCTCCAAGGCCGCCTCCGCCTCCCGCGCGATCGACTCGAGCTGGCCGCGAAGGGCTCCGAGGCCCTCGGCCATTCCGGCCCTGCGGCTCGCTCCCGCGCCGCCGGCGGCGGCGGTCGCCATCGCCTCGGCGCGGCGGAGAGCCTCGTCGATCTCCCCGCGCCGATCGGGTCCGGCCAGGAGCTCCTCGACCGAGCCCAGCGCAAGGCCGGGCACGGCGAGGCCGCCCCGTCCCAGGGAGACGGTCGGCGGCGATTCGGGCCGCGCGAAGCGGCTCTCGAACCACCAGGCGTACAGGGCCATGCGCTCGTCGGTCCGCAGCCTGCCGCCCTCCGCGGACGCGGCCTCGAAGCTGGCTTCGCCGACGAGGGCGGCCGCCTGGCCGCTCGCCGCCGGGGAGAGTCGGCAGCCCGAGGCGAGGGCGCGCTGCTCGAACAGGCTCGCCCTCGCGTGCGTCTGCCCGCCGGGATAGCCGAGGTCCAGGCCCGCCATCCACACCGGGGCGCAGCCCATGATGCGGCAGAGGTCCCAAGCGCTCGTCGCGACCGAGCCGCCCGCGCCGAGATGGCCTTTGGCTCCGGCCAAGGCGTCTATCTTCCTGCCCAGGGGGAAGAGTGAGCCTCCAAGGAAGACTCCGCGCCGCGAGGCCCGGAATACGGCCGGCCAGGCCGAAGTCTCCGACACCAGGAAGGACGAAGGCGAGGACAGGCCCGCGAGGTGACGCCAGTTCCAGTACTGGGGATCGACGACGACGAGGAAGTCCGGCTCGAGACCGAGGCGGAGGAGGCTGCGCAGGGCCGTGTCGACGCACACGACGAGGGCGCGCCGGGAAAGCTCCCCGATGCGGGGAAGGACGAGGTCGAGGCTCGGGCCCGCGGCGAGAACCAGGGCCGGCATCCCGGCGAAGAGGCCCGCGAGCCTCTCGACGCCCGCGGACTCGCTGGCCTGGCCGAGGTTGCGCGCGAGGTTGCGCACCCAGAGCCGGCCGAAGCGGCGCAGGGTATTCTCGTTGACCGCGCCCTTGGCGTTCCAGCGCTCCGCGCCGCGCCGCGCCCGCTCGAACCACGCCGGATCCGCCGCTGTGGCCGCCTTGAGCTCGAGGAGGGTCGCCCGGGTCCCGCCCGAGAGCTCGAGGGCCGTGATGACGCTCTCGGGCTCCCCTCCGACGACGAAGCCCAGCCGCTCGTCGGAGACGAGGGCGGACAAGTCCCGCAGGCGGAAGGCGGCCGCGAGGGCCCCGGGTCCGGCCTCGCAGGCGAGCACCCGCGGGAACTCGGTCTCGAGGCAGGCTTCCGCCAGGTAGCCCAGGCCGAGGCCGAGGAGGACCGCCGTATCGGCGCCCCGCTCCGAGGCCGAATGGGCTACGCGGCGGGCCTCGGCCCGAGGGTCGCGGCTCGAGTGCAGGAGGGCGCCGCCCGGCGCCCGGGCGCTCGGCTCGCCGGAAGCGGAGGTCAGCGGCTCGAGCGCGGTTTCGCGCGCCTGGGCGACGAGGCGGGCCAAATCGGGGAATCGCCTGCCCAGCGCCTTGAGGTTGGCTTCGAGGATAGCGTCCGTCCGGGCCGTCGCGCGGTTCACTTGAACTCCAGGATCAGCTCCGTCCCGGGCTTCACCGCCGCGCCCGGCGCGGGGCTCTGGCTGACCACGTAGCCCTCGCCGCTTATCCTGACGCTGATGTCCTTGCGCGTGAGAAGGGGCATGAGGAGCCGCTTGGGCGCGCCCGTCAGGTCGGGCATCGTATCGCCTATCGAGATCGGCTTTACGGCCGGGAGAGTCACGGAGGCCGGGTGGCTGACCGTCGGATTGGCGCCGCGCGGCATGCCGCTCAGGTTGAGTATCGCCTCGGCGGCGTCCTTCACGACCGGCGCCGCGATCCGCCCGCCGTAATAGGACGGGCCGAGGGTCGGCTTGACGATGGCGAGGTAGACGATGACGCGGGGCGCGTCGGCGGGGAAGATAGCCAGGGTCGACGCGATGTAGTCCTTCTCCGAGTACCGCTGGGTCGCGGGATCTATCATCTGGGCCGTACCCGTCTTGACGGCCATGCGTATATCGGCGACCTTGGCGCGCTTTCCCGTGCCTCCCGCGCCCGAGACCGTCTCCATCGCCGCGAGTATGGACGCGGCCGCCTCGGCCGAGACGGCGCGCCGGACGGGCTGGGGCTCGTTGGCGTAGGCCACGGAACCGTCGCGCTCCAGGACGCGCTTCACGACATAGGGCCTCATCAGCATGCCGCCGTTGGCGATGGCCGTGGCGGCCGCCACCATCTGGACGGCCGACACGAAGACCTCCTGGCCCATCCCGATCGTCGGCTTCGAGCGCAGCGACCAGGTCTCCGGCGGGCGCAAGAGGCCGGGGGTCTCGGCCGGGACCACGATGCCCGTGCGCGAGCCGAATCCGAAGCCCCGGAGC
>Ga0181520_10012880_pt1 | contig 10663 bp, 11 predicted proteins | sample PEATcosm2014_Bin_29_FD_132451 | JGI IMG/M metagenome (GOLD analysis project Ga0181520, IMG submission 132451) | Peatland microbial communities from MTU Mesocosm Facility, Houghton, MI, USA - PEATcosm2014_Bin02_30_metaG | ecosystem: Environmental > Terrestrial > Soil > Wetlands > Peat | place...
GGACGGTCAGGTGATGGCGGCGCTGGCTCGCGACGACATTACCATCGGGGGTGCGAGTCCTGTCCCGGAACCGTCGAGCATCGTCATGTTGGCAGGGTTGGCGATCATGGGACTGGCGTGGGGAGTACTTCCTCGGGCATTGTCAGTGGCGGCACCCTCGCGACGTTCTATGTAACGACAGGTGCAAACATCACCTTCACGGGACAAATTGGCCTGTCCGGAGGGGAACTCATTCCCGTTACCTTCAGCACCTCCGCCGCTCCTATTCCCGAGCCGAGCACGCTGGTGTTGCTGGCCTCGGGCTTGATCGGCCTGCTGGCCTACGCTTGGCGGAAGCGGAAGTAAGCCGCTCTCCTACGACGAATAACTGAACAAAATCTTGCCCGTCGGGGGCAAAAACCCGACGGGTTTTTCTTTTTCTTGCCGTTCTTGGGGAGGTTCGGCGGGTTTGCCCAGTTTACCGGACTGGGTATGAATTGGGCAAAAAACGGTGCATTTCATACCCAGGATCATACCCAGGGGCCCCCCCTCTCTTTTCGTCAAGCGACATCCTTCCTGAGCATGATCAGTCCCCTGCCCGCCTCGCTGTCTCTCCCTGTGATGGCGGGGTCCGCTTCCTTGACATAGCACACCCGGACCTCGCATCGCACCGAGGCGGTCTTGTAGTGAGGCACGTCAGAGGTATGCCGATGGGACGCAAGAGGCGGCTTGAACTCACCAGGGTGCGGGCGGAAGGCCGTCCCAAGTGGCGGAAGATCTATCACGGCAAGATGTTCACCTTTCGGGGCGACTACGACGATGCCGTGAAATCCTGGCATCGGAAACTGGTCGAACTCGAAGCCGACCCGCCCCAGGACGAACTCCACGAAGGCAACGGCAGGACGGACGGGCGGTCGTGGCGGTCTAGGTTGTCCGAGGCAGAGGCAGGAGGGCGGGAACGGAGCGGGGCGACGGAAGAGGCGACGACCCCCAGGACGATTGCCGGTGCGGTGGATGCGTTCCTCGTCCGGCAGCGAGCCAGGGCATCGGCAGCACAGATTTCGGCTGGAAGGTATGCCAACCTGCAACGCTGCGTCAAGCATTTCGCCCAGTTCATAGGCGGCAGGTTCGGGGTCGATCGCATCAACGGAGCGGTGCTGGAAGCGTATCATACCTCCATTATGGAGAAGGTCGGGAACGGCTGGTCTCCCGAATACGCCCAGTCCTATATGGCTGCCGCCAAACAGTTCGTCCGATGGCTCGACCACAACGAGTTGATTGACCGACTGCCCCGCAACATCGGCTCGAAAGACCTCGGTATCACGATACCGCCGCACAAGATCAAGACGTTTGCCGTGGAGGAGATCAGGACGCTGCTGGCTCACGCTCCTGAACGGACGAGGTTGTTCCTCCTGCTGATGCTGAACATCGGGGCGACCCAGAAGGACATCTCCGACCTGCGACCCGACGAGGTGGACTGGGAGAAGGGTCGCATCGTCCGGAAACGCAGCAAGACCCGCAACAGGGGCAGCGTGCCGACCATCGAATACCCCTTATGGCGAGAGACCTTCGACCTGCTCCGCAAATACGGCGAGCGGGACGGAGAACGGGTGCTGCGGACCGAGCATGGAGGAGCGTTGAAGGTGGAGGAACTGCGAGGAGGCAAGGTCGCCACGATCGACAACATCGCCGCCGCCTACCACTGGTTCTGCACCAGGTTGAAGAGGACGGGTCTATTGAAGGCGAAGAAGCCCCTCAAACTCTTGCGGAAGACCTCGCCGAGTTTATTGCAAAAGAACCCCCTTTATGCCCATTGTGCGGCTCACTTCCTCGGACACGCCCCCCACTCCATCGCCGACAGGCACTACATCAGCATCGACCAGCTGACCTTCGACAAGGCGGTGCTGTGGCTCGGCGAAGAATACGGGGTGAGGTGAGTCGTGGGGGGGCGGGTGCGTCGGCGATCTTCCTGCCCCGCGGGAGGACGTTCGGTATTCGATGGTCGGTAAATGCAACGAACCACGCTGGCACAGTGTCCAGCGTGGTTCGTTTCTCGTTTGATGTCCTGCTTATGCGGACATCGGGAACATTCGTAATGTCTCTTGGTTCGCACGGATCGACGCTTGGAGTGCGGGTGTCAACGTATGGTCTCCGTGGGAAACCCAAACAGTGCCATCTGACCGCCGATAGAACACCGCCCCTCGGCTGTTTCGCCAATCGAGTAGCTCCGAGAGCGGGGCGGGCGGAACGTTCGGTGCTTCACATTCTGCGTCGATAGCGTCCAAGTCCGCCCTCAGTCTGGCGTAGAACTCGGCGGGTTCTATCACTCGTGTGTCAGCATCCGCCTCCGCGTCCGACTCCTTTTTATCGGGGCGTCGGGGCGTTAGGCTGTTCGCCTCAACGGAGGTCGCAGACGGCTGGGGCGTCGGGGCGTTCGGCTCACTCGTATGAGCGGGAAGTGGTGGCCGCCCTAACGCCCCACCGCCCCCGTGGTCATCGCCGATGACGGGGTAAAGACGTTCGCAGCGTCGGCCGTTCTCGATCTCGAACCGACGTTCGATCTCTCCACGCCCAGCGAGCCAAGCCAACGCCCGTTCCAGTTCGGTCGCTTTGATCTTATGGGATATGCTATCCCGTAATTCTGTCCGTCCGATGCCGGGATGTTCCGCGACCAACCGGCGGATTTTCGCTTCCAGCGTCGTGTCCCCTTCGGAACGATTGAAGATGATCCTTGCCGACTCGTCGCAGTATCGCCATAGGGCAAGGGCGGCACGGAGATGTGGAACGTCAATCGTGTCCGTCCCGTCCAAGAGGGCATACAACATCGACAGGCGTAGGGTCTGTGCCTCCGCTCGGGACGAGACCGCGTCCCAAAGTCCATGCTTTTCGGCTACCAGGTCTGGATACACCTCTCGCCACAATTCGGCCGCTGCCGGAGAACGTCTCATTTCACCGATCCCCTTGGCTTTTTGGGTTACCGTCATCAGACGTTGACGTAGCTCGTCCAAGGGCGGCGGCAAGGCATCAGGGACGAGTTTGGACCGTCGAACACAGCACCACAAGAACCGATTGGCGAAGCCGTTCCACACATCCGTGGTATTCAAGGCCCGTTCAAGTTCTTCGAGGGTGATATGAGCCAGAATCGAGACGTGAGCGTTGGACGCTCGGAGCGGGTCTTTTCTCGTAAGAACGTGCAACTCTCCACGATCCCAAGCATTTCGGACCACTGCCGACAGCGTATTACCATCACGCTTCATTACATGCAACGTTTGCCCGAACTCCGTTTCGACGATCCATAGGCGTTTTTCGGCCACACCCTGACCAACGGTGAATGTTCCGCCACGCTCCTTAACGGGCTCATCCCGCAGAGCGTGGATAACACCTTCTCCCGAAGATAGTCCGTTGACTCGTCGCTCCGTCCAATCCGAGTCCACGCCCTCAAACAGGTGCAACACGTAGCCGAGCGATAATCCTTTTCGTGCTCTCGCTGATGCCCCAACAAGGCAAGCGTACAAGTTAACGTGGTGGCGATCCCCCCCGACACGAAAGTACGGAGACCGTCCGACGCACGAGCCAAACGCCCCGATCAACGTTATCAATAGTGCCACTGGATCGCTTTCTGTGTGCGGCTCAACGGCGCGCACACAGGCGCCAGCGAGGCCGTGAAGAGCGTCGGCGTCCAACACGGGCCATTCTTCGTCAAGATCGTCGGCCGCGTCCACGGAGGCGTCAGAAACGCTTACAGCAGGCGAGGCGACTTCATCCGACTGTTCGACAGGTGGGCCATCACGGTTTTCGGCAACGTGAGCTAGGGCATCCCGCAACTTGTGCCGCAGTTCGGCTTCCGTCCACGGCGGCTCACAACGACCGTTCCACGTCGTTAGCAGCGTCAGCAGTCCATCCTCGCCCCGTTCCCGTAGTTCGGGGAATACTTCGAGTAATCTGCATAAAACGCCAAAGGTGTGGTTGTGTCCAGCCTGCCCGCTGATCGCGGGCGGTGTCCGTTCAAGATAGCGGCTGACCCTTTCGTCCAGGCTCACGCTGTCGTGGATGGTCAGCGTTGACCGCTTTGGCACGAGCCCCACGAGCCACTCGGGGGTCTCGGCGAACGGCACCTCCTCGGGAGTATCAACCCAATAATAGTCCTTGCCGCTCGCGTGGATGCTGGGCGGGGCCAGCACGTATCCACCCGTAGCTCTCACATCGAGCCCACCGGCGAACTTGACGGCGTTCTTGAAATCTCGGCAGCGTTCATCGAAACGAAAATAGAGATGAAGTCCCCCGCCTCCTGTTTCCACGTTTGGCGTCCTCGGAAACCCGCCATATTCGCGACATATCTTCTGGTATGCGTCGAAATCATCTACGTCCAGAACCCAAATACCTGATGGCTCGCCCGTAGCCACGGCGATGTTGGCTCGTTCGTAGTCGCCGCTGAAGTATCGCTTCAGCGTCTCGGCGTCCTTCGTGGCGTCTTTCACGCCGTTCGCCGTCAAGGGGTGCTTGGCCGTGTTCCGGCAATCGGCATCTCCACATGAGCACATCCCGTTTTCAATCGAGTGGCAGGGGAAGACGGCGAAGCCGAGAACGTCGGCATAGTGTCGAGAAATTTCCAGTTTCGTACTCTCTTCATAATACATAGGATTGAACCTTTCATAAATTGGTCTTTCGTAAAAAAGCACGAGAAACGCCCAACGGGATACACCTCCCGTTGGGCGATTTCTCGTTTCGGATCACGTCATCGGCGAGAACGTGGTGATTTTGCTTCCACCGTTCTCTTTCGGTTCTACGATCAAGAGATAGGGACGGCCCACGTAGTGGTCGGGATCAACCTCAGTGCCGTCTGCCAAAGGCTTCCCGCTGATTGCCACCAAGAATCTCCCCGTCTTGTTTTTGGTGGACGGCAGACTCCCGGCGTCTGATAGTTCGCTGACGTTGACGCCAGCATGTTTTCCCTCGGTGATGGTGAACCGCCACCGATACGCCTTCCCTCTGGATGTTTCAACGTTTTCCTGAAATTCCTTGAACTTCGCTTTGTATGTCCCCGCAGGAACAGTGTCATAGGTCGAACTTGTAATAGTTAGCAATGGCATGATGCCACCTCTTTCTTATCAAAAATGTTTTTGTGTCCGCAAAGCGGACGGTGGAGGTTCGGTGGACGGGCCGCTACGCGGGCGCGTCCACCTTCCGAATATCCGTGTCAAGCCGCCGCACCCGTTTCACGAAAACGGGCCGCTTGCTCGACGACTCTGGCAACCTGCGTGGCATCGTAATACTCACGCCGCCCCGCATGTATCGCAGGAGCGTCGATCACCCCTGCCTCCCGTACCAGCCGCCAGAAGCTAGACGGGGATAAACCGACCAACGCAGCCACTTGCCGCATGGTCAGCATGTTTTCGGTTTGGTATTTCACGTATGGCATTTTGACCTCCCTATTTTTCCTTTGGAGCTTTTATGCTCGAAGGTAAGAGAGAAAGGCTTTAAGCAATTCTGGAAAAGATTTCACGAATTGTTCGTAAAGCATTTCTACACAACGCTTTACGATTTAGAAAAAATTTCTGCTTTGTTCAGCCGCAAAAGATGGGTTTGGAGCAAGAGACGCAACATCAACGCACAAAAGGACTTATGTCTCCAAAGAATTCAACTTGTCATTAGGGGGGTGTTTCCGCCCCATCGTTTCCACGGTAGTCGTTGTCGTGAAACGACTTATGGAACGCTGTCGGCTGGGCGTGGGCGTAGACGTGCCACGCTGGTCTAGTCCGGCTTTTGCGGTCGAGGTTGCGGCCCGCCCCGGACCACAACAGCGGGACTCACGTCCGCGAGGCGGCTACGGCCGGTACTCCGGCTTTCGAGGGCGTCGGGGTAGGGCAGTGATGGTGGCCGAGTGAACGCCCCGCCGCCCCGCCGTCCCCGCATCTTGGACATGAGACACTCGGCGTCAGAACGTCGGGGCAGTGGGGCGTTGGGCGTTCAGCGATTCCCGTCTCCGTGAACAATCCCAACGCCCTAACGCCCTACCGCCCCGCTGCCCTGCTTGAATGAAGAGTTCGTCCCCCGTTAAACGGCTACGTCCACGTCAAGACGATTATTACCCAATAAGAAGAGATGGAGAGAAGAGAGAGTAGAGAGGGGAGGGAGAGAGCGGTGGCGTTGACCGTCTTCGTCTTCGGTCTTCACGTTCTCCACGGGGCGTCGGGGCGTTAGGGCGGTCAGCGTCTTCGCCACGTTTTTTTCTCATCATCGGGGCGTGGGGCGTTAGGGGCGTCCACGTCTACGACAATCCAAACGCCCTAACGCCCCGACGCCCCAGTACCCGCCCACGATAAGACGGCTCCAGCCGTCAACGGCCCGGTGCCCGCTGCGCGGTGCCGCTGTCGGCGTGAGTGGACGCCCAACGCCCCGCTGCCCGTCATCTTCGACATGACGACGTTCGGTCGCATGACGTTCCTGAGGAACGCTGGCGTCCACGGCGAACACTCTGTACCGTTCTTTGTATTGGGTTATCAACGAAGACGGGGGCACGTAGTCGCCACAGGGGCCGTGGGTAGGGAACCAGCGTTGCGGGAATTCGCTGGAATTCTTGCATTACCCGTTTTGCTACAACGACGTTCGTCGCCAGAGCCGTTGGAACGTTCCGACCACGGCACCATCCCTAACTCGACTTCACCCAAGCCAAGAAGTTCCGATTTACGAGGAAGCAACCTGCCGCATAACCGTTGTTGCCCGTCGTTTTTGCACCATCTGCTCCTCCCGCCCCATCGCCCGTTCGATGTCTCGGAGGAAGGCGGGGTCGCCAAGCTGTTCGGCATACTGCCTCGCCAACATCTTGATTGACTGCACCGTCCTCTTGATAGCATACGCACCAGGAGAACCCAGGTCGGGCCGCCCCACCAAGCCCTTCGTCTCTTGCCCCGTCAAGCGGGCATCGAGAACGGCAAGCCCCACCTCGCCAAGCCTTACTTGCACCAGTCGGCGGAAATCCCCGATCATCTCATCGTCGCCTTGGGCTGTTGAGGCACGGTCAGGCACGTCCTCGGCGTCGGGACGCCACTCGTTGCCAAGGGAGACGGTGGGAAGGAGGCGACGGCGGTTTCGCTCCTTCTCGGCGATGTTTTTGATGGCGTTGGCGACGGAACGCTTGAAGCGTAGGTCAATCGGACCGGAGGTTCGCTCATCAAAGGTTCGAAACAGACCTCCCATCAGCAACTTGACAACGATGTCGTGTATCCGCTCTTGCACTTGCCGCTGGTCATACCAGCCAGCGTTCCGCACGCATTGGGCGATGTAGGCGACCCAGCCGAAGCCCCGCATTCTTTCCAGTGCCGCCCGATGGTCAGGGCTTACTACCCTGCCCATCAGCTTCGCCAACTCTTGGTCGAACAACTGATTGTATTGCTGGGCATCGAAACTGTAATAGGTCTCGATGAGCCGCAGCCGGGCAAGCCGGTCTGTATGGGCAAGCCATTCCAAGAAGGTTTTCATGCCCTATCTATCCACGCAGCGTTCGATCTTCGGCGTCCTCATCGCTGGCTCGGCGGTAGTGTTCAGCCAATGCGACACAAGCCACAGGTCGTCGAGATGCGGATTATCAACACCGACTTTCCCCGGTTCGTCATCGTAAATGGTCAGGGTCGGTATTGGACGGGGAATGGTTGGAGCGGCAAGCTATGTCGGGCTTTGCTCTACGCCCACGCCAACCCCTTGCGTGATGACATCGAGCGGCTGAATAAAAACTGCCAATGACCGGAGCACTGTCGCAATGGCGTCGAATGAGCGTCAGATTCACGTCGGAGGAGCGTAAGATGATCGTCAGATTGCCAGCGGTGGTGTCGGTTGCTGGGATGGCTCGGCTGGTCGGTTTAAGTCGCCAGCATTTCCACCAGTTGATGCGGCAAGGCGTCTTCCCGCCTCCGGTCTACGATACGGCAACGCATCGCCCCCACTACACCGAGGACATGCAACGGGTCTGCATGGCGGTCAAGGAGCAGAATATCGGCATCAACGGGCGAGCGGTGCTGTTCTACGCCCATCGCAGACCCGTTTCAGGAAAAATCCATATGCGTGGGTCCGCCTCGCACACGAACGGCTCCAAGCACGACGGGCTCATCGAGGGCTTGAAGGGACTTGGGTTGTCCAGCGTCAACGAGCAGACCGTGGCGGTGGCGGTGAGAGAATTGTATCCCAATGGCACCGCTGCCGTGGAAGAAGCGGAAGTTCTGCGGACCGTTTTCGTGCATCTGATGCGACGGAACTGCGGAGATAAGGTGCGGCGATAATTGCCATTATCAGCCCTGTTGGCTTCGGACTTCGTCAGAATGCCGTCAGATTTGGAGGAACAAGAGGTGAAGAATTGTGGTGGTAATGTTTTCGAGGGCATTCCTGTCGGGAAAAGCGAGCCTTCCTTGCTCGGCGAGTTCCTCGCCACGCACGACTTGGCCCAGCATTCGCGGCGTGCATTCACGAACGACATCAAGAAGTTCGCCAGGTGGTTTCACGCCTCCAATGGCGAACCCTTCACGGTTGGCAGGGCCACGACCAGCGACATCGCCGACTTCCGCAACCATCTGCGGAGGGACCGAGGTCAAGCCGTGGCGACGGTGAACAGGAATTTGGTTATGGTTCGTCGTTTCTTTGGGTGGCTTGCGGAACACGGTCATGTCGCCGCCAACCCCGCCAAGCCCATCAAAGAACTGAAGCGGACGACCCTGGCACCGAAGGGACTGGACAGCAGCCAGGTGCGGAAGCTGCTGCGGGAGATTGAAGTGCGGGGTGATGTTCGAGCCAATGCCATCTTTTCGCTGCTGCTCTACACGGGCTGTCGGGTCGGGGATCTGGTTGCGTTGGAGCTTTCCGACTTGACGATTGGCGAGCGTAGCGGCTCGGTTGTATTCCGCCACGGCAAGGGCAACAAGCAAAGGGTCTGCCCGTTGCCGGTTGCGGCGCGTAAAGCCGTCGCCGTTTACCTCAAAATCCGCCCGCCCGTTCCCTCGGAACGGGTGTTCATCGGCGAGCGAGGATCGCTTACCGACCGTGGCTTTCGGGCGTTGTGCGACAAGTATTCCGCCATCACCGGCATCAAGCTTCACCCGCACTTGCTTCGCCACACGATGGCACATCGGTATCTCGAAGTGAATCCCGACGATTTAGTGGGACTTTCATCCCTGCTCGGCCACGAAAGCCTGAACACGACGGCACGCTACGTCAAGAAAACCGAAGGGCAGTTGGCGGAAGCCACGGACCGACTGAACTATTGAGGGGACAACGATGAACGCCGCCCTTTCCGTTGCTAAGTGGCTTCTCGGCCGAGAGGGCATCACGGCCGCGACACCCGTTGCGGTGCGGATCGGCCGTCGCAGCCATCCCGCCGTCATGTACACGGACAGCGAGAACGGCGTTGAGGAAACACGGCTGTATGTTATTGGGACACTGCCGCCGCTTTACGAGAAGATGCGGCGGCTCTGTTATCGGACCGACGACTCGGCTTATGACTGGCATCTCATCGCCTGGTTCAGGCAACGGGTGGCTTGTGCCGAGTGGAGCGAGGTCTATCCCTGTGATTCGTCGCACTTCATCCTTGCCCAGTGGTCGCCCGTGGAGAACTGGGCGGCGGATCAGTGTGGGAAGCGGCCGTTCCGACGCATAGCAATGTCCATCACACCGCACGACGAACCGACCGAAGCGAAGCACGATGAACCACGTTGACGTCGATGCCACCCGGTCTTGTCGCAAAAACAACAATGCAACAATTCCAGCGGAAAACCTAAACGGTCGGGGTGCCTACGTGGCTGGTGGAGGATACCGCACCCGCCCTCTTTATTGTTCAGCTTGTTGCCTTTTGCAAAGCCGAGAAACTCATCGCACTTCCGACCAAGCCAAGACGATTGCCATTGGGCGAAGTCAAAAAAACAGGCGGTGAAAAAAGGTGTTCGTGGAGAGGGTTTTCTATGCTCGGCGTCTTCATACCCTGCCAATGTTGTGGACAGCAATACGCCTGGGACTGGATTTGGTATCGCTGCGATTGCTGCGGCTGCCACATCTGCCAGGGTTGCCTGTCCGTCCACCGAGGACCATACGGCAGTGGGTTCAAGTGCTCCCGATGTGCCTTGGGGCAGATGAGGCAGGAGTGTTGACCGACATGCCAGCACGCCTTGCTGCCCGCCATGCTACCTCAACGCCGACCAAGCGGCGAGATGGCCCTGTGGGAGCTGAGCGTGGCTGAACAAGTAAGAAGAGAGATGCAACCACCTGATAGACGCCCTTCTTTCGCCAAACCCGTTGCGAGCAAAGTGACAACGAGCAAAGGGGTATGCGGGCTGGGAAAAGCCGTGCTAGCAAACCCTACTTGTTAGGTTCACGCTTAGTGCGGGGCGGGCCGAAAGTCAGGGATATGCGGACGACTGGGTCTGGAATGCTCGTCAGTACGAACCATACCCAGTCCGAAAATGAAGTCATCAACCATAGCCGGCATCCGACTCGCAATGGTCGGGGCGTAAGTCCTCCTTGTTGAAGCACTTTTGAAATCTGGTGATAGCCAACTTCAACGGGTGAGGTCTTCGTTTGTCAGCATGATGGTAGCGTATTGTGGCACGGCCCAGGCCGCTCCCACCACGGTTACGATTCCCAACTACAATTTTCAAAGCTGGGACCTCTCTTACAAGACCGGCAGTTGGCACTCGGGCGGCCGCCA
>Ga0181520_10012881_pt1 | contig 10663 bp, 8 predicted proteins | sample PEATcosm2014_Bin_29_FD_132451 | JGI IMG/M metagenome (GOLD analysis project Ga0181520, IMG submission 132451) | Peatland microbial communities from MTU Mesocosm Facility, Houghton, MI, USA - PEATcosm2014_Bin02_30_metaG | ecosystem: Environmental > Terrestrial > Soil > Wetlands > Peat | place...
GAGCCAGCCGACGCCGCGGCTGATGCCGGTGCCGAGGGCCTTGGCTCCGGCCTCCTTGGCGGCGAAGCGGGCGGCGAAGCTCTCGGCGGCATGCTTCTTGCGCTGGCAGTACTGAATTTCGCGGGGGGTGAAGACGCGAGTGAGGAAGCGGTCGCCGAAGCGGGTCATGCTCTGCTGGATGCGCTCGATCTCCATCAAGTCAGTGCCGATGCCGATGATCATGGGGTCTTTCCGAACCTCAGCGTGGGGTTTCCGCATCCATCTATATCACGGTCTCATAAACCGGCGGGTTTGGAATGCGGATTTCGGGCCGAGGATGGTACCCTCTCATCAAGCTTTTCTGCACTTTGTAGCGCACGGTTTGAAGCGGTCGGCAAACGGGAACGAGGAGGGTTATGCCCAGCCAGCAGGAGGTCCGATGGTCGCAACTGAAGATCGGAGTGATCGTCCTGGTGTCGTTCGTGATTTTGACGACGCTGCTGTTCCTGATGACCAGTGCTTCCGGGCTGGGGCTGTTCTCGCGCAAGCTGACGGTGACCTCGTATTTCGGAAATGCGTCGGGGTTGAAGGTGGGCGCGGCAGTCAACCTGGAGGGTTACACCATCGGCAACGTGAAGAGCATCTCGGTGACCACGGCGCCGGACCGCAAGCTGACGCCGGTGCAGGTGGTGATGAAGATCGACGGCAAGTACCAGCCCGACCTGCATACGGATTCCACGGCGTCGCTATCGACGGTCGCCATCCTGGGCGATACGGTGGTGGACATCAGCAGCCAGCATGCGAACGGCCCGGAGCTGCGCGACGGCGATGAACTGAAGACCCGGGTGACGTCGAGCATCCAGGATGTGGAGGCGGCGAGCGAGGCTGCCATCGAACAACTGAACGCGGTCCTGGCGAAGCTGAACGCGGTGGTCGACAACCTGCAGGCCGGCAAGGGCACGGTGGGGCAGTTGATGACCAATCCCGAGCTCTATAACAAGGTCGATGCCACGCTCGACGAGGTCCACGAGTTCACCGCGAAGCTGAACAGCGACGACAACACGGCGGGCAAGCTCTTCAACGACCACGCGGCGATGTACGACAAGATCAACGATATAGTCGCCAAGGCCGACGACATCACCAACGATTTGCAGAGCGGCAAGGGCACGGCCGGCAAGATTCTGAAGGACGAGACGGCGTACAACAACGCCAACGCCGCGCTGAAGAACCTGAATGCGATTCTGGCCGATGCGCAGGCGGGCAAGGGCGCGGCCGGCATGTTGCTGAAGGACCCCGCGACGGCGAAGAAGCTGGATGACTCGCTGACCCGGATCGACGATCTGCTGACCGGCATGGACGAGGGCAAGGGGACGGTGGGCAAGTTGTTCAAGGACGACGAGACCAGCAAGAATCTCAACAATCTGCTGAGCAGCAGCAACGATCTGGTGACGGCCATCCGCAAGGACCCGAAGAAGTATCTGGTCATTCGCCTCAAGCTTTTCTAGCGGCCGGATGCGGGCCGCGGAGCAGCAGGTGCCGGCGGCTTGGACGCTGCCGGCTGCGCGGTTAAAATCAAAGCCAACTGTTTCCTATGGAAAGTGGCGCAAAGTCGCCGCAGCTTCTACAATAAGCGGTAGGAATCGTATCCCCAGAATTGCTCGCAGCACAGGGTGGGTCGCAGTCAGGGCCGCCAGCGAGGATTAAGGAAGCACATGACGTTTAGCAGGATTGGCCGGATTTCCAGGGCCTTCGTAGTATCCATGGCGGTAGTGCTGGGCATGTCGGCGTGCGGTGGCTACACGGTCGGCTTCATGTGGGTTCTGGGCACGCAATACAACCAGATTGCCGGCTTCAAGATCGACGACTATACGGGCAACCTGACCACGATGGTGAACTCGCCGTATTCGTCCGGAGGTTCGGACCCGGTTTCGATCGCGGTGCGGGTGGGCGGAAACTTCGTGTTCGTGGTGAACAAGGGCACCGGCCACGGCGACGGCAACATCGCGGTGTTCGCCGTGGGCGAGGATGGCATTCTCACCTTCCAGAACACCTACCCCACGGCGGGCAGCACGCCGGTGTGGGCGGCGGCGGACGGAACCGGGAGCTATCTGTACGTGCTGGACTCGCAGGCGCCGGACTACGCGACCACCGGAAACGGCGACATTACGGTCTTCTCGGTCGACGGCAGCACCGGCCGGCTGCAGATTGTGCCCAACCAGCTGATCAAGAATGCGCAGGGGCAGCAGTTGAATTACTTTGAGGTTGGCCCGGCGCCGACCATGATTCGGGTGGGCGGCCAATGCGTGTACACCCTCGACTCCGGCGACCAGTCGATTTATCCCTACGGCGTTGGCGGCTCCGGTCAGTTGACGGTGGAGACGAACTCGCGCTACCTGACCCATGCGGTCAATATCACCTCGATCAACGTGACCGGGAACAACATCTATCTGACCGACGCGGGTTCGACGCTGTCGACGGGCGGGGCGATTCTGCCGTATACCACGGGATCGGGATGCAGTCTGAGCCCGCAGGCCGACGGTGCGGTGCCGAACCTGCCCACCACCTCCGACCCGGTGTACAGCCTGACCGATGCGAAGAACAAGTTCCTGTACGTGGTGAATCACGCTTCGACCAACTCGCAGTACGCGAACAGCACGATCTCAGCGTATGTGATTGAATCGACGGGCGCGCTGGTGCCGATTTCGGACCCGGAGAATCCCTATCCAGTCGGCAACGGGCCGGTCTGCATGTTGGAAGATCCGTCGAACCAGTATGTCTACACGTCCAACTACAACGACGGGAGCGTGACCGGCAAGTTCATCAACTCGAACACCGGCCAACTTTCCGACCTGTCGCGTGGCTCGGTCTTTTCGGCAACCGGTCTGGCCACGTGCCTGGCCGACAGTGGAAATGTCGATTAGTCGGGGAGCAGCAAACGCAGGCGTGATGCGCAGTGAAACGTCAGCTTGCAGACAGGCGGGAGTAAGGCGAAGCTGGCCTTTTCCCGGCGGGATGAGGGCGGGAAAGTTAATTGCCCCGGAGCTATTGAATCGCATGACGTTAATTCCGATGGGCCGCGCGGTAAAGGCCACGATGCTGTCCCTGGCTCTGGCGCTGGGCGCTACCGCGTGCAGCAACGACTACACCGTGTCGTATGTGTATATGGCCAGTTCGAAGGCGCAGTCGACGGCCAATCCGCATGGGCTGATCAACGCCTACCAGGTCGATTACCAGTCCGGAAATCTGAATGTGATGCCCGATTCGCCCATCGATTCGGGAGGGCGGAACACGCTGGGGCTGGTGGTTGCGCCCAACAACCTGTTTCTGTATACGGTGAATAACTTCGACTCCGACGTGGTGGAGTTTGCCATTGGCACCGACGGCAAGCTGTATCCGGAGAACACGTACAACACCACGGGGAGCCTGCCGACGGCGGCGGCGATCGACGCGGCGGGCAAGTTCCTGTTCGTGACCTTCACCTACCAGAACAACCCGAATGGCACGGAACTCTATACGCCGGCGAATCCGGGGCCGGGCGGAATCACCATCTTCCCCATCAACTCGAACAATTCGCTGGGCACGCCGACCACGGTGAACGTGGGCCGCAACCCGGTGGGGATTCTGACCAGCACGGTGGGCAACTACGTTTACGTGATCGAACAGGACTCGGCCACATCGGCCAACCTGCTCGGCTTCGCGGAGAATCCGGCCAGCGGGGCGCTGACGCCGCTGCCGGGTGTCAGCATCAATGCGGGGAATGTTCCGTCGACCGGCTTTCCCTCGGGTACGGACCCGGCGGGCATCCTGGAGGACAAGACGGGAACGCACCTGTACGTGACCGACGGATTGCTGAACCAGGTGGCGACGTATTCGATCGGATCGAACGGCGTGCCCAGCCTGGTGGGAACCACCGGGACCGATGCCGGGCCGATGGGGATGTCGTTCGATCTGAACGGGACGTATCTTTATATCGCGGCGTACACTGCGAATGCGGTGGACGGCTACACGGTGGGTCCGAACGGAGTGCCGGTGCGGTCGACCGTAGCGGCCAGCTCGCAGACCGGGACGGGGCCAGACTGCGTGACCGTCAGCGGGGCTCCGAGCAATGCCAACCCGATCCACGCCGTGTATCTGTACGTGTCGAATTACTTGAGCAGCAACCTTACGGGCGAGCAATTGAATGAGCAGAACGGCGGCCTGGACGAGATCCAGGGAACTCCCTTCGGCGGCAGCGCCCTGCCCACCTGTGTGGTGACGGTGCCGGCGTTTCCGTTGCGGAATTACTAGGGACGAAGGGCCGAAGCAGGTTTGGCTTTGGGACGAAGCAGCACCGGCAGGAGACAGATTTTCAGCAGGCGGCCGCGAGCCGCCGGGACGAAGGAAGCAGATGAATTTGAACAAGATTAGCCGTACGGCGAAGGTTTCGATCGTGTCCCTTGCGATGGTGCTCGGCCTGTCGTCCTGCAGCCTCGATTACGTGGTCGGGTACGTCTATGTGACCACGAGCAAGGCCAGCCCGGGCCTGATTAACCAGTACGCCATCGACTACCAGTCGGGCGCCCTGTCGCCGGTGGGCACGCCGGTGGCGGCGGGCAACGATCCGGTACGGCTGGTGGCATCGCCCAACGGCAGGTTCGTTTACGTCATCAACCAGGGCGACTCAACGGTGCAGGAGTTTGCCGTGCAGGGCGATGGCAGCCTGGCCTCGAAGAACACCTATCCCACCGGCAAGTCGCCGACCGCGCTGGCGATCGATCCGCAGGGCGCGTACCTGTACGTGACATATAACAACGCCTACAGCGCGACCAATGCGGTCGCCGGCGGAGTCACCATTTTCCCGGTCAACGCGGACAACTCCCTGGGGACGTCGGCGAACGTCAAGGTCGGCAACAATCCGGTCGGGGTGGTGGTGAGCTACTTCAACCACTTCGTGTATGTGCTGGACCAGGATCCGGCGAACCCCAGCATTCTGAGCTTTTCGCAAAGCCCTTCGACAGGCGGATTGACGCCGGTCACGAACACGATCACCGGTTCGCTGATCACCCCCGCCGGCGTGGTGCCCAGCGCCATTGCCGAGGAGCCGACCTCGCGCTTCGTCTACGTGACCGACCAGGCCGCCAACCAGCTGATCGGGTACACGGTGCAGTCGAACGGCGCGCTGGTCGCCATGATCAACGGGCCGTTCCAGGCGGGACTGTTTCCTGCCAACCTGACCATCGATCCGCAGGGAACCGTGATGTACGTGATCAACTACAACGCGGATTCGGTGGAAGGTTACGCCATCGACACCATCACCGGCACCCCCTCGGGCGCGGTGGGCGCGTTTGCGACCTCGGTCGGCGTCGGCCCAACCTGCGTGGCGATCGATCCGGCGCTGGGCGTCTTCCTGTACACCTCGGATAGCCTGAGCAACACCACCACCGGCGAGCGGCTGAACCCGAGCACGGGCGGATTGGCGCAGGTGCAAAACTCTCCGTTCCCAACGGCGGGAACGCCGACCTGCGTGGCGATTGTGCCGAACGGTGCGCACGCCTCGCAGATCATCACGCCGTAGGCGCGCGCCGCCCGGAACGGGTCCGAGACGCGAATTCGTTGTTCCATTGAAAGAGGCTGCCCGCGGGGGCAGCCTCTTTTTCTGGCGACGAAGACCGCCCGCCGGGTAAGCTTCGCATCACAAAGAGGGTGGCTTCACGCAACTCGCCGCGACGATCGGGCTTCTAATGCGTGGGCTTCCAATTCGCAAGAAGCAAGGAGATGGTATGCGCTATTTCAAGTTCCTCGCTGTTTTCGCCGTCGCGGCCGCGCTGCTGGTGGCCGTGCCCGCATCCCCCGCCCAGATCGCAGTCGGGGTCAACATCGGGCCGGCGCCGATCTGTCCGTATGGGTACTTCGACTATTCGCCGTACGACTGCGCTCCCTATGGGTACTACGGTCCGGACTGGTTTATCGGGGGATTGTTCATCGGCGCGGGACCGTGGTTCCACGGGCCCCACGGCTTCTATGGCCACGTCGACAACCGCTACGATCCGCGGCATGGGTATAGCGGGCCGTTGCCGGGGCGCGGCGTGCAGCCGTTCCACCACTTCCAGGGGAATGAGGCGCGCGACGGGCAGGGCCACGTCGGTCCGTCCGGACATGAGCCGACCAATGAGCACATGCCGGGCGTGCAGGGCGGCTACCACTTCGGCGGCGGCGGCGGTCGCGGCGGGGGCGGACGCCACTAGACTGCGGTTCGATGCGCAGAGGACGAAGGCCCGCCACAGTCAAGTCAGGCGGGCCTTCGTGCCAAGCGATTCGTCGCCGTCCCGACGGAGTGTATGCTGTTGGGCAAGCTTCGGAGGTCTGCGATGGTAGGTCCCGGCAAGCCAGTACGCGTTCGTTCGGTTATTGCGATTGTCCTCGCAGGAGCATGCGCTGCGGTGCTGATGCGGGCGCAGACGCATTCCGCGCCGTCTGCTTTTGCCATCCCGGCCGCGATGACCCAGCCAGGGAGTCGTCAGCCGGTTTCGCCGGAGGTCACCACCCTCCACGAGTACAGCAACCTGGTGGTGGTGGACGTGGTAGTCAGCGATGCGCAGGGCAACCCGATCCATGGGTTGAAGCCGTCGGACTTCTCGCTTCTGGAAAACAACAAGCCGCAGACCGTGAAGCACTTCGAGGAGCACACTGCGGTGCCGGCTTCGGACCTGAAGATTGCGCCTGCGCCAAAGCTGCCTCCCGGCCTCTTCACCAACAAGCCGGCGGCGCCGGCGAATGGCCCGGTGAATGTGCTGCTGCTGGATTACCTGAATACGCCGATAACCTCGCAGCCATATGCGCGCAAGCAGTTGAGGGAGTTTCTGGACAAGGCGCCTCCGGGAACGCGCATCGCGATCTTCTTTTTGAACACGCAGCTTAGAATGCTGCAGGGGTTCACGTCCGATACGTCGGTGCTGAAGGCGGCGCTGGCGTCGAAGCAGGGAGCGCCGGGGGTAACAGACATTGAACAGGGGAAGGACACGAGCGCGGCCCTCGCTTATCTGAAGCAGGGCCAGGAGAAAGAAACCAGCGACAGTATCCAGCGCATGATCTCGCTGGATGCTTCCGACCGGCGCAACATGCAGGCGCTCTACACGTTGAATGCCTTCAATATGCTGGCGCGATACCTGGTCGGCATCCCGGGGCGGAAGAATGTGATCTGGTTCTCGGGCGGCTTTCCGCTGGATGTGGAACCCGACGTAAATGAGGCCGACCCGAACGATTCGGTGGTGCGCAACGACGATGCGGTACGCCAGACCGACAACCTGCTGACGCGCGCGCAGGTGGCAGTGTATCCGGTGGACGCTCGCGGGGTGCAGGGCGACCCCGCTCTGACCGATCAGACACTCTTGGATGCGAGGGCGAACACGGCTTACAATGCCGCTCTCGCATTCCAGACGGGTGAATCCCCCGACAAAGCCAACGACGACATAGAAGAGGCCAGCGAAATGGCCTCGCTGCGGGAAAAGGCGCAGGAGCAAGAGACGATGTATGCCATGGCGGAGGACACCGGCGGCGAGGCTTTCGTGAATACCAACGGGCTAGCGCAGGCGGTGAGCCAGGCGATCGAACACGGCTCGAATTACTATACGCTGACGTATGCGCCGACCAACGTCCAGTGGGATGCGAGGTTCCGGTCGATTAAGGTGAAGGTGGACCAGCCGGGGGTCAAGCTGACGTATCGCAACGGCTATTACGCCGTCGATCCGAACGACCGCAACAAGCTGAACGCGGCGGGAGCCGCGACCGCGCTGGCGGAGACGAACACGATGTCGACGGCAATGATGCATGGCGGCCCGCAGGCCACAGAGGTTCTGTTCCAGGCACGCATCCGGCCGGCAAGCGCGCCCCCGAGCGATGCGGTACTGGCAAGCAACCAGGTGAATCCGAGGATGAAGGTCAAGGGACCATACCGGCAGTACTCGGTGGACCTGGTGCCGGATGCGCATGCGGTCAGTTGCAGCGAAGAGGCCAATGGCAATCGCCACTGTGGGCTCGAAGTGTGGACCTTTGTGTATGACAGCGACGGCGAGAAGGTCGTCACTGCGAGCAATCGCCTGCGCAGCGTCCTGAGTCCGGCAGACTACCGGAAGTTGCTGGCGGGCGGCATGGCCTTCCATCAACAGATCAGCGTGCCGGTGAAGGGCGAGTACTTTGTGCGCACCGCCATCCACGACATGGTGTCGGACAGGGTGGGAGCGGTGGAAGTTCCGGTTGAATCGATTGCGCGACTGGAACCGCTGCAACAGGTAGCTGCCTCGACGCCGGAGCCGACGGCTGCTCCCGCGGTCTCAGTCCCGGTTGAAGGGCCAACGATCACGCCGCCGGTGGCCACGCCGGCCGCGCCGCCCACCCTGAAACGGCGGACGGCTCCCGCGTCCAATCCCGATACGACCGCTTCTCCGAACTGAGTTGAGTTTCTCCCGGGCCTCCGCTCCGAGGGAGTTCCTGTGCGGGAGGTCTTTCCCGATGGATCGAGGCTAGAAGAATTGGCAATCGACGTGCGATTGATCGGACAGGGGATGCGCACCGGAAGCGCGGTCCGCATCTGCCTGAAGCCAAATCGCGCGGAGAGAACTGCCATGATCATCCTGCTGCATACGTTCCTGACGCTGTTCCTAGCGGTCTTCTCGCTGGGCCTGGTGATGATTCACAGGTCGGAGCAAACAAAGGGGATCGCGGCCCGGGCGGAATCTCGCACGGGGCGCATGGAGGCCGAGAAGGACGCGGTGTGGCGGCGCAGCAGGCAATCGCTTCTGGGCTGACGCCAGGCCGGCAGCGTTCCGTAGCAGGTGGGAAATAGATTGGCCACCGAGTGCAACGTCTTGCACGTTGAGGCGCGCGGGGGCGCGGCCTATTGGGCGGTGCGGCGCTGCAGAATCGCCTTGCGGGCGGGGCGCTCCACGAAGTACATGGCGGCGACAGCGAGCAGCAGGGCGGCCGCGTAGGAGACCCACGGATCGTATGCGGCCAGGTGCAGGCGCTCCGGCACGTGGTGGTCGCGCAGCAGGTTGATGAAGTTGAAGTGCAGCAGAAACAGCGCGTAGCTGGCCTGCCCCAGCAGCTCAATCGGCTTCCACGCGAAGAAGGCGGCGAAGATGTTCTGCCCGCTCAGGCCCACCACCAGCGCGGCAAACAGCGGGACCAGGAATCCGCCATGCATCAGGATGTAGGGCACGCGGCTGACCACGGTGGCGAAGAACATGGCCAGCGCCAGCAGGCTGAGGCCGGCGATCCAGGCGCGATGGCGTGCGGCCAGCGTCAGGCTGGAGTGGAGCTTGGCCAGCGCGATGCCGGCCAGAAAGGTGCAGGCGTAGGCCAGCGGCGTGTACTTCAGCGTGCGAATCCAGAAGCCGGAGGAGTAGCGGTCGGCCGGCCCGGGGAGATGGTCCGGGTTCAGCATCATGTAGATGGTGTGGGGAACCAGCCCGAGGCACCAGAGGCCGAGCAGCAGGGCGATCAGGCGGCCGGGCGATTTGGGCCAGGGCAGGCGAATCAGCCAGGGGAACGCGAAGTAGAAGGCGGCCTCGCAGGAGAGCGTCCAGGCCACGGTGTTCCAGAAGGTGGCGAGCATCGGGTTCCAGCCCTGCAGCAGCAGCGGCGTCAGCACCACCCCGGCGAAGAACTGGCCATGCGGTCGGGCTTGCCACTCCGCACCCAGCATGCCGAAGAACAGCAGCAGCGAGAGCAGGTAGATGGGGTAGAGCCGGGCGAAGCGCGCGCGCCAGAAGTCGCGCTTGAGCAGCGGGGTGGGCCGGTCGGCGTAGTTGTAGGCGAGGATGAAGCCGGAGAGCAGGAAGAAGAAGCCGACGAAGACGTAGGAGTTGTCGATGACCGGGTAGAGGTATTTCATGTGCGGCGGCGTGAAGTGGAAGAGCATGATGTTCACGGCCAGCAGGGTGCGCAGCCCGGTAAGCGCAGGCAGTTGCGGCTTGCGGGCGGGCGTGTTTGATTGCACAGAAACTGGGGACGGAGCGTCGAGGGTAAGCAGGGCGTCGGTCACTCTACTTAGTTTAGATGGAATTTACCTGCGTGAGTTGCGCACCGCGCGTCGAATTGAGGCCTGAACTATTGAAGGGTGAGGGTTCCAGTCAAGGTGACAACGCCAGTTGCGCCACTGTTGCCAAGGTCGGTAACGGTAATCTGCGTAGCGGCAGAGTTGGTATAGGCAAACAGAACAGAACCTGGCCCGATCACATTGCAAGTGACATTGCTGAACGGGAAGACGCAGGGCGCGGTACTGAGTTCATGAGATCACAAGCTGTGATCTCAGACCGAGCATCTCTACGGCGTCACCAGCGAGCCGAGGGGTTCGCCCTGGACCACGCGGACGATGTTGCCGGGCTCCTTCATGCTGAAGACCATCATGGGCATGTTGTTGTCGCGGCACAGGGATACGGCGGCCGCGTCCATCACGCGCAGGTTCTGGCTGAGGATGTCGGAGTAGGAGATCTGCTGGTACTTGGTGACGCCGGGGTGGAGCTTGGGGTCGGCGGTGTAGATGCCGTCGACCGAGGTGGCTTTGAGCAGGATGTCGGCTTTGATCTCCATGGCGCGTAGCGAGGCGGCGGTGTCGGTGGAGAAGAAAGGGTTGCCGGTGCCGGCGGCGAAGATGACGATGCGGCCTTTTTCCAGGTGGCGCATGGCGCGGCGGCGGATGTAGGGC
>Ga0181520_10012883_pt1 | contig 10662 bp, 7 predicted proteins | sample PEATcosm2014_Bin_29_FD_132451 | JGI IMG/M metagenome (GOLD analysis project Ga0181520, IMG submission 132451) | Peatland microbial communities from MTU Mesocosm Facility, Houghton, MI, USA - PEATcosm2014_Bin02_30_metaG | ecosystem: Environmental > Terrestrial > Soil > Wetlands > Peat | place...
GAACATCTTTGAATACTTTATGGTGCTACTGAATGCGACGGCACGGTGCATGGGGGTTGAGTCAGTGCCTTCCTCGCCATCGCCAGCAAGCCTTACGAAGCGTTTCCTGAGGCCGTTGTAGCATCCAACGATTTTTACCACGTCCTTCAGTTTCAACTCGTTGTTCTTGTCCGCGATTACGCTTTGAAATGCTTTGTCTATGTATTTCTCGTCTACAGCCAGGACCATCACCTTGTAATCAGTGAGAAGGTCTTTGCGAACGGCTTCTGAGAAATCGAGGCGGTGCAGTTCTTCGCCGTATGTGGCTGGATCGTCCATCGAATAGATCTCGACTTCGGCTTCTTTGGCCTTTCCTTTAGAAGCATCGTCGTAAATGCGCGGCGTCGCCGTCATGTAGAGGCGTTTGCTGGCTTTTAGGAAGTCGTCTTTGTGGACGGAGATGAAACAGGAGGCGTCCTTTGCATCGAGTTCGTTTTGTTCGACGCCTGTGGTGCGGTGCGCTTCATCACAGATCACGAGGTCGAAGTCTGGAAGCGCGAATTTCTTCTGCGCTTCGGAAATGACGGCGATTGATTGATATGTGGAGAATATGACTATGATGTTCTTCTTGCTGACGGTTTTGGTGGCTTTGATTTGTTGGGACAGAAGACGCGGATTCGTGTGGGCGGGAAACGCAAGGTCGTGAGTTCGGATGTCTTCGGCGTCGTTCTTTTGGCCAGCTTTCGGATCGGAACAAACGGCAAACGGGCTGATCGGCTTTTCGGCCTCTGCCGCCCACTCTGTAAGAGTCTGAGAGATTAGCGATATGGATGGGACAAGGAAAAGTACGCTGCCGCCTGGAGGGACGATAGTTTCGGCAATCTTGAGCGCGGTGAACGTCTTCCCCGTGCCGCAAGCCATGATCAGTTTGCCTCGGTCTGCTTTCTTCAGCCCTTCCTGAACTGCGGCGAGTGCGGTTTTCTGATGCGGACGGAGTTGCTTCTTCGGTTTGAATTTAATGTTCTGCGGTCGATTGAGGTTGAAATCTGACCAGTCAATCGGGCTATCATCGAGGTCTTGGACGCGGATTCTGGTGACTGGAATACGTTGGTGTTCAAGCGCGTCTTCGGCGTTCTTGCCCCACTTATCGGTAGTGGAAACAATCAGGCGATGTTTGAAAGGCTCTTTGCCGGAGGCAGTGAAAAAGGAATCAATGTCCTCCTTTTGAAGGTGGTGATCTGGCATGAAGAATTTGCATTGGATAGCCCAAACGTCACCGGTCGCCCGTTCCTCAGCAACGAGATCAATGCCCGTATCGGGTTTATTGGCGCGATGCGGCCATTCCATCCATAGCCAAACGTTGCCCCCAAAAAGATCGGCGTAGCGGGGATCTTTCGTGAGAAAACTGGCAATGAGACGTTCGAACTTGTCTCCGAGATTACGATTGTTCCGCGCATCTTCTCGGAATATGTCCAGAATATCGTGGATGGTTTGCGTCATTGATGCCTCGCGTTGCCCGATAATTCCGCAATCTATTTGTTATTTGGGGCAAACACTGTTTTAACCGCCCCGTTTTATCATTGCCGCCGATGTTATGTCCTGTGCGGTGGATTTGCAAGGGGGATGCGTGAAGGTGCGTGGGTGAGACAGGGACAGATTCAGAACCGCCTAGATCACGAACCACGTCATGGGTCAGTTAGTGGTCCTTATATATACCCTATAGTCACTACCGGATTATTCTCGCCCCGCTGTTGGCCTGATGTGACTCGCAGCAGCCGGTCGGATAGACTGGCATGGCATAGACCTTAACCCGAGCTGATTGAATCGTTTGCTTGCCTCGCCAGTTCGACCGCCATGCGACATTCCTCTAACTGTGAAAGCAGATTGGGGATCTGAACCGAAAGTTCAGGGTGTTGTTCAATTAGTTCCTCAAGGTGTTGGAGTGCGCGTGTGTCTGAAAGGTTGACTTTGGTTGCGGTGATGAAGTTCGTGGCTGCTTCCGCATAGTCGCCTTTGCCGGAGAAAGAGAGACCAAGATTCTTGAAGGCGTTACAGCGTGTTGGGTCAATCTTGATTGCGGCACGACAGTATTTCGCGCCATCCTCGTACTTGCCCAGTTGATTTAGAGAATAGCCCAGATTGTTGTTGATGAAATACCAGGTGTCTGTGTTCGTGGGTTCTAAGGAGAACGCTTGGGAGTAGAACGTGACGGCTTTTTCATAGTCACGGAGGTCTTCCATGCACTGACCCATTATACGATAGCAGGTCGCTTTCTTCTCTGGATCGTCTGTGAGACAGGAGAGGTTCTGTAGATATTCGAGGGTCTTCATTTGACGGCCCGATGTTTTGTAGAATCGCACCAGCTTCCAGAGGATTTCTTCCGGTTCCGCAGCTTTGGCCAAGTCTTCCAGCAGAACCTTTTCTGCTTCTTCAAGCGTGACAATCTTCCCCTGACATCGTTCTGATGCGTAGAAGCGGAAGCGGTCAGTAGGTGGATTTGTTTCTTCCGTCATCCCATACTCCGTTTAATCTCCTCGGCAATGATACCTTCCAGGTTGCGTACGATGTTGTGCGTGATCCGCCACTTCGGCAGCGCCGAGGCCAGCCCAGCTGTTCGATCCTTCGATCTGGATCTCCTCCTCGGCAAAGAAGAATCCGATCAGAACAAGAAACGCGAACAGCAGCACAATATATGACCAAGTAGATTTCATGAGGAACGTTAGCGGATCAAGAGGGCGCTGATAGCACGTCACCTGCGGATCTCCTAGGTGCCGTTTTCGTGTCTGTAAAAGACCTGGCCGCGTTGATGGCCGCAATTATGGTCTCCTTTTCCTGCTGTTCGAAGAACCACCAGTTCGTGCTCCAAACGCGGTGAAAGCGCCAACCGAGTTTTTCGAGAATCCGTTGTCTGGCGCGGTCGCGGGTGCGGGCAACAAGTGAACTGTGGTAGCTCGCCCCGTCGCATTCGATGGCAAGAAGGTTCCTGCCTCTTTCCTTGACAACGATATCGAGCCGGAACCCGCTGGCTCCGTATTGGCATTCGATTTCGTATCCTTCATTTTCGAGGAACTCGACCACTTGCTCCTCAAACGGGGAGTCGCAATAGACGATATTTGACACCCCGTCCGTCCGTCGCTCGAAGCGTTTGCTGCCAATTCCAAAATTACGAAACTGTTCATGTTCAGTTGCCTCCAAATCGTTCAGAAGGGCTTTGAGGCACCTGAAACCTGTGCTCTTTGCGTCACTCGTTTCCAGGTCCGCCGCTTTCAAGGAGGAGACAACTATCATGCCACTACGGGACCGGGTGATGGCGACATTGAGACGCCGTTCTCCACCGCTCTTGGTCATTGGTCCGAGCACGGAGGCATTGAACTTTTCGGTTGGCTTCTTGCCATAGGTCAGGCTGAGTATGATGCGGTCCATTTCGTCGCCCTGCACCGTTTCGAGGTTACGGAGGAAAAACTTGGAATCGTCGGCGCAAAACGCACGCATAGTCTCGGACGTAGAAGCCTGGATATATTCGTCGATGAGTTCCATCTGCTGGATGTTCATGGTAACGATGCCCAGAGACTTGTCGGGACACTCGCGGACGTGCAACTCGATAAGTTTGACGACTTCCTTCGCTTCCGCAGGGTTGTTCCTTTGGCCAGCGGTTTCGGAGTAGTTTGCGTTGGGCACATAGTGCAAACGCCGTCCAATCCCGCTAATGTGTGCTGGCGGATACATCTCCAGACGGCCTTCGTAAAACCAATCATTCGAGAATCGGATAAGGTCTGGCGTTTCACTCCGGTAGTGCGACATCAGCATGACGTGAGTCTTGTCGTCCTCGAACACACCACCGTATTCCTCTAGTAGGCTGTCGCTGGTGCCGAAGTCCTGCATCTCGGTCTCTGCGTCCAGAGCGATGAAACTGGCAAAGAAGTCGGTGGGCGGCAGTTGGTGCTTGTCGCCGACGATGATAACCTGTTTGCCGAAGGACATGGACAGAAGGCCGTCGAGGACGCGGATTTGTGAAGCCTCATCAAAAATGACCATGTCGAACGGCACACCGTATTTCTCGAAGACACCGGAGTCGATGAGGTTGGCGAGCGAAGTTGGACTCATCATCCAGCAAGGCTTCGCTGTCAGCAGGTAGTCAAGATGCGCGTTGACCAGTTCACGAACTGTGCCTCGGACGCGCTGCAAGCCAGCAAGACGACGGAGTTCTGATTCACCGTGGGCGTCGGTGGTGGATGCTTCTTGCATGGATTTCCTCAACCGGCTTTTCAAATGGTCGAGTACCCATGACGTGAGGTTTTCGTCCTGCTGCACAAAGGAGTGAAGTGTCTGCTTGAGTTCCGGCCCTTGTGGTTGTGCAATAGGATCACAGAGCCGTAACAGGTTGAAGCAGAACAGACGCTTCGCCTGATCCGGTAGAACATGCCCGTCGAGCACCTCGCCCCAGAGTGTCTGAAGTTCCGGAAACGCTGGAATTTTCTTCTTCCAACGCGCTTTCTCCAGCCATAGTGGATGCTGCGGCAGACCCAAAAGAATGGGACCGAGGAGATCCTTCAGCGACTCGTAGTCGACGACATCTGATCGAGCATTCTTGAAAAACCCCTCCAGCCGTTCGTACGATTCGTTCATGATAATGCAATGGGCTTGCATGCGGTCTCGCAACTTAGGCCATATGGAACTGTCCACGTCGAGTTTCTGTTTGCCGCGCATTCGTTCGAAGTGGTCTCGCCATGCAATTGTCTCGCGGAGCGATTGCCAATGGGGCTGCAATTGGCCGTCGCCCTGCAATTCTAAGTACTTGGTCAGTGGGACAAGGCGCTCTTGGCAAGACTTGTGTTCCTTTTGCGCGACGAAAGCCGCAATCACGGCCTGTGATCGGTCCCCATTGAGGTTTTCATATTTGTCGAGAAAATCCTGTATCCGTTGGCGGGAGTTTTCGAAGAACTCTAACGCCCCATCCAAGTTGTCGTGTTGTTCGTCGGGAAGGGTGAGCGAATCCAGATCGGAAAGGACAATTTCGACTTCCGAAAGGATCTTCGGGTTCGGCGACTCCCAGAAAGTCTGCCAATGGGTACTGCTCACTTCGAACAAGTCATTGCGTTCGCGGCATTGCTCGACCAGTGCAGCGGCCCGCTGGAGGCGGTCCACATCCTCATGCTCTATGAATTGGCTGCCATCATCGGCAACTTCGTGGGCCACAGAAAGGTAGTGTTCGGTCAGACGTTTCAGAATAACATGGGTCTCGGCAGATGATCGCAAGGATTTGGCCGTGACATTTCCGGCGACGGCGTGCAACGTCACTTCGCGCCATTGTTTGAAACCGCGAACAGGAATGTCGGGATAAGCCTGCCGTAACGCGTACTTACATTTTCGGTCATGCACGAACTTCAGGCAGTAACTTACTAGGTTAAAGCCATGTTCTGCCATTGCTTCCACATGTTGCCAATGTGTTGAGGCCACACGTTCAAGGGCGACAAAGTGCAAAGGCAACGGCGCTGCTTTTGCATGACTGATACAGGCTCGCAATTTGCCAAGCCAGCCGTTCACCATGAGAACGGGATTGGTGGCCGCGTCCCACCAAGCACGCGGAATCAGGCCTCCGAATGAACCTAAACCCAGCACAGTTTGGAGTTGCGCACGGCGCACTTTCAGGAAGGGCGAATAGACAAGTCCGACTTGGTCACAGAGCCTCAAGTATCGGGCTCGGCTCCTTTGTCCCTCCTCTTGCCGTTCCGAGTAATAGACGACCCATTGAGAAAGGTTCTCCCATGACACAGACAATCCCTCGTCTCCGAGTAAGTCGTTCGCCTCATCCTCCGCTCCCGTGTAGACCTCACCCAAAGGAACAGGATGTCGTGCAGCGACCAAGGTTTCACGTTGCTTCCAAACAACCTCCAGTGCCTCCAATTCGGCCAGACTGAGGTCGGAGTTGCCGACCAACTTGGGGTGGCAACCGGGCCTCTTGATGACCGTCTCGACAAGTTCAAGAACGTCCGTCACGCTTTTGTCCGACTGAATTGGCACTTCGATTCCCAACGATGCAGCCCATTCGCGCACCTCGTCCAACGACTCAAGTTGGGTCAGAACTCGCTGCACCAGGTCCTGGAGTTCATTGGCAGCGTTTGGATTCTCGTCGAAGGTCTCGGCATTCACCTTGTTCCAGACGCTGTCTGCGTCGCTGAGGACTGTTGCCAAGCCAGGCCATTCAGCCAGCGAACCGAGCACTTTCGCCAAGCGCTCCCTAGATAGGGATTGCCAGTTCGCAATCGGGATGTTTGGAACCCGCTTCAATTCCTTCCGCAACTGAATCATACCCGCGAGGGCATGCCGCTTGGTGACCTGTAAGGAAGGATGCGCAACGGCCCGCCCGAACTTGATGCGGTCGTTTAGTGTCTTTCTCGTCTCCCTCAACTGTTCAAACGGGTAGTTAGCTGGCACCGTACCAGTGTCGGCAGGGAACTTCTCCGTTGCCCTCTTCAAGAACTCGCGCTTGTCCAAATCCTCATCGTGAAGATTCAGCAAGGCGGGTTTGAGTCCGCTTTTGGCCAGACGTTCCTCGACTTGAACAATGGCCGCTTTCTTGTCGCAGACCAACAGGGCTCTGCGTCCGCGATAAAGGGCGTTGCTAATAATGTTGGCAATGGTTTGCGACTTGCCGGTTCCGGGCGGGCCTTCCACCTGCAAGCAACAACCCTGGTCAGAGAGTTGAACCACGCGAAGTTGACTGTCGTCGCAGGGCAGAATCACCCCAAGTTCCTCAAGGCCGTCGTCCGTAATCTCGCCCAACTCGACGGCACCAACTTTCCCGCCCTCAATCTTCGCTCGGACAACAGCATTGCGCGCCAGAGCCTGCCGCAACGGAGGCTCGGTTAGCCGCTGCTGGACAACCATCTGCTGGCTGCTAAAAAGACCCACATAACTGTCAAGCCGGACTTGCGACGCGCGATTCCCAAGTTGCGCCTCGACCCAGTTGATGGCTCGCTCCGGATCATCCGATAAACCGGGGGCGATTCGGATGCCGAACTCGCGTAAATTAGCTTCCAGCACCGGATTGAACCGCCAAGGCTCGTCCTCCGAAACCGTCACCTTGACCTTGTCTCCGCTAATTTGAAGAGAGGCTCGTTTAAGGCAACCGGGAAAGAGTGCTACGCGCGGTTGCTGGCCGACGCCACCGGCAATCTTCATTTCAATCGCACCGTAACAGACGAATCCGCAATGCTCCCCACGCTCACGGATGCGGTTCTGGAAATTCCGATAAAGATTGCGAGCGATTGGGTCGGCCAGTGTGCCGATGATCAACGTGCCCCCATTGGCGAGGCCGTCGAATTCGGGAGCTTGCAGGGGGCGAAACCGTTTGAATGGCATCTTGACCAACGGGTTGTTCAGCCCCTGTGCGGTGGACTGTTTCATCCATTTGTCGAGATACTGTGCAAATGTCTCAGGCATAATCCTCACGATTGAGATCAATCGCCTCAACCAGCGTGGTGCGCAGACTTGCGACCAGTTCGGCCTTTGTTCGTTCCTGACAGTTTACACCGGGGACATCTTCAATGCAACCGATCTGCCATCCTGCTTCGTCACGGTCGTGTACGTATTTTGCCATAGTCAATCACTTCGGCAATACCCTATCATAGCTCTGTTGCCCTGTCCATGTGATGACCGTCAACAGGCCGTCGGTAATGGATGTGCTCATAGGTAATGCTGTTCCTGCAATATAACATCTCCAACCATTGCCCCCGATGTTATGTCCTGCGCAGCGGATTTGCAAGGTGGATGCGTGGGATTTCGGGCTTGCTTTACAGTGCAGGAATACCGGCGAAGTAATATTGTCCCTAATAATCTTGAACGGGTTTTGCGGATGTTTCACGCCAACTTCTACATCGCATTCTGAAAGAATGAGATTGACGCCGTCGCCTCTTCGCCAGACACTGTCCACTGTCGTCACCAAGACCAGCGCCGCGAGGCGAACAGGATTGAGTAATTATGAGTGAAACGAATGCAAAAACGTCAACTGAACAGACTCCCGATCCGATCCAAGCAGAAGCCAAACGCCTAATGGACGAGATCAAAACAATCAAGTCACGGGTCGAGGAATGTCTAAAGGCAACCGAACTGGCCAGGCAAAAGGCAGACAGTGAAGCACTCTTTGCGTTCAATGCCAAAGGCGCATGTGAAGGCCATTCCACTGCGATAGCAAATCTAAAAGGAACGGTTGAGGCAGACATAAAGTCTATTACAACAAACAAGCAGAAGACCGATGAACTGTTAGCATTCATAACAGCCGGTAAACCTGTCATCGATTCTGAAATGAAGGCGATCACCGAACGTCGCAAGGAAGTTGATCAGGCGTCACAAGAGATAGTCAAGGTAGCCCAGACGGGTTCGGTACGACTCCAAGAAATCGATGCTTCAAAAACTGCCGCTGAAACAGCATTGAAAACAACCAATGAGGCACTTAAGGCAGCCGTTTTGGCTCGCACGAACGCTGAGGCCGCAGAAGAGGAATCGACTAAATTCTCTGCTGATTCAAGAATGCAGACTGCGACCGTTGCGGAAAATCTGAAAGTTACAAAGCAATGCTCCGTCGACGTACAGAAACTCTTGACAGATGCACAAAACGACAAGACTGAACTTGCCACTGTTCTGGAGCATATCGCAAAGAGCGACGAAATTACGGTCGGTTATGAAGCGCGCCTCGTGAAGCTAACAGAAGAATTGGGTACGCTTATCAAGAAGGCCGACGATTTACTTCCTAATTTTGCAAGCGCAGGACTAGCATCTGCTTTCTGCGCGCAGAAGAAACGCTTCGCTTGGCCACAGATATGGTGGCTCGCGACTTTCATCTTGTGCGTGGTGCTGCTCATCATCGTTGCCCTACCAAGCTTTCTTGCCGCAGTATTCCCAAGTTACCTCGCTACGCTGACCGGAAAGACCGTCGATCCAACATGGAATGAGACACTGCACGGCATGGTCATGCGTCTTCCAATCCTGATACCGCTCGTCTGGTTGGCGATCTATGCGGGTCGTAATCACATGTTATCAGTGAGACTGGAGGAGGACTACGCTTACAAGGAAGCGATTTCTATAGCATTTGAAGGCTATAAACGGGAAATGCAGGGCATTGCAGCCGGAAATTCGACTGATTCTGCTCCGATCAACAAGTTGTGCGTGAACATCCTGACGGCAATTGCCGAGCGCCCAGGGAGAATTTATGATCACCACAACAAGGATATTACAGTGGCGAACGAGGTCACAGAAATCATGGCAAAGGCGAATGAATTTCGTCAGAAACAAACTGCAACTCGGTGATCAATGACGATAGAACTCTCACTCCGTCGTCGATCTACACAAGCCCGATGCTTCGCGAGCTTGTGGTTGATGCTCGCCACCCTCATCTTGATTGGCACGTATCTATCGCTCCCATATATTGCACATAAGACGCTGAACTACGTAAGCCAAGTTGAGAGACAATCTCCGGTGACGACTAGCGATGCTACAGTTGGTAACTTGGACACAAAGACATCCCTTCAGATGGAAATCGTTACGCTGGTAACATTGGTGCTTGGTCTCTTTGCGGTTTCATTTGCCTGCTTCCTGCTCGGCAGAAGCGCCTTTGTGGAAATCGAATTAGCGGCTCGATGTAGTGGATTGGCTGACGCCCTGTGTATTGCGGGTGAAGATTTCGAACGCCTCGAAAAGGCAGCAGACCTTTTTGTGCCAAAGGCGAAGCATTTCTCTATTCCGGAAATATTTGCGCCGAAAGATCGTGAGTCGTTTGTGGAACTGTTGAAGCTCTTGCGAAACAATTAGCACGCTCAGAATCCCCTAACTCGCGAACCTTCATTTCGCCGTCCATCAGTTGAAAAGCAGTATGGTCTTTTTCGCCCGGTTATTTACGTCCCACGATCATCCCAACAAGCTCGTAATCCAAAACGTATCTAGCGCCGGTCTCAATCTTCGCAACGCCCGCCCGATCAATGTTCGTATGCAGATCGCTCAATTTCTTGCTCAGTTCCAATTGAGTCAGGCCACGCTTCAGTCGCAATGCCTTAATCGTCAGCCCGCAGATATTCTTCCGCTTCCTTTTCATGCCGACAATATACCACAAGATGCAGGAGGATGTGTGCTAATTTGGAACACGGCTATATCATCATTCAACAGAATCACCTTGTTTTTTGATGTAAATGAAATATAATTGTTGCGTGGCGGAAAAGGGTATACATGGCGATGCGTGGACTAAGAAGATGTGAGGTCAAATATGAAATACGGTTTAGACGATCATTGTATGGAAGACCTAGACAACCTGCGGAAGATGTATCCTGACGAATTGAGCGACCGCCCAAAACGCAACCGATCCAGCGCAAGACCACGCCTGACACCATCTGAAGAGAAACAGATTATCGATAAGGTCAAAGCCTTTGAAGCGATATGCGGACCTATTCAGCAAGCTATAACCACCGCTTTGAATCATAATTGGCCTATCTCTGAGGAGGCTATCATCAACATGTACAAGAAGCTCTCAACTCGACGCGAGAATGCGCCGCCGATGTATCAAGGAGCCGAAGTCCTGCCTGATGACTCTGCACAGGCAAAGCATGACTCATGGGCCTACGACTACGAGATGCGACAAGGGGCTCCCGATGGTCCGACATTCTGTGAGTCTTATGCCGACCTGATCTCGATATA
>Ga0181520_10012884_pt1 | contig 10662 bp, 9 predicted proteins | sample PEATcosm2014_Bin_29_FD_132451 | JGI IMG/M metagenome (GOLD analysis project Ga0181520, IMG submission 132451) | Peatland microbial communities from MTU Mesocosm Facility, Houghton, MI, USA - PEATcosm2014_Bin02_30_metaG | ecosystem: Environmental > Terrestrial > Soil > Wetlands > Peat | place...
AAGAACACTTCTTGAGGAAAGCCGCCAGGAACTCCGTGCAGGCAAAACCCGTTCTCTCGATGAAGTGCTGAGGCGCGGAATGGTGCTTGAGATCTCAATCGGATCGAAGGCAGATCGCTTTTTACAGAGTGTAAACCAACAGACGTTTGAACGTTTAAGTAATGCAATCAAAAAACTGGCCGTCAATCCCCATCCCCGTAATGCTAAAAAAGTCCTTACCGAAGAAGGGGTTTTAAGGGTACGGGTGGGCACATACCGGATTCTCTATTCTCTCGAAGACAATAACCGGGTTCTTCTTATTGTGAATATTGACAAACGTTCAAAGGTCTACAAAAGATAATTGATTTCGTCGTTATAATAATTCGAATTGTGTCTCCCGTTTTGAACTGAGTAAAACAAAAGTAAGAAGAAAGCACTCGGCGCATCCTTCCCTTAACACTGCGAGCACGCGCCTCCTCCGCTCCCTCGTGCTCGACAGGTGGCACGGAAATATCCGTCTCGCCAGGGGGAACAACCGGAAAATCCCATTCTCTTTTTTGCGGCCCGCGGCTGTTTGAAACAATTATATTGATCAACTGCTGCGGATTCCGGAAAACGATCGCTTTAACCATTCAGTACGATCCGTCAATCCCAGTCAGGTCCCATGATCAAAATGTGGATCCCGGTACGTGCGTAGCGAGACACAACCCAACGAGGCGTTTTCTCGCGTCCGGCATCGCTCCCCATCAATGCCGGTCTTGACGCATCTTCGAGACTCTTTAAATACAGGGCGTGGCTGATTTTGACGGAGTCATCTTTTTTTTTGAGTCACGACAACGCAACGGAGCCGATCAGTTCCCGTACTGCCATACCCGTAGCTGCTTTTTTCCAGACTTTCTGCCTGCCAGGATAAGTCCCGCATTCAGCGGGATCTAAAAAAAAGAGAGAAAAACGATTACCGAAGCATAGCATCGAACCGTTGCGCCTTCTCCCCGTCCATAAGACAGAATGCCTGGAACTGGAGGCCCATCGATTTTGACACCGGGCAGGTCGTGCAGATACAGCCTTTGTCCGAGGTAATGCACTTAAAACTCGTACCCCGGGCACAGAAAACGCTCTCACCGGCCTTACTTGCGCAGGTCGCGGTGTAGGTCGGACACGTGTTGCAGACGCATATCTTTTCGAGTTCCCCTACCTTTGCCCTTGCCTGGTTGGCCGGCATCTTCGTCATTGACTTCATTGCCTTCGTGAAGGTGTCTTCCGGCAATACACATGTTGTGCTCTTTGACATTGCCATTTGTTTTCACATCCTACAGAAAACCGGATCTGTACGGGATCCAGCCTTCCATTCAGCCTCCCTTTTTTCTACGGGATTTAATAAAATATCCCCGGGTTTTGAATTGTGAGACACAGTTTGAAAGTTCTTGGGCATCTGGTATCCGGCCACCGGGTCAAACCGCCATCCTCGCGAGCGTCCGGTGTTTCTCGGGCTGCTTTTCCTGTCCCCTGATGGGGCAATTGCCCTGATCAAAACCGGATCCTGGTAAGTTTGTAGCGGAAAACCCGGCACGGCGTTTTCTTGCACATGACAATCGCTCTCCACATCAAAAGCCTCATGAAAAAAATTTCATGCAAGTACTTTTTTCCTTTTCTAAACCACGAGATCATTTGTCCGGCAGAATGCGTAAGATCTTTAATTGTCCCTTCAAGCGTTACAGCGCTTCGCGTATGGGGTTACAGGGGTATCAGCACCTTTATTCCCACTATCTGACCTGCACTATTCCGGGCCCGAATTGATCCCAGATGACCTTTTTAGGATCCCATCGGAGCCTGTATCGGGCTCCGTTTTCCCACTTTCCAAAATAAGCCCAAATAAGCCGTATTTTGGCAATCTGACGATTTTAATGAACCTCATAAAGGCTCTTTCCAGCCCGATCCCGGCTCAAAACGGGCATTCCGCCCAATCGCAAAAAAAAGGCTGCCGGATGGCCGCTATTGCCCATTAAAGGGCATTATATGGGGCTCAATTTAGGCGTATTTTGCCGAATAAGTCGATTAAAACGCGTATTTTCCACGCGAACCAAAACGGACGGTTTTTCGGGCGTATTTTGGACAGAAGAGACCGAAAAAACAGGTTGCTTTTATAAAGCCGGCAGGTATCAATCGACCCGGATCGCGATAAAATTCGCAGACAAGTGGGATTTCGGGAGAGGAGAGATGCCATGTCCCGGCGCTTTCTGGCAAAACGGGTTTTTATTGTCCTTTCTTTTTCCGGGCGGCCAGCAGCCAAATCTGTTCTTCAAAGGAAGGGAGATCCTGTTCAACAATCTCCCAGATACGGTGCGGATCGATATTCATGTACGCATGAACAAGAACATTCCGTAGGCCGGCGGAGTACAGCAAGCTGCGTTTTCCGGTCTTCAAAAAAGGCAGCGGAGCCACTTTGGGTATACACATGGATCTCACCAAGTGATTCCAGGATAAACTCCAGGTAAACCCGGTCATCCTTCATAACGGAATTGACTCCTGGAGGATTCGCTGGCGAAGGTTCTTGGAAATACTTGCGGTCTCCACAACATCCACCCGGCAGCCTAAGAGTTCCTCCAGATCGGAAACAAAACCCCCCGGGAACCAGGGAGAATGGACAGGCCCGGCCTCAATGAGAAAATCGATATCGCTGTCCGGCCTGTCATCCCCTCGTGCAGCGGAACCAAAAATGCGGATACTGGTCACTCCGTGGCGGCATGCAATCTCTGCGATCTCTCCGCGTTTTTGCTGCACCAGTTCCGATCGTTTCATCCTGATACCCTGCAATTTTTGAGTTAAAGAGTGATGGTATCCCGTGAGGTTTATGGTTTTTGTTAGCCGGATCGCATCCTCTTATTTTTTGAGAAACGTTTGGGTCATGATGCGATGATTCCGGAAAACGATTGCTTCAGCCCTCCATCATGATCGGCCACCCCGGCCCCCAAAAAAATTGGTCGCCCCCAACCCCTCCCTTCACGCTCCGCAAAAAAATGATCGGACCGATCGATTTCAAAATCGGTCGAGCGACCCTTCCCGTTCCAGTATCACAGCATGTCTTTCCAGTTCGAATTTCAGATGAGACGGGGTGATCGATCCGATTATTTCCAAAATCAATGGGTCCGGCCAATTTTAGAAATGATCAGGTCGACCCTTTACGCACGCGGACCAAAGGCAGCCCCCCACCCCCACTTTGCGCTCCGCAAAAAAATTGGTCGGTCCGATCAAACTTAAAAATCGATCGGCCCGGCCCCGAGTTCACATGGAGGGAGGCCCGGTTTCTCAAAAAAAATCCGGCCCGACAACGTACGATTTTTAAAAAAAAGGATATCCCGGGTTCCCCGCTTCTTTTTAAGAACCGTTATCCGGCATTATAGGACCGGAACGGTACGTACTGGTCAAGGATCTTTACCGCATCACCCTGTGGCGTGATCGCCCAGGCCTCGGCCCGGTCCTGGTAGCCGGTGGTTGCAGCAAAGGTAACGCTCTGGCCCATCGAGAGCGGCTGGTCCATCTCCCCGGTCTCGACAACGCCATCCGACCGGGTGACTCGCAGCAGGATCTGCGGGATAAGGTTCAGGCCCTGGCCGCCCCGGAAGGTCATAATGATCTGCGGGTTAATGGCCATCCCGTTGCTTGCTGCCTGTACGTTCACGCTCCAGTAGGTGGGAAGGGTCCCGGTGGGTTCCGGAGTAGCGGACTCCGGGGGGAAAGCAGAAGTCGGGGTAGTCGCTACGGTTGTTGCAGCGGTCACCGTTGCCGGCGTAGTATCAGGAGTACCGGATGATGTTGAGTCCGGCTGGGTGCAGCCGGCAAGAGCAAGCCCCAGCACAAGGAGAAGTGCCGGGACAATGGCCAGTCGGAAGTTCATGCGGGAACATGAACCCTGAGGGTATATATGATAATAGGATAGCCGGGGTTAGGCAGCGTTAAGATCCGGTCCTTCAGTCACGCGATCCTTTCCGGCAACCGGGATGCCCATCCGCACTCCGGCAGGTGTACCGGCAGATGTTTCCCACGGCCCGGAACGCATCTTCGAGATCCGGGAAATTGGGGATCTTTGACTCCCGAAGGATCCGTTGCGGAGTCTTCATGGAATCGCCGCCAATCATGCAGCCCACGATCATCTTTTTTGTGTGGGTTGAGAACCGGATCAGCTCGTTTGCCACCCGTATGGGATTGGAGATTGCTGTCGGGACCGCGATCACAAACGCGATATCCCAGAGATCCTGATGCCGGATCAGGATATCAAACGTTTTTGCGTACTGCTCGGGATGTGAATCCCCCACCATGTCCATGGGATTGGCCCGGTTCCAGGCCGGGGGAAGGACCGCATCCAGTTCCCGGACCAGTTCGTCCGGGAAATGCACAAGATCGATCCCGAAACGTTCCGCATAATCCGAGGAGAGCACCGCAAACCCGCCGGCATTGGAGATGACCACGGCCCGGGTACCGGAAGGGTAGCCTTCGGAGGCAAGAAGTTCTGCGGCCTGGAACGCCTCCCGGATCGAGCGGACCGGGATCATCCCGGCCTCGCGGAACGCTGCCAGGTACACCCCGGCACTCCCTGCAAGGGATCCGGTATGGGACGATGCGGCCTTCTGCCCAATCTCCGAAGATCCGGATTTTATCACGATCACCGGTTTTGTGGGTGTGATCCGGCTCACCACATCGAGGAAACGCCGCCCGTCCCGGATCTCCTCCACGTACAGGATGATGGCGTTTGTCGCCGGATCAGAACCGGTCCATGCAACGAAATCCTCGAACGTGAGATCGAGCTGGTTTCCCACCGATATGACTGCCGAAAACCCGATCTCCTCGGGCAGGCTCCAGTCCACAATCGTGGTAATAATCGCCCCGCTCTGCGAGACAAACGCAATGGAACCGGCTTTTGGGGAGACCGGGTCAAAGGTGGTGTTAACTCCCTGTGCAGGGAGCATGAAACCCAGGCAGTTGGGACCCATCACCCGGATACCGTACTTCCGTGCAGCGGCAAGCACCTGGTCCTCAAGCACCTTTCCTGCCGGCCCGATCTCGCGGAAACCTGAAGAAACAATCACGGCAAGCGGGATCTTCTTTTTCCCCGCTTCCTCAACAATGGCCGGCACTCCCGCCGCAGGAATCGCAATGACCACGGCATCGACGCGATCCGGGATGGCAGAAAGGGAAGGATACGCCGTCTTCCCGAGGATGTCCGCGCTTCCGGGGTTGACCGGGTACAGGGCCCCGGGGAATGCAAGCATGTTCCGGCAGATGGCGTACCCTACCTTATCCGGGTTCTGGGATGCGCCGACTACGGCAACCGATCCGATCCGGAACAGGTTCCCCGGCGGCGCCACATCGCCTGCATCCTGACGGGCCGGTAACGGCAGATCACTCGCGTAAATCCGGGCATCAACAGCACACGCACCCTTCCCGTACAGGATCACCGGGTTGATATCGAACTCCGCGATCTCTGCATGTTCAAGGAACATGCGCCCCAGTGCCCCGATGATTGCACAGAATGCTTCCTCGTCTTTGGGGCCGGCGCCCCGGTACCCGGCGATAAGCGGGTAACCCCGGAGACCGCGGACCATGGCCCGGACTGTCTCGTCGCTTGCCGGGAGAAGACGAAGGGAGATATCCCGGAGCAGTTCCACGAGCGTACCGCCCATGCCCACCGAGAGCACCTTTCCGAATGCCGGGTCAGTCTTTCCCCCGACGATCAGTTCAAGGCCGGCTTTTTGCTGCTCCTCAAGAATGACTCCCCGGATCCCGGCCTCCGGGTATGCCGCCTTCACGTTCCCCATGATGGACCGGAATGCATCCCCGGCCTCCTCAGCAGATGCAATGCCGGTAATGACACCACCCGCATCGCTCTTATGGATCACATCGGGCGAGACTATCTTTGCCACAAGCGGAAAGCCGATCTCTTCAGCTTTTTTTTCGGCTTCCGCCGCCGTCTGCACGATCGCGTACCGGGGCACCGGAATGCCATATTTTTCCAGCAGTGCGTAACCTTGTGCCTCGGAGAGCAGGGTGCGGGTCATGGTGGCAACAACTCCTTACCTGATAGTTCCGCCCACCGGGTTAATGAGGATTGTGCAGATCTCCGGGTAACCTGTTCCTCTAGAAGGATATGCAAGACAGGTAGTTCGCCCGGGGATTTTACGCTCTGGCCCGGTCTGACCGGAGGCACACAAAAATCCCTTGGAGATCCCTTCCGGGAATTGGTATCATTATTCGATGACCGATGAACGCCGCCGCACAGGATAACCGTTCATTCTTGTGCGGGAATTTATCAATGGGTAACGGTGGTGATGAACCTGTATGGAACTGATTGAATACCCGGGCGGGGATCGGATACGTTGTCAGAGGGCAGGGGATAGTAATGGGATGAAAATCCGGTTTTGCCCTTTCATTACTCTTTTAGCTCCGACTGCACTGCCCCGGTACCTTCCTCATCCACATCAATAACCCGGTCCACAAAGGTTGTCAGCTGGAGGAGAAGATTAGGATCAAGTCCCTTCTCCACAGCAAGGAAGATCCCGGAAAATTTCATCAGCCGCAGTTTATTCGTGACAAAATGGATGAACTTGGTGATATTCTGGGACGAGATATAGATAAGCATTGCATTGACCGAATCAAAGAGCAGGGAAATTTTCTTCTCCTTGTTACTGCTTAAGATTCCCGTGATGGCGATCCCAAGATCGGTAAGATCAGAAGGGTTGCCGACGAACCGGCAGTTTAACACCGGTTCGTGATCGTGCCCTATCGCGTATTTCGTGACAGTATCGACCACAAATATCTTTTCCATCGGGATCCCTTTCTCCGCATAGTTCTTTTTGAGGATATCATAGGGCAGGTTTACCGTGACTACGAGCACGTAATAATCCCGCAAAAGCAGCATCCGGATCAGATTAATATTTTCTTCCCTCATTCGTGCAGCAGGGGCGGTAATCAGGTACAGCCCCTCGTCTTTGAGATCAGCCTGGGTAATTGCCATATCTGATCACCTTATTCTGTCAGGAATTTTTTCGAGGCATCCGGGATCCCGCCCGAATGATCGACAATTGCCCTGTTCAACTCGTTGATGTTACTGCGGATCTGCGCGAGGTTCTTTGTCTGCAGCCTGAGCTGGAGGGTAAGATCAGGAATGCTCACTTTGCCCCGGTCGATATCGCTTACCACAGACTCAAGGTTGTTTTCGATAAGGGTAAGGGGATTTTTCAACCGCATGGCTGCCTCGCTGATAAACGCGAGGAAACGCGCCTCGCTTATTTTGAGCGCGATCTCTGCCTGTCGTTGTTCGGTAATGTCCCGGCCTACCGACTGGTATCCGGTGATCGTTCCGGAAGAATCGAAGATCGCACGATCGCTCCATCGCTGCCACAGTATTGTGCCGTCCGGCATGATGATCCGGTGTTCGATGCTATCGACCGGATGGTCCGGGGTCAGGGATGCAAAGAACTGTTTCACCCGTTCCCGGTCTTCAGCGGGGATCCGGGGGCGGATGCGGTGTCCGATGATATCTTCGCGCTTCAGCCCGAAATACCGGCAGTAGGCATCGTTGACAAAAACATGCGTGCCATCCGGTAAGAACCGGGAGATGAATTCCGTCTGGTCCTCGACAACATTCCGGTACCGCGCTTCGCTTTCTTTGAGGGAGATCAGTGCCTGTATCCGTAGGGTAATATCCTGGTTTGCCCCATTGGATCGGATCGTGCGACCCGTTTTGTCCCGGGTTGTGCGGATACGCACCTTGATATACCGGATCTCACCATCCCTGCGGATAATCCGGTGCTCCAGTTCAGAGGGTGTGTCCGGGCCTTGTGAGGAGAGGGATGCGGCGATCCGTTCCCGAACGAGACCGGCGTCTTCAGGGAGGACGAAATTTTTCACATAAACATCCGCTGGCATCCGGTACCCCCCTTCGCGCTCTGCGGTTGTACCATAAAGGGCGTAGAACCGGTCGTTAAAGATGAACGTACCCGATGGCAAATCAAATTCCCAGTATGCCATGTGCGCCAGTTCCATTGAATCTTCAAGCAGGAGCTTGTTGGCTTTAAGCACCTCTTCGGTACGTTTACTCCTGGTCACATTAATGAATGATTCGACAGCCCCCAGAAGGACGCCCTTATCGTCACGGACCGGTGATGCGGTAAAATAGAACCATCTGCCATTTTTTCCGATATGCGGGAAAAAATCCACTGCTTCATACGATCCGTCGATAAGCGGGGACCGGGTGATCCTGCCCGTATACCATTCGGGAAATTTTTCAACATTTCCGTCCACAAGGAGATCGGCGAGGGTCGGGCGTTGTTCAGTATAAAACGCACGCCAGGGATCCGTGGAGCCGTACATTTCTGCAGCCTTGATCCCGCTCTCGATCTCCATGGCCCGGTTCCAGAAAATAACCCGGTGATCCGCGTCGATCACAAACTGCGGGGCCGGGGAACCATTCAGGAGCGTGTCCAGTCGGGCTTCTGCGGTACGGAGAGACCGTATGGGGAAGAATGCGATGAATGCTCCGCATGCACTCACCACGACCATGGTAAGAAGGGAAACCTCCCACATCCCGGGATACGGATAAAAAAAGTTATAGCCCGTCTCAAAAATGCCGGTCAGGACAAACATTCCCATAAAAACAAGAATCAGGGAAAAACGGGGATCGAGCCCCGGGATTTTCCTCCACATACTGCGACTGTCCATCATGTACCTTCCCGTTATACCCTGGACCTGGCAGGGCAGGAACCACACCGGGGAGCATTTTTGTATGCCTGCAAGGACCGGAAGAACGATGGAGGTATCTGGATAACAACGGGTAATATAATGTCGTGTGAAAAATATTTTTTAGAAACATCTTTTTTTTAGTAAATCGCCATCCAGGAAGCCCGGTACTTCCCTGAAGTTACTTCCATAACGTGAATCCGGGCCAGAAATGAGAGAAATACGGGGGCTCGTCACACACAATCTGCTTTTGGGGGAGAGTAACACCAACCCCTTGGCCCGCCGGCAAACCGGGGAAAACAGGATTTACCGGTAATTACCTTAAAAATCAAAAATTAAGACATATTTTGCAACAACAGGACAGATTTATCCTCCATCCAACGATATGGTGTCAGGCTCTTAACAGGAAAAAGGAAAAAATTTAACCGGGGAGCGGAGTTGAAACCATACTACCTGACAATCAGAAATGCAGGGCCGGCGATGCCATTGATGACGGTCGCGTGGCTGCATATACAGTACAGGATGCTTTAAAACCTGATTCAAATTCCCCGGTTGCATCCATGCAGGAGAGTCATGACAATGCCTGGGAATTTCCTTACCAGTCTGTACGGTATTGCGATCTCACCCGGTTCCGCGACAGGTAATGATCATGAACCCGTTACCCCGGTCATCAAAAGCCATACTCGATATTCTCGGTACCTGTGGTGCAATGACCCACAAGGATCTCGTGGGCAAATGTGACTACTCCCCAAGAACCATACGCTACGCCTTAAAACAGCTCAGGGAAAGAAAACTCCTCATAGAAAAGATGAACATCCATGACATGCGCCAGATCATTTACCAGTACCGTATGGCTCCCGTACAGGAAAACGGGAATGCTAACCTGCCGGCGCCATCCTCCCGGCCCAACCGCGACTTCTGGAGAGTGCAAATCCCCATCCCGCGCAAAACAGCACCAGGTACAAAAAACCTGGAGTACAAACAGCATTGCGGGAAATACCGGAACTAAAAATAAAAGAATGATGGTTTGAACGGTCACAACTACCGGGGTGGACCGCCGGGTATCATCATCCGGCAGAGGACAATAGGTTCGTCCGAAAGAAACACCGGATCCATTCCTAAAATCCAAAAGAAAAAATCCGTGCCTGTCCTCGAATAAAAAAAAATTACTCTGTCCCGTACGGGCGGTTTGCCCGCAGGCACTGCGCAAGATCTGCAAGGATAGGCTCGATCGCCTGTTCCTTCCGGTATCGTTCTGCGATCTGCTCGGCAAGGCTGCCTTTGGCAATCCGCTCTTTGATAACCGGGAGATACTGCCGTTCCTCGGCTGTTGCCTTTCGCCAGGCATGAGAGTACAACGCTTCCAGTTCGGGCAAGAGGCCGGCCGTACCCTGCCGGATCGCTGTTTCGGTAAGCGCAAGGAGCGAGTCCTGGTCGCTCTCCACCGGAAGAGTTGTACAGCGGAGGAGGGCGGAGACAAATGCCACAAATGCCATGTCCGAGCGGATGCACTCCTGTTCGTCAAGCGCCTTGATCTCCAGGCACTGCCGGGAGAACCGGATGATAAGGCCGCTTGAATTGAGCCACTCCTCGCAGAGGATTGCCGCATCCCGTTCCCGGAGCTCTGTATAGATCTCTTCCTGCGCAGATTTGTACTCTGCAACAGATGAAAGCCGGGCCGGGATGATCCCGCTGCAGATCCCCGGGATCTCTTTCTGGTTCTCGCGGTAAAAGAGGAGCCGGTTGTCCATGGCCCCGGTCAGCCTTCCCTCGACCATGGGAGAGGAGGCCGAAAGCGCGATAAGGTACGGGAGCAGGGTTCGGATCCGGTTGTACTGCACGAGCAGGTCCTTTTCCCCGGCATAGGAGAGATTGATCTGGAGCGCCTGGATATTGAGCCACCCGTGCTGGCGGATATTGAAGAGCCGGTCATAGGCCTCGTAGTACTCT
>Ga0181520_10012885_pt1 | contig 10660 bp, 14 predicted proteins | sample PEATcosm2014_Bin_29_FD_132451 | JGI IMG/M metagenome (GOLD analysis project Ga0181520, IMG submission 132451) | Peatland microbial communities from MTU Mesocosm Facility, Houghton, MI, USA - PEATcosm2014_Bin02_30_metaG | ecosystem: Environmental > Terrestrial > Soil > Wetlands > Peat | place...
GGGGAAGGGCGCCAAGACGCGCTGTGCAAAGGGCCTGGTTTGGCCTGCTCCGTATGCGACCTCGGCCCGCTCTCGATGGAGCTCGGCTCGGACCTGACCAGTGCTGAACCTGGTGTTCGCCGGGCGGCTTCTTATGCTCGTCGTCATGACGCACGTCATCGACTATTCCGTTCCCGGTCCTCTCACCCGTCTCGACGTCATCAATCCTGCGGTGCTGCAAGATGTCGGCCGGACGCCAGAGGAGATATGCACTCCAGCGCACGGGCTGGTCATTCAGCCCACCGCGGCTCAGGCCCTGGGACTGGCGCCCGAGCGCTTTGCTGAGAACCAGATCCGCCCCGTTGCAGAGCTCATCCGAGCTTTGTTGTCGCTGGATTCGTCACCGCTGAGGGTTCCCCGCGAACCGGAGAGGCGGGTGGTAGGCACCTGCCGGCATTTCGCGGTGCTGAGCTGCGCGCTGCTGCGCCACGGAGGCATCGCCTCGCGCGTCCGTTGTGGGTTCGCAACCTACTTCCAGCCCGGCCAGGGCCTCGATCACTGGATCACCGAATACTGGAATGACGACGAGGTCCGCTGGGTGCGGGTCGACTCCGAGATCTTCGGTCAATCGGTGCTGACCCACCCTGAGAATCTCAGCGCGGCGGAGTTCCTGAGTGGGGGCGAGGCCTGGAACGCATACCGGCGTGGAGCGATCGACGCCTCGACCTTCGGGGTCTACGGGACTGAGAACTGGGGCCCTGGGGAGATCCGTGGCAACGCGGTCAAGGATCTCGCTGCACTGAACAAAGTCGAAACCCTCCCCTGGGATGAGTGGGGCCGCATGACACAGGCCTACAACGGGGAAACGGGCGCGGACTACGACGAACTCCTCGACGGGCTCGCAACTGTCTGCGCCGGCGACGACCCGGCGCAGGTGGCTGCTCTTTACGCCCGCGACGAGTTCCGCGTGCCGTCGAACCTGATCCGCTGAGAACGCCCTCTTTGAGGAACATCACGCCAGCGCCAGAACGTCATGATGACTCCTGAGCCCCTCGATCCCTTTGTGTGCAAGCCCACGGGTGCTCTGACCTCCAGGTCGGACCGACTAAGGGCGGAAGTGCCGCTCGAGCTCGTTGGCGTAGGTGATCCCAAGGCTGGGGCCATTGTCGGCGATCCATTGCTTGATGCTCGTGGTCCCGGTTGCCGTTCCGGCAGAGTCTGCGAGTTTGTCGGCCATTGCTCGATACTCGTCCCAGGTGAGTAGGACATCGCGCAGCGCGACGTTAAGGACCGTGGCAGCTACGGAGAGCACGATGCCGGGCGCTTGTATCACCTTGGCGCGGCTCCCGACTGCTGATCGGATGGTCTCGACAAGCTCAAGGAACGTCGGACGATCAGGTCCGACTGCGTCGATGACACTGTCCTCCTGGCATGCCCCGGCGGTGACCGCAAGGCTCGCGAGATCGTCGACATGGATCGCCCGGACGCGGTAGTCGCCGTGGCCACCAATGGCGAAGACCGGGAAGTGTCTGAGAAGCCAGGCAATGTTGTTGATGAGAACGCCGTCGGCGCCGAACAAGATGGCCGGCCGCAGCACTGTGTAGGGAAGGCCGGTCTCCGCGAGAGCGCGTTCCACCAGAGCTTTGCCACGAAAATATGGGTAGGGCGATTCGATGCTCGGGTTCGTGATGCTGACGTGGACGATCCGCTGCACGCCTGCTCGTCTCGCCGCGTTGAACAAAGCCCTCGAATTCTCGACGGCAACGTCGTGGTTGATCCGGCCGCGCGCGAACCGCACCCAGTAGGTGTTGTAGAGCGTCACAGCCCCGCGCAGGCTCTCGGTCAGTCCCGGCAGGTCGTCGAAGTCGAGCGCACTGATCTCGATCGTGGAGCCCTCCTCGGCGCGGCCAGGATGACCGGTGAGCGTCCGAACACGGCGGCCTCGTTGTTGAAGCTCCCTGGCGATCGCCCTTCCTGAGTAGCCGAAAGCGCCGGTGACGACATCGAGGCCAGTGTCGTACCGGTTCTCGGGCAGTGTCCTCTTGTCCAAACTAGGCACTGTCATTGCGTTCCTCCCTTGTCTGTCGACTTCGCTGGGACGTTCAGCACGTCAAGAACCGCGGCCAAGCGAGCCAGTTGCTCGAACAACGACGTGGCCGCTGTTCGATCTCCCTCGAGGTGGCTCAGCATCTCGAGCCCGAGATAAAGGGCGACGGCCGCATGCGACACCGTGCCGATCGGTAGCAGCGATGCCAAGCCAGAAGCTGCGAACCCTGACTCGATGGCTACCGAGGCGAATTCCTTCCAGGGTGCAATCCGCTTCGCGACCTCGGCGCCGAGCTCGGGCACGGACGAGGACCCCGCGATCATCTCGGCGAGAACAGCGATATCGCCGCTATCGATGTCCTCTCGGAAAACCTTCGTCGCAAGCGCGATCAGCGATCCTGGGTCCGTCACCTCGGCAAGTTCGGTCCTGTACCGCGTGAGCCGGCGAGCGCTGACCTCGTCGAGTGCCGCGAGGAGCAACTCCGCCACCGTGCCGAAGTGATAGAAGACGAGCGCTTGATTCACTCCTGCCTCGGTCGCTATCGCTCGCGCGCTCGCCCCGCTGAATCCGCGGCTCTTGAGCACTTCGACTGCCGCTTCTATGAGGTCCTGCCGAGTGTTGCTCCTTGCCGAAGAAGACGTTCTCGGTCGGCTCGGGATTCCCGATCGGGCCATCAGCTGGTCGGGCCGTGAGCGTATGATTTAAGCATGCGCTCAACACTAGGACCTGGTGCTGCCCTTTGCAAGATGAGATCCCGCCCTTGCTCGCCCCCGGCGTCGCGCGGTCCGTCGCGAGGCTGATGACAAGTTCGCACAGAGGTCGAGGTGCTCGGCTGACGCCGATGTCGCCTTCGCCGACGATCAAGGAGAGGTGGCTACAACCCATGCGGGGTCGTCTCGCACCGTCCATTGACGTCCAGCGTTTGCCGCCTGAGCGGGCCACTGCGCCCTCCGGCGGGACGGCGATGGCCGTTGTCGGACGGGTTGGGAGACCGAATGTTGGGTGGATGTTGGGCGGACGAGCAAGGATCGGCCACACTCACGTGACCACAGTTCGACTGACTCACGCAAAAGGTATGATGTTTGTATGCAAACCAAGACCCGGGTCACCGTCACCGTTCCCGACGCCGTATTGCAAGCTGCGCGGCGTGACGTCAAAAGTGGGGTCGCGCCGTCCCTAAGTGCCTGGGTCACCGACGCGGCCGAAGCCAAGGCGCGCCGCGAGAGCCTGGGCCACGTTCTCGACGATCTCCTAGCCGCCTCAGGGGGTCCCCTTTCCGAGGAGGAAACTGAGTGGGCCCGCGCGCAGCTACGAGCGCGCTAGTCCTCGACGCTGGCGCGCTGATAGAGATTGAAAAGGGCGACCGCAAGGTATTGGCGCTATGCAAAGTCGCGACACTCGATGGCGCTTCGGTCGTTGTTCCCACCGGCGTGATCGGCCAAGTGTGGCGTGATGGATCGCGCCAGGCACAGATCGCTCGGCTAATTGAGGCGAACGGCACAATTGTCGAAACGCTCGATTTGGACGTGGCGAAACTTGCAGGGGCGTACTGCGGCCACGCTGGGACGACCGACGTGGTGGACGCCACAGTAGTAATCGCAGCACGTCAGCATCAGGCGCTGATTATCAGCAGCGATAGCTCTGACCTGCAACGTCTCGACCCAGGAATCCAGATCGTTACGTGCTGATCGCACGCGAACAGGAAACTCAGGGTTTCGACCAGAACGCGACGTCGTCGTCGGTCGTCGGGCTGTGCCGACGGGGCACAGAATGTTCGGTGACCGTTGGTTGACAATCTTGAATCGGTTGCTCCGCGAAGTCAGAAGCACAGGCTGAGCTGCGTCTTTGGTGGGCCGACTCGAATCCCATACGCGGCGCGTTGCCCTCGACGGCGGGGCTGTCGAGTGTGTCGGCACGGAGATGCTCCGTCGCTCGATCGCGAATGCTCCGCAGTAGGCGCCGAGTGGTCTCAGTCGTGAAAGGGCGCCTGCGATCCCGGTCAGCTCGTGCGGGCATGAGGGAGCTGCGGTGGCGCGAAAGTCCTGGTCGCAAGTCGCCGTAGAGGCGTTGAAACCATCGGGAGGAGAGGATTACACGCGATATGCGCCGAAGTCAGGCTGCGTTCGGCCTTTGGCGCGGGTGCGAGCGCGAAGGTGTCGGATGTCGCTTGTCGTAGATCCACTTGTGGACAGGGCGGACGGCCATGAAGGAGTGGACGGCTGCGCTATCCAACGGGTTCCTGCTCAACAGCACGAAGATCCCCGCGGTACGCCTTCGATCTGGATAGAGGCGAAGCGCCATCTCGTTACCACGGGCCGTGCAGGTGTCGATCCAATCGGCATCTGTGGCCTTGTGGAAGTGCTCCATGGCCACAACCTGCATCTGTAGTCCGGGGCCGTAGCGGGCATATCGCTCGTCGTAGGCCATCTTGAACCTGAACAGGCCACCGCCACCTTGCAGCCAAACCTCCATGGCTACGGTCTGACCTCCGGCCACAAGCGCAAGTAGGTGGAGGCGACCGGCGGCGGCGAAGCGATGACACATGTCAGCAAAAAACTCAGACTCGCCAGCTTCGGTCGTCATCGCGATGCCATGGGTCCCCACCTTGTAGCCCTGAGATCCTTCCAGACGGAGAAATCGATCGACGGCGTCAGGATCAGCGGTCTGATCTACCAAGCCAGGTTCGGTTCCCAGCTGCTCGGCCAGCCGCCGCCTCAACCGACGGAGCGAATGACGCAATCCGGCGCTGAAGAGCCGCTCATAGCCGGGTTCGGGACGCCTTCTCAGCAGACCGCGGTCAAAGGACTCATGCACAATGAACGGAAGGTTCGCCATCTGGGCGGCTGCTCGACACGCCTCGAAGACGGGCCCATCTTGAGAGACCCTTTGGAGGTCGAGGGCTCGTGAGCGAGTAATCCGTCGCCTCTTCGAGAGCGCAGACAAAATGGCGGCCATTCCCTCAGCGCCACGCTCAGCATCGACGAGCGGTGTCCCGCACTCGAGGGTGCGGCGAACCTCCGTAGTGACGAAGGGGTATGGGAAATGGTACTTCCGCATGGCACGAACGGGGATGCAGGCATAGACACGGTCGTCCTCCTCGGCCAGCACGATCTCGATCTCGCCGCCGAATCGCAAATGAAGAGCGGCGGGTATCAGGCAGTCGGGCTCCATGAACGGGTTCGGCTCTGCGGCGCGACAAGATAAGTCTCTCCACAGCTGTTCGTCACGAGAGTTGATGTCGCGAAGACGGACTACCCGGGCTTTCATGGAAGGTCAGGCTGCGTTCGGCCTTTGGCGCTGGATACTCGACCGGCTCCCCTGGGTTTCGGATATCGCTTGTCGTAGATCCACTTGTGGACAGGATGTAGGGCAATAAAGGAGTGGATGGCTGCGCTATCCAACGGGTTCCTGCTCAACAGCACGAAGATCCACGCGGTACGCCTTCGATCTGGATAGAGGCGGAGAAACAGCTCATTGTCACGGTAGGCGCACGTGTCGATCCAATCGGCATCTGTTGCCGTATGAAAATACTCCATGGACGCAACATTAAGCAGTATTCCGGGGCCGTAGCGGGCATACCTTTCGTCGTAGGCCATCTTGAACATGAACAGGCCATCTTGACCTCGAAGCGAAACCAGCATGGCCAGCGTCTGACCTCCGGCCTCGAGCGCGGACACCTGGAGGTGACCTGCGGCGGCGAAGCGACGACACATGTCAGCAAAAAACTCAGACTCGCCAGCTTCAGTCGTCATCGCAATGCCGGTCTTTGCCTTGTACCCGGATTCTTCCAGGCGGAGGTACCGATCCACGGCGTCAGGATCGGCAGTCTGATCTACCAGGCCAGGTTCGGTTCCCAGCTGCTCTGCTAGCCGCCGCCTCAGCCGCCGGAGCTCGCGACGCAATTTGGGGCTGAAGAGCCTTTCATAGCCGGGTTCGGGCTGCCTTCTCAGCAGACCGCGCTCAAATGGATCATGCACAATGAACGGAAGGTTCGCCATCTGGGCGGCTGCTCGACACGCCTCGAAGACGGGCCCGTCCTGAGAGACCTGCGGGAGGTCGAGGGCTCGTGAGCGGGTAATCCGTCGCCTCTTCGAGAGCGCAGACAAAATGGCGGCCATTCCCTCAGCGCCACGCTCAGCATCGACGAGCGGTGTCCCGCATGCGAGGGTGCGGTGAACCTTCGTCGTGACGAAGGGATATGGGAAATGGTACTTCCACAGGGCACGAATGGGGATGCAGGCATAGGCACGGTCGTCCTCCTCGGCCAGCACGATCTCGATCTCGCCACCGAATCGCAAATGAAGAGCGGCGGGTATCAGGCAGTCAGGCTCCATGAACGGGTTCGGCTCTGCGGCGCGACAAGATAGGTCTCTCCACAGCTGTTCGTCACGAGAGTTGATGTCGCGAAGACGGACTACCCGGGCTTTCATGGAAGAGACAGTCCCTCGACCTTCGCCGCCAGTGGAGGTTCCGAGGCAACATCGCCTGCGACGTCAGCTGAGCTGTACCCATCCTGGGCACATATCTGGTCTGCGAACGCCTGCTCTTGTGCTTGTGATGGCCAAAACCCATTCTCGTTGCAGAAGGCCATGTCTATCGAAGAAAAAGCGTCATCAATCACGCCGATAGGGCACAGGCTTGGAGCGGGAGGGGCCGTCGTGGTCGTAGGAACGGGAATCGTAATCGGGGAGACGAAAATTGTGGTCGTGGTAACCACTGTCGGGGTGGTCGTGGTAACCAGTGTCGTCGTGGTCGTGAGACCGGTTGCGCCTTCGTGGTTGCCGTTGCTTGTACCACGGCAGGAGTCGTGCATCCTCCAACATCCCAGCGCAGCCCACCACCGCGACAAGTCTCTTCATTCTCATAACCAGGTGGCCTCGAACCGTTATGTTTGCCAGGCGACTAATCCGATCGCAAGATCAGCGATGTCCGCCAAGAGGAGCACAACGCACCGCGCCACGTCCTCAGCTTGTCACAAACGGCACGAGCCAGCTCTACCGAGTTCCGTCCTTGCGCGTCATGGGGGCGCCGGCCGGTTGGGAGTACCGACCGGGTGCCAATGCCCGGTGGAAGCGCTCGGCGGGGGTAACGACGGCGCATCGGTTCTCGTCGTCCGGGTGCTTCGGCTTGATCTCGTCCTCGCTCGTCCTTCTCGTTATGTGTTCGTCGAGGACGAGTTGGGGTCCTCCGGGTCGCCCGTGAACATTCGATACCACTTCGGATCGGGTGGCGGCTTGCCGATGCCGTGCCAGTGCCTTCTAGGTTCGCCGCTTTCCACCAGCCAGCCCGGGGCGGTGCTCGGGGACCGACGTAGACCCGTAGCCGCCACGCGGGACGCTCGGGGACGGTCGCAGACGCGTTCGGAAGTCGAATGTTGGGTGAATGTTGGGTGGGTGACGGCTACTCAGCCGGGGTGATCAGACCTTTCATCGACGTTTGGGACGGCTCACCGGGCGCCCCGGGCATAGGAACAGAGGCTCGCCGCACGGTCTCTCAGGCGGGCGGCAACAGTCACATCTCCGAGGCAGCGTGCGAGCGGAGGTACTCGCGCAAGTACGGCAGAGCGAAGTCGACGTAGCTACGACGAACGGGCTCGATGAGCTCAATAAGCGAAGGTTTCTACGCAAGACTTACGCCGACAGCACTCACGCTCCTGCCAAGTTTGGATGTTCTCAAGCATCTGACATTCAGCTCAACCCAGGTCGTAGTAGCGCCCGATCAGGTAGCCCAGGCCCAGCGGATGGGTATGTGGGTCCCCGGAGCGATAGTTGAGGCAGGTGATCTGACTGCGGACGGGCAAGGTTCACGCCTCGTCAGACACCGAGGCCTGTGTCGGGGCCTCGGTCGGTGCTGATTCCCCGCGATCGCTGGTGTTCTTGGGCAAGTTGAAGTGCCCGCTCCCGCCAGACCTGGACGCGTCGACTCAACTCCTCGTACTGAACATCGTCAAGCTGAAACTCCGCTCTTCGGAGCCGCCCGAATCTATTCATCATCTCGGCAAACACTGTGGGTTGGAACCCTCGGTCCTTCTCGCCCGCGAGTTCGAACAACCGGTCAAGACCGAATCGATCTTCAAGAGCCCCCAGGTCCACGAAGTCCCGAGCCTCTGCCCGGCCGAACACCGCGAGCAGCTTGTCAGCGGCCAGCTCTTCTCAGACAGGATCTGAAAGCCTGGACCTTGATCCGCTGGAAAGAGTCGGGCGTCGCTGGCCAGATCCAGCTCGGTCCGATCGTCCTCGTCCTCGATGACAAAGCGTGCAAAACCGGGCCCTTCCTGCACCCGCTTGACCTGCAGGCCCGCTTCTCGAAGAGCCTGTTCGGCTAAGGGAACGAGGTGGTCGACCGCAGCAGCGCTGAGTCCGAAGAAGTCGAGGTCCCGGGTCTTGCGATCGATGTCGCCACGAACTATGAGCGCCGCACCGCCGGCGAGTGCGAAGTCCTCCGCCTCGCTAAGTCCGGCTATCCGCTCCTGCAGCGGACTCAGCACGCAAGGACCACCCCTCGGTGCCGGAGGAGCCAGTCTGCCCAGGCCCGTCTCACGGTAGGGGGCAGCACTAGTTCGTCGAAGAGTTCGACGAGCTCGTCAACATCGACGTAGAACCGAACGTCGTCCTCGGTGCCTTCGCGAAGAACTTGCTCATAGACACGGAGGCGGTCGGCTCGCTGCCCGAGGTCGTAGGTGATGGACGGATCGCTCCATCGAACATGGAACGGTAGCTCGACAGCACCCGATGCCTTCACCACGGAAGAATCGTCTAAGTCCTCGGGGAGCGCGACAGGGCGGGCCGCTGGTCCAAGCCATGGATTGCGAGTCCGAGCCACGTCTACATTGTACGGCCGAGTTCGCCCAGCTCACGAGGCTCGTCGTTCGCTGGTGTCCGATCGACACATAGCTGTGCGATGAACCCCGCCGGCGACGCCCAGGAACTGGCCAGTGGCTGGCTTGTGGAAGCGCCCGACTACCTCGTGGCCCACAGACCCGCCACCAGGACGGCGACAGCGCGCGAGCTGGCGCCGCGCGACAAGGTGACAGACGCGGACCGGAAGCGCGGCTGTCTCGACAGCGCCTCGTCTCACACACCATTGCGGCCATCGTGCCCGCTCCGGAAAGTCTCCGCGTGCCCCGGCGGATCGCGATCGACCGAGCAGGGCCCGGACCGGGACGGCCACGAAACTCGTGGACGGACTTGGGCGCTACTACGACCCCACGACGGGCCAGTTCCTGAGCATCGACCCGATAGTGCAGCAGACCCTCGAGGCGTATTTGTACGCTGGCGACGACCCGGTCGGCGCAGTTGACCCGCTCGGTACCACAACGATGTACGCGCAAGGCGATTCTGGGTACGCGCAATGTGGTAATCCAGCGATAGTGACCGACACTGCGTGGAGGATCTGTGAGAGATTGAATGAAGCAGGTCTCGTGCGCGCGGGTCGCAACATACTGTCCGCTGTTAGCCACATAGGCAATTGGCTAGGTACACACCTTAGCAGGGCCGCCAGGTACGCGAACAACAATTTTGGCAGCTTCATACAGGTCATGGGCGCTGGCCTGTGCGTCTTTACCGAGCTCACCGGCTGTGCGGTAATAGCCGCGGTACTTGTCACTGCCCAGCTCGTGCATGGAGGTTTCACGGGCCAATTGACGTTGACAAGTGGGACTGAGACCGTCAGCCTAGGCCTCGCGGATATCGCAAGCTCAGCATTGGACAGGAAGTCAGCTCAATCGCAGAAAGGGCATTGGCATCCGATCCAGGGGTGATGGACGCGATACCGTGGAAAGCCATGTTGAAGGGGCTTAAGTCCGTCATCGCGCTTCCGGACCTGATCATCGGCCTAAGCGATCTTCGGCGGTAGGAGGAGACCTATTGTTGTACCGCAGTACGGTTACTGTCGTCATAGCTGTATTTCTTACTGTAATCTTCATCTGGGTCTTCGGGATGGGTATAGGGGAACTGGCTGGGGTCTATAGAACTTCTCATACGGAGTCCGGCAATGTTCTCGGTGTTATCGCCGTCATCTATGGACTGGGTGGTCTAGGTTGGACCTTACTCAGAGTGGCTCAGATGGGCATTAGGACCCAGGCTAAAGGAGTCCGCGTGCGCAACTGGGTCCATACGACTTGGCTGGCCTGGCAAGATATTCGCGTGTTTGTCTTTGCTGATGAGCTAGAGAGTCCTTCTGGTCGCGAGATGTTAAGCGCATCATTAGTGCCTTATGTGGTTTTGAAGGACGGGCGGCACATTCGATTGTCAGGGCTGACGGCCGGTCGCTTCAGGGCGAGGCGCAGCAGAGAGAAGGAGCAACGTATGCTCGATTCGCTGAATCTGGAGGTCGCCAGTCATAGAGGAAGGTGACGTTTTGGGTGCGCCAGTTCCTCGACAAGGTAATGGCGGAATTCAACAAGGCCAAGGTGACTCTCACAAGACGGCCGTCCCCTGGTTGCCGCCTCACCAGGTCAGCTCCAAACGGGGAAGCCGACTAACCAAGAAGAGTTGCCTGGTTTCTGGTCGTAGTAGCGGCCAACTGCGACGCAAGCTGACCACCTGCTCGAGGCCGGCAACGTCCGGTGCAGTCACGGCCCTGCATGGACGACGGCTTCCCTTGTCCTGGCGCCTGGTCCTGTTTGATGGCGAA
>Ga0181520_10012888_pt1 | contig 10659 bp, 1 predicted proteins | sample PEATcosm2014_Bin_29_FD_132451 | JGI IMG/M metagenome (GOLD analysis project Ga0181520, IMG submission 132451) | Peatland microbial communities from MTU Mesocosm Facility, Houghton, MI, USA - PEATcosm2014_Bin02_30_metaG | ecosystem: Environmental > Terrestrial > Soil > Wetlands > Peat | place...
TCCGGCCACCAGATACAGCAGGCCGGTCGATACGCTCACTTTGAATACTTCGTGGCTGTCATAGCCGGCGATGTAGATGTTGCCCTGAGCATCAGACGAGATACCGCGCGGCTGGTCGAGACTCACTTGCGTCGGGATGCATCCTGCAGTCGCTGTGGGGGCGCAGGCGGATCCGCTGACTTTGCCGGCGAAATTACTGATAACGCCATTAGGCGCGATGCGGCGCACGGTGCTCGCCACTGCGTCGGTCAAATACACGTTGCCGAACGGATCGGCAGTGACGCTGCGCAGATCGACCGACCCGCCAAAGATGATAGCCGTAGCTTGGCAGCCGTCTCCGAAACTGTCAGTCGCAGCGGAGCAGTTGGCGCTGGCGCCTCCAGCCAGTGTGGTCATCGTATACGGAAGTGGAATGGGGCTGCTTGGCAGCGCAAGAATCGTTCCTTGCGTGACGGTGAACACCACGGAATTGGAGAACGAACCGGCGAAACTGCCGTTGGCCGCATAGGTTGCTGTCACGTTGTCAGTGCCAATCGGCAGATCGACGCCGGCCGTTGCCACTGACGTATTCGGCGTCGACGAGGCAATCAGCGCCGCTGTTGTTGCCTGGGGAATCCCGCTGCCGGTGGTGGTATAGGCGAACGTCACCGTGCCGGTGGGAGCTCCGACATAAGAGCTCACAGTTGCAGTCAGCACTACCGGGTGACCCAGTGTAGCGGTGGTTGTATTTGCCGAAAGCGTAGTACTGGTGAGCGCAGGAGTGACAGATACCGAGGAAGCGGCCGAGGCGGAGCCGTCGTTCGCTGAGTCGCCGCTATAGACGGCGTAGATGCTGTACGAGCTGGTGCTGTAAGGCAGGCTGATGCTTGCCGTGGCCGAGCCTGAGCTGAGAACTGCCGTAGCAAATACTGTGCCGTTGACAACGAACTCCACTGTCCCGGTCGGGCTGCTTCCCGCCACGGTCGCGGTGGCAGTAAACGACGTGCCAAATGAGACTGAAGCCGGCACGCCCGAGAGCGTGGTGGTCGTTGCGCCCAGGCTACCCGAGTTCACGGTGATGACATACGGCGCAGTTGTGGAGTAGACGCTTTGCCCGGCGGTGAGCGTGTAGTTTGAGTCGCCGGAGTATGTTGCCGTGAAGCTGTGCGTTCCCGGAGCGAGCCCCGTGAGTGGAACGAAGATCGTGTCAGTGCCTCCCGGCAGCGCGACGGTCGTTGTGCTGCTGGTGAGTGCATCCGTAAGCGTAACGGTGCCGGTAGGATATGCGGCGCCGCCCACAGCAGGCGTCAGGAATACAACGGCAGTGGCGTTCTGACCCGCAGTAATCGTCTGCGGAACACCGTTGGGCCCGGTTAGCTCTGGAGCGATGTAAGTAAAGTTGCATTGCGGCGGATTCAATGTCGCTTCGGTGATGTTGTTTGTGACCGTGTTGCCGTTCGCCGATACAAAGGTTGCGTAATCCGCGATAAAGTCGCTGGAAACCTGGCCGGGGCCGTAGGTGACCGCGGCATTTGTCGGCGCCGGGCTAAACTCCGAAGCCGGGAATGTGCTCGGGAAACTTACGTTGTCGAGTGTGAGTCCAAGCGGGTAAACAACGCCGTTATTTGTACCCGTGAGCTGAACGGTGCCCGCCGTCAGGAAGGTGAGGTTCTGCATCAGGATGTTTTCAAGATTGGGACTCGCGGTTCCGGTGGTGGCTTCGTAGTTGGGGCTATAGACGATCTCCGCCTTGTGATCCTGGAAACAGGAATTCGAATACTGGATGTTGGTAACCACACCGCCGCGATCGTAGCCTGACTTGATGCGCAGGCCTGTTGAGTTGCTATCAGCCGTGTTGTTAATCGAACTGCCGCTGCCGGCAATGCCATTCCCTGAAAGCATGTTGCTGTCGAAGAGAACATTACTGATGCCGGCCTGCGTATAGCTCCCAATTGATTCGCCGTGGCCTGCGAAGAAACGGTTGTTCGTGACGGAGATGTTGGCTGCCGGTGAGGTCGTGCCCGCTCCACCCACTGCAATGTTGTCGTCACCGTCAGAGATCCAGGACCGAGTGATGGTGAAGTTCTGCGCGTTGCCGGGGTCGATGCCGTCTGTATTCCGCGAACTTGTCGGCGTGACGATCTTGATATCCCAGGCTGTGAAGTTGCTGACTGCCCCAGTGGTGGAAACGTGGAAGAGGGGCGAGTTGCGAATTGTGATCTTGTAGAGCGTGATGTTGCTCGAACCGCCGTCCATCTGAATAAAGCGCGGGTTCTGCTGGTTGCCTCCACCGTTGGCGATCGATGACAATCCCCACCAGCTCTGGCCTGTAAAACTCGACGGGAATGCATTGATCAACGCGTCGCCGCCGCGGCCATCAAGCTTGCCGAAGCCCATGATGCCGACGTTAGTCGCGCCGTGCGGAATATCGATCAGCGGCAGGCAGCTTGACGTGGCGCTGTTGTTGTTCACTGTCCCGCATGTGTGCGTGCCTGGAGTGGTGTCGTAATCCTGAACGTTGCGCGAGAAGAAGAGCACCACGCCCGGATCGACCAGGAGGGTGACTCCCGACGGCATGGAGAGCGGTCCGCTGAGGAAGGCGTTATTGCCGCCGCTGCCGACCGACAGTTCGACCGCATTGCCAGTGCCGGCGCAGTTGTTGAGAGCGGTCTGAATGCGTGCGCCATCGGGATTGGTCACTGTGGAGTCGACTGAAGTTGGAATGTCGTTGTTGACCATCGTGATGGCGGCGTTGAGCACGTTGCAGGCTGCCGGGATGGTCGGTTCGGTTACCGTGCGGCTATCGCCGGTCGCAACAAATTGTTCAATCGTGAAGGCGGCCGAAGCGCTCGACGGCGAATAGGTGTTCGCTACGCCGGCATAGCTAACAGAGATGGCGTAGTTGCCGGCTGCGAGGCCCGAGAGGCTCACCATGGCTTGTCCCGCGGCGTTCAGCGTCGGCGTACTCGAAAAAACCGCCGTATTGCCAGACAGCGTGACGGAACTGACCGTGACAGAAATAGGGCTGCCATTCGGTGATGCAATGCCTGATACCGAAACCGTGAAGCTAGCCTCCAGGCCGCTCGCCGCAAAGAGCGCCGTTGAAGGTCCCGCAAGCGTCATCGATGTGGGTCCGGCGGGAACGATGTCACTGAAGGTGACAGCGCCAATGCTCGGCGCAGCGAGGAATGAGAGTGCATCCGTGTAGGTGGCGCCTGGAGTTTCAAGCGACGTTGGCGAAAGAGCCGCCGAAATCTGGCAGGCCTGCCCGGCTGCGATCGGGCTGCTACTCGCGATTGTGCATCCGCTGGTAGAAAGCGTGAATGCCCCTAGCTCAGTTTGGTTTGTGCCCGTTGCTGCGAGGTTTCCCACGTTGGTCAACGAACCCGCAATGCTCGTCACAGGCGCAGTCGTTGAACCATAGGAACCCGCTTCACGGACCACCATCGTGATGCTTGTATTCCTGGCATCCGCGCTGTACACGTTGCCCGACCCGTCAACGGCAACTCCTGTCGGGTTCTGCAGTCCAGTCAGCACCGGGGTTTCCGTTCCGCTCACCGGAACTTCAATCACGGAGCCGCTGCTTTGATCCTGAACATAAACGTCGCCCGCCGCATCGGTGGCAACGCCAACCGGAACCACACTCGAGAGCAGTGTTGTTTGCGAGTACGATCCGGAGGTCAAAGGCGCCAGCTTGTAAACCGCCCCCGCGCCCTTGTCGGCCACATAGACATTTCCAGAAGGGTCAACTGCCAGCGAAGCCGGATTGGCAAAACCGGAGGCGACGGTCTCCTGCTGACGGACCACGCCGCCAACCACAGACAACTTATAGACGCCGGTATTTTCCGAAGAGCTTTGCAGGTCGGCGACGTATAAGTTGCCTGCCGCATCCGTGGCGATTGCCACGGGCGCGGCGGTGCAGCCTGCGCACGGCGAATAAGAGATTGAGGCGAGACTGTAGGACGATGGCGTTCCCGCGGCGGCGACGACTAGTTCGTCGATGCCGCCAACCGTCGTGTTCACCGCATAGACGTTGCCGACCGGATCGACAGCGATCTGGCTGGGAGTCGCTGGCAGCGAGATCGGCGTGCTCGATGGCGTGGACAGTGTGTGAGCCGTTCCACCAACCGACTCAACAATCGATGTGCCGCTAGCCGCATACACGTTGCCCGCACCGTCTGCGGCAGCGCCGGCCGGAACGATGCCGCTCAGGATTGCAATGGTCGTCGGCGCAATCGGCGTCGTGATGCTGTTCGTGGTCGTCGAAACATTGTCGAAGGCGAGCGCCGATCCCGAGACAGTGCCGTCGAGCGCGATGTTTGCATCCTCGCCGCTGGAGGCGTTTGCGACCGTCAGTGTCGCCGAGCGCAATCCGACTGCGGAGGGAGTGCTCGCAACCGCGACGGTGCAATCAACCGTGCGGTCTGCGTTGAGTACGCATGCCGGCGAGCCGGCGCTGAGATCCGCGTTAGCGCTGAGCGCGGAGGAGGACGTTGCCGATGTGGCGCCGAAAAGATGTGTCTCAAAAATCTGCTGCTGCGCCGACTCCAGTGTTTGCGGCGCAAATCCCTGCGCCATGATCTTGCGGATAAGTTCCCCTCCGCTATTGCTATTGCCATCGTCCAGGTAGAGATTGCCAGCGTCGTCGACGCCGACGCTCAATCCGTTTGAGTTGCCAAATTCCGCATCCGTTGCCGGGCAGCCATCGCTGAATGTACTCAACGACACGGGTCCGGACGATCCGCTGCAAAAGGAACCCTTGGCAATATTGGCGGCAGCTGAAGAAAACAGAATTCGGATGTAACCGGTATTGATATCGAAAAACAGGACTCTTGTTTTGTCGCCGATGAGGATATTGCCCTGTGGACTCACCACAAGTTTGGTAGTGGAGGAATCGAGCGCCGTCCTGCTGTTACCCAGTGCGGGCGTAGTTGAAACGCCGCTCGTTGTCCCCCCGCCGGCCAGCGCATACACGAATCCGGGCTGCGGGGTGGATGGGTTCATGCCGACGTTATTTGTCTCGATTGCATTTGTCATGGCCGCGCCCGCAGTGCCGGCGCCGTTGACAAACAGCACGCGCAAAAGGCCATGGCCCGCGTCGGAGAAGACCATGTTTCCGGCCGCGTCGACGCCTACGCCCTGCGCATCGCTGGTGCTCGCGAAAACCGTGGCTGCGGTAAACAGGCAGCCATCGCCATCGCTGTCAATCGCAAGTCCGCCGCCTGCGCAGGCAGAGCCCTTGGTTGTGACGGCGGTGGTTGCACCGGCGACGGTGTACACGTAGCCCGCGTGCAACAGAAGAGAACTGCCGTTGTACCACGCAGTGTTTTCTTCGAGGACTGCCCACAACGGATTCGTTACTCCGTTGTAACTCTGTGGGCCCAGCACAACGCGCCAGCGCTCGCTGGTTGTATCGGCATAGTAGACGTTGCCGTAGGCATCCGCCGATGCGCCGCGAGGCTGGTCCACCTCGCCGAGCGAGGTGGAGCACGATCCGGCATTCACAAAAGGAGGCACGCTGTAGCTGGATGAAGATGTCGTAAATCCGGGAGTATCGTCCACTCCGATGCCGCTCGAGCCGCTCGAACCGGAAGAACTCGCGCAGCCTGCCACCAGACCCATGTTGCCAATGGGAATCTGATTCGGCGACGCTGCCGAAGGCGCTCCATTGCCGCAGAGCGGCGATGCGTTCCGGCAGATCAGATGAACAAAATGATCGTTATAGCCGGCAAGAAGAATGTTTCCGTAAGGATCGATGCCCACTCCGCGCGGATCGAGGAATGGTGTCGATGGCGTTCCCGTTGACGCCACGCAACCGTCGCCCGATGAATCCACTTTGCTCGAGCAGGCAGTGCCGCTGCCGCCCACGAGCGTCATGATCCCGGAATTGGGATTGATCATGTGCAGGGCGCCCTTGACGTCGTCATTTACAAACACGTTGCCAAATGAGTCGACCACCAGGCCGCTTTGCGGGTCGTTGCCGAAGATCCCGTTCACCGCAAGGCATCCGTCGCCAAACGCGTCGGTAGACACGACTCCCGCAGGTAGATTTGGGCATTGCGTGCCGGCGACACCCGCCATGGGCGAACCGCCACCAAGTGTCGTCATGGTGTAGGGGAGAGCGATCGGCGACTGGGCCGGAAGTTTCAGGCCGGCAACAAGACACACTACGGACAGGACGGCGATTGCGTAGCGACGCATCACGATGACCTCCAGAAAATTCCCACGGAATCTTGCAGAGCCGGAAGGGAAATCAAAAAAATAGAACAGGGTCAGGTGGTCTGACCTCAGATCGCGCAGAATTATCGTCAGACACCTTCGCGCGTGTCAAGAGAAAATCTTCCGCCGCAGCTAAATCTCTGAAAATATTCACTCAGCGTGAAAAGGGGCATAGCTTCGAGACCGGGGGTTGGTCTAACCAGAGATCGATGCGAATGAATGATAGAGCTTTCGAAAGTGGCAGAGACGCGATAGTAGCCCGCCTTCATGCCAAGACACGCAGAGGCCCATTCCGCTTTTGCGGTTCCGGAGATAACAAATTGCGCTGCAGGCTTGTCTTATTCCGACGCCGCGAGTTGAGACTCGTCGATATGCGGCGATTCGCCGAACTGGTTTGCAAAGAGATGCAACATCCATTGGCGGTGCCTTGCAATGAAGCTGGGGAAGTCTCGTGGATGCGCAGGATCGAAAATCGGCTCGTTCCAGTCGAGTGCCGAAGTGTGATACCGTTCGTCGATTGTGGCCGTTTTATCCGTTGGCAAGTTCAGGTTATTGCCAAAGTACTTATTCCCTTGCGCGCGAATTTCCGTTGCGCCACCCCAGCCCTCCGCGATTTCGTAAGTCCCGTCTGGGCGTCGCAGAACCCCATGGCCGAAGCGGCCAGTTCCTGCAACATCGAATGTGTTGTCGCTTAGGTCTGCACCGTGCGACCATCCATCCCAATTTGAGACTAGGAGTAATTGCACATCGTCTTGCGCGCCAACGTAGATTGCATTGTGTTGGATCGTTGTCTGATCGGCTCCGCTCAAATTGAATATGCGGGAGTGGTCGTTTCGGCTGATGTTGTACTCGATGACCGTTCCCAGGTTCCCCACATTTTCCGCTGGATTGCGCTTTCCAGGGGAACAAATCAACATGAATCCGCCTTCATTATCGTGACTGTAGTTATAAAAGAAATGGGAGTTACGCGAATTGTAGTCCGAGTCGAAGCCTTCTCCGTCACGCGTGGTGTGCGTGTATGCGGCCTCATTCAACTGAAAGAGCGAATTGTCCGTGCTCCATGGCCAGATTCCCGCGTTGTAGCTCCCCGCACGCCGATTGCAGTGCAGCACAATGTTGTGCTCGATCACCGCCCCGTCCGTTGCCCACGGGACGATTCCGTCGCCGCCAATGTCTTCGACAAAATTGTCCCGGATGATTACGTGCAGGCTCGGGAACCACCTGGATCGAGCAAACTGCGAGCTCTGCGCGACGATTGCGGAACGGTCAACCTTCCAAACGATATTTTGCTCGATGACCAAGTCATCAAATCGACTGGGCTTTTTGTCACCCACAGTGCGAAAGAGAATTCCACCAGTCTCTTTTCGCTGATTGGTCCCATTCACGTCGTGGATGTACAAGTCAGATATGCGGAGATGATGCGCGGTGCCAAAGTTGATTGCCGCCACGAGAACGCCGCGGCGGATCCCGGGCTGCGGCCCATTATTCGTGATTTCCAGATGGCGCGCTTCTAACTGCTCGACATTGATCAGTTCGAGAACATTCTCTACAGTCCCGTTTCCGTCGATCCTCGGCAGCGGTCCACTTCCGTACCAGTCGATAACGATTGGTTTTCCTGGGCTCCCTGAGCTCTTCAAAACAAGTTGGCCCTCCCAGCGAGATCCTTTGCGCAGCAGAATCCGATCCCCCGGCACAAAATGGCCAGCGTTGATTTTTTCGAGTGTCTTCCATGGTGTGCGCCGGGAGGTGCCTGGACTTGCATCATTCCCCGCAACCGAATCGACAAAATAGGTCGTTCCATAGGCCGCAGAAGCGCCGACGAGCAAAAGGGCCGTGAGGAATGCAGCGAAATGGACCTTCATGTCAACTCTCTGTCTGCGGTTCGCATTGATTCACGTGCGCCTTCGTCGTCCACGCTCGCTTCAGCTTCGGACTGCAGATCGGCCGAGCCTTCCGAATCCCGAAGTTCCCTGACAAAACCCGAGCTCGGCTCTGTCGCCAATCCAGTTTCACCGCAAAGTCAATCGCTACGAACGTGCTTTCGTTGGCTCGATCGCGGCTGCCGAGTCTACTGAAGCTCGCAGCGCCGTTTCCTTCGTAATGATCGTGAGACTCGCGGAATCAAGCTGGTGAGAAGTTGCTTGCACGGTCAGTGATCCCGGCTTTTTAGTTGTTTGGACAATGGCCTGCGCCAAACCATTGAACAAGCTTCGCGAAGGGTGCTTGTCCGATTCCTGGCAGTTCGGATCACCGTTGCCCACGCCTATTAAGGCACCTTCGCCCGTAACGCTTAAGCGCACGAAGTTGTCGGCCGTCGGAACGAGGAGCCCGTTTTTGTCGACCGTTTCGATGCGGACGAGTACAAGATCTTCTCCATCAGCAAGGAGATTGGTGCGGTCTGCAGTCAAAACCAGCTTTGCAGGCGCGCCGTTCGTCTGGCGCTTGTCGGTCAACACAACCTTCCCATTCTTGAATCCGCGCGCTTCAATCATTCCTGCTTCATATCGAACGCTCCACTCCAAGTGAGTTAGAGGTTCGACCTTTTTGCGGCCTTGGGTTACGCCATTGACGAGCAGTTCCACTTCTTCCAGGTTCGAATGAACCCAGACGCGTATCGGCTCTCCTTCCCGGTTATCCCAATTCCAGTGCGGAAAAAGGTGCAGAACCGGTTCTGATCCCCACCACGCCTTGTAATAGTAATAGGCATCTTTCGCGAACCCGCAGGTATCGACGATGCCGAATTGCGAACTGACCGAAGGCCAGCCATAGGGAGTCGGCTCGCCGCGATAATCAAAGCCCGTCCAGGCAAACCCGCCCGACAACCACTTACGAGAGGCATAGAACTTCCACCATTCCTCATCGGTCTCGCCCCATCCTGGCTGATTTACATCGTAGGCGCTGACCCAATTGCGCAGCTTGTCGGTGATGTAAACGCCACGAGTTGCCACCGAGCTCGCCGTCTCTGAACCGATCAGAAACTGCGCAGGATGCGCGGCATGGTACCGGTCAGGATCCTGAAGGTTGTAGTTAAATCCCATAACCTCGAGGCTCGGCGCGAGAGGTTTATCGTACGAGCCATTGACTGCGGCAGTGCATAGCCTTGTCGGGTCCAGCTCTTTAACTCGTTCCTGCATGGAGCGAATTACGCGGGGGCCGGCGTCATTCTGCTGGAGAGCCCATTCCTCATTTCCCATGGACCACACGAAGATCGAAGGATAATTGCGAAAGCGGCGAACCATCGACGAAAGCTGAGTCATGCCCTCTTCATTCGAAGACATCATTCGCGTCTCGCAGAACACCAGCATTCCCAGCCTATCGCAGGCTTCAACCAACTCTGGCGTCGGTAGATTGTGCGAAGTTCGAATGGCGTTGCACCCCATGCCCTTGAGAACTTCCATTCGATACGCCTGCAAACGATCGGGCACAGCCGAGCCAACTCCCGCGTGATCCTGATGATTGCATGTGCCCTGGATGGTGAATTTCTGCCCATTGAGTGAGAATCCGTTCTCTGTATCCCACCCAAGGGTGCGCACGCCAAAACTAACTTTGTCTCGATCGCGCACCTTGCCGTTTGTTTCGACGGTTGCGACGGCGTAGTACAGTGCTGGATTCTGAGGAGACCAGATTGACGGATGCATCAACTTTGCTGTCGCGGAGAATTCAGCCTTTCCATCTGCCGGAATATCCGAGACTTGTGACATTGCCTGAGCGACCGGTTCCCCGGTCTGATCGAAGATTTGCCAGCGCACCCCGCACTTTTCCTTCGCACTACCCAGATTCTCAACCACGGTTCCGAGGCTGAGCGCGGCGCTGCCTGCCTGGACCTCCGTGCGAACGTAGGTTTCCCATTGACCAAGGTGCAAGGGGTCAACCTTTGTAAGCCATACATGACGATAGATTCCAGCGCCCTCATAGAACCAGCCATCGCCGTACGATGCGTCGACGCGCACTACGAGAGCATTGGCCTGACCGTAATTGAGGAAGTCAGAGACTTCGAAACCGAACGGTGCATACCCGCTGTCGCTTCGGCCAATAAATGCCCCATTCAAAAAGACAAGAGCGCTGCGGAAGACGCCATCGAAGTTGATGTAGATGCGTCGCCCCTCATCTTCCTTAGGAATTTGAAATGTCCTGCGATACCAGCCCACGCTGGTTTCAGGATATTTTCGGCCCAGTGGCTTGAACCCGTGCGAGGCTAACGATCGATCATTCACAAAGGGGAGCTCAACCGCCCAGTCGTGAGGCAAATGGATAGATTGCCATGACGAGTCCTCAAACTTCGGTTGCGCGAACTGGAAGGCGCCGGTTTTGGCGAAATCTCCGTGATCGGCGCCGAGATTCAGATCCTTTGAAGGATCTGTAGCGTGTCCCTGAAAGAATCTCCAATCGAAGTCGAACAGGAGATGCGCGCGTGGACTCACATCGAGACTTGGAACCGTCTTGATGTCGCCGGCGGATTCA